>Ga0209781_1000006_pt1 | contig 78026 bp, 76 predicted proteins | sample WorMetHERISLAND1_3_FD_187386 | JGI IMG/M metagenome (GOLD analysis project Ga0209781, IMG submission 187386) | Marine gutless worms symbiont microbial communities from Max Planck institute for Marine Microbiology, Germany - Olavius albidus HERON... | ecosystem: Host-associated > Annelida >...
GCCTGGAGACGCTACCCCCAAAGCTAAGAAGGCCGCTAGCTTCATCAAAGAGATGGTTCGCTCTTACGACTTCCCAACCATCATCAGCGCCATGATGGATGCAGTAGCCTTCGGATTTTGCCCAGTAGAAATCATCTGGAACACGGCAGCAGAGCAGCAGCCCAGGTGCACTACCAGGTAAAGGCTGATATAACTAAGTCAGATCAGAGACTGGTAGCGCAGGCCTTCAACAAGCTCTTTTCCCTCGTTACCCTCTTCAATTTCGGCTCCAACGTTCCACCCCCGCGCTTCATCTTCGAACAAATGGAAGAGCTGCACAAAGACCGAGCCGAACGGGACAAAATCCTCTACGACATGGGAGCTCGCTTCAACGCCGATTACCTTAGTGCGCACTATCAGATTGACCCCTCACACATCGAAGTGCAAAGTTCTTCTTCAACCTTTTCTCAAACCGGAGCTTCTCAGCAATTCTCACGCCGAGACAACAGCGAAACAGTAGAAGACTTCACCAGTCGTTTGGAGAAACAGGGTCAAGACACTATAGATTCCTTCATTGATGATTTTCAAAGAGAGATAGACAAATCCAAAAGCTTTGAAGTTGCCTCAAAAAGGGTATTAAACCGCCATAAAAGGCAATTTAAGCACCGTTCAAAGCTCGCTCAAATACCTTGATAACCTCCGCTACGTCGCCGCTTCCGCAGGAGCTTCCAATGCCAAAAAATAAAATCCCCAAGCCCACCGAAGCCATCAATTACGTCAAACGCAAACTCCCCGTGGCCACTGGCCCCTGGGACCAGCTTAGGGTGGGCGAGCATGTCCACGCCTTCACAGTGGCCCATTCCACCAGCGCGGCTGTGGTAAACGATATCTTTGAATTGATGGCCAAGAGCATTGAGGAGGGTGCCGGGATAGGGAAGTTCAAAAAAAAACATGCGCCGCCTTATGATGGAAAAGGGCTGGTATGGACGCCCGGGCAAAACAGCAGAAGACAAAACCTACATCAACAGGCGGCTTCGAACCATCTACCAGACAAACATACTGACCGCCTATTCTGCAGGTGAAACGCGGGAAATGCTCAAAACCACCCACCTCTACCCCTACTGGCAATACCAACAAGCTCAGCGCTCAACAAGACGTGAAGCTCATTCGGCATTCCACGGCATGGTACTTCGCTACGACGATCCCTTCTGGGCCACGGGAACACCGCCCAACGGATGGGGCTGCCAGTGCTACCGCAACCAACTCACAGAATCACAAGCAAAGGCACATGGCCAAGTAGGCGTTCCCCAAGGCATCAACATAAACAATCTAATCTCCCCAGAATGGCGCTACGACCCAGGCCGCGAAATGCTATCTCCAAACTTCACCCGATACATAGCCCTAAGGAAAATCAGACACAAAGGCAAGTCGGCGATTTCCTACATAAAGGAGAACTACCGAAATGAAATGTCGGGTTACCAGCTCAACTAGGCAGAATGGAATATCTACGTAAGCAACCTGCCCGATGAATTGCTGCCAGATAAACGCCTCTATGCCGATGCGCCCATGATGTTCGGAACTCTGCGGCAAGATGCCGCCGATGCAATCGGGGAGGATGTCAAGCTGATGGTAAAGGATCGCTCAGTAATCCATGGAGCTAGAATCCGCAAAGCCACTGACGGCAGCCCCGCCGATGTGAACCTCTCAGTAAACGACTTAAAGCAACTACCCAGAAAAGTTGCAGACCCGGATTCCATCTTCAAAGATAACGCCACCGGAAGTCTGATATCCCAATACCCCATAGACGAACAACATGATGCCAAAGCCATATTCCTACCCGGACACAACCTCACTTCAATGGTTCTACACACATTCTTCAAAGTCGCCCAGGGAGCAACCGATAATGACATGAGATACACAAAAATCTACGATAGGAAATAAGAAGAAGCTATCGAGACCCGGATTCGAACCGGGACCAGTTCATGACATCGCCAAGCTAAATCGCTATACATCCCAGCCATATAAACTCAGTATATGACCAGTTCTTACTAAAACGACCGAAGGGCATCCTCCACCTAGCAGCCTCTTATCCCGATAACTTCACTCAAGTATAGTCCATATTTTCTCTTCTTGCAATAGCTTTTTCATCTGGTTTTTCGCCTTTTTTCTCACACTGGTGCTAAGAGGAAAACACCTTAAATATTTTCCATTTCTTTCAGTTTTTCAGTATCAATAAACCCCGCTTTTTGGCCTAAAAAACGAAAATTTTCTCATTTTTTCTCATTTTGCCTGCTCAAAAAAGCCGGCGCTAAAATTGCTCTAACTATCTATTTTATAACTAATTATAGTGATTAGCTTCAAATATTCCATTTTCTCAAACTAACTGCACCCCTACAGCCATCAATCCCGCTTGTCATGAATTGAAATGATTAGTCCGGCTTCCCCACGACTGATTCCCAAAGCAGAGGCGATTTGTTCTATACTCTCGCCCTTGCGAAAAAGAACCAAAACCCTTTCCTGAATTGACAGCGATTGAGATCCTGCGCGTTCACTACCTGTAATTCCAAACGATTCCTGATTGTCCGATTGCCTGTCTATATGCTCAGGTTCACTATCCGTGTTTTCCAACGCAGGGTTAAACGGCCTGAATTTACTAAGCTCGGTATAGACATGGTTAGACAAGGCCTGCCTTTCTCCTTCCTTTTTCAGAACATTTACCAGCTTACGGGCCCGGTCAATCAAATCATTCATAGTCCGAATTTTGTCTTCAATGAGCAGGATGTTTCGCTCAGTCACACCATTGATATCGGTGACCATACTGCTTATCTCATTCTTCAGTTTTTTGAATGTTCCGTCCGTTTTCATATCACGTTCGAATTTTCTGCGCCAAAGATAAGAAAACATAGCACTGGTTATCAAGGCTGTGACAACAGAAACGGATAGGTACAAAAAGAACATGCTAGTTAGACAGGTTGATATGTCTTCCTATTTCCGGGTCCGTTATCACATTTTTCAATTTTTTACTTTGCTTGCTTCTGTGTTTTTTGTATTTTTGCTTCCCTTTCGAATCGTTGTTTTTGATAACCTGGGTATCATCTTCCGGAGCTGTTTGGGTAACCATGCGATCCTCTTTCAATTTTCGCGTAATCTGAGATCGTGCGGCCTGGGATTGCTGGAGCGCCGACTGCTCTTTCATCAGAACCTGTTCCTTACTCACCTCATCCATTTTTGCAAAGAGAGTTTGCAAATCAATTGGCTTAATACTCATTATTCTTATCTCTGAACAAGATCCTCCTCAATCTCATGGAAATTGACCGTGCGGACATAATCATTTTCCAAAATGAAGGTTACAGATTTCTCGTACGATTCTCTCACAACATACTCCACATCGTGGATTTTGAGAACAACGCCGGCGAGCATTTTTCTGGCTGCCGAGATTCTACCATTGGTCCGCAGCGATTCCTGGTATTCTCTCTTCTTGTGTATTTCCTCATCAACACTTTGCAGCTTCGTATGGAATCTATCATACTCCTGGTTTAGCTGCTCTAATTGCTTAACCTTATCCTTCGGCAGCTTCCTGCCCTGTATCTCGGCCTGACGACTAAGTCCCTTCAGATTCAGTTCCACTGAATCGTACAGAGATACAATTTCGCTTCTCTTCTTCAGAAGTTCCTGCAGCTCCCCACTGACTTTTGGATCGTATCCAACTCCAATTCTAGTCTCGGCCCCCCCAGCGGAGCCAATAATTACCGCATTTACCTCTTCCAGCGCCTGTATGTGTCCGCCGACTATTTGCGCGCGATTTCCCTTGCACAGCACCTTCTTCTGAGCAACAATATCCGAATTGACGATGCCGGAGCTTACGATTACGAACTCGCCGGCCTCAACTTGAGCATTTTGAATAAAGGACGACCATATAGACTTCCCGGAGACAATATGTCCGAAAGAATCGCTTTCTCCGCCATTAACACCTCTTGAAACAATGATATCTCCCCCGGCATTCAGATTTGCCCTCCCGACATAACCCCCCACCTCTATTCTCCCCTGTGCGGTTACGGAAAATCCATCCTCGACATTGCCCTTAATTTCCACCGAGCCCAGAACATTTACATTTCCTGTCGACGCATCAACGCTACCTGGAATCAGCAGCACTGTGTCGACTATGATTTTCCCTTTTTTCAGCATCACATGGCCGCTCTCTGTGGCGACAGCCTTCATGCCATTTTCGGTAAGAACAACATTTGCGCCGATGTCAATATCTACGTCGCGGCCATCTTTGGCCGAGATGTATTGGCCATATACCGTCTTCCCACTTACACCCAACTCGGGCTTAGTCTTTCTGGCCAGAGGCTGGCCTTTAACCACATTTCGAATTTTGTTTAGTTCCTTGAAATCGATGCTGCCATCTTCTCGTTCTTGTATGTGAATTCTATCCGGTTCAGTTTCAAAATCATAATACACCTTGGCGTCAACACCATGAATGGGGGCCGTTCCCTCTGCAACAAGATATGGAGTGCTAAACACCGGGAAATCTTCGAACTCCTGCAGAGCATCCTCAAGCAAGCCACTGACAATGCCGTTGTTCATCACGAAGCCCTTGATATCATCGACGGTGAGATCCGCACCGCCGGGCCCCGGCTCCGTAGCATTCACATAGGCTTTCATTTGATCGCTAGATACCACTAAGGACATCAGCGCATCATTCGCCGGGTTATAATTAATCTCCCCAGCCTTGATCCACATCATGTCTGCCTGCTGAACCGCAATATTTATGCTGTCTATACTCGGTTCATTGACGTTCCTTCTCCTGAGTATTCCCACAATTTCCTTCGCTGCTACACTCGTCCCCCTGCCAATCGGTGGGAATACCTTCACCCAGGCGCCATCCGAGGCTAGTCGAACCGAGAAACGGCCATCAGCATCGGTGGGAATCTCTGCCTCCTTCCTGCCGTAGGACGCCAATTCGAGCTCATCTTCAAGGTTTCCGGCCTCTTTTTTAACATCTTTGCTAATGGATTCGTAAGCAATAATCCTGCAAGGCTTCCTTCCAAGTCCCAAAAAACCAAACGAGCCCCTATCGAGTATCTCATACTCAATCACTCTAATCGGCAATCCCAGTTCCAAAGACGCCTGCTTCAGCGAGTCATCCAGATTTCTGCCGGAAACTTGCACATTCCTCATTTTTCTAGTCTTTCCAATTTCCAGCTTCATCCTGGCGCGAAAATCTTCAAGACTGATCATCACTAGAAAATGCCCTTCTTCACGTTCATCAGTTTCGCTCTGAGTCTGCTAATTGCCTTGGTATGCAGCTGTGAAATGCGGGATTCTGTAACATCCAGTACCTTTCCTATCTCTTTAAGGGTTAAGTCCTCATAGTAATAGAGAACCAAAACCTTCTTCTCCTTGTCCGGCAACTCGTTTATGGCATCAACGATCACTCTGCGCATTTCATCTTTTTCCGCAATGGCGTCGGGTCTTAGAGAATTTGGTGATTCTATGCTTTCCTCGGCAGAGGCACTGGCATTAGTTTCGCTATTATACCAGATATCGTTAAGTGAGAGCATCGAAGTACCGCTGATTTTGAGCATCATCTGGTTATACTGCTCGATGCTCACTCCCAGTTCACTCGCCACCTCCTCATCGGTAGCGGCCCTGCCAAACTTGGTTTCCAGATGCTGGATAGTCTCTTCAATTTCTCGCGTTCTCTGTCTGACGGATCTGGGAACCCAATCGATGGATCTCAGTTCATCGAATATCGCGCCTCGAATCCTAGTTACTGCATATGTTTTAAACTTGACATGCTTATCCGGATCAAACTTCTCGATTGCATCAAAGAGTCCGAAAATTCCAAAACCGACGAGATCGTCAAAATCAACACTTTGGGGCATACCAACCGATACTTTGCCAGCCACGTACTTTACCAGCGGCGCATACTGTCTGACTATAGCATCTCTAATCGATTGATCCTTAGCATCGCGATATTGCTGCCAGAGTTCTTCTTCGGGGCATCCAGCGATGACAACGTCGTCGGCCATAAATTCTAATCCTTTCCATCTCTTGTAATGACTGTATGTATGGCTTGAGCCAACTCCTCAGGATCTCGTTCACTGCCCAATACCGATGTTTCATTATACCCGGGTTGGTAATGGACTTCGCCCACATCGGAAATGGAATCAGAAAATAAGCCGGGCTCGCTTGCGGGAGCAATGCTCTTATCCATCCGTTTAGCAGTTGATTCAGTGTCTCCATTGGCAGAGTTATCGGTTATCCTTGCTTCTGACGGAAGAGTGATATCCACTCGAGAACCTAACGATTCATCTTCACTTCTGTTCTTGGCAGATTTTCCCGCATCAAAAAATTCCGGGAATAAATTCACCACCAACAAGTTTATCCCGATGGCAAGCACTGCGAAAAACACGGCTCCTATTGATGCCCTAATCGCTAGAGTTCCCAGGTGTATTCCCTTAATTCCGCCGACCAAGAAGGAAAGCGCCATGGCCAGGATAGCTGATGCGACAACGAATCTCCAGTGTATTAATCCTCTCACAAGTTGACAATCCCTATCAGAAGAATACCTGAGTTAGCTGTTAACACGTCCGAACAGCCGTCTGATAAATCGGGAAAGTTCACCCCCTTCCTTGAAATTCACGTTTTCAAGTCTCCCAACAATGTGCTGAATACATTGAGATGCTCTGCCATATTGGTCAACCACAAAAAAAGGCTGTTGTTTACGCACAGCCGCTTGCACTGTCGGATCCTCATAGACAAAGCCTAAATAATCGAGCTTCACATTTAAAAACTGTCCAGCTATATCAACCACCCTATGTGCCACTTTCTTGGCCTCTGTAATGCTTGAAACCCGATTTACCACTAGCTTTATTCCCATATCCAAATCATCTATCTCCACCGATATTGTCTTGATTATGCCATAGGCATCAGTGATAGCCGTAGGTTCGGGCGTGGTTATTATCACTGCATCATCGGCTGCTCCTACGAAGGCAAGTACATTGGAGCCGACACCTGCACTAGTGTCAATTATTATTATATCCGCGTCTGAAAGGGTAGTAAATTCATTCACAAAATGCTGACGTTCATCTTCGGAAAGGTTTGCAATCCGACTGAAACCCGAGGCACCGGCAACAATTTGTATGCCATAGGGTGTCTCTACTATTATGTCCTTCATCTCTTTTTGCTTGCGAACAACATGATAAAGGTTGTGTTTCGGTATCACTCCCATCATTACATTTACATTCGCGAGGCCCAAATCCGCATCCAGAACCAATACCTTCTTTCCCAATTTGGAATAGGCTATTGCGATATTTATGGATAGATTCGTCTTGCCCACTCCGCCTTTTCCACTGGTGACGGCTATGACACGGGTTTTTTTCGCTTTCGAAGTTTCTGCCCGACCGCCTTGGGCATCCACAATCTCCCTAAGTCTCTCTGCTTGATCGCCCATCACTATTTCCAGAGAGCAGTAATATCGGGGGTGGGATTTCGATTGGCAAAAACCGACTTCTCGAATTCAAGATCCCGGAGCTTCGATAGCAGGCGTATGGGTGAGGCGATAGCTATATCCACGGGCACGCTCTGTCCATCTGTGAGATAACTGATAGACTCGGCAGTGGGACTCAGTGCGCAAAGAAGATTTCCAATGTGATTGGTTTCATCCAGTTTGGTGATAATAACCGATCTGTAATTGAATAATCGAAACTGTTCCATTATTACTCTCAAATCAGATGTCTTGGTTGTGGCACTTAGCACCAGATGAATCTCCATGTGCTCCCCACAGACAGACAGTAGCTTCTTCATCTCGCCAAATTTCTCCTTATCTCTGGGATTCTTACCAATGGTGTCTATTAATATCAGATTGGAATCGGACGCCAGAGCAATTTGCCTGCGCAGTTCATCAGGATCATCGACGGTCTGTACCGGTATCCCCATTATCTTTCCGTAGGTTTCCACCTGGGCGCGGGCACCAATCCGAAAATTGTCAACTGTGATAATCCGCACATCCACACCATCTCCCAATCCATGAACAGCCGCGAGTTTCGCAATTGTGGTTGTCTTCCCAACGCCGGTTGGACCAACTAATGCGACAATGCGTGGTTTGACACCTGCATCGCTCCGAAAAAAATGGATTTTTTTGACAATATACGATGCGGTAAGCTGATGAATATGACCTCGATTATCAAGTTCTGCCACATTGCAGGTTTCCCTTATATCCTCCAGCAATTTCGAGATATAGCTATCCTCAAAATCATTTCTGTCAAGTATGTCCGATAACTCAGAGAGAACAGGAAAGGTTTGCGGTGGAGGAGTCGATGCGCCGAATGTCAGATAATTTTTCAAGTGCTTCAATTCCTGAAGTACCTCGCCAATCCTCTCATCTTCAACTGACTCGATTTTCCCATCTCTCAGAACAGCCTCGTCACTTTCAACGGAATTCTTCCCAGTTGCCGCCAGGATTGCGGCCCGAGCTTCATTGTCCCTGCTCTGCTGTATCTCGCGAGTTTCTTCACCGGTTCTCAAATACCCCCTGTACTCATATTGAACCTTTCCAAACAGGCCCATTATTCCGGCGGCCGGAACAGTCCTCTGAATTTGAATCTTGGCCCTATCGCCATATTTTTTGTGGATTCTCTCAATTACTTCCATGTGGCTATTGCCTCGTTCACTAAAATAATGCGGCATCAGTTTTCTTCCAGTCGAATTTCACCAAGGGGAGTGATTGTGATTCCCTCGGCAATTTCCGGAACTGAGAGCACCACCAAATCCGGTATTTCCCTCACTATGGAAGAACGGACTAGCGGCCGTGCCGACTCGCTGCACAGTATTACCGGCCAAGAGTTTTTGTCTCTGACTGATTTCACGGTGTTGGCAACAGCACCTATCCATTTCTTATGAAAATCAGGGCTAAGCGCGGCTATATCTCCTCCTATTCTTTCCGTTCTGGAATCAATTATTTTTTTCTCTATCGCAGGATTAATAGTAAGTACGCTAATCGATTTATCATTACTAGCATACTGAAGGCAGATTTGTCTGCCCAGTGTCTGTCTGGACTTTTCAATCAGGAAGCCTATATCCTTTGAAACAGAGGAGAAATCACCTAGAGTTTCCAGTATCGCGGCTAAATTTCGTATGCTTACCTGCTCTCTAAGCAGACCCTGCAGAACTTTCTGGATCTCACCGAGCGAAAAAGATTTTGTAACCTCATCAACCACCGCAGAGTAATCATTTTTAAGCACATCCAGCATAGAGCGAATTTCCTGACGGCCGAGTATATCACTTGCATGACGCTTCAGAGTCTCAGTTAGATGAGTAGCAATTATCGAGGGACAGTCCACAACCGTATAACCGGCGCGTTCGGCCTTATCACGTTCACCTTCCTTTATCCAGATTGCGGGAAGTCCAAAGGCTGGATCAACAGTGGATTCGCCCTCTAATGAATCTCTATCACCACCAGGATTTATGGCCATGTAATGCCCCATCCGGATAATTCCTCCTCCCACCTCCGTGCCCCGCAGTTTGAAGGCGTATTCGGAGGGTTCCAGACGCATGTTATCCATAATGCGTATGCGTGGTACAACAAGCCCCAAATCAAGTGCGGCTTCCCTTCTGATTCGTGTAACACGTTCAAGGAGTTCCGCGCCCTGATCCTTATCTACCAGGGGTATAAGTCCGAAACCAAGCTCAAGAGAAACCGGATCAAGGGGAACGATTGGGGAAATCTCATGGGCTTCGGTGCTGGCGACTTGTTCCTCGGAGGAGGTTGCCCTTGGTCTCTTTCTGCCCTGACGACTAAGTCTGTATGCCAGAAACCCTGTTACTCCAGCCAGGGGAAACATGAGATACAGGGGGAAATCCGGAAGGAATCCCATAAGCATCATGAACGTGCTTCCAACATAGTATATCCTGGACTGCCGAGAAAACTGGTAACGCACATCCGCGCCGAAGCTGGCATCGCTAATAGACCTGGTAACTATCAATCCAGTGGCCACGGAAACTAAGAGCATTGGTACCTGCGATACCAGCCCGTCTCCAATAGTTAAGGAAACGTAAGTAATCAAAGCCTGCTGCAGGGGTTCTCCATGAATTGAAGTGCCCACGATTAATCCGCCGACGATGTTTACCAGGGTAATGATAATGCTCACCCTTACGGTTCCGCTGATGAATTTAGTCGCACCATCCATGGAGCCATAGAAATTGACAGAGTCGTCAAGGTGTTTTTTCCTAGCACGTGCCTCATCTTCAGTAAGTGCCCCCGAGCTGTATTCCGAGTCAATAGCCATCTGCTTGGCCGGCAGACCATCAAGGGCAAATCGAGCCGCCACTTCCGATACCCTGGTAGCACCCTTGGTTATCACCATGAACTGTACCGCCACCAGGATGATGAATATGATTAGTCCAATTACCAAACCCTGGGTTCCCTCCGATCCAACAACAAATGTTGCAAAAGCCCTGACAATCCTGCCGTCGAAGGCAGCCCCCTTTCCGAGAATCAAGCGGGTGGAAGAAACATTCAACGCCAATCCAAACACCGTTGAGATTAGCAGAATAGTCGGAAAAAGTGAAAATTCAAGAGGATCCTTGTTATACAGAACCAGCAGGATTATGAGCAGCGATATCATCAGATTCATCGCCATCAGCAAATCGAGCACAATGGTGGGGAGGGGGATGATTAGCATCATAACAATGAGCACAACACCCAATGCCAGTACAATGTCTCCTGCCTGACGCCCAAATACTCCCCGGAATGTGCCTACGGTAGTATCAGCCACTGCTGCTGGCTCCTATAACTGCTTTGCTGCCAAGACGATATACCTCCGCCAGTATAACAGAGACAACCTCCCAGTATTCCTCAGGAATTTCATTCCCAAGTTCAACATCGTTATACAGCGCCCTTGCCAGCGGCCGATTTTCTACCAGAGGGATGTCATTGTTTCCGGCAATTTCTCTTATCCGCATTGCAAGGTTGTCCTGCCCCTTGGCGATGACAGTCGGCGCGTGCATGGTTTGACTGTTCCACTTGAGGGCTACCGCAAAATGCGTTGGATTCGTAATCACTACATCAGCCTCAGGTATCTGCCGCGCCATGGAAAATGTGAGCACCTCCTGCATTCGCTGCCGCAATCGACTCCTTATTAGTGGATCGCCCTCTGTTTCCTTTAGCTCCTCCTTTACCTCGTGTTTGGACATCTTCAATGAATTTCTGTGCTGTCTGCGCTGAAAGAAATAATCAGGAGCGGCAAGTACGAGCATCAATATCGCCGCCCACAGCATCATACGAAAGGCTATGCCGCTAATGAGCAGCATAGCCTCCGGGAGCGGGAGCTTAATCGCGTTGACAAGGCGGGGAATTTCATTTCTGATGCTTATGTAGGCTATAAAGGCAATAATCACAATCTTCGCAATCGACTTGAAAAAGTTGAACAGCGCCTCCGTCGAAAAGAAGGCTCTCTGGGCCCACCTTGAGAAATTTGGGGAAATTCTCGAAAAATCCGGAGTAATCGGCTTACTCGAAAAAACGAAACCAACCTGGATAACATTGCCGAGAATGGCCGCCAATAAGCAGACCATCATCACCGGTGAGATTAGGCGAAGCAGATAGCTCCCTAGAATGTTGAATCCAACAAGCACATCACTTGAACCGGAAACGGAAACTGCAATAAAGCGTCGCAGCATATCGGCAGTTATCCGGATGATGCTGCCGGAAAAAACAAGCAGGGCCAGTAGACCAAAGAGCATCACCAGGGCCGAGACTATGTCTCCGGATTTGGCAACCTTCCCCTCCTCGCGGGCCTTGCGAATTTTGCGCTCGGTTGGTTCCTCCGTCCGTCCCTCATCTTCGGCGGCAAACCATTGGAGATGTATGTCAAATCTATTCTCGGATTTTCTCTCAACCGCTTCCGGCTTATTTAACAGCTCCATCGCTTCCCTATCCCAGGGCCTCTCTGCTGGAAAGCAGATAGGTTTCAATCAGTTCGAATCCCATATTTACCAGAATCGACATTTTCTCGGCAATGAAGGGAGTGGCAAGGAGCATTATGATGAAGCCTACTCCAATCTGTAATGGGAAACCCACCAGAAGCAGATTCATTTGCGGCGCTGCCTTTGCCAACAAACCCATGGTTACGGAGATCAGAATCAGGGTTCCAAGCATTGGAAACGCCAGTATCAGAGACTGCTCAAGAAGTCCTCCCAGGGATCCAATGAAAGTATCTCGCAAAAAAGAGCTCGAAATCAGAAAATCAGTTCCCTTCATGACACTGAATGAACCCGTAAGGCCCATTACAAAAATGCGCAGCATGCCGGAAATGCTTAGAAAAACTCCTATGCCAATCAAATTCAAAAATTGCCCGATTAGGGGTATCTCTACCTGCGCCAGGGGATCGTAAACCTGTGAGGCGCCAAATCCCATTTGGAACGAAAACAACTGACCCGCTGTTTGAAATATCGCGAATACAAGCTGAAGAAAGATTCCCATGATTATCCCAAGTGCGATTTCAGCAATAAGAGCAAGCGCATAGCTCAGGCCAATCGTCGGAACGGGGCCATACAGCCTTCCTGCCGATGAGTGAAGCATTAGAGCCACAAAGAAGGCGAGTCCTCCTCTTGCAAGAGGTGGAATGGCAGTGGAGGAAACTAGTGGTGCTGTTCGTAGCAAGGCTGCAACCCGGGCAAAGACAAGCAGGTACAGTCGTGCCTGATCTAGTAGATTCCCCCAATTCATCATCCGGCTAAATCCGGAATTCTTTCAAACAGAAACATCGTGTATGAGGTTAGACGGGTAGCCATCCACCCAAATAGCAGTGCCAAAACGCCGAGTATGGCCAGTATTTTGGGAACGAAGGTGAGAGTCTGGTCCTGTATGCTCGTAGTAGCCTGGATGATGGAAACAATTAAACCAACTCCCATGGCCACCAGAAGCACTGGAGACGCTATGGTTAGAACTGTGACAATGGCCGATCTCATTAACTCAATAGCATTACTTAATTCCAAGATACTCCCCTAACTGAAACCCGATACCATTTGACGAATCAGCAATGTCCACCCGTCAACCAGCACAAACAGGATCAACTTGAAGGGCATCGATATCATCACTGGAGGGAGCATAATCATTCCCATGGACATCAAAATCGAAGCCACAACCATGTCAATAATAATAAACGGTATATATATATAGATCCCGATTCGGAAGGCCACAGTAAGCTCATGGAGCACAAAGGCCGGGATTAGAACATAAGTGGGGACATCGGCGAAGCTCACTGGCTTGCTCAAACCAGCCATATTCATAAAAAGTGTCATATTTGCGGTATCACCGGACATCTGCCTGTACATGAAATAGCGTATCGGGGCGGAGGCCTTCACATATAGTTCCTCACTGTCGATACTGCCATCGGCGAAGGGGACAAATGCCTCTCGGTAAACTTCCGTGAAGGTGGGAAACATGATGAACAATGTCAAAAAGAGAGAAATCCCCATTAGAATAGTTGCCGGGGGTACCTGCTGAAGAGAAAGTGCCCTCTTTACAAAGTCCAGTACGATAGATATTCGGAGAAAACTTGTCATCAGCACAGCGATTGAAGGGGCGAGGCTAATAACAGTGAGAAGCAGCAGGAGCCGGATGGAGAGTGCTGTTTCCTGATTTGAACGAGGCTCTCTGAGGGTCAAATCAACAAAGGGAATGGGTAGGTTCCCGACATCATCAGTGACGAGATCTTCCTGGGCAAAAAGTGGCGTGGATAATGACGTTAGGACGAGAAGCAGCATCCACACCAAGAGTTTTCTCATAGGTTCTTCAGCCGCTCTCTTTGCTTCTGGAGATTGAGTATCGAATCATCGGGCGAATACTCCTGTGCCCCGCCTCTTTCAGCGCTCTTGCTTTTTCTTATCGACTTGGTTGAAAAATGCTTTTTGATAATTCCCGCAAAGCTTCTGGATACGGGTGCTCCGGAGGAATTCAATCGTATTGCATCAATCGCTTCCTTCTCGTCTATTTCAGAAATCAAGTTGATGGAACTGTCTGTACTACCAATCAAAAATATCCGGTTTCCAGCCTCAACCAGGTGCAATGCCGAATTGCCCTTGATTGACCGTGTGGAATATACACGAATCTCATCCCCTTCACTGGCCTTGATTCCGGTTAGCTTTTTCAGTATCCACACAAGGGCGTATATCAATGCGATGATGACACCCAAAACCACGATAACACGCAGAAAATCCCCCAGGCTCACACCAGGAAAATTCACCTCCTCAAAATCTCCTGTTAGAGTCTGGGCTGCGGCCTGATCGTCCAGAAGTAAGTCACTTTCTGCCGGACGAGTTGGCACCGCGTCGGTTTCCTGAGTTTCCGAATCCTGCGGGGCGACACTTGAACTGCTAAGCAGGAACACAAGCATCAATAAGATAATTTTCAGTTTTCCCTCCCAAAACAACTGATATCATTCCTCATCAAAAGGACATTTGCCTTCCTATTTCTCTCTACTGACCCATCAATCGGTGGGCCTGTCCAGCGTCGATACAATTTCAGTGACCCTCACACCAAAATTCTCGTCGATAACCACAACCTCTCCCCTGGCAATAAGATTATTGTTCACCAGTATGTCTACGGGTTCTCCGGCAAGTTTATCCAGCTCAATGATTGTACCCTCACCCATACCAAGGATTTCCTTTATTCTCCACTTGGTACGGCCGAGCTCCACAGTGAGCTCCATGGAAACATCCATCAGCAATCCAATATTTCTTTGCTCCCCCGTGCTGATGGTTGGAGAGAGTTCCGGAAATTGAACACCCTGAACATTTGGCGTTGACTGCCCCGTGTAAGCGTCCAAAGTTGGGGCATCCGTGTTCAACGGCGATTGCTGCCTCCCCCCACTCGCGCCTTGATCACCGTCGCCAAAGCTTGGGGTCTCCAGTAAGGAATCCATATCGGAGAGTTGTTCGGAACCGAGGCCATTGGACGAAGCGTTGAGTGCCCCCGCAAGTTCCTGGATTACTGCGATGTCGAAAACCTCATTGAAGACCAAACTCCCCTGATTTGCTATCTCCACGGTGTATGCAATTACCACGAACTTATCGCCGGGAAGAGCAAGCATTGCCTTGGGAACATTCTGTCCTTCCGGAGAATCCATAAGGATGCTATCGTTTATTTTGTCGCCAATCGCCCTTGAGGACACGCTGGTAAGCTGATCCATTGCCTCACTTATCGCATTGATAGTTGTTCCGCCAAGCTCCAAATCCTCCTGGCCAATCATCGGTGAGGCAAGCTTGAGTGCATCTTCACCATCTAGCACAAAAAGATGCGGCCCCTTAAGTCCACTCCTGAAGTTGAGCCTTATCTCGACTGCTTCATCAGGCAATTCAGCAAGAAACTGCTCGCGTTCCATAACATCTAACCCTTTCACGCTGACTACCACACCGATTCCCATGGTTCCCGATAAAGTCGCGCCCTGTGCTCCGGTGATCTCGGTGAACAGGTTCAAAAGGGCATCTTTCTCCGCCTCATTCAGATCGTCCTTGCTTGGAAGCAGACTGGCGCCTGAATCTCCAGGGGACTCATCGCCCATCAACAATGCGTCTATTTCATCCTGGGAGAGTGAACCATCACTCATCATTCATCTCCTTCGGTAGCGAGTTCTTCAAACTCCTCTGCCTCTATATTCTCTATTTTGCGTGTTACTTGCACAGCTATTTTCTTGCCCACAACACCCGGGCGACAATAGAACTTAGGCCGATTCCCAATCCTCAGCGTCATAGAATCTCCAACGCGTGTTCCTGATAAGCGAATCACAGATCCCAACTGCAAATCCATGACATCCTTCATCGCCAGAGTAAGGCCGCCTACCTCCGCCACCAGTGAGATGCCAATGTTAGCCAATTTTTCCCGGAGAACATTCAGATTCTCCGTAGTTGTACCTCTCCGAACTGAAGAGTACCAGTATTGAGCTGAGAGCTTTGAAATTATTGGCTCAATTGTAAGATAGGGTATGCAGAAGTTCATCATTCCCTCTATCTCCTCAACCTTGGTTTCGAGTGTTACCAAAAGAACCATTTCCGTTTGGGGGACGATTTGCACAAATTGAGGGTTGGTTTCTATCTGTCCGAGTCTCGGCCTTAAATCGATTACCTGGCTCCAGGCCTCACGCATATTCCCAAGTATTCGAACAATAATAGATTCCATTACCGCCCGCTCGATTTCGGATAGCTCCCTGTTTAATTTCACACCCTCACCGGGGCCGCCAAACAAACGATCAATAATCGTGAATGTTATGGTAGGGTCTATTTCGAGAATGGCGGAACCTGAAAGTGGATCCATGTTTATTACCGCCAACGTGGTGGGTGAGGGTATGGATCTCAAAAATTCTTCATAGGTTAGCTGATCCACCGATGTCACATGAACATGAACTATTGATCGTAGCTGCCCGGCAAGGCTTGTAGTGCTCAGTCTCGCAAAGGTATCGTGCATAAACGATACGGTTCGTATCTGTTCCTTGGAAAATTTATCAGGACGGCGAAAATCCCAGATCCGGATATTTCTTCGTTCGGCTACCTGTCTGGTATCGTCAACCTTGACTTCTCCGGAACTTATAGCGGTGAGTAGCTGGTCTATTTCATCCTGGGAGAGGACTTCCGTCACATTTCACTCCACTTCAGGGTTAAAACCCGATTATTTGATACTGAAGGAACAGTATCTGCTCCACTTCGCCACGCGATAGAAGGCTGTTTATTCTGCTCATCAACTCCTGTTTCACGGCCACCTCATCTGATAACTGCTCCCGTGTCCGCTGGCTGAAATAAAAACGTATGGTGTCCATTAAGGCGTCGTTCTTGGCCGTGAGCTCCCTGTCCAGTTCCCTGTATCGACCGCTGTCAAATCCGAGCTTTATTCTCGCCGATATGGTAAATCGTTCAGTATCAGCCGTTTGAGCACGGAGATCATATCCATCGTCGCTTAGGAAGCTCCAGATTGTATAATCCGGAACCTCGGTTTCATAAGTACTTGACAAAACCGGAAGGTAACGGGAGCGATTGCCCCTGTCCATAAATCGATAGGTGAGAATGCTTACGGTAACGCTGACAAGTAGAACGACAATGCCAATGGCTATGAACATCAAAATCCTGGCTACCCTTTCCGAGAAGTAGCGGGTTACCCTCTGCTCCTCCTCATCTTTGACATTGTCAGTCTCACCTCCGAGTTCGAATCTTTCACCAGCCATAGGCAAATCCCCTCAATTCAATTCTATTCAAAATACTTCGAGGTACCAAGGCCGAAAGTCGCATTCCGGCAAAAAAGACGCCCGGCCCGCCCATTTCCCTCCGCATCCTCATTCGTGAGCCTTCTTCAGTATCACTATGTCCACGCGTCGATTTTCAGCTCTATCCTCCTCACTCAATTCAGGTTCCCTCAATTTGAATGTATCCGCAAATCCGGAAATCTGGAATCTTGCCTCGTTCGCACCGTAGTCAACCAAATAGTGCAGAACTGCGGCAGAGCGTGCGGAGGAAAGCTCCCAGTTTGTCGGCCAGGGACCATCGGCATCTGTTGGCGTGGAATCCGTATGACCTTCAAGACGAATCTTTCTGCCTGCTATTTCCTCCGAGTCCAAAAAACGAGCCAGCTTCTGAAGCGTAGCTCTTGATTGCTCAAGGTTTATTTCCGCGCTTGCACGTTGAAACAGGATATCTCCAGCCAGGCTAATGACAAGCCCCCGTTCATCTTCTTTGATTTTTACAAACCGGTTCTGAATTTCCGGTTTAAATTCACTTACGGCCATCCGCCTAGCCTCATTTAGTCGTCTGCCCCGTGTGGTTGACGGCATTGACGACACATCGTTGCCCAGCTCCGCTAAGATACCTTCCGAAAGCGTATTGCCTCCTCTAAGCGTCCCAAGTCCCTGAAAGGACTGCACAATAAGTTCGATTCTCTGACTGTCTATCGGGTTATCGGGATTCATCAGAAGGATGAAAAAGATCATCAGGAGTGTTACCATGTCCGCATACGTCAGAAGCCAGTCGTCTTTTCCGATATCCCTCTTTCTTCTTCTAACTCGCTGATCGGGCGGCATGACTAAAATCCTATCTCGGCCTGTACCGGTCTATCCGAGGGGGGCAGGAAGGTAAGAAGCTTGTCTTCAAGTATGCGTGGATTATCGCCGCTCTGAATCGAAAGAATCCCTTGAATCATAATCTCCTTGACTTGCATTTCCTCCTTATGACGATCCTCAAGTTTGAAATGAACCGGCGATAAGACAAGGTTTGCCAAAATGGAACCGTACAGGGTTGTGATGAGCGCCACCGCCATATTCGGGCCTATGGAAGCGGTGTCTTCAAGATTGGTTAGCATGCCTATAAGCCCGAGCAGAGTTCCAATCATTCCAAAAGCGGGAGCGAGTTTCGCCCAGCGTTGGAAAAAACCGATTCCATCATCATGCCGATGTTCTATTTGGTCGAGATTGGTGTAAAGGATGCGTTTAATGACATCCGGATCTGTCCCGTCCACCACGAGTCTAAGTCCGCTTTTGAGGAAATCATCTTCGATTTCATTCAATGAGTCATCCAGGGAAAGCAATCCTTCCTTGCGGGCGTTGTCCGAGAATTGAACTAGCTGATTGATAAGCTCCATTTTATTCTGAAAAACCGGAACGCGCAATACAAGATTGAGATACTTGAAAAAGCCAAAGGCCCTGCTTAGCGGATTCGAGGCCATAACGCCACCGAAGGAACCAAAAACAACTATCACGAAGGACGAAAAATTCACCAATCCTACAATGCTGTTACCGTTAAGCACGAAGGCAATCACGATAAGAAAAATGCCGCCTAGCATTCCCCCTATTGTCGCAACATCCACAATCTACTCCTCTTGAGCTGAAAAACCGATTTCACGTCGATAGGCGATGATAAGAGTTCGCACCTCATCAGGTGATTCGGTTACAACAAAGCGCTTACCTGTTGTTAGCAGCAATGCCGTTCTGCCTTCTCCAGCCTTCTCGGCATATTCTATCAAGTGAGGATTAAGGAAAACATTTCTTTCCGTTTTTCCCGGTAGGTTAACTTTTATCATCAAGTTTCCTGTATAATCCAGCCGCAAACTACTCGTTATTTACTAGCGTTTCAGGGTTAGCAATTCTTGCAGCATCTGATCTGAGGTCTGAATCGTCTTACTGTTAGACTGAAAACCTCTTTGTGTTACTATCATGTCGGTGAACTGCTCAGCTAAATCCACATTACTCATTTCCAGGGTTCCCGAAATAATCTTGCCTCTGCCTGCTGCGCCGGAGGGGCCAATTAGCGCATCCCCGGAATTAATCGTTCTTTCAAATTCTGTCTCGCCAGCCTTCTCAAGTCCTCCGGGATTTGTAAAAGTGGCCAGAGCTATTTGTCCAAGGTCTCTTTCTGTTCCGTTGGAATAGACACCGGTAATAACGCCTCTTTGGTCAATCTTATAATTCTCAAGATAGCCCATGGTATATCCATCCTGCCTAAAAGCCTTGGTGGTGGAAGATTCCGCGAACTGGGTTGTTGAATCAGTATAGCTTCCAACCTCTCCAATATCGATTAAAAAGGCCTGCGTTATCGTCGCGCCTGTCGCATCGTTCTCAATATCAAAGGTTATAGGTATTTGAATTCTACCCTCCTCCACCAAGTTACCCTGAGCATCCAGCACATTCGCAATCGCACCGAGGTTGTCAAAGGTTATCGTGAATTCACCCTCGCCATCGATGTTTCCGGCGGCAGTTGCAGGATCGAACCCCAGCGTTACATTTGGGGGAACATCGGCATCTGCAGGACGATCGGGATCAATCTGGACTATCACATCCCAGGAATTGTTAATTCCCGGAGTCCGGGTGAAATTCACCCGAAGGACGTGAGTATTGCCAAAGGAATCATAGATATTCTTGTCCAGACTCCAGGTGCCCTCGCTAATTAGTGCGGGGGCGGCGCCGGGAGGAATTATCGGCGTACGCTTATCGAGGTTAGAAGCTAATTCAACGAGAGCTGTCTGCCGTGCAGGGTCTTTGGAACCGATAGGTATGATAAGATCGGTAACATCTGCCGCTGTTCTTATGGCACCAAGCAACCCCCCCCCCAAATCTTCCGGAAGCCAGCCCTGAAGGCGGAGCCCGTTAGCGGGATTAACCAGATAGCCATCCGCATCCAGGCCAAATGCGCCAGCCCTGGTATACAATTCCTTTTCACCCGTTCGAAGTATGTAGAATCCATTTCCCTGGATGGCTATATCCGAGGCCACTCCCGTATGCTGAAGAGAGCCCTGAGTGTGAATTGTATCGATAGTCGCCACCATCATACCGAGCCCTACTTGCTTTGGATTGACTCCTCCAACCTCCTCAGTAGGCCGGGCCGCTCCCCCTATGCTCTGGGAGATGATGTCTTGAAAAATCACCCGACCCTTCTTGAAGCCAACCGTATTGACATTGGAAATATTGTTGCCAATCACGTCCATGTGGATTTGGTGATTTTGTAAACCGGAAACGCCCGAATAAAGTGACCGCATCATAAGTATATCTCCTATTCGCTTACCTTGGCTATTTTGTCATAATCGTAGTAGGTTCCGTTGACCAGCACCTGGGGAAAGAGTCCCGCGGTAATCGCGTCCACAAATCCGCGAATCTGCTGCTCACCCCTGTGAATTTCAACTTCCTTTCCCAAAACATTCATCACCAGCGAGCTCTTGATGGCGGCACTGAGATCAGTAAACTGCTTGTTCAAGTTCGTCATCTGCTCCAAAGAGGAAAATTGAGCCATCTGAGCTATGAATTCCCTGTCTTCCATGGGCTTGGTTGGATCCTGGTTCTGCAGCTGGGTTATAAGTATTTGAAGAAAATCATCCTTACCGAGTTCCTGCTCGGCAGTTTTAGAACCGCTCAAGCCCGCATCAAATGTCTCAACCCGCGCATTGAAACGGGCTGCATCAATAGAATTAAGTGTTGATTCGATATCCATCAAAAATCTCCTATACAACCAGATTAACAAGATTATCGTTTAGCTCAATGAAGGCATCTACCGACGGGTTTTCTTCGAACTTTGATGCTGCATCTTCAGTCTTTCGGTTGCGCGAATTATCGTCGTTAAATCTGAAATTCGGTGAGCTGTCATCCCTGGCCATCTCCAGATCTGCTGTTTCAAAACCGCTTTCCAGCAGTCTTGTCTGAAGTCCGTCCAGAGCACCTTTGAGGACCTCTCTGGCGGCCGAGGATTCAGCAAAAAACTTGCCGCTAAGATGGTTGTCTTCCAATTGAATTTCCACCCTCACCCGTCCCAAATTCTCGGGTTTAAGGTTGATTCTCAGTTCACCAGCCGAGGAGTGATTAAGAACAATCTTGATTTGCCTTACAATTTCGTTCCCAATCTGACCATTGAGCCTTCGCGCAAATTCCATAGCTGCCGAACGCGGCGAATTACCTTTTTCGAACCTTGTCGGAATCTCAATCTCCATGTCGACTCCCATCGGTTCGCCTTCCATCCTGAACTTCCCTTTGACATCTTCGTTTGACCGGCTTGAGAGATGTTCAAAATTTCTCACCCGCGAAGCTGGATTGACCCTTGCAGCCTTCGGTCTTTTATCCTGAACTTCAACTCTAGGCGCGATGCTCGTTAGATTATCTTCAACTTTCCTGTCAATGGCCCTTCTGATTATGGAGGTGTTATCACCCTCCTTTCGATTTTCAAAGATCACCATATTTGCTGCTTGTGCGACTCCATTCGCTCTTTGGCCAGTCTGAGCAAAATACTCTTCCAGCACATTCTGCCTGCCTTGAGATTTTTTTCCATCACTGCCCAAATGCTTTAACTTCCCTCCTGTCTTATCACTCCTGATTCCAGACTTATTCTTTTCTAATCTGCTCCCATCCATGAGCTTTCTCTTGACTTTGCGGGAAATCCCAGCTTCTTCCCCTGCTCTTTCATCTCCCAAATTGATCTGTTCCCTTTTTCCGAGCTTTGCCAAAGACTGCGACTTTGCCAAAGATTGTCTCAAAACTGTTAAAAAAGTTCGGCCGTCCGCGTTACGTTCCTTCTTGATACCTAGTGATATCCTTTCCTCCGAAATCGGGATATGATGATCGTTGTCGGTTTTTGATATTGGAATAAAGGCTGCTTCCATATTCACTTATCCATCTAAATCTAACCCCGGTTTCTCAACCAGCAGTCTTTGAATTTCTGCCGCGCGCACCTTGTCGGACATGATGGACAACCAGTATGCAACCAGTGATTCCTCTCCGGCCTCTCGCGAAAGCTTTTCGCTTGTTCGTAACAAATCCACCAGATCCCTCACATCATATTCATTCATGATAGATACAGCCTCGTTTGGTGGCATTCCCATCATATACAGGGCTGTCTGTTCTAAGTTTGCTACTTTATTGTCGTATTGACTGATTGCCTCAATTAGAGATTTCTGCTTTTCTTCCAGTGAAAGCTCTTTTTCACTGAGTTCACTTTCTTTTTGTTCTATCTGAGCCTCCCTCAATCTAAGCTCCTCCGATGCCGTTTCCAGGGCTCTGCGCTCCACCGTTATGGCCAGACGTTCCTTGGATAGACGATCGGTATCAAGGAGTGTGGGTGAGAATGGCTCTTCAACTGCATCTCGGGATTCAATACCAAGGAGGGATTTAATTGGAGCCATTCGTTCTTTTCCCTCTATGATTCCCAGAAAATCCAACCAGATCAGGCCGCCTGTAACAAGTGCCAGTATCAGAATTACAAGGAAGATTATCTTCGCAATACCCGCCTTTCTATAACGCAAATTCATTCCTCCTCCCCATACCGGATTTAGATGGATGCTATTCTCCCGGCGACATCATCCAGGTTTTTTATTTCCTCCCGTCTTGCCGCTGAAGTCCAATAGCATCTGCGTCTCTTCTCCAGTTTTTCAAGGGCAGCGCTCTTTGAGCGAGCCGCAAGATAAGCATGTCTGGCTTCCTCAACATCCTTCTCGGCATCTGTTAGCTGTGCTCTCAGGATCGTATTTCTGCTCAAGGCCCTGCGCAGCAGGTTTTCCCGTATCCGGAGCCCTTCCAGATCTGCTTTGGACTCGAAAAACGCGCTGTCTCTGGCCTCTTTGGCATCTTCCATTTGCCTTCTTACCAGCATCAGTCTGCCTATCTTGTCCGCCAGCAAGAATTCACATTCCAGTGTTTTTTCCTTTCTCAGGGAGAGTAACGTCGCTAACGAGAATCGAAACCTTTTCATTGTCCCCCATCCCTGCTATCCAAGGTCACACCCGCAAGTTCTGCTCCCCTGGAGAAGATGCTCTGGGCCTCTTCGTGCTCCGCGATGCCCTGCACAAGGAAGTTATTCAGTTCCTCTCGCTTGCTTATTGCCTCATCCACATCCGGATTGGTGCCCTTTGCGTAGGCCCCCACATCAATTAGATCTTCCTTGTCACGATATGTCGCAACCAGCTTGCGAATTTTTGCCGCTGCCGTTACCGCGTCTTTCCCTACGATTCTTGGTACCACCCTGCTAACCGAGGCTAAGATGTCGATCGCCGGGTAATGATTCTGCTCGGCCAAACGTCGATCGAGCACGATATGACCATCAAGATAGCCTCTAACAGCATCCGAAATTGGTTCATCCAAATCATCACCCTCCACCAAAACGGTGTACAGACCCGTTATAGTTCCCTTACTGGTAACCCCGGAACGTTCAAGCAGCCTTGGAAGCAGGGTAAAAACGGACGGGGTGTAACTCCTGGTTGTAGGAGGTTCTCCAATTGCGAGACCAATCTCACGCTGGCTCATTGCGAAGCGAGTTATGGAATCGAATAGCAGCATTACATCGTTGCCCAAATCCCTGAAATACTCCGCTATTGTGATAGCGGTAAAGGCACCCCTTATCCGCGCCAGGGCCGGCGTATCCGAGGTAGAAACAACCAGCACAGAATGCTTGAGGCCCTCCTCTCCAAGCTCGGATTCGATAAATTCCCGAACCTCACGCCCGCGTTCCCCAATCAATGCAATTACATTGACATCGGCCGATGTGTTCCTTGCCACCATTCCCAGAAGCGTTGATTTTCCTACCCCGGAACCGGCGAAGATACCCATTCTCTGCCCCCTGCCGATTGGGGTAATCGCATCAATTGCCCGTATTCCAGTGTCAACTCTTTTCGAAATTGGAGCCCTGTCCATAGGAGAAGGAGAGGGTGCAAACATTGGATAACGTGTCTGCACCGGAATTTGTCCCTTGCCATCAATGGGTATGCCCAGGGCATTTAGAACCCGTCCGAGCATTTCAGTTCCAACGGAAACATCCGGAAGGCTTCCCGATGCGATAACCGAATCGCCCGCTTCCAGTCCATGCAGAGGCTCATAACTCATCAGCTGCACTAGCTCATCTTTGATAGATACCACCTCTGCCAGTAAGGGTTTTCCCTCCTGCGGAATTATGTGACAAAGCTCACCTACGCTTGCCCTGGGACCGACACTTTCAAGCAAAATACCCTGCACTCTCTTCAATCTGCCCAAGTACTTGACAGGATCGGTTTGGTCTACCGCGTCCATATACTTCTTCAACAGCATGATTATGGCACCCCCGAATTTCGAATCGGTACTAATTCAAAAATCCTGTCTTCAATTTCCTTTAGCTGACTGAATATTCGGGCATCAATCTGACCGAAGTCCGTCTCAATAATTGCGCCTCCCCTTTCAACCGACGAATCTTCCAAAACAGTAATCGACTTGGCTTTTTCGGCCATTTTCATGAAATCCTTCACATGCTCAGTGGTAAGATCCAAATCAGCCAAATTTACCCTGATATCAACATCTCCCCTGCTCTTAAGCTTGTCGAGCGCCTGAACAACATTGTTAATCACCACATTTTTTTGATTCTCACTGACAACTTTGATAACTTTTCGGACAATCAGCAAAACCAGGTCAATAAGCTGGCTTTCCGTTTGGTTTATTATTTCCTGTCTCTTTCCGATGGCTGCATCCAAAATCTTGTGAAGGCGCTCAACCAATCGTTCAACCTCCGCGTGTCCCTCTCTCCATCCGCCCTCATGTCCCTCTCTGAAGCCCAGATCGCGCGCTTCTTCGACAATCTTGCTTTTATCCTCCATGGCCTGACTGCGAATTTTCTTCGCCTCCACCAAGGCATCATTCTTGATCCGTTCAGCCTCATCCTCCGCAATCTGCTTGTCTCTAATGGATGAATCGATTCTGGCCTTCACCTCTTCCAGTGCAGTTTTCTCTGCATCTTTCTTCACGCGCTCAGCCTCATCACGGGCTTCCTGAATCAACTTTATCTTTTCTTTTTCCCAGGAAATTCGAAAATTCTCTGCCTCCCTGCGCAAATCTTCAGCACTCGGGCCTTCGTAAACATCCAGTTCCTCGGTCTTCTTTGCGGCAAATACCGGAGCAGACACTTTTACCTTCTGGGTAGTTAGATCCACTATTTCAACTGGCTGAAAAACGTTTTTTGCCATAGCGTTCCCCTAAATCAGGATGTCCTCTTCCCCCGAACGAGCAATTACTATGTCACCCTGCTCTTCAAGTTTGCGAATAATCGACACAATCTTCTGCTGTGATTCCTCAACATCCTTGCGCCTTGTGGGTCCCATGTAGTCCATATCCTCTTTCAGCAGGGCCGCCGCACGCTTTGAAACATTGCGAAAAATCTTGTCCTGCACCTCTGAATCGACAGATTTAAGCGCCTTTGCCAGCTCGTTCGCGTCAACCTCTCTTACCACGCGCTGAATTGCCCTGTCATCAAGCATGACAATGTCCTCAAACACGAACATTCTCTTCTTTATTTCCTCAGCGAGTTCCGGATCCTCCTCTTCCAGGGTTTCTATGATGAATCTCTCAGTCGTCCTGTCTACAAGATTCAAAATGTCGACAATGCTTCCGACACCACCCGCTGTCGTATAATCCTCGTGAGAGAGTGAGGAGAGCTTCTTATCAAGGATCCTCTCCACTTCCCTGAGTATTTCGGGACTGGTTCGATCCATGGTGGCAATTCTCTTAGCCACATCCGACTGCTTCTCCTGCGGGAGCTGAGCCAAAATAACAGAGGCTTTTGTTGACTCCAGATATGCCAGGATTAAGGCAATGGTTTGGGGGTGTTCTTGCTGGATCAAGTTGAGGAGGTTTGTGGGATCGGTGCGCTTTATGAAATCGAAGGGACGAGTTTTCAGTGAATTTGTCAGACGATTAATGATATCCATCGCCTTTTTTTGGCCCAGTGATTTTTCCAGGAGCTCCCGTGCATACTCGATTCCACCCGTGGTGATGAAATCCTGAGCCATCATCAGCTCCTGGAATTCCTGCAGCACCAAATCCCGCTCGGCGGGCTCTATTCTCTCTAGCCGGGCAATTTCCCAGGTGATGGTTTCTATTTCCTCCTCTCCCAAATACTTGAATATCTCGGCGGATATGTCGGAACCCAGGGTAACCAGAAAAATCGCGGCCTTCTGCTTGCCGTTTAACTCCTCCTTGTATCGTGTCCCCTTGAAATCTGTGGAACTGCGGCTTTTGATCGTTTTGCTCTTTGGCGTCGTGCTTGTCTTTGCCATGTTACTCCTCTGCCAACCAGGTTCGAACCAACTGTGCTACATCCTCCGGATGATCCCGAGCCGCAGTTTTGGCGTTTTCCTGCATCTCGATTCTTGATCTCTCCTGAATGGACATTTCGACATCAATTCCCTCTTCTTCTGCATCCCTAAGTGCCGCCTCACGCATCTCCCTGTGCTGTCGTGCAAGCTCTTCTTCCCGCTCCCTGCGGCGTCTTGCCATGCCAGAAGCGATAATCCGTATAAGAACAAGGATTAAAACAAGTGCACCTAGAGCCATAGAACCCCACACCACGTACTGCCGAATCGTCTGCTTCCTCAGCCATGCCTCATCCTCTAACCTGAACTGCTCACTCCTATCAAATGGAATGTTTTCAACCGTAACAACATCCCCGCGCAGTTTGGAAAAACCCACCGCCCCCTCAACTACCTGCTGGGCCTGGGAGAGCACTTCCGGTGGGACTGGTCTGTAAACACGCTCTCGCAACCCCGCCGGATTCACAACGGACTCGCCTGTATCATCAAATTCGATTTCCCACGTGCCATCGATAACCATCCCCAGGCTAATTCGCCTGATTTCATAGGGCGACCGCTCTTCTGTGATATTTCGCACATTTATCTCAAAATTCTCAATTGAACGGTCAGATTCATAGCGTCCCACCAAATTGGTCAAATCCTGATATGCCGGCGGAGTTTGCCCCTCCTGTCCAGGCGGACCTTCCGGATTGAATCCTGTGCCCTCGAAGTTTTCCCTGTTGTTTTCTCGACTGCGTACAATCGATGGAACAACTTCTCTTTCGCTGTATGGAGTGTTAGGGTTGTCCTCGTTCATCACAACCGGGAAGTGCTCCTGGGTTGAAATCTCCTTTTTCACAAAATCCAAATCGATATCAAAATTCACGATATCTACCCTGGACGGAGTGAAGACATTGTAGAGAGATTCCAGGATTGCCGCCGTGTACTGGGCTTCCAGCGCTCTTTTCTGTCGGAGCATCCGATTTGTAAGATCCAGCCTGTCGACACTCTCCAAACCTTCAAAGTCATTTAGAACCTTCCCGTCAATATTCATAATGGTAATATTTTCCAGGGATAGACCCTCAACGGCAAATTGAATTAGTTTGACAATGCCTTCAACTTTGCTCCGATTTTCACTGATGTCGCTTCCCGGTTTCTGCTGAATGATAACTGACGCGGTAACAGGCATCCGATCCTCAACAAAGAGCTGCTCCTTGGGAATCACCAGAGAGACCTTCGCTGAATCCACATCGTTAAGAGCGCTGATATGCTGCTCCAGATTGATTTTCAAAGCACGTTGCAGATTGACATCCCTATCAAAATCGGTAAGCGTCCAGCGCTCCATGTTTGTGAAGAAATTCCACGGATCCAACTGCCCGGGCAGCAAGTCCTCCCTAATCAGGAGTGCTCTAGCTTGCCTTGCCGTCTCCTCGTCCACCGTGTAGAACCTGTTATCGGTTCCACGGTTATGTGTGATATTCTCGGTGTCCAGGGCCGTTGATATCCTATCCGCTAGCGATTCATCGCTAATCACCGCATTGAAAATGACTACCTGAGTCGGTTTTGCGGAAAATGTGGTCAAAATCACGAAAGAAACAACTATCACCGCAACAATGCCTATCAGTGCCAGCTTCTTCACTGCCGACCACTGACTCCAGAAGTTTCCTATCTTCTTGCCAATGTTTTTGAGCCATTCCCACATAGCTTCACCCCCCCAATTTGCTTAGGCGGCCAGGCGGCCACCGAAAACCTTTACCTCATAGCCGTGATATCGCTGTACGCTTTCACAGCGCGGTCCAAAATCGTCTTGGTTAAATTCAGACCCATATTGGCCTGAGCCATCGCAATAGTTACATCGTGAGGCTCAACCTCATCGGGATTGGTTATCATTCTCACAAAGAGATTCTCGGCTTCAAGCTGTCTGTTGGAAACTCTTCCAATGGCAGCCGCCATCAAATTCCCGAAGTTCTCACGATCCTCTCCAACCGTGAATCCTCTCTTCTGCCCTCCGGAATCCAGATGATTTGCATGGGTTTGAGCAAGGTGAATCACATCACCCTTCGCACTACTCGAATCAATCAAAAGCATAACTACCTCCCAATTTCCAGAGCTCTGCGGAACATACTTTTCGAGCCATCCATAATCGCGACATTTGCTTCATAGGCCCTGGATGCGGAAATCATATCCACCATTTCACTAACCACATTGACATTGGGCAGCTCCACATAGCCTGTTCTGGGTCCGGTTTTTATTGCATCCGGATGCGTGGGATCCCACTTGAGCACCGGATCACTGTCCATATCCTTTTCAATCGACACAACCCGTACACCAAGCCCAATCTTGTCTTTTAGCCTCTCCGGTAAAAAGGGGCTCCTCCAGTACGGCTGTCTTACTCTGGGGCGAAATACTACCCGACTGCGCCGATAGGGGCCGCCTTCGGCAGTGCGGGTTGTATTAACATTGGCAATATTATCTGCAATTACATCAAGTCTGAGCCGCTCCGCTGTCAGTCCCGATGCGGCGGTATTGATTGTTGTAAATAGACCCATCTTACCTTACCTTAGGACAATATCTATCTGATTGAACTGGAAGCTAACCGCACTGCTCATTAACTCGTAGAGCATCTGATTTTCAGTAGCCTGCATCAGCTCTCTTTCTATATGCACATTGTTGCCGTTGTTCTTCGCTGTCGTGAGGTAATCCAGCACAAGCTTTGGGCTAACATCCCGATAATCAACGGATCTCTTGAAGGAGATGTGCCGCTCATGCGTAAGCGCCCCAATTGAAGTATCATGCTTCTCTGAAGCCAACGCCCGACTCAGTTCCGCTTCAAAGTTCACAAAGGAGCGCTTGAAGTCAGGGGTTTCGACATTTGCAATATTGTTTGCTATAACCTGCCTGCGCAGGCTGGCTGTATCCATGTTCCGCTGAAGAATATCGACTGTCTTAGTGAAGCTGGTATCCTCTATCATTCACCCTCCTATTTCATTACCCACATTTTCGGCATAACTTATGTCCCCTCTTAGTCTCGCAAAACTACAATATGTAGCGGGAGAGATCTCTATCTTCGACAATTCTGTTCAACCGCTCGTTTACGTAATCCGGTGTTACACGTATCGTCTGACCAGTCAGATTAGGTGCATTGAAGGACACATCTTCGAGCAGAAGCTCAAGTACCGTATGAAGGCGTCTGGCACCAATGTTCTCTGTACGCCCGTTGACTTCCGCAGCAATGCTCGAAAGTCGCTTAATCGCATCATCCTCAAAAATTAACTCCACTTCTTCGGTGGCCAGTAATTCTGTGTATTGCTTGGTGAGGGCATTTTTGGGGGATGTCAGAATAGTTTTGAAATCCTCGGCACCTAGGGATTTAAGTTCAACCCTAAGCGGAAATCTACCTTGAAGCTCGGGAATTAAATCCGACGGCTTGGATAAATTGAAGGCCCCGGCCGCAATAAACAGTATGTGGGAGGTATCAACCATGCCGTATTTGGTATTGACAGTGGAGCCCTCAACAATTGGAAGAATATCCCGCTGAACTCCCTCGCGAGATACGTCCGGGCCGCCGGAAGAATGGCCGCCCTTAACGGCAACCTTGTCTATCTCGTCGATGAATACTATTCCATTGTTCTGAACCTTTTCCCTCGCTAAATCGATTGCGCTTTCAGTGTCGATGAGTTTCTCCTGCTGCTCCGCCTCCAGCAACTCTCGTGCACGGGCCACTTTAACCTTTCGCGGTTTTCTAGGCCCCTGAAAGAGTGAACCTAAGTTGCTGAAATCGAAACCCACCTGTTCAATACCGGCACCCGATATCATCTCGATATGAGGAGGCTGCGAGCCATGCATGGAAATCTCAACTATTCGCGCATCCAATTCCCCGGCTTTCAGTTTCTTCCTTAGAACTTCGCGGGCATGTGTCCCACGATTCGGCTCCACCAGAGTTTTCTTATCCACTCCCTCGGCTGGCGGCTTTGCGGAACCGGGAACGAGGACATCCAAAAGGATTTCCTCAGCGGCCTCCTTTGCAGTCTGTTCGACTTCAAGCTTCATCTTCTGCTTCACCATGGCCACACCCCTTGCCATTAAATCTCGAACCATGGATTCGACATCCCTCCCAACATAGCCTACCTCGGTGAATTTAGTGGCCTCAATCTTTATGAAGGGCGCATTTGCGAGTCTGGCCAAGCGTCTGGCGATTTCTGTTTTGCCCACGCCGGTGGGCCCGATCATCAAAATATTCTTTGGCGCAACCTCATCCCGTATGTCTTCCGAAAGCTGCGCGCGGCGTTGACGATTGCGCAGCGCAATGGCCACAGTTTTCTTCGCTGCCTTCTGCCCGATTATATAGGCATCAAGTTCGTCAACTATTTCCTGTGGGGTTAGTCCATCAAGTTTGCTCATCACCCAAGGTCTCCAATGTCAAGTTATTATTTGTAAAAACACAGATATCAGCGGCAATTTGTATCGATCTTTCGGCAATCGTTTTTGCATCCAGGTCTGATCCGTCAAGATATGCCTTCGCGGCGGCGAAGGCATAATTACCCCCACTGCCTATCGCGACCACGCCCTCATCGGGCTCAATCACATCGCCGCTCCCTCCAATAAGAAGAATTCTGTCTATATCTGCCACAAGGAGCATTGCTTCAAGCCGTCGAAGAATCTTATCTGAACGCCATTCCTTGGCCAACTCCACGGCGGATCGAGTTACATCGCCCGCAAATTCCTTCAACTTCCCCTCGAAGCGCTCCTCAAGCGTGAAGGCATCTGCGGTGGAACCCGCAAAACCAACCAGCACCCTGCCGTTATACAGGCAGCGAACCTTTCTGGCATAACCCTTCACAATCACCGATTCTCCCAATGTCACCTGTCCGTCCCCCGCCATGGCAACCTGTTTATTTTTTCGAACAGCAATTATGGTGGTTCCCCTTATATCAGCCATCTCTGCCTCCGGTTTTTTTCACAGCTTTCGCGTGTGGGTGAGATAGGCGGTACATCTGCTTAATCCGCTCTATACTTGTATGGGTGTATATTTGAGTTGAAGATAAATTCGCATGCCCGAGTAATTCCTGCACCATACGGATATCGGCCCCCTCATCCACGACATGGGTTGCAAAGCTATGCCTGAATGTATGAGGCGTAACCCTCTTGGCCAGTTTTGCAAGTTCGGCATAACGCTGCGTCAGATAATAGACTCCTCGGCTCGTAATCCTATTCCCCCTCAGATTAAGCAGCAATGCACGCTGACTATCAGGATCTTCGGCGGCACGTTCAAGCCTGCGGGGAAGGTATTCCTCCAGGGCAGCCTCAGCTTTGGCTCCAATGAAAACCACCCTTTTCTTGCCCCCCTTGCCGCTAACCATGGTTTCCCTGTTAAGCAGATCGCTAAGATTGAGAGAGCAAATCTCTCCAACTCTGCAGCCAGTGGAATAGAGCAGCTCAATTAGTACTCTGTTCCTAAATCCGGCAAATCCATCACCGGATGCCTCAAGAAGGTTTTCAATCTCCCGGTAAGTAAGATAACCGGGAAGTTTTTGTCCCTTTCTAACAGTTTTGATACCTGCAAACGGATTTGTCGCCCATCGAAATCTCTCTCGACACCATTCATAATAACCCCTGATGGCTGAAAGTCGTCTGTTGACAGTCGCGGCCATCATACCTCTCGAAGACATGCGAGACATAAATATCCGAGCTTCTGCCAAGCTTGCATCTTCCTCTGAAATTTCTAATCCGGCAAGGAAATCCTGCCAGGCAGCCAGGTCCACCCCGTATGAACGAATGGTAGCCTCCGATAGATGGAGGACATGCTTCAAGTATTCAAGCCAATCACACGCTCGAGTATTCAAACCAACCTCCCATGTGCCGGAAGATACGCCCATCCAGCTCCAACCGCATCATACGTGATAATTCATCTGATTCTCGAGGACCTTCGATTCTCTCTATCGTCCCTTTATTCAAGCTCCTTCCCCAGTCATCCAATACATCGGATGCATGACTTACTACCGGCGCACCTTGCATCTCAAGTTCACTTGTGCCTTCAGATATACCCTTCCCAAGTCCGGCGGAGCCCACATAAAGATCTCTCCCCTGATCCAAGGCGAAATTAGCTGTTAGCAGAGCACCCGATTTTTTAGGAGCCTGTGCTACTATGCAGCCCCTGGCCAAACCACTTAGTATTCGGTTGCGCCGATGGAATGCATATTTGGCAGGGTAGTTGCCTGGGGTAATCTCACCCAGAAGAGATCCGCCCCCGTCCAGAATTGCTCTGGCAAGTCCTCGATTCGCCATTGGGCTCGGCCTATCCAGTCCACAGGCCAATACTGCCCATGTAACACCTCGGCCTGCTAGAGTTCCCTCATGGGCAGATCTGTCGATACCAATTGCCAAACCTGACACCACGGGGTATGAGGCGAGGGCGAATTCCAAGCCAAGTTGATAGGCCTGCCGCTGCGCAGCAGCAGAGGGGCGCCTTGTGCCAACTATCGCGATTGCGGGATTATCATCAGACTTCAGAGTTCCCCTGCAGAACAAAACTAGCGGGGGATCTGCTATGAGTGAAAGAGCCACTGGGTAATCAGTCTCTCCAAGTATTCGATACGCGATTCGATAGTGTCTTAGCTGCGCATAAATGGTTTCTGCGCTTCTTAGCAGTGCTTGGGTGGAGGGGATGGAACTCCTTGCCTTGGAGGATCGAAGATACTTGTATTCTCGGATGGCCAAATCCAAATCGGTCTCATCCCTGCACGTCTTCCAAACATGGTGTTTCAGCCAGCCTCTGGCACCGGGCAACTGATTAATTGCCAGAAGCAAGATGGGATTATTGTGCATACTCGCCACTCTCAATCAGGCGGTGGAGGTTTTTTGCCCTGCTGATGTCGTCCTCACCCTCGGCAATATTCTCTATCTCCCTGTAAAGCCTTAGAGCTCCTTTATCATCGCCGAGTACGGTATAAACCCGTGCGAGTAAAAAACGAGCTTTGATATCACTGCGCTCTATTTCCAGGTAATCCTCCAACAAACTCCGTGCTTCCAGCGGGTCTTCGAACTCGAATACCAGCAGGATGGCAAGGGCATACATAGGGGGAGTGAATCTGGGGTCTATGGATATTGCCCTCCTATACCCCTGCTCCGCTCGCAAGAGGTAGGCAGTTTTCTGTTCCTGAGTATCCGCTGAAAGGGATAGCTGAGCGATGCTCAATGCACGATTATATAGCAGAAAGGCATGCTCAGGATAAATACTTATCGCCTCGTCAAAGGCAGAGGCGGCCTCACCCCACATCTTGTAGTCCATGTATTTCAAACCCAGAAGCCGCCAGTAGGTGCCGCTGCTGCGAACTGATTCAACGGTCTTTTCAACCTCCCTTTCAACTTCTCTTATATTCGACTTCAGTTCCGAAATTCGCTTCCTGTCAACGGCCTGATTTTCAGCGGCTTGATTTTCAGCGGCTTGATTTTCTTCGGCAGCCATTCGACTCGCCAGTTCATTTCTAGCTCGTGTCATTTCACAGGAAACAGGCAGCAGCAAAAACAAGCATAGGATAGGGACAGTATTTCGCATGCTGCAATGAAGATACAAGCAGCTTGGACAATTCTTCCAAATCATGGTGAAGATGCCTGGAATGAAATCGAATTGCAATGGACCTAGAGCTGAATTATCCATCGCCTCAACCCCTCGGATGAAATTCTTTATGTGCGTTTCTAAGATCCTCTCTGTTCAAATGAGTGTATATCTGAGTAGTGCTGATATCGGCATGGCCGAGCAGCTTCTGCACGCTCCTTAAATCCGCGCCCCCGCGAAGCAGGTGGGTGGCAAAGGAATGTCTAAGGGTATGAATTTTTCCGACCACCTGCGCGCGTTTTGCTATATCCTTGAAACGCTTCCACATGCCCTTACGGCTAAGTCCCCTGCCTCTGTTGTTTAAAAAAACCTTATCCAGCTTTGACGGGCCCTTCAGGAGGCGGGGTCTGGCCTCATCAAGATAGCGCTGCAGCCAATAGAGTGCCTCGTCGCCAAGGGGTATCAGGCGTTCCTTGCTGCCCTTGCCGTGAGCACGGATGAGTCCCTCCTCCAAATGGAGCTGCGACAGTTCCAATTCCACCGCCTCGCTTACCCTCAGACCACAGGAGTAAATAAGTTCGAAAAGAGTTCTATCTCGAGTGCCAAAGGGTGTGTCAAGTTCAATGCTTTCGAGAATTTTCTCAATTTCACCTAACTCAAAAAACCCCGGTAAATTTCTTCCTATTCGAGGACGTTTTGCATCTGAAGAGGGGTCGTCCGGACGTATCCCAAGACTTTTCAAGAAACCAAAAAGCGAGCGAATGGAACTGAAAATACGAGATATTGTCCCTGCGCTCAAGGATTCCGATAAGCTTCTCCCGGCCACATAGGACTCTATATCCGCTGCATTAAGAAGAGAGGGGCTTAGGGAAGTCAATTCAAGCCAGCTCCCAAATCTCCTCGCCTCCGCAACATAGGTGGCATTCGTTGAATCAGCGACTCTGAGGTTATGTCTGAGATAGGCCTCGTACTCCGCAATTAGTTTCCCCCAATTCAATTTACCGTCCTCCACCAAAACGCGTCCCCCTTAAAACAGTTGGAATCAGAAGGTCCACCTCATCCAATAGACCATCGAGAGTATCTGAATGAATCTCCGGAGAAATCTCCGTTCCATACTGTCCCATGGAGGGCGGTGCTGAGGCGGCAAGTCCGCGGCCTTCGGTTAGGCCCTTCCAGACACTGTACGGAAGAACATCGCTTTTCACATCCAGAGACAGAGGTGATTTTTTTGAAGTTCGGTCGACTGAATTACTGAATCCCGTGGCAATCACCGTAACTCTGACATGATCGTCCAGATTATCATCCGAATCCTGCCCGGCAATCACGGTCGCCTCGGAATCAACACGGGAGGAGATGATATCCATGATCTCGTTATACTCAAACAGGGAAAAATCGGGACCGCCGGTAACATTTACCAGCAGTCCGCTGGCCCCTTCAATGCTCACATCATCCAGAAGCGGGTTTTCGATAGCCATAGTTGCCGCATCAACCGCTCGGTTATCGCCCCAGCCCTCACCTATTCCCATCAGTGAATCACCCTGTCTTTCCATCACTGTCCTTACATCCGCAAAATCAATGTTGATTTCTCCCGGCTTAGTTATCAGATCCGAAATGCCCTGAACTCCCATGCGCAGAACGTCATCCGCTTTCAAAAAGGCTTCCCTTATCGGTGTTCGTCTATCGACAAGTTTCAGGAGGTTTTCATTCGGTATGGTGATTAGGGTATCAACGTGTTTCCGCAGTTTTTCAATTCCGGTTTCCGCTAGCTTCATCTTGCGCTGCTTCTCGAATTTGAAGGGTTTTGTAACCACGGCTACGGTTAGACATCCAAGTTCCTTCGCGATTCTGGCGATAACCGGAGCAGCCCCTGTGCCGGTGCCGCCGCCCATACCTGCGGTTACAAATACCATGTCGGCATCTTTTAGGACACTTTCTATCATTTCCCTGTCTTCCTCCGCTGCCTTTTCACCAACTTCAGGTTTCCCGCCGGCACCGAGTCCGCAGGTAACCTGACGTCCGAGGGGTACTTTAATTACGGCTAGCGAGGATTCCAGCGCTTGTAAATCGGTATTTGCCGCAACAAAGTCTACTCCCTGAACTCCTACCTGAATCATGCGGGCCACTGCATTGCTACCGCCTCCTCCACAGCCAACCACCTTAATCACTGTTTTACCAGCAACCCGCTCATTCATGATTTCCAAATCCATTTTTTACCTCCCTAAGACTCTGATTGACAATTTAACTAAAAGAATTCTCCTAACCACTTGAGAAGTCCTCTAAACGGATTAAGAGGTTCCGCTTCCTGAGCCTCCCTCTCCTTATTCGTGTCCACAATTACATCTCCAAGCAAAATCAGGCCGGCAGCCTTTGCCCACCTGGTATCGCGGCAGGAATTGGGCCATGAGACAGAGGATCTTGGATTTGCAACTCTCGCGGGCTGCCCAAATACATTTTCCGCGAGATTCGTAATCCCAGGCAGCAGAGCGCCGCCTCCGGCAAGAACTATACCCGTGGCAGTCTCCGTCAAACCGCCTGATCTCTCTATTCCCCGCTTCATCATCATGAAGATTTCAATTATTCGTGGCTTGAGAATGCGGCAGATTTCACTTGCCGGGATACTAATCGTTTTTCCGCCCCTAATTCCCGGAACAATCGCATTTTCCTCCTCTCTAACCAGGGCCTCCCAGCAGCATCCCAATTCGCGTTTAATCCGCTCCGCCCATTCCATCGGTATTTTGAGAACAACTGAGAGATCCGAAGTAGCCTGGGTGCCTCCAAATGGAACGGATCCCGTAACCCTGGGCGCTCCTCCCCAAATGGAGATGTAATCCGTGGATGAAGTTCCAACATCCACCAGGAGTACACCCATTTCCTTTTCTTCATCACTCAGCAGGGAGCGAGCAGTGGCCAGGGTTCCCAAAACTACATCTCGAATTTTATAACCCGCGCGTTCTATAGCCTTTTCCATGTTCTTAATTACCGATACGGAAGCTGTCACAATGTGAACTTCGGCCTCGAGCCTTATCCCAATCATATCAATTGGATTGCGTACTCCCCTTTGATCATCAATTATGTACTCCTGTGGCAGGATGTGCAGGATATCGCGATCCATTGGTATTGCCACCGCTCGAGCCGCCTCAAGCACGCGCTCAACGTCCGCCTTACCTATTTCACGATTCTTTCCCGAAACGGGGACAACTCCTCGAGAATTCAGACTGTTAACTGAAGGGCCGCCCAGGGTAACCAGAAGCTCGGTTACAGTTCTACCTGCTTCCTGTTCTGCTGCCTCGATTGCTCTCAGAACAGCCTCCCTGGCAGCTTCTATATTCACGACGACTCCCCTGCGGATTCCTTCCGAGTGGCTCTCGCCCCATCCGGAGACCAGAAGCTTGCCATCGGAATCGTATTCGGCAACCAGTACACGAATCCTATCGGTGCCAATATCCAAACCGGCGATTACTTCACTATCCGCCATGTTTTCCTGTCGGTCGATATATGACATGTCCGCCTCGAATATCTGCCTCTTCCACTAACTCGAATCCCCTGAGCGCCAGAATATCAATCACAAGAAGCGCATGACGGATCGACTCGGGGCTTAGATTCATGTCCATGAGCACCGGTATTGGTATGTGATTCATATACGTTTTCAAATCGTAGCCAATTTCGCCATGCGGAATAAATTCAATTTCTGAAATCAAGGCAAAAAGTTCGGGTTCGTCCGCTTTTAATCTTAGAAGATCCGATAGAACCTGCCGCATCGTCTCCGGAATCTGGGTTCCGGACGCAGATCTATGCACAGGGATCCCTGAGAGTATGGGGAGGTCTACGGCACTGATTTTACCGCTTGCCTGAATTATATATCCTTCTTCATCGAATGCGGTTATGCGGGTAATCGCACCGTCGTCGAAGAGAGCCAGTGCCAGGGGCCGGCGGCGATAAATATAAACACGGAGTCCATCAGGAAACACCTGGGAAACTTGAGCTTCGCGAATCATTGGATGGGATTCAAGCCTTTCCCGGACACCCTCTCCATCCACCGAAGTCCAGGTTTTGCCATCCAAATCCAGCATCTCAAGCAATTGATCATCAGGGATTTCGATGTCACTTTCCAGGAAAACTTTTTCAATAGTCAGACGAGGTGAGAGAATAAAAATCCAGAACAATTCCACAAGGAGTATCGATAGCAGAATTGCAATCATCCCTAGCGCGATTTTTTGCCCCCGGTTCCAGCGTATAATCACCTTGGCACCTCGGACAAATTGAGAATCAGCCCAAAGATAATCAATGTAACAAAGGCCGCGGATCCCCCCGCGGAAAACATCGGCAGCGGGATGCCAGTTGCCGGTAGTAAGCCTGATACAACAGCGAAATTCATTAGAACCTGCCAGTAGACAGCACTAATCAAACCAAATACTGCCCAGCGGGAAAACAAATCCGGAATCTTCTCGGTGGCCAACCAACCTTTCACCGCGAAAACAGTGAAGAGAACAAGAACTGCGAGTATGCCAACTAATCCGGCCTCCTCCCCCAAAACGGCAACAACAAAATCCGAATGAGCTGCGGGAAGTCCTCCCAGTTTTACCTCGCCCCTTCCCAGTCCTCGGCCCCAGGCCCCCCCTCGTTCAAGTGCCGCCTGGGCCTTGAGAATTTGATAGCCCGCACCTGAGGGATCAGTTATAGGACTGAGCCACGATTTTATCCGTTCAATCCGAAACGGCTTTGCCAATAGCATGCCTGTGGTCGCAATTATCGATCCGATTATTGAAATACCAATTAGGGTTTTTGGAACCCCCGCGACATAGAAAAGGCCAAGCGCCAGAAGCAATAAGTAAATGGCGGTAGAGAAATCATTCTGAAGATATACGGTAAGTATAAGGGCCGAAACCACTATTAGAGACGGCAGTAAACCCACCCTGAAATTACCTAACCTGTTTTCGTTCTTCTCCAGCATTCGAGCCAGATAAAGAATCAGTGCAACCTTGGTGAATTCTGAGGTTTGGAAGGTTAATCCAAAAATTTCTATCCAACGCTTGGCTCCTCCGGATGTGTAACCAAGACCGGGTATGTAGGTTAGAATATTTAGAATCAGAGCTATCCATATCAGAATTGGAACTGAATTTCGTATTTGGGTCTTTGAGACGCGGATTACAAGCAAAAAGGACAGTGCCGAACCGATTAGCATCCATAGGAGCTGTCTGCGCCAGATAAGAAATGGATCATCAAAGATGGTTCTGGCAAAATACCAGGAAGCGGAAAATAGCAGCGCGGAACCTATCCCGGCAATAAGGAAGTAGATTGTCAACATTCCTCTCATGGGATTTCTGATACTCAGGTAATCAGCTCTGAAGCTTCCTAATCTCACAAAAAACCTTCTATTGAATCTTAAGGGTGCTCAAACCCAAAATCGCAAACATTCCTCCTAAAATCCAGAATCTGGTTACAACCTTGCTTTCAGCCCATCCGGATAGTTCGAAATGATGATGAAGAGGCGCCATCTTAAAAACGCGACGGCCCGTTTTCTTATAGTTTAATACCTGTATAATCACCGATAAGGCTTCCAGGATAAAAACTCCGCCGATAATCAGGAGCAGAAATTCCTTCTTAAGGAGCAAGGAGAATACGGCCAATAACCCACCAAGCGTCAAACTGCCAGTATCACCCATCATCACTTCGGAGGGGTGTGAATTAAACCATAGGAACCCGACGCAGGCTCCGAGTAGGGCCGTGGTACTTATAGTGAGTTCACCAGCCCCCGGGAGGTAGGGAATCAGCAAATATCGCGCAAATTCCGAATGTCCGGTGAGATAGGCCAAGACTGTAAACGCGGCTAAGGCGATTATTGTTAGTCCGATGGCAAGTCCGTCGAGCCCATCTGTCAAATTGACGGAATTGGACATGCCGACAATCATCAGCATCCCGAAAGGAATGTAGAGAATTCCCAAATCCAGAATTGCATTTTTGAAAAATGGGATATAGAGAAGTGTGGTTTGATCATTCCTGAATTTGTAAATAAGAAAAACAACAATGAATGATATGATGCCCTGGGTTACAAACTTTGTGCCCGCGCGAAGCCCATTGGAATTCTGCTTGGATATTTTTAACAGATCGTCCGAGAATCCCAGAATACCAAACCCAACCACGGCTATTAGAACAATCCAGGTGTAGAATGTCGAAAGCTCCTGCCAAAACAGAACGGATATGATAAAGGCGATTATTATCAAGATTCCACCCATGGTTGGGGTGCCGGCCTTCACAAGGTGAGAGTCAGGTCCATTACTGCGAATTTCCTGGCCGAGTTTGAGCTTTCTCAATTTGCTGATTACACTTGGCCCCAGCAAAAAGGAAAACAGCAGGGCGAAAACAGCCGCATAAGCAGAGCGGAAGCTGATATACTGAAACACATTGAAAGCACTGATGTAATCAACCAGAGGAAGAAGTATTTCTTTTACCATCGCTGCTCCGCTGCCTGATCAAAACCAATCTCCTCAACCGCTTCGCTCAAACGCTCCAGGGCGTTCTTTCGAGATCCCTTGAGAAGTACAAGATCGCCGGGTTTTAGATATCCGGAAAGAGCTTTGCCAAGCTCATCAATCTCAAGATAGGAGCTAATTTCACCATCAAATCCAGCGTTTAGGGCTGCCTCTCTGACTGGGCTAAGAGAATTACCGAATAGGAACACAGAATCAGGTTCATGTTTGGCAAGCACCCGCCCAACTATATTGAGCGCTCTGTCTGTATGCCCCTCTAATTCCAATAGCTCACCCAGAACAACCACTCGTCTACCGTCTACTCGAATCTTCGACACCATATCCAAGGCCGCCATAAGCGATTCGGGGTTCGCATTATAGGCATCTCGGACTAAAATTACCGGACCATTTCTGATTTCAGAGCGATTGAACTCCGGACGAACGGCTTCTAAACCTCTTGCTATCGAATTCTCCGGAACCCCCAGGACATTAGCTGCCTCAACTGCCCCCATAGCATTAAGAAGGTTGTGATATCCGGGCAGCGCGAAGTTGATATGTCTTCCATTTCGCAGTAGCAGAAAACCTTCTGTCCCTCTGTTTTCATAGGACTCCCATCCGTCCCTACCCCACTCTCCAAAAAACCGTGTTCTGCCGGGAAAATTTATGAGGAGGAAATTTCTCCAGACTTCAGTTTTGTTTATTATGGCAACCGTGTCCGGCCCCGCTGCTGAGAATATATCCCGCTTCTCGGAGGCCAGGGCCTCCATCGAACCCAGCCTGCCTATATGGGCACTACCAATATTGGTAACCAATCCTATTTCCGGCCTGGCAATTCCTGCGAGCAGGGCTATTTCCCCCTGTTTATTCGTTCCCATCTCCAAAACAGCGATTTCGTGATGACGTCTCAAACCGAGCAGAGTAAGCGGCAAACCAATATCGGAGTTATAGTTTCCCTCCGTGATGAGTATGGAATCTTCCTTCCAATCAAGTAGGATCGCGGCCAAAATTTCCTTTGTCGTTGTTTTTCCGTTACTGCCGGTAATGCCCACCACTCTAAGTTCGGGCATTTTGCCTCGAAGATAACTCGCAAGATACTGCAGAGAATGCAAGGGATCATGCACCATGACCAGAGCCTTGGAATCAGGCGGCATTGGCAAGTTCTTAGCTTCGTCGGCCAAGGCAACCTCGGCCCCCAGCTCCCAAGCTGGCTCAATATACCGACTCCCATCGCTTTGCTCACCCTCAAGCGCCACAAAGAGATCTCCGGCTCTGCAAAGTCTTGAATCAGCTCTTCCCCGAATTACTTCGGCATCCGGATTGCCTATGAGTGTGCCATCGGTAATCTTTGCGATACTGTGGGCATTCACCTATTGCACCTGCTCTTTCTCAGGTAGAGTTACCTGGAGTACCCTCTCTGACTCTGCCTCTTCAAGCTCTAACAAGTCCTGAGCGATTCGATAAATGCGAGCCGGAGCATCATATACCGCGATACCAGCCAGTATTTTTCGGTTTTCTTCCAGCTTCTCAAGCTGCATCGCCTCAAGTTGATCCATCTTCTCCAGAGCTATCGTGTAGCGGTAGCCCTGAAACACCTGTAAGAATATCAATAAGGGAACACTGATAAGCATCAGCAAAAACCACAGCCGTCTCATTTCGACATCCCTGTTTTTGATTTCTCAAGTACCCTGAATTTTGCCCCCTTCGATGATGGATTCATCCTGATTTCCTCATCTTGGGGCCTCATAGGTTTTCGGGTGACAATCCTGTACTCGCCGCTAGAGCGAGAATTCAGGGCGCGGTAGGCATTCTTCACCAGGCGGTCTTCAAGGGAATGAAAGCTAATAATGCCCAGACGTCCGTCCTGAGCCAGCAGGGAGGGAGCAAATCGAAGCAGTCTATCCAAGCGGTCCAATTCGGAATTCACGGCAATCCGAATTGCCTGAAAGGTTCTCGTAGCCGCATGGATTCTTCTATGGCGGAATCTAAGCGGAATAGTTTTCACAACTACTGCAGCTAGCTGTCTTGAATCCCGTATCTTAGTTTTCAATCTCTCGCGTACAATTCCCCGGGCAATTCTTCGACTGAAGCGTTCTTCTCCAAATTGAAGGATTAGTTCGGCAAGTTTGTCCTCCTCCAGGGAATTCACCAGATTGGACGCATTTATGCTGCCATCAGCATCAAAGCGCATATCCAGCGGTTCCTCCAACCTAAAGGAAAATCCCCTTTTACTATCCCTAAGATGATAGGCTGAAATCCCAAGATCCATCAGAATTATATCAGGATCTCTATCGTCCCAGTTTTTCAGCACCTCATCCGTCCAACCCCGTATGTACCGGAATCGACTGCTCCAGGGAGCAAGCCTGTCTCGCGCTCTTTCTCCGATGCTTTGATCGACATCTATCCCTATCACCCTGCACTCCGGAAAGGTCTTCAAAAACAGGCTGGAGTGTCCCCCTTCGCCCAGGGTTCCATCTACTATCAGGGCATCCGGTTTGGGCGGGGCAAGTTGCCTTAGAACTTCATCGGGCATCACCGTAGCATGAATCGGAATCACGAAATTCTTCCCATGTTGTGAAAGCTTTCCCAGATCTGCTTGATTTCAGTCGAGCGTTCCTCTTCGAACCTGTCGTAAACTGCCTCGTCCCAAATTTCCAACCGCTCGCCCATTCCCAGCAGGTAGCAATCCCTTTTCAATTCCATGGATTTCATGAGAGAAGGGGAGATTTTCACCCTGCCTATCCTATCCACGGCAATTTCCTCCGCAGGGGCTACAAATCTGCGCAGTATGTCCTGGGCGCTCAAAGAAAAGACGGATGCCGAATCGACAAGTTGACTTAAAACCATCGCCCACTTGTCGGGTAGATAAAGCCAAAGGCACTTCTCGGTCCCCTTGGTGAGGATTAATCGATCACCCCCCACCCTTCCCCTGATTTTTGCGGGGAGAGATAGACGACCCTTCTCGTCGATGGTTACATTGAACTGCCCCCATATTCCCATTTTTTCCATGTTTTCCTACTTCATACCACTTTTTGCCACTTAATCAATCCTATTGTCCTCAAATTTAATCGTCAACAAAGTAAGAGAAGAAAAACTTTTCTAACTGCAGATAGTGCAAAAACTCCTACACAAAAAAATAGGTATTGAGATATTTCAGTCAGAGAGGTTTTTTATCCGGGATGTTCAAGTGCTGTTTCGATTTCAACATGTCATCCTGAGCGAGGGGTAGATAGCAGCACGTTAATCCGACGCTGCTGCCTATAGGAATTCTGATCGCACCCTGAAACCCACGGAATTCCCATATGCCACCGATTTAGTCTTTTCGGTCTTGAGTCCTGGTTTTGATATCAGGTGATATCGATTACTTGCCGAATCTCACTTCCCGGCGCACCCGCTCGTCAATACCATCGCTATCGAGATCGTTTACCCTGCCCCTTAGTGATGTGATGCTGCTTCGGCGAATTCCCCGAATTCCGTATACCTGAACTATCCAATTTTTGCTATCCAGCATGCGCTTGTATACCGGCGCGAGAGCTGTCCACTCGCTTTTTGAAACCTCAAGGCAGGTGAATTCGAGGAAACGTCCCTCATCCCCCTCCCACAATTCATCCATGATGGAAAAAATTGCCTCATCGGTGCCAGGTATCTTGTTTTCGATAAGCGTCCGGAGAGCGGCTAATCGGATATCGGTGGGATTTTGCTTGTCCGTATAATACTCTATCAGAAAATTCCAATCATCTTGATCGGATGACCTCCCCAGCGTTTTAATTGACGCGATTCGCACCTGGCTTATCGGATCGTTGACTATCTTGTACCTCAGTAGTTCATGAACGCCGGGTGAATTCAAATCCGTAAGCTTTTCGGCTGCCGCCATTCTTATGCGCCAGGAAGAATCTCGTCTGAGCGCTTGAACCAAAACTGGAGTTATATCTTGATTCGGGAATTCAGAGAGGCCCATCAGGGCATAGGAGCGCAGATCCGCGTTATCGGCTTCATAGTAAATTCTTTCGATAATCTCGTAATCGGACGCTCGCCCAATTTTGCCAACCGAGATGCACGCAAATTTGCGATGGATAGGAGGGGCGCCCGCATCATCGGCTATGGCAGCAAGTTCCTCCGAGGCTGGTTCATAGTGTATTTCCCCAAGCATTATTATAAGTGCCGCCGCAAGATCTTCCTCCGCAAATGGATCCACCGTTTTCAGTCTGTCCAGCAGCCTTTCAGTTTTCGCTGAATCTGCTATTTCGCCCATACGCCCAATGGCTCTTATGGCAGAGACTGCGATTCTTGAATCCTGACTATTTGCAATTTCAACCAGTAGATCCTGCGATTTCAGGTGTTTTAGCTCTGCCAGGTACGAAATCGCCGCTCCAACTGCGGCAGGGTTATAATCTGCATCTTCTACAACTTTGACCAACTCATTACTCGCAAGATTAAGCCCGGCCCCATAGGATGTCGTCTCCCATAATCCATATATCCTCGTGGCGATTGACGGGTTTCGAGTCTCCTCCAATATGTCTTCGAGCAGACTGTTGTATCTGTCGTTTTCCTCTATTCTAAGATCCTCCAACACGGCCGCTATCTCATCATCTATTCCGTTCAGAAGAACACTCTTTCTGTGATCTGTTATCTCTCTTTCTGCCTCTACCGGAAGGTGCATGATTTTGTTACTCGATAGTGCGTAAAAGTTGCTTCCCGAGATTGCTTCATCGGGCTTTGCCCGGTTACGCAGCTCATGTGAGAAAATAACTCCGGAGACGAAGAAAACCAGGATAACCGTTGATTTACCTGTCACTATCAGTATTCCGTCCTATCCAACCAAGGGTAAGAGATACGGCTTCAATTCTCATCCAGGCATAGAGAAGCACTATGACCGCAGAACCCGCGAAGGCAATTAGCGCCAGCAGCCCAAACCCGGCCCAGCTAGCTCCCGATAGCCACCAATTTTTTCCAAGAAGCCGATAACATCCCAAAATTACCAATACACCGGCGAAATTGGCAATCAGAATCTTTCCGAATGCCCTCAACACCTGCCCTCTTATCCTGAATTTGCTCACTTGCCGAATAAAGATGTACTGCAAAACCGCACCAATCGCAAAGGCTATGGAATTGGCCCACGCCAATGAAACGCTGTTTCCATTGTTCTGGAAAACGAATATCAACGATAGAGCAATGTCGATGATTACAGTTAGCAGGGCACAAAAAAAGGATCTCCGAATTTCACCGAGGGCATACAAGGCCCTTTGAGTGATATTGAAAAGTCCGATAAATGGCATTCCCACCGAATACGCGGCAAGTACATTGGCCGTTGCAATCGAATCCTCAAGTGTAAAGGCACGTCTTTGAAAGGCGATAGCTACTATGGGTTCTCCGAGCAATATCAGAATCATGGCAGAAGGAACCAGAAGGGCCCAGAGGTGTCGGTATCCGAAGTTTAGGCAATCTATCAAACCGTTATCATCATTGATTGCTGCATATCGACTCATTTTGGGATATAGAACGGTTGCAATTGACGCGGAAAATATGCCGAAGGGAAGCTGGAAAAAGACAATCGCATAGGCAAGCGAGGAGGTATTGCCATCGGGAAGAGTCGATGCCAGCAGCATTGCTATATGGTTGTTCACAACAAACAGCGAGGAGGTTAGCAGCATTGGCAGCCATTTCAGCAGAACTCTTTTTAGCGAGTCGTTATTGATATTGAATGAAGGAATCAGTCGATATCCCATCCTTCTGAAACTTGGATACTGCACAAGTATCTGTGCCAATCCACCGGCCAAAACACCTATGCCAACCGAAACAGTTCCCCACCTTGCCTGCCCTAACAGCAGAGACAGTATTACACAAATCGAGAAAACTATTGGAGTGATTGCCGGAATAAAGAACCGATTATGACTGTTGTGAACCGCCATCATAATCGCGCTGAGCGAGACAAACAGTATGTAGGGCATCATCCAGCGAAGCAGTGTGATGCTGAGCTCCTTTTTGTACGGATCGTCGAATTTCTCGAAGATGTACAGAATCTGCTCGGGGAAAAAAAGAGACAGGATCAGAATTGGAACGATAATGATTATCTGAAATCCGATTACGGTTTTGCTTAGCTCTCTGGCCTGTAAACCAGAGCGATCCAGGACAATTTCACGAGATAATTCGGGCAAGAACGCGGTGCTCAAAGCACCTTCAGCCAGAAGTTTTCTCAAATTGTTAGGGATATTGAATACCAGATTAACAACATCGGCCGCAGCCCCACCACCAAATAAGGCACCTATTGCTGCCGTGCGAACAAAGCCCAGAATCCTGCTAATCAGCGTGCATCCCATTACTATGAACGCGGAGAGCGCACTTCGCTGGCTACTCGTACTGTCTGTCAACTGCCTCGAACCTCTCAAGAAATGAGCGCTTAAAATCCAGAAAAGTACCATTTGTTATTGCCCTGCGCACTTCCTTCATCATTGTAAATACGAATTGTAAATTGTGATGGGTAAGCAGCATTGAACCCAAGATTTCCCTTGCCACAAATAAATGTCTCAGATAACTACGACTGTAGCTCATACAGGCAGGACAAATACATTCCGGATCGATAGGGCGAACATCGTCTTTGAACCGAGAATTCCTGATATTTACTATCCCGAAGGGGGTGAAGCAGGTACCGTTTCTGGCAATTCTGGTAGGATAAACGCAATCAAAAAAATCAATCCCCGTCTCTACTGCTTCCAGCATATATCTGGGTGTACCTATTCCCATTGTATATCTGGGCTTATCATCAGGCAGCAGAGAGGCCGTATATCTGAGGAATTCCTTAAAAGATTCGGGATCCTCACCAACCGACAATCCACCTATTGCATAGCCCGGGAGATCTAGTTCCAGCAGGAGTGATGAGCTCATTGCGCGCAGTTCCTTGAAAAAATTGCCCTGAACAATCCCGAACAGGTATCCTCTGGACAATTCGGAGTGCTCAAGATAACGCTGCTTTGCACGCTTGGCCCAAAGGGCCGTAAATTCAACCGCTTCACGTGCCTCATTTACCCCTATACCCGGAGCCGTGCAAACATCAAGCTGCATTTGAATATTGCTTCCAAGGGCAACCTGCATATCCACAACCGATTCCGGTGTTAAAAAATGCCTGGAACCGTCAATATGAGAACTGAAAACAATCCCTTCTCTTGTAAGCACCCTAAGTGATGCAAGTGAAAACACCTGGTATCCACCTGAATCCGTGAGTATGTTCCCATCCCAGGATGAAAAACCGTGTAAGCCTCCATGTTTTTTTATGACTTCTATCCCCGGCCTTAAATACAGGTGGTAGGTATTACCCAGAATAAGCGAATATCCAATACGACGAAGAGTGCTGTGCTCGATTGCCTTCACCGTACCATTCGTGCCAACAGGCAGGAATGCAGGAATCTCAACATCGCCCCTTGGTAGATGAAGCGTTCCGGTTCTAGCCGAGCAACCTCCATCAATCGCTGCTATTTCCAACATCCGGGCATTAGGTTTTCGCGTGTCTAAACATCCACGCGCCAAGTATCAAAAAACCCAGATAGGGAATCACACTTCCCGTTATTGGTGAGAGAATACCTAACTCAGATAGCAGGGTTGATATCATGCGGACTATATACCATGCGGAGGATAATAGAAGACTGACAAGCAAGCTGAGCAGCAGAATATTCCGTCGAAAACGACCACCAAGAGCACCAGCAAAAAGCACAACCAGGAAGGGTGTAAGAGCCATTGAGAAACGTTGATAGTATTTTGCCTGGTGTACCTTGTAGGGCAATCCAATTCTCTTCTGCGTTGCTATCCACGCTCGCGCCTCCTTCCCAGTCATTTCATCAATCTCCCTTGTGTCAAGGCGGAAGGTATCAGGATCCTCGTTAATTAACTCCTCGCTGTATCTTTCTTCCGAAATTTGCAGTATCTCACGATTCTCACCATGGTAATAGATTCTGCATCCCTCAAGTTGCCACAGCCCCGACTCGCTCCAAACCGCCTTTTGTGCATCTATTCGCTTGAAGAACTCGTAATTCTCATCTAATATAATGACAGTTAAAGACGAAAGTGTGGAAGTCGAATCGTCATAGTAATCCGCAAAATAAATAACCCGCCCTCTCATAGATATGCCCACCGCGTTCGAACGACTTTTTGAATCCTGTATCCCAAGAAGTTCATTGGAAATTATGTTGCGTCTCCTGGTGATTGGTATTGCAACACGATCCTCCAGTATGAAAACTCCAACGCTCAGGATAGCCGCCAGCATCAGCATGGGTAAGACAAACCTGATTAATGGAACTCCCGATCCAAAGATTGCAACCAGCTCGTTTCTTGCGCCAAGGTTGCCAAATGCAAAGGCGGCGGCAAACATCGCGCCGATAGGCATTGCAAGTATCAAAGCCCTTGGACCGTACATAAAACTTATTCGGATAGCCTGGCTGAACGGTACTTCAAGATTGAGATATTGCCAAAGGTTGGCAAAAATATCCGCAAGTATCAGAACTAGAGTGAAAAAAAGAACTCCGAGTACCAAAAAGGGAAGGAATTCCAAGAACAATATTTTCCGAAACAACCTCAAGTCTGCACCCGACGCAAATAGAAACCTACTCCAATTATGAGCAGCACAATCTCGGGCACTATCATCACAAGGAAGGGTGAGACCTCAGACCTCAATCCCAAAGATCTTCCCAGGATAAGTAGGCTCCAATAGAGCGTTGTTAACATCAAGCCGATAAAAAATCCTACGGCCCTCCCGCTCCTTCTTGCAAGCAAGCCAAGGGGGAAGGATAGAAAAACAAATGGCAGGGAAGCAAAGGGTATGGCGAATTTTTGATAGTATTCCAACTTCCAGATCTGCAGCGAGTGATCCACAGGTAAACCCTGCGTGAGTCCTTCTATTTCCGAATAATCATCGGCAATTTTGAACTTGGTGTTTTCCATCACTTTGTCTTTGCCCCTGGTTAAGCTGTGATATTCTAAGGATAGCTCATATTTTTTCTGTTCAATCCGTGTCATTTGCTCTTTGAGAAGCTTTCTCTGTCTCTCGGACTTTTCCTTTATAACATTCCGTACTGCCAAAATGCGCATGTATGCCGGATTCTCAGACTGATCATAGATAGTCCCTGTATCACCTAGAAGACGATAATCCATATAATCGGCCTGTCTCCAAGTCCATTCATCGCTTCTGATTGAATTTGGAATGAGTGATAGGACATTGTGCATTCTGAAGCCGGGAAATCCTTCCTTGCTCCCCCTGATGGCAGGTGATGCCAGGCGTGCAATAGTGGTGTTGAGATTTCCCGAATTATCTCTCTCTATTATTACCATAGGATGAATTCCGGTATCATCAATTGCACCTGTAATAAAGGTTTTGCTGCGAAAGCTGCGAACCGAATACTCTCCCAATTCCAATCCAGGATGCTTGAGGCTGAGTTCCAGCCATAGCTGCTGAAAGGCCCTTGTGCCGGCCGGGAGCAAGATATCATCCACACAGAGAGATACAAAGGCGATGACAATTCCCAGAGTCAAAACAGGGCGGAAAATTGCAAATCTTTTGAATCCGGCACTCCTCATGGCTAGAATTTCGTTATCTGAAGAAAACCGGCCGTAGGCCATCAGAGCCCCCGTCATCGTTGCGAATGGGGCAGACAGAGTTATAAAGGAGGGGGTGGAATACAGTATTAGCAAGAGTACCGAACCCACCGGTATCCCCTTTGCCAGTATTCCCTGAGCCATCAGTAAAAGCTGATTGAAAAAGAAAACCAGAAAGAAGAATTGAAAACTGACAAAGAAAGAGAATAGAAACTCGGACGCAATATATCGATTGAGAGTGGAATGCTTAATGAATGTCATAAATATCACCGGGTATCTTGGCAACACCTCCTCCCAGGGTTCCTGCCCATATATTCCCCCTGGTATCGACAGACAGGCTACTTACATCCGCGGACGGCAGTCCTTCTTCAATGCTCACCCCACCCCAGGTTTCATCAATCGTATTCAAGTAACTCACACCTGAACCAAAGGTGCCGAAAAGCAAAGAGTCGCCTAATTCAGCCACCGACAGAACCCAAAGATCTCCAAGTTCCTCCAATCCAAACCACAGCACCTCCGAAGTTTCCGTGTTCCAGATAAACCCACCCTCACCGAAGGTTCCTCCAACAACCCGATCGCCGGATCTTAAAGCAGAGGTCACATTTACCCCTCCGAACACATCCGAGGGAGGATGGATCCAGGTGTTTTCCCCCGGGTTGTGCAGAAATAAGCCTTTGTTCATTGTAGCGACAATTAGTTCTTCGTCATGCCCTAATTCAAGATTTGTTATGAAATTGCCCGGAACAGGCACAATACTCCATTCATTTCCTTCTTTAACCCAGAGTCCCCTTCCGAGTGTGGCGAGATAAATTTTGCTGTCAAGAATGCACATGTCCTGCAAGCGCTCACTAACCGGCAAATCGTTCACTGTCTCCCATATTCCAGATCTGGTATCATATCTCTCCAAGCTGCCATACCTTACCACCCAAATCGAGGTCCTATACCTCCTAATCCGGTTTACTGTCCGTATAGCCAGACTTGGCAGGCCAGCGTCCCTGAGAGTGTGACTTCGCAGAGGATCTGACAGCCGGGTTATGCCCCCAGTCCAAGTGCCAATCCAGACATCATCACGATCAACAAGCAGCGAAGAAATATTTTCCTCCGCTAACCCCAGCTCTGCTCCGGACCATTTTTCGACGAACAAGATCCCTCGCAGGTATTTCCACTGTGGTTTTCCCCATCCAGGTGATAACCTCTCTTTGTCAATTTCTTCAAAAAGATGCCTTGCTTCTTCCCTCTTATCTCCCTTCCACAGAATATCGACTTCCGTCAGTAGATGATCATTCGACTCTGAGAATTCCACTTCCGAATCGACTTCATCCATATGTACGGCGGATTTTTCCCCCATGTCACGGTGAATTTCATCGACTGAATTTGAAATTACTGTACTATTTTCTTTTGATTTCGATGTGCTGCAAGAAAAGAATGAAAATGAGGCAAGAAGTGCACAGACAAGACGGCATGTATGGGGTAAGCAATTTGAACTCATTTCCCGGTGGAGCCAAAACCAGCCGTACCGCGATTGCTGGGAGGAAGCTTTTCAACCTGCTTGAAATCCACTGTTGTGCTCCTGCTAATGACTAATTGGGCTATTCGCTCTCCAGGCTCAATAACAACGGCTTTTTCGCCCAGGTTGATAAGAATAACCTTGAGTTCCCCTCTGTAGTCCGAATCAATTGTTCCCGGGCTGTTTAGCAGAGTAACACCCTTATTGATTGATAGACCCGATCGGGGTCTAATTTGCCCTTCCCAACCGGCAGGGATTGCAACGGATATGCCCGTGGGCACTAAACGGCGGTCTCCCGGCTCCAGAGTAACAGACGAGGTCAGACTGGCTCTCAAATCGGCACCTGCGGCAGATGGAGTGGCATAAGTTGGAACAAACTCTCTACTGCCAGTAAATATCAGAACCGGATTATCAATCTCAGTCAAAACTCTTCTCCGACAATAAGAGGCTTTTTTAGTCCGGGCCGAAAAAAATCATGGCATACGACTAATCGCCTAACGTCTGGGCTTCCTGGATGGAGGATTCTCAGCATTAGGTTTCCAGTTCGGATTTTCGGCATCCACCACGCTAAGCTTATATCTCCCCATACGATCCACATCAATAAGCCTAACGTTAACCTTCTGTCCTTCTTTCAAGATAGCCTCAACAGAACTGACACGTTTTTTTGCCAATTTGGAAATATGGCAAAGTCCCTCTTTTCCGGGAAGTATTTCGATAAAAGCTCCAAAATCGACGATTTTTTTCACAGTTCCGCTGTAATTTTTCCCAAGCTCAGGTTCCTCTACGAGCGCCTTCACCATATCCAAGGCAATCTCCGCGCCTTTTTTCCCATCCCTTGCAAATATTGTGATTTCACCCTGGTCGTCAACATTTACCTTTGCCCCCGAAGCTTCGATAATACTGCGAATATTCTGACCACCTGGACCGATAATGGCTCCAATTTTATCAATGTCGACGTTATATGTCAGAACGATTGGGGCGTATTCGCTGATTCTCTCAGACGGCTTGGAGATAACCTTCAGCATCTCGTCCAAAATATGCAGACGACCCTCACGAGCCCTCTCCAATGCGTCTCTCATAACATCCAAGCCTATTCCAGACACTTTTATATCCATTTGGAAGGCAGTAATACCAGTTTTACTCCCTGTCACCTTGAAATCCATATCGCCCATGTGGTCTTCTTCGCCTAGGATGTCTGAGAGAATTATGCTTTTCCCATCTTCCTGAATCAGTCCCATGGCAATGCCCGCCACTGGGGCTTTGATAGGAACACCTGCTGCAAGGAGGCACATGGTTCCGCTGCAGACCGTTGCCATCGACGAGGATCCATTGGATTCGGTGATTTCCGACACAATGCGCACTGTATAAGGAAATTCCTCCTTGTCAGGAAGAATCGGTTCAATCGCTCTTTGTGCCAGGTTCCCATGCCCGACTTCTCGACGCCCTGTTCCGGTTCGGCCGGTTTCTCCCACCGAAAAGGGCGGAAAATTGTAATGCAGCATGAAACTTGATCGCCTATCGCCATCTATGTCGTCAAATATTTGCTCATCGTAAGTACTGCCAAGAGTAGCCACCCCGATTGATTGAGTTTCACCCCTGGTAAAAAGTGCAGACCCATGAGCCCTTGGCAGAAGCCCCACCTCGGCGCTTATAGGGCGAATTTCAGAGGGGGAGCGCCCATCACATCTTTTCTGATCCATTATTATGGATTGCCTCATAATGCCGGAATGAACTCTTTCGAGTAAGGCATCCAGAACTGCCTCTCCATTCTCTCCGTAGTCTTCTATATTTGAAGCAAATAGCTTGATAAGTTTTTCCTTAACTTCTTTGACACCCCTTGCGCGGGCAATTTTATCAGGAAGAAAGGTTACATCTCTAAGCATAGATGCTGCTGTGCTTATAACCTCGTCTTCGGAATCAAGGGGAGTGAGTTCATCGGGAAGGGGGAGTTTTTCTTTGCCCGCCGCGGCCGCGAAATCCGATATGCACTTACAGAGTTCCTTCAATATATTTTCGGCGTGCTCAAGTGCTTCGAGCATTAGCTGCTCCGAAATCTGGTTGCCAGCGCCTTCAACCATTACTACCCCGTTGTTGTTTCCGGCAATGACAATATCAAGTTCAGATTTCTCAATCTGCTGGAATGTCGGATTTACAATGAGTTTATTGTCTATGAAACCAATTCTTACCGCTGCCAGGGGTCCGTTAAATGGTATGTCGGACACTTCTACCGAGGCAAAGGCTGCCACCATACCCAGTATATCGGGCGTATGAATCTGGTCGGTTGATATTGTCATAGGTATGACCTGGATATCCCGACCAAATCTCTTGTCAAAGAGAGGTCTCATGGGTCTGTCAATCAGTCTGGAAACCAGGATTTCCTTGTCTTTGGGGCGGGTTTCACGTTTTATAAACCCACCGGGAATTTTCCCGGCGGAATAATAGCGTTCATTGTAATCAACCATCAGCGGTACGTAATCCAAGCCCTCAGTTACCTCATCGCTGCAGCATGCCGTGGCAAGTACTACCGAGCCGCCGTAGCGAGCTAGAACAGCACCATTTGCTTGTTTCGCTATTCTTCCTGTCTCGAGAATCAAATCTTCGTCACCGATGCGAAAGCTTGCTGTATACATATCCCCCGTCCTATTTTCTCAGCCCAAGTTTAGATACGAGAATTCTATAGCCTCCAGGATTGGTTCGTTTGAAATAACGAAGAAGCCGTCTGCGCTGGCCAACTATTTTCAACAGCCCGCGTCTGGAGGCGTTATCTTTGCTGTGCCTGTCTAAATGAACCTGCAAATCCTCAATTCGCTTCGTAATAAGCGCAATTTGAACCTCTGCTGAGCCTGAATTTTCCCTATTTCCGCCGAAATCCGTTATTACGGCAGCTTTCTCGTTCGCCGTGAGAGGCATAATGTGTTCCTTCACCTTCCGATATTGAATTGTTATGGCAAGAATACCACTTGCCGGCCGGACACAAGCATCCAAAATTTCGATACGCGGGTGCGAACACCAGAAGTATCGATTGCAGCTAGTCTCATTGAAAGCTCAAAATCTGAAGTTTCCAATCAAGAAGTCTGAGACAAAATGGCATCTATTCAAACCTTAGTCAAGGCAGCAGAACGTTTCAAAGTACCAATTCTCCAAAAAACAGCAGTATTAGAACACAATGCGACAGGCCAATCTTCCTTCTTTGATATCCAGCATCGCAAGCGCCTTCTCATCGGAACTCATACAAAACGTTGGCGTTTCAATTCCGGGGAACCATCGTTTTAGCCGATCCGGAGATATTCCTTTTTTTAGCTGCCTGCCCACTTCATCCGAAAGCAATGTGGTTGGAATTTGGGCAATTCGGGCAAACTCTATGGGATCATATCCGTCTGATTTGGCAATTTGATCCGACTCTACCGCATCCTGAACTGAGAAGGGTCCAATTGAAACGCGTCTTAGGGAGTAGCAAAAGGCCTTGCTGCCGCAGGCAATACCGATATCCCTGCTCAAAGACCGAATATACGTTCCCGAGGAACAGCCTATGTAAGCCCGAAGGTTTGGAGGAGACCAGTCCAGAATCCGGAAAGAGTGTATGCGGACCTCTCTTGCAGGAATCTCAGCCTTCAATCCCTTCCGCGCCAATCTGTAAGATCTGCTGCCGCTGATTTTAACCGCGGAAAATGCAGGTGGTATTTGTGTTATAGTCCCGATATAGCTCCCTACAGCCCTTTCGATGTCGTTGTAGGGGGGTATTGGCCCCCTGTCAACTACCCTTCCTCTAACATCAAGCGTATCTGTTTCAGTTCCAAAACGGATTACAGTTTCGTAGCCCTTATCCATATCTGAGAATAGGTACGCAGCCTTGGTCAGTTTACCCGAAAGGGCGATAAGGAGGCCTGTTGCAAAAGGATCCAGGGTGCCGGTATGTCCAACCTTTGATGTGTCAAGCGCCCGTTTGAGGCTATCGAGTGCCCGGAAACTCGAAATGCCGGCCGGTTTATCCAGCAGGAAAATTCCGGAATTTGAATGCAAAGGATTAGGAGCTTCGATTATCTATCGAAATGGCCTTTTCTATGAGTTCACTTACTGTCAGTCCCTCACGAATCGAATTATCCGATACAAAGTAGAGTCTTGGAGTGCTCTTCATGTGAATTTCCTTGCCAATTTTTGACTGAATGAATCCTGCCGCGTTGTTCAATCCGATAACCGCTCTTTGAGTCGCCTGTACACCCCCAAAAGAACTCACCCAAACTCGGGCAGATGAGAGATTTCTCGAAACCTTAATCCGAGTGAGTGCCACCGTGGAATCGACTCGGGGATCCTTCACATCTCCTGTAATAATCAGTGAACTCACCTTTTCACGAATTAGGCTCTCCACCCGTTTCAGGCGAATATCATTCATCTTCCACCGGATTTCCCAGTTTTTTGGCTACCTCTACTGTTTCGAAAACCTCCATAACATCGCCTATCCGCATATCGGAATAACCTTCAAGGCCTATACCACACTCATATCCCTTCTTAATCTCCTTTGCATCTTCTTTGAAACGGCGCAGCGAGGTAATTCCACCGGTATGAAGCACAGCCTTTTCGCGAATAAGATGTACTTGGCTCTTTCTGTTCACGCTGCCGGACATAACCATGCACCCGGCGATGGTTCCGAACTTGGGGACCTTGAAAATTTCTCTAATCTCAATCCGGCCAAGCAGACGCTCTTCCGTCTCGGGAGCAAGCATTCCTTCCATGGCATTCCTGATATCTTCCACAACATTGTATATGACGTTGTATTTCCGGATTTCTACATTTTCCCGCTCTGCTATCGTGAGTGCTTTGGCCGTCGGCCTGACATGGAAGCCAATAATAATTGCATTCGAGGCAGCAGCAAGGATTACATCGTCTTCAATGATTGCCCCCGCTGCCGCACGCATGCAGACAAGACGTATCTCATCGGTACTCAATTTTTCCAGCGTGTTCTGCAGCGCTTCTACCGAACCATGTACATCTCCCTTGATAATTATCCGGAGTTCCTGAACGCTATCGTCTTGTATCGAATCGTACAGAGTATCAAGAGTAATCTTCTTTACATTTTTGGCCGTTTCCATTTTCTTGAGCTCTTGCCGCTTGCCGCCGTATTGGCGGGCTTCCTTCTCGCTTTTTGTTACCTGAAAAGGATCGCCTGCATCCGGCACACCGGAAAATCCAAGAATTTCCACGGGCATGGAAGGCGTGGCCTCTTTCAGGAGGAGACCCTTGTCATCAAACATGGCTCGCACCTTCCCGTGATATATCCCAGCGAGGAAGGCATCGCCAACTTTCAAAGTTCCACCTTCCACCAATACCGTCGATACAATCCCCCTACCCTGATCTATTCTGGATTCAATTATCTTTCCTTCTGCTTTGCGAGTCCAATTGACCTTTAACTCAAGCATCTCAGACACGAGTATTACAGCATCAAGAAGCTTATCAATTCCCTCACCTTTCAAAGCAGATATTTCAGCATATTGAGTGGATCCACCCCAGTCTTCCGGAATCAGATCATGCTCAGAAAGCTGCTTTTTCACCATATCCGGATTTGCCTCGGGTAAATCCATCTTGTTGATTGCCACAATTATTGGAGACTTGGCCGCCTTTGCATGTTCTATAGCTTCCACGGTTTGCGGCATCACGCCGTCATCTGCGGCCACAACCAGGATTACCAGATCGGTAACCTGAGCTCCCCGCGCTCTCATCATGGTAAATGCCGAATGTCCGGGAGTGTCGAAAAAGGTTATACTCCCCCTCTTCGAGTGAATCATGTAGGCTCCAATATGCTGTGTAATACCGCCATGCTCCCCTGATACAACATCCGCGTCCCTAATTGCATCGAGAAGCTTGGTTTTACCGTGGTCGACATGCCCCATTACAGTAACAATGGGAGGGCGTTGAATTAGCTCTCCCTCATCATCGGATTCGGATGCAATTATTGTTTCGTCATATAAACTGACGATTTTGGTTTTGCACCCATACTCGTCTGCCAGAATTGTTGCCGTCTCGGCATCAATTTGCTGATTAATTGTTACCATCATGCCCATACCCATAAGTTTCGAAATGAGATCCGAAGCTCTCAGATTCATCTTCCTGGCAAGTTCCGATACTGTTATTACCTCCATGATATCAATCTCTTTGGGAACTGGATTGGATTGTGCTAATTGCTCTTTCTTCGAATATTGATAAATTTTCTCCTGCTCTGCGCGGTTCTTATCGTAGATTTTTTTTGCCTTATGGAACGTCTTGCCCCGGCTAGAATGCGGGGGGGGCGATGGCGAACTGCCAGAGGCACCAATTCTCCCGCCAGACCTGCTGGGGGTTCTAGCACCTCCCGTTCTGATGTTGAACCTGCTTGGCCTATCATCCGCCCCACGATTACTCCTATTCTCTCTGCGATCATCCGAACGTCCGAAAGTTCTGTTTGGCGCATAGTTTCCGATGCGTCCTACCCCTCTTGTATCACTGCGATTATGGTCTCCGCGGCCAAAAGAGTTCTGCCTGTTTCCGGACCGAAGAGGAGGACGCTGATTGTAGTTGCCATCCACACGCCGTCCGGAAACTATACCGGCCCTACCCCCAACTCTTTTGGATTCATAGGATTGTACTCCGCCAAAATTTCTCACTCCGCGCGGAGGCGATGCTACCGTATCTTTGCCGGACCCAATTTTTTCGGAGCTTATCCCGGTGATTTCAATGTCAGGGATATTCGGAACAGCAGTATTCATCTCAGAAGCAGTTCTAATCTGTCCCTCTTTTTTCGCATTTCTTCCTAAATTTCTGGCATCTGAGGGGGAATTTTCCAACATCGCGGATGTTTCATCATTTTTGACAGATTTTAAGGGGGGGGAAAGGGGTTTTTGAGAAAACTCCTCGGTGATTGGGGATTGTGAGACCCTTCTGCTCCTCGCACTTGTTTCCGCTGCCGTTTTTTGCGTTTCCGAAAATTCGGTTTTCTCGTTGAGATTCGAATCCTCCCCTCTGACTCTTAAGGCGGAAGTGGTTTTGGGTTTGACAACAACTATTTTCTTTTTCACCGTCAAAACTTTTTTTCGCTCGGCATCTACCGGACTTTCCTGGATTGGAGGTTTTGAAACCTTTAGTTTTCTGTGCTTTATCAGAGTAGTCTTTGGTTTTTTCTTTTCCGGTTCTTCCACCATCAGCTATCTTCCTGTTCTTCAACTTCCTCAGTCTCAAAGCTCAAGCTAACCCCACAATTTGGACAGGTAGACATATCAGCAGTGATCGGCTGTACGCAATTGGGACACTTGTAGGTGTCATCTGCCTTTTTTCCGGTTTCATCTGCTGCCTTTCCCGCCGGTCCATCTTCATTGTCAACATCTTCTATCACTTCCACATTATCATTGATAATTTTTTGAATCTGTTCAACATCAGACGGAGTCAAACCCGCAAGAGATTCAAGCTCTTCCTTCGCTAAGCTGACAAGCGTTTCAATCAGTTCAATACCGTTTTCTTTCAGCACTGAAACAAGACGGTCGGAAATATCCGGCAGTTCGTCAATCTTTGTTATTTCTTCGTCACCGGAGTCAATTCCACTAAACAGATCTGAGGCGACTCTAGATACCTCTTTTGAAACATCCATTTCGGAGAACTGTGCTTCGGTTTTAACGTCAATACTCCAATCGACTAGTCTATTGGCTAATCTGACATTCAATCCCTGCTTGCCGATAGCCAGCGAGAGCCGCTGCTCGGGCACAATCGCCAGTGCCTGCCTTTTGCTGCTGTCAAGAACTACAACATCCTGAACCTCGGCTGAACCAAGCGCGTTTCTAATAAATTCTGTCGGCTCGCTGTCGTATTTCAGTATATCTATTTTTTCACCCTCAAGTTCTCTAACTATGGCCTGGATTCTAACCCCCTTGAGTCCGACGCAGGAGCCGACTGGATCGACATCCTCGCGGGTTGAGTATACCGCCACCTTAGTTCTGAAGCCTGGTTCCCTTACAATTTTAAATATCTCGACGGTACCGTCATATATCTCCGGCACCTCCAATTCGAATACTCGCTTCACGAATTCACCATGAGAGCGAGACAGTATAATCTCCAGTCCAGTGGGAGCCTTCTTCACCTCGGCAATCATTGCCTTGATTCTATCTCCATGGTGATATTCCTCCCTCGGGGACTGAAATCGACGCGGCAGTATTCCCTCAGTCTTTCCCAGATCAACAAAAATTGCTCCATTCTTTTCACGCTGGAAATAGCCGATTATCATTTCTCCAACCTTTCCTCTGAATTCAGAATAGAGAGTATCTTTCTGGATTTCTCTAAGACTCTGTCGAGCCTTCTGCTTGGCACATTGAATCGCTCCCCTATCAAAATTTTTAGGCTCTATCTCAATCAACAGCTCATCGCCAACCTCACAATCTTCATTCAGTTCCAGAGCATCCGAGAGTTCGATTTCCGTCACCGGATTGTACAAATCACCAGTTTCAACTATTGCCTTCCTTGCAAAAATTGAGACGTCATTTCCATATTCCGAGAACTTGACAACCGCATTTTCAGATGTTCCAAAGGTTTTGCTATATGCGGCAGTTAGGAACTCCTCGATTGTGGCTAGGACTAAATCTTTGGTGATTCCTCTTTCGGTTTGTATCAGTTTCACCAAGTCAGCAAAATCGGGATTCATTTCAACGCACCTCACTAACAGCTAAACAGATAGTCTAGCTTTCTTGATTTGTTTCATTGGAATTGCAAGTTCACCGCTTTCTGCCGCAATCACGACATTCCAATCATCAATCTCCTTGAGAACTCCCTTGATCCAACTACCCCACGCGGCAACTCCACCTGATTCCCACGAAAAACCTCGTACTCACGCTGGCGTTTCATGTTACGCGATAGACTAGGCGATGAGATTTCCAATGCAAGGTTCTCCCTGTCGAATTCTGTTTCAAGTCTAGGACGAAGCATCTTCTGAGCATGAGTGAGATCATTAAGACTGATCCCTCTACTTTTGTGGAGCACAGGTGTTATTCTTACACTCCCTCCGCGGTGCTTGCAGGCATTTCGACAAGGGTAAATGCCATTTGGTTTACCATTTCAGTGATGATTACTCCCAGCTTAGGCTTCACCCACATGATTGTCCAAAAATCCGAGCTAAAAAAAAGACCGCCAGGCGGACCCTCTACTTATGAAGAAGCAACACTGATTACTCCAAGTAAAAATGCTAGCGGATTCGATGATAAGAGTCAAGCAATTTCGGGAACTAATCCTTGCAAACCGTCATTCCATAAACTCTCTTTATCCCCGCGGATTTAAGCACGCGGGCGCATGCGTTTAGAGTTGCACCTGTTGTACTTACGTCATCCAGAATAACTACTTCGCTATATGCAATCCTGGTCTTCGGTTTAAGCTCGTACTTGAGCGCCAACGCCTGCAAACGTTCCAAGCGGCCTAGAGATTTCTGTGTTTGGCTGCCTCTGCGTTTTAGCAGCCTTAAAACTCGAATTCCTCTCTTCTCCATCCAATACGCTATTTTACTCACCGGATCAATTCCGCTGTGGAAAACACGCATCCTTCGGGGGGGAACCGGTACAACGGGAATACCAGTCCAGCGCTCCCTATGAATCTCTATAAGTCTGTCTGAGAGCCAAAAAGCCATTCTTGCGTCACCGCCATACTTAAGAGCGGAAAGCCATTCACGCAGGGGGCCACTCCAATTCCCCATGGCCCGAAATGCGTCCAGGGTAGGCGGATTGTCTCGGCAGTCAAGGCATGGATTGTCACTCCCGGCTAAATCAACGCCGCAGTATGCGCAGGCATCTGAATCAAACTGAAAAATTCTGCCGCGACAACTGACACAGGGCTCAAAACGCGTGGGTGAATCGGCACCACACAGCGGACAAGCACAGTTCATAATAGCCACTAATCGCAATAACTATGCAAGCACCCTCCCTACTTGAGATCAATTTTTCTAATCCAGCTCTTTTTGGTATTGCGATAAAATCCGTAACGACTCCAAGGGAGTTAGATTGTTCAGATCCAAATTCCGAATCTTATCCAGTATCATTTCTCTGCTGTCAAATAGTGAGGCCTGCACAGTTCGCGTGGTTTCCGTTGAAAAGTGTAGTGAGTCCTCCTCATCCTCCTGCAAGTTCAGTAGTTCATGTGCTCTTTCCACCACCGACTTCGGGAGTCCCGCCATAGAGCCAACATGAATTCCATATGAGACCTCGGACGGACCCGACACAAGAGTCTTGGGGAGAACCAGTCGTCCATCTTCCTCATGTACGGCCATTGATAGATTGATCAGATGTGGATGTTCTATCTTTGTTAATTCTTGATAATGAGTCGCAAACAGCGTTCTTGGTGTTATTTGAGTAAGGAGATGCTCGCACACTGCCTTCGCAATTGCCAGGCCATCCGCCGTTCCCGTACCCCTCCCAACCTCATCCATTATCACAAGACTTCGGTTGGTAGCATTCCTTAAAATGTTTGCCGTTTCATTCATTTCGACAAGAAAGGTGGATTCTCCCCTTGCCAGATTGTCGGTTGCTCCAACCCTGCAATAAATTCTATCCACCAGCCCGATTAGCGCGGAATCCGCCGGCACAAAGCTTCCCGCGTGTGCCATCAACGCAATTAGCGCGACTTGGCGCAGGATTGTCGACTTACCGGCCATATTGGGACCCGTAATAAGAGCAAGGGAAACTTCCTCACTGTCCACGGAGATGCTGTTTGGTACGAATGAGCCATGTGGGATATGATGTTCGACAATTGGATGACGTCCGTTTTTGATCTTGATTCGAGCAGCTTCTACCATACGAGGGCGCACATATCCATGTTCGATTGCGGCATGGGCATAGGATTGAACAGCATCAATATCCGCAATGATGTCCGCTAGCCGAAGCAGCTCCGAAATGTACTTTTTTGCGTCTTCTCTTATACCAAGAAAGAGCTCCTGCTCATATTCAATAAATCTCTCCCTTGCGTTATTGATTTCAACCTCAAGTTCTCCAAGCCTCTTGGTTGTGAATCTTTCGCACTGCGCTAGAGATTGTCTTCTTCTGAATCTCTCCGGAACTCTGTTTGACTGCCCCTTACTCACTTCAAAAAAGTATCCAATTATCCGATTATACTTCAGCTTGATGGAGCCAATACCGCTAGCGGCCTTTTCTTCCGCGGCATAGTCTTCTAATGTTTTTTCCCCGCTGACTTTTTTTTGTCTCATCTCATCAAGTTTCTTGTCCCAACCTTCTTTTATCAAATGCCCTGCCGTTAAAAGAATTGAAGGCTCCTCCATCAGCGAATTGGTAAGCATTTCTGATAGAACGAGGAGGGAAGAAAAGAGCATTTCCAGGTTATCCTTGTCATCGTCCAGCAGGAGGTCATCCATAACATCCCGGATTTTAAGAGCTCTTATCAGCGAATCCCGCACCGCGATAAGATCCTTGGCATGGGCCTTATCCATTGCAATCCTGGCCGACAGCCTCTCGATGTCCAAAATTCCGGAGAGCAATTCACGCAGCGCAGCAAGGGTAGTCTGCTTCCGATATAATCTCTCAACTCGTTCGTGATACTGGGTTATGTCCTCAAGCTCCGGGAAGGGCTGCAGTACTCTTCTTCTGAGCCTTCTAGCTCCCAGGGATGTTTTTGTGTGATCAAGGACTTCAAGTAGTGTGAAGGCACTGCCTCCATCGTGCAGATTTCTAACTATTTCCAGGTTTTTTATTGAGGATTCATCCAATCCGACAGCACTGTTTTCTTCGAAAACTTCAACCGAGCGGATATGGGGCAGCATTCCCTTATGCTTATCGTCAAGGTAGTTGAGTATAGCGCCAGCGGCCAGGATGCATAATTCCTTATCATCAATTCCGAATGCTTTTAAGTTGACTGTTCGAAACTGCCTCTGAAGTCGTTCCCGCGACTGTCTCAAGTCGAATACCCAGTCGGGTTGACGGTCTAGGACTATGCCCAAATCGCCTATAAATCCGTAAGTCTCCAGCAAACTTTCCTGAACGATCATCTCTTTGGGATTTGCCCGTGCAATTTCTCTCCGCAGCAGTTCCTTTCCCGAAGCCTTCTCAAACGCAGTGACACGAAATTCTCCCGTGGATAAATCGGCGTAGGCAAGGGAAGTGTTTTTGTTATCCCCGATCAACGCGGCAAGATAGTTATTGGTTCGATTGTCCAGATAAGAATCATTAATTATCGTTCCAGGTGTAACAACCTCAACAACCTCACGCCTTGCCAGCCCTTTTTCTCTGGGCATTTCAACCTGCTCACATATGGCGATTTTTTTCCCGTACTCTAACAGGCGGGCAATGTAGCTATCGGCGGCATGATGGGGTATGCCGCACATGGGAACACCCTGCCGCTGCGTCAGAGTTAAATTCAACAATCGGCTAACTTCTATGGCATCGGTTTTGAACATCTCATAAAAATCACCCATTCTGAAAAAAAGTACGGAGTCTCTGTATTTTTCCTTCTGCCGATCGTATTGGCGGAACATGGGCGTGTTTTCATTGCTGAGGGGCATCCTTTTTCTTCAGTTTTTTGTTAATTGCTGCAGTATCAGATCTGTTATATCAACTTCGTAGCTCCACCACAGTAAGTTCGGATCTGAACGGTTTATGACGATGCTGAATCCATTCGTTTCAGCAACAAACTGGATTTTATCAAGTATTTCCCGAGCCAATTCACTGCTGGAGCCCAGACCTGCCACCGCCTGTTGAATCTGATTTCCCTTGATTCTGACATATTCCTGATAGTATTGCTTCTTTTCCTGGATTTTATTTTCCAGACTCAGTTCATCCCGTGCGTTGCCGCGAGCCATGGCAGCGATTTTGCTTTCTTCCAGGCTTTGTATCTCATCTTGCAGCCTGCGAACCTCATTGGCGAAAGCCGTTTTCATCTTTTCAATTCTTCTAGCTTCGGCAGAATCAACATAAAAGGCAGATAGTATTCTCGCATAGTCCAGAACGGCCACTTTGGTAATCTGCTCGGCGCCAAGATGAAGAATTCGAACTAATCCAATCGTAAGCAATATCGAAATAAGCAGCTTCTTCATTAGCAGAACTCCTAATAAATATCCAGTTTGAAGGCTATAACCAAATCCATATTTAGATTTCTAAACTCGGTTAGGTGCGGCTCAGGATTCCAGTTGATATTTCCATCAATATCCCATCGGAATTTCTTCACCAAGTATATACCAATGGGAAACTGAGGATTTGCAAATCGCAATCCTCCGCCCAGACTAAATCGCCAATCATTGATGTGCATTTTTAGCAAAGCGTTGCTGCTCTTGGTTTTGCCATCTTTCGCAACCCAGGTGCCAACCGCATCCAGGAAGATATCAAAGGCCAAAATATTGGGGACAATCGGGAAAATAAACTGCAGAGTGTTATCCCACAGATATCGATATCCGGAATTCGGCTCCCAGCCTCTCGCGACAAACATCCCATCAATGTAAAAACCATCTCTCTGTCTATCCGCGGTTCTGTCTGCCCATGGCTTGTTAAGCAGTGCCTGGAAAGCCGTATTGAAGTAAAGGGTACTCTCAAAGGCTCCCCCCTTGTCATTCACGGGTACACTGAACAGCAATTGATTGAAATTGAATCGGGTTATGCTCTTTATATGCTCCCGTCGAGATACCGGGAGTATCCCGGCAAAGGTAACAGTCTCGCTCAATATGAACCCCTTCGTAGGATTAAATATGAGATCTCTAGTATCCCAGGAAGCACGCAGGAAAAAACTGTCATCATATCTCCAGGTAAGCAAATTCTCCCTAATGCTTATGTTGTGAGGCCTATGTACGGTTGGATCATATTTGACATATTCCCATGAGAGCTGAAGTCCTGTCGAGGCGCCTAAACGGCCCAATCTAGTTATCCATGTATAACCTGTATTGAGAACGGTAGAAATGAAGTGGGAATTATATTCCATCTGATGATCGCCAGGTACGGCCCTGCCCACCGCTTCATACTCATCCCAGGTAAGATAGGGATCGGGCAAGCCGTTGCCATCCAGATCCGTATTAAAACGTTTCTTTACGCTGTGGGTCCACCGCAATTCGGCTCCTCCGGACCAACGCAGGCCCAAAATCCGGGGTTCGGTAAAGTTCAGCGATACGCTTTGCGTATTTGGCGATACAGAACCGGAGGCACCAATAATCTGCCCGCGACCAAGGAAGTTTTTGTCGCTCCAGCCTACTTGACCCGATATCGGGAAATCGGGTCCGCCCGAAAACGACAGACCAAATTGGATATCGGATGTTCTTCCCTCTTTCACATCAATCATCAAATCCATTAATCCATCTTCATCCCCTGGATACGGCTGTGGTTCGACGACATCGAAAAATTGAAGATTGTACAGATTGTTTACTCCCTCAAGAATCTTTGATCTGCTGAAAACCTCACCCTCTTCGAAAGGGAGCTCTCTGCGGATAACGTAGCTTTTTGTCCTGGTATTTCCACGAATGATTATGCTTTCAATGTGTGCGCGATTCCTCTCAGTTATTCTTACGCTGTAAGAAATTTTGTATTCTTCGCTTTGTCGAATTTCTTCGTAGGCAAAGGTGTTGAATATATAGCCATTTTCGTAGTAGAGACTTTCGATTCTCTGGATATCCATCTGAAATCTGGAACCATTGAATATGTCTCCGGGCTGCTGCAGTACGGATTCTTCCAATTCGGCATCCGAGTAAATACTGTTTCCATCAAAGCTTATCCCATCGTATGTCCACACATCACCTTCCTGGATTCCAATCGTAATGACCATCTGGCCAATATCCTGCTCCTCATCTTCCACAATCTCTTTGTCAACATTTAAAACCTTCGCATCGATGAGCCCATGATCCTCATAGTACTGCTCTATTGTCTTGATATCCTCCTGGAGTTTTGTTTCAACATATAAGCCCTTGCTGAAAAGCGATTGAGGCTTCGTCTTCATCAAACCTCTCAGCGTTTTATCGGAAACATGCTTATCATTGCCCATAAACTGAATATCACTGATTTTTGTCTGACTGCCCTCAATTATTGTGAATAGAATGCTTGTCGTATTGGCAGATTCATCCACAGAGTAGCTTGAGCTTACCCTTACGTCGATAAACCCCTTTTCCAAATAGTGATCGATGATTCTTTGCTCATCGAGACTAAGGGAGCCTGGGTCGAGAAAATCTCCGTATTTAACTAAAACCGTATTGACCAGAGTTCCGCGTCTAATCTTGGAATTGCCGATAAACAGCACATCCTCTACCAGAGGTTTCTCCTTAACCTGAAAGACAAGTTCTATCCTTTCTCGGGCAGGGGAATCCGGGCGCAGCTCAGGGATGATGATATCGAAATAATCCAGCGCGTAGAGCTTGCTTTGTATTTCCCAAGACAGTGAATCCGTGTAAACACTCCCCAAATAGGGGCGAATTAGTCCCAGGAGTTCATTTTCCGAAACTGTCTGAAGTCCTTCAAATCGGATATCGGAGATTGTTTTGCCTTCATACCACTGCTCTTCCTGCGCAAAAGCATTTACGGAAAAAGCGGCTAATAGAATCAGGATTTTTATATGATGACGCATCTGGTATCCACCTAGTATTCTCAGAATTCATTTTCGGGCGCTGCGGGTTTCAATACGAGAAACGCCGTTTGAGGGTTATTACATTGTCAACGACAAATCCTTCGTTACCGAGAGGATCGGGAGAATACGACCATAGGATATTGAAGAACGGAGTCACCATTTCCAAATCGACAGAAGTTCGAAATCTCAATCCTTCAAAAATGGAATTGGATATCCGGTCTTCAAAATAATTGGCAGAGACGGTACCAGAAAAGAACAGAGAATTTCCTACGTATTTACCGATATACATGCGTGTATTATCCAGATATCGGCCCAAGCTTTGGGGGCCGGACGACAGCTCTGAATCGGCAGTTCTTGTAAAACCCTCCGCTAAGGTGTTCTCAATAATATCCGACCGAATTGAGACCATATCGAGATTCAGTCCTTCCTCTAACGCATCTTCGAACGGCTGAACAATGCCTATTTGGCCGAATAAGCCGCCTGTTGCAAGCAATAGCCCTCCCGTTCCCTGATTATCCCGGGAATTGGGATAAGGCGCAACAGCCTGCCCAAAAAGGGTCAGGATATCCGTACGAGGGGGAACAGTTTCTATAATCGGGTTAAAATCAGATATGACCGGCGAATCGTAGACTAATGCAACCTGAACATCTTCACCTTCCTCATCTTTGACTCGCGTCTCTGCCCGGAAAAAAAGAGCGGGATTGAATTTTTCGGAAGTTTCGCTGAACGTCAGCAATCCTTCGGTGATTCGAAAATCCTCGGCGAAGTAGAGAATATCGCCCGTTTTAATTGGTAGAACACCCGTGAAAGAAAGGTTGTATGGATAGTTACTGAAGATTAAATTCAAAGTCTGCCCAGCTTCCGCTGTTGCTCGAATAATTCTTAACTCCTCGTTAGGTAGGTAGAAAACGCAGTTATTACCTGTAATGAAATCAAAATCCAAAAAAACCGCGCTGGGATATACTCCCTCCCTTCTTTGCATTATAAGTTCTGTCGAATCACCAAGCGATACCTTTAGTTCGAGGAAGGTGTAATTTCCATCCAGAAAAAAGCGTCTATTCCCTCCTGTCATATGGACTTCGCCGATAAATACTCCATCCAGATTAACGCCCAATAAGGGGTAATAAACCTGCACACCAGCTCCTTCCGGTGTTGCAATGGCCCCAAAGTTCATGTCGATTTCCGCCACTTCGAATCTGTCTAGAACGATGAAACCGCCACCATATAGGATTCCATCGCCAACAGGGATATAAATTCTGTCAATTGTGATTCTATGGCTCTCAAAATGTATGAGGGTGTTAGCGGGCTGAATTTCCGCATATGTGTAGGGCGTATCAACTTTCAAATCTACAGCCCGCAGTACTCCATCTATTTCGGGGTTATCCATCGGGCCGGATATATCAAGATTGCCGATGAAGCTTCCCGACTGAAAAACAACATAGTATTGCAGCAGGATTGGATCCCTATACATAGCATAATTGATAAGAACCGGATCTATGTTCAGCTCGGAAAAAGAGAAATCTATTTCTCCATCTCTAATTGTTCCCCTCCCTCGTGAGACAACAGGCATTTTCGAACCCGAAACTATATTCAATTCACCACTTCCGTACGCGTAGGACAAATCCAGCATTTCTCTTCCTGGAGATACTATTCTGAAAAAATCATTACTTCTGGAAAAATGAAACGTATAGGCTGGTAGATGTGGCGATGAATCCCATAAGATTGGCTGAGTTGCTATCGTTCCCATGTAACTTGAGTCGAGTAAGTAAGGGAGTTCGGCTATAGTAAGGGCCCTGCCAAAGTCAACTGCCAGGGAAAAGCCCGATGACACTGGAATTTGATTATACGCAGCATTCAGTTCCGCTGTTGATTTCAGCGAACCTCTCCTCATATCCAGAAAAACAAGACCCCGATTAAGGCTTACGCCTCTGTGACTGTATTGAATATCATTGATTCGCATAAGTCCTGATTCAAGTGACATCGCACCCCTTACTTCAAAGGATCGACCGTCTAACATCCCATTGCTGCTGCTTAAGCTTAGGGAAATCGAAGGATTCTTAAGGGTGCCATCCAGTTTGCCATCGACAGAAAGCTCACCGGAAAAACGTTCGTGTATAACTCTTCCAATTCTGGCTGCCGATATATTCAAATCTATATCCCAAAAGTCACCATCCTTGGCAAGGTTGATGAGATATCTTTCATCGTCTGATCCATCAAGAAGCAGTTGTCCCAGCAGAATTTGCAATCTGTCTGAGGTTTCAAATGCCGCGTTTCCCGTAAGTTCACCATAGCCATCAGAAATGCTTATCTCTGGGATAAGTAGAGAGTCGTGACTGAGAATGCCGTTAAATGCAACTGCAGCATCCGATTTATCTTCTCTTCCTGCTAACAGCATCTGCGCGCGATTGATATATAATTCCAAACCTCCGTGCATCGATACCTGTCCCCTGGCATCGAGTGAAACCACCACTTGTCCGTCCGACAATGGGATTGAAACGCTGTCACAGATAAGTCTGATCCATCTCCCGCGAATGGATTGGGACTCCACGTATGCCGTCAATCCGAAACCGCTGCTAAGAACCACATCTCCATCATCAAGCCATTCGGCAGACAATGGAAAAACCTGATCTCCCAACAGCACTCTGCCTTCGGCGAATCCTCCCCCCGCAAGATTTCTACCGTAGCCTCTTCCATCCACAACGTTTTCATTCCAGGTGGCTCTGAGGATATCGAGCGACCAACCCTTAGGAGAAGCTCTTCCGCCGATGATGAGACTATTATCCGGATTGTCTCTCTGGCGGAGCGCCACTTCATCGAAAGAAGCCAGCCAGGTGCTGCTGTTTGACTCGAAAGAGCCATTCATATCAAAAAGAAAATTCTTTGCGAATGGCAAACCAAACTGCCCTGTAAATCCGAGGAGGCGTGTGATGAACGAGCTCTCAAAATTCTTTATATTTACGAAAGCGCGAATTACCCAGCTCTTACGCAAATCCACGAAGGCATCCATCGTCAGTTTGCTTTCTCGATGCTTTTCCCCGCTTTCCGGCACCGCGATCAATGAAACAGTAAAAGAGTTATCCTCGGGTATGACAAGAAACCGGAAATCTTCAAATTGGATTCCGTTTGCCTCAAACACTTTCTGCTCGGCAGTGATTATCCCCTCCCTCGTATCCAGGTTAAACCTTACGAATGTCGGATAACCCAGCAGGAAATCATTCAGGTTGAGGGTTAGAAAGCCGCTGGGAGCCAGTTGCTTGACATCCAGAGTCCCGGCATACAGAAGACTTCCCAATTCAGACGATACCCGCAGCGTATCTATGTAGACGCTGCTCCGTGAACCTCGAAGTCTTAACTCGGTTTTGTAATCATGTGCTTCGGTTGCCGGATCTGTTCGAACATTCATATCTACTTCATAATCAAAATCATCGAAAAGCGGAGAGGCGGAGATCAGAAATCGGCCGTCGACTATTGATGAGAAAAATGGTGTGAACCATCCTGAGGAAGTACCCGGTGATGCAATATTCATCATATTGAGTTCTTCAATTTCACCACCTATATGCCAGCCGTCGAGGGAGTAATTGATCAGGAGATCCATCGGAATGCTATCGCCGGTTCGTCTAGCTGCAAGTTGACCATCCGCATAGGTGAAATCCACGGATATGGGCTGTAGAACTACATACTTTGAAGCGACTGATCGTATATCAAATCGACCATTGGCCGTTGACTCGGTGGGAGAAAGACTGCCGCCGGAGGATACAGCAACTCGTATGTCTCCGATATTGCTCAAAAGGTCCATACTCTCCAAGTGAAATACTCCCCCAAGTTCATAGCGAACGATTCCTTTCGCGTCATTTAGAATCAGGTTAAGGTTGTCCGTGTTTAACCGGATTATCTCGTTTAGATGAATTTCTGCGGATATGTCGGAAAGATTCACTGATTTGCCCGCGAAAAGAGGCCAAGCAGCGGCAATTCTTTTGCTTATCGACATTTCCTCCCGCGATGACTTAGATGAAACCGTGAGATTGAGATGTCCGCTTTGGATCATAACCCCCTTGATAAATCCCAGAGGATCATCACTTGTAAGGCCCCGAAGAGGATTATAATGAATCCGAACAGTTTCTGCTCTGAAATCACCCCCGTCGAAAGTGACATTCAAATCCCGTACAACAACTGTCGACAGGAGCGCCGGCGCAACGCTTTTATAGCTAATTTTAACTCCCTGTGAAACTTCCAGCTGGCCAATTATATGTTCCTTCACCATTTCCGCCCTAATGCCAATCTGGATCCTCAGGGGATTTAACATCAGTGCGCCAAACACGACACCAATAAGAAGTAAGGCAGCCTGAAGGAAATGTATTTGCTTAGTTTTCACAGACCATCCTCAAGGAAAAGAAGCCGCAGAAAGGCTTCCTGTACTCCTCCGTTTTCGAGCAGCGGTTCAAGGGTAAGCTGAAACGCGGCACTGTGCATGTAGCGGTCGATTCGCGTATCCCCCGAGCCAGGTGGTACAAGCTCTGCGGAAAGCACCTCCCCCAGCGGTGATACTCTAATTTTTATCATAACATCCAATAACTTCTTAGACTCCCGGGGAAAAATCGCGGCATCAATAACAGGAAATGACAGAATTCTCCGTTCTCTTCCGTCTACCCAGTCTATCAGAAAGGAGTTGGGGGGTGATGATCTAGGATTTTGCTGCTTATCGAGATTGACCAGGGGATCTATGATCTCAATGCTCTGTACCTGCTCATCGGGTTTGGGTTTTGGCGACTGGAGGGGTTCATATCCCAGGAAAGATGCAAGTTCATCAACCGATTCATCACTCATGGTGACTTCTTCGGCGTCGGGAATATCTTCCTGGGGACTGACCAAAAAATTCTGCGGAGAGACTTCGCTCTTCGTTGTCGATGATTCCGAGGCGTGTTTTGCATGTGAATTGCCGTCCATTCTGATGTGTATCCGAGTATCGGCAAAACCACTAGATTCAGGGGGTGTCACAGAAACAAGCAGGATCATGGTGACAAAAAAACCATGCAATGCCGCCGATGCCAGAATCGCCCTTATCACTGCTTCCTCCTGATTGTCTGCAGCGAAACTGCTTCAAAACCGGCCCTTCTCACCTTATCCAGAGTGGCAATAATTCTTCCGTAGTCAATGCTCTTATCCCCCTGTATGACGAGTTCCTGTGCAGCCTGGTTTGCGGCATTATCCCGTAAGATTGATTCAATCGAATCCCATTCGACATCCTCCCCATTAATCGACACCGATCCGTCTTCATGCAGCGTAAGAACGATTTCGACTGTCTGACCATCCTTCGAGGTTTCCGATTCGGGCAGATTAACCTCAATATAGCCTTCCTGCCGGAAGCTGGTGTTCAGAACAAAAAAAAGGCAGAGAAGGAAGATGATATCGATCAGAGGGGTGAGCGGTAACCCCCCCCTATAGCTTTTTGATGGATTCTTTCTTGAAGACATACTGCACACCTGCAATCGAAAGGCACTCGACAACTATTTCATTCAGCAGCTCCGAACGCCGATTGGTGATTGCCTCAAAGAGATGAAGCGCAAGCGTTGCCGGAATTGCTACTGCCAAACCCGCGGCAGTAGTAACAAGAGCCTGTGAGATACCGCCGGCCAGAACGTAGGGATCAGAACTGCCGGCTGCGTTCATCCTGAAAAAAGTGGAAATCATACCAGCTACGGTACCGAAAAGTCCCATTAACGTTGCCACATTGCCGATGCCGTTCAAGATTGGGAGATTGCGCCTCATTCGTCCCAGGTATTTCTCGCTTAGAGCTTCAAGTTTTTGCTTATATACCTGCGGAATTGATCTGATTCTTGTTGTGAGAGCGAATGTCAGCAGTGATTTCTCCAGACTCAAATCTTTTCCGGGGAAATTTTTAAGGATCGAATCGGACGATATCTTCCCTACTCTATCCAAGGCCTTCCTGAGAACTGCTTGAGATCTGACGCGCGTTCTGTAATAAAAGGCAGCCCTTTCGAGTATTATCCCCAGCGCTACCACGGACAGGAGTATTATCGGAGAAAGTATTATCCAGTTTGCTCTAATTAATTCACCCATCAGCAGCTCCAGCACTCCTCCAGATGAGTGTCAGTTCCAGTGAAGGTTTATTCCATGTCACTCCTGTATATGCGAATATGTCAGCTCTCCAACTATTATCGATTTCCCAATTCAGCCCTAACCCTACTATAGCCTCCTCACCTCTGAAACCACCGGAAAATTCGCTAAGAACAGCATCTTGTGAACTACCAAAAATGTAATAAGACAGTCTTCTGCCCGTTAATTCGATTTTGCTCTCCCAGATATCAATGAATTCGGACAGGGGGAAACCCAGTTTGCCTGAAAAACTAATACGTTGACTGCCAAAAGCATAACCGATTGATGCTAGTCCGAGCATACGTCTATCATTCCTGCTTACGATAATTCCGTTCTTCATTTCACAGAAGCGGCCTTTAGCGTAGGATATTTCGAGCAGATAGCTAAGGCGTTTTTTTTCAGCCTGAGCGATACCGAGTCGATATTTGGATTGGATAGGAATTTGAGCTTCAAAGGCATTCATCCTTTCTCTAAAAAACACAGTTCCCAGATTGCCCGGATATCTCATAACAAACTCCGCATTAGCAAAGATGCTTATATTGTCGTCCGGCCGCCAGTTAAAATCCAAAAAAGGCATAGTCCGAATTTTATTGGAATCGTCGTAGGTAACATCAACTCCGATTGCATTACGCAGTCCATGAGAATTCAGTCCAATCGCAAGCACTCCTCGGGCACTTCCCTCTGTATTATTTTCCGTACGCGATATGCCACCTTCAATTTTTGTATTTATCAACCAGCTACCTTCCCTGAACCGAAAAGACAAATCTATGGCACTCAGAATAGATAGACGATAAGTCGAGGAACCGAAATGGTATAATTCGACAAAGTAATTATCGGGCTGATTTATTCCCCTGTCCCAATTCAAACTGACAATTGAATAAGGGAGTGTCTCCCCTCCTTCCTTAATGCCGATTTTGGCCCTGCCCGATAGCAGACCGTTTCTCATCCAGCCCACTTCACCAGACCAGAGATGTGAATCTGCTCCCGAAGACGGAGCGAAAACCGCCGCGGCAATTTTGTCAGTGCTTCCAAGCACATGGCCCGCATCAAGGCTAATTCCTTCCCGGATATTCGCGGTAACCGCGGTGCTCCATATCCCGGGTTGAAGTGACTCCGGTTTCATGGATGCGGTAATTTCAGGCAATTCCAACACGCCGAAGTCTGCCGCTAAATCGACAGACAGCAGGTCTTCAGGGAGAGATTTTGGGGCTTTCAAATAGCCCTCAAGGGAGAAACTGTACTGTCGTCGATATCGTGAGGGGACTGGTTTCCAGCTTGCTGCCAAGTCCGGGAACTGATTGGGGAGTGGTACGTCGGATCCCGCATCTCTTATGATTACCAGATCCGGAAGGGTGAGCGTCTGCCCGTGGACTAACCCGTGGATAAGCAGAAAAAATCCAAGAGAAAGAACTGTTTGGGGTGCCAGGGATGGACTGCATGCTCTCATTAGCCTTATTTTATCTGAAAAATGCTCGTGGTCGGAAGAATGGGAACTTGGGCACGACTGTCCTTGAGTTAAGCACTGCAAGCCAAGAGGAGTTCTTAGAAGCCGGTGCTTGGGAGAGCTTCTCCCTCATGCGCCTGTCAGCCTGGACGCCAAGGTGTGTTTTGCGGCTTAAGTGATCCGATGCCGCGGAATTACAGCGAATCCAATTTGGAGACTGAAGATGAATACGACTAGAGATGTTTGGAAGGGCTTGATTGCAATCGAAGGTATTGACGGCTCCGGAAAAACTACCCTGCTTAACTCACTGGGGAAGACTCTGACGGATAAGAATATACGGTTGGGCAGCGAGCCGACAAATGGAAGCATTGGAGACGTAATACGAAATGCGGTTTCAGGACGCGGAGCATTAATTCCGAAAACCCTGGCGATGCTCTTTGCGGCCGACAGGCATGAGCACATATACGGAGTGGGAGGAATTCAGGAGGCTCTAAATTCGGGAAATATCTATATTACCGATAGATATCTCTTCTCGTCTCTGGCCTATCAAACGCTCTTTGTGGATTGGGACTGGGTGGATCAATTGAATTCCAAGTATCCTCTTCCAGGCCACATGATTTACCTCAAGTTACCAGTGGAAGATGCTTTGGACCGTATCTCAACGCGGGGGAGAAGGGCCATCCTCGAAACATCGGAGCTGCAGCGCAGGGCTGTCGAAAGCTACAGGCAATCAATTGATAAGTACCGGGATTCCGGCATGAAATATCTTGAGATTGATTCCCGCAAAAGCCCAAAGGAGGTATGCCGTGAGGGATTTGATTTCATCAGCGAGCTGTTTTGACACCCGGGAATCTCTATCAGGATATCTGATGCCGGCTCCATCACGATAAAAGTGAGGATTCATGTGTTTTCGAAATGGCAGACCTGTCCTTGAGCTTACGTGGACGAATGCTTAACAGTGACAAATTGGAGGCTAAGCAAAGAAGCTGGTAAAGATATCAGTACCGAGTGCTGGCGGGTCTGTCAATAAGCTTGGTTTCATTTGACAATTATCCCCTCCTCCGTTACCCTGGGGATAAAAAACAGGAGTGACTTATGGCAAAATTTCTTTTCCTTTACAGTGGGCCCAATACTGATATGCAGATGAGTGAGGAGGAAACCAAGGCAGAGATGGATGCCTGGATGCAGTGGATAGGTAGTAACAAGGAGCATTTTGCAGACCCCGGAGCTCCGTTTGGGGAATCTGCGGTAGTTGTTGATGATGGCAGCAGCAAAAAACCGCTGGAGGTTTTAGGCTACTCGGTTATCGAGGCGGATGATATGAATGCTGCGAAGAAGCTAACCAAAGGCTGCCCGATGCTAAGCACCGAAAGCGGTAAGTATGCGGTTGAGATATTTCAAGTACACCAAATGCCGTCATAGAAAAATCAATACATTTGACCGATAGCCTGAATGGAGGATTCCAGTGGCAAGATATATGTTCCTGTACAATGGCCCCATACCTGACATGTCAAAGGTATCCGGAGAAGAATCCAAAAATATGATGGAGGAGTGGATGGCCTGGATGAGTAAGACTGGCAAATCCCTGGTAGACTCTGGAGCGCCCCTTGGCCCCTGCAATTCTGTTACAGATAACAGCATCGCCAAGGCACCATTGGAAATTGGTACATACTCCGTTGTGGAGGCGCCGGATATAGAAACCGCTAAGAAGTTCACTGAGGATCATCCATTTTTGAAGCGAAAAACCGGTAAGTACTCGATAGAAATTTTTGAAATAGCCCCTCTTCCCGACTAGTACTGCCGTGATTATGAGCTTTGAAGATTTCTTGAAGATCTGTGATCAAATATCGGGAAAGCCGCCGAAAGAGTGGCCGGAGCTGCTCAGATCTTTAGCATTTGATAGAGCCGGCGACTGGGATGCTGCCCACCGAATAGCACAAAATGTACCTGGCGAGCAGGGCAGTGCGGTTCATGCTTATTTGCACCGTAAGGAAGGTGTCGAGTGGAATGCCGAATACTGGTATCGACAAGCTCGGCGGCCGCCGTTTAGGGGCTCATTAGACGAGGAATGGACTGCTCTCTCAAGGGAATTGACTCAGTAAGGTCTTGTTGCTCCCGCCTTCCTCTTAAAGTCTAAGGAGGGGCTGAACTTAGGGCGAATCGCCGATGCGGATGCCCAGGGAGCGGGCACGTTGAACCAGCGGATGCCTTCGGGGAATTGACTTGATCTTGCCTGCCACATCCGAAAGAGGAATTTCAACTGGTTTCACCCCCTGTATTCGGCCTCCGGGTGACAAGCAGCGTACCCATCCCCAGAGACAGGGGCAAACTCGCCTTCGTGCAACTGCTTGAAAAGGCAAGCTGAAGAGCTTCTTTCCTTAGAGCCCCCCTTTAGGTGGAGAGGGAAGGCTCTAAGTAATCCTAGGGCACCCTATACTCCATCTTCCGAATGAGATGGTTGCCATAATCTGCAACATAGACATTGCCCGATGAGTCCAGGGCCACGCCGTAGGGCCAGTCAAACCGCGCCGTTGCCGCGGCGCCATTCACATGACCTCTCGTGCCGCTGCCTGCAAGGGTGCTTACCTGCCAGGTTCCATCATCTTCTTCGGTGATCTTCCGAATGCGATGGTTGCTTCTATCTGCCACATAGACATTGTCCGATGAGTCCAGGGCCACGCCACTGGGGCTGTCAAACCGCGCCGCTGCGCCGGCGCCATCCTGATGACCTCTCGTGCCGCTGCCCGCAAGGGTGCTTACCTGCCAGGTTCCATTATCTTCTTCGGTGATCTTCCGAATGCGTTGGTCGAAATAATCTGCCACATAGACATTGTCCGATGAGTCCACGGCCACGCCATAGGGGCTGATAAACCGCGCCGTTGCCGCAACGCCATCCTGATGACCACCCGTGTCGCTGCCTGCAAAGTCGTCTATCCGCCAGGTTCCATCTTTTTCTTTGGTGATCTTCCGAATGCGATCGTTGAAAACATCTGCCACATAGACATTGCCCGATGAGTCCACGGCCACGCCGGTGGGGTAGTTAAACCTCGCCGCTGCGCCGGCGCCATTCACATGACCACTCGTGCCGCTGCCCGCAAGGGTGCTTACCGTCCAGGTTCCATCATCCTCTTCGGTGATCTTCCGAACGCGATGGTTGCTTCTATCTGCCACATAGACATTGTCCGATGAGTCCACGGCCACGCCGGAGGGTAAGTTAAACCGCGCCGCTGCGGCGGCACCATTCTGATGACCAGCCGTACCGCTGCCTGCAAGGGTGCTTACTTCGACTGTATCTTCCTCCTGCC
>Ga0209781_1000007_pt1 | contig 63735 bp, 54 predicted proteins | sample WorMetHERISLAND1_3_FD_187386 | JGI IMG/M metagenome (GOLD analysis project Ga0209781, IMG submission 187386) | Marine gutless worms symbiont microbial communities from Max Planck institute for Marine Microbiology, Germany - Olavius albidus HERON... | ecosystem: Host-associated > Annelida >...
AATTTCGAATTATTGAAAAGCGTCGGTGAGGCGGGTCTTCCGGTGATACTGAAGCGTGGAATGGCGGCAACTATCGAGGAATGGCTGATGGCGGCTGAGTATTTGCTTTCCTCCGGAACTGACGATGTAATTTTATGCGAACGGGGAATTCGAACTTTTGGAAGGGCCACTCGGAACACTCTGGACATATCCGCCATACCTGTGATTCGGGAACTCAGTCATCTGCCGGTGATTGTTGATCCATCACATGCCACGGGTATCAGGGACAAGGTTTCGCCTATGGCTCTTGCCAGTATCGCCGCCGGCGCCTATGGGATAATGGTTGAGGTGCATACAGACCCGGATAAATCTTTCAGCGACGGACCGCAATCGCTTTGGCCCGCTCAGTTCGAAAAGCTGCTTCGTGATATTGAGGCCCTCTGCCCCACCGTGGATCGGGAACTGGCCCGACTGCCCGAGAAACATCAGGAAGATGTGCTTCGCTCACATCTGGGGAAAAGAAGAATCGGGGAAAAACCAAGGGTTGCCTTCCAGGGTGAGAGAGGTGCTTACAGTGAGCGAGCCATACTGGGCTATTTCCCCGAGGGTGATGTGCACCCCCTGGCCCTATCCAGATTTGATGATGTTTTTGTCGCGGTTTTGTCCGGGAAGGCCGCATGGGGCATGATTCCGCTGGAGAATTCCTTGACCGGCAGTGTTTTCGAAAATTACGATCTGCTATCCCGCCATCCGGATATAAAGATAGTTGGCGAAATCAAAGTGAGGATTCGTCACAACCTAATTACGATTCGGGGCAGTAAGGAAAATCAGATTAAGGTGGTATATTCGCACCCCCAGGCTCTTTCCCAGTGCGCGGAGTTTTTGGAGAAGAAGGGATATCGGACAAAACCATATTTCGATACGGCTGGCGCGGCTGCAATGGTGGCTCAAAAGGGTGATCCTACCGTGGCTGCCATTGCCAGCACAGCAGCCGCCGCGTTTCATGGACTAAGGATACTCGCCGAAGATATCGAAACCAACCCCAGGAATTACACTCGCTTTGCCGTGATAGCTAGTATTAATAGCGCAGAGGTTCAGAAGGCCGACAAGGCTTCCCTTACCTTCTCTCTCAAAAGTCATCCGGGGGCACTTAGTGATTGTCTCCAAGTATTGAAGAAGCATGAGGTGGATATGACCAAGTTAGAATCACGTCCCATTGCTGGAAAACCCTGGAATTACATGTTCTATGTAGACGTGAAACTGCCTAGGGACAGGAAAAGCTTCGAGCTGGTGGAAAGAGAGTTCAGCGCGGTCTCTGAAGATTATCGAAATCTTGGTATCTATCGTTCCGGTTGAGCTATGAGAGTTTTGCCAGATCCTGGCGCGTTTTAAGCTGGCGCCCTGTTCCCGGAATACCTCGTCACCTCACCGTTTGAATCACCAGGGTAATAAAGGCACCTGAAATCACTACGAACAAACCTGTCAAAAAACCATAGACACGGTTGAATTGAGTCTTCATATCCCCGCGAAGCTCCTCAAAGCGCTTATCTACTTGTTCGAAGCGCTTATTTACTTGTTCGAAGCGCTTATCTACTTGTTCGAAGCGCTTATCTACTTGTTCGAAGCGCTTATCTACTTGTTCGAAGCGCTTATCTACTTGTTCGAAGCGCTTGTCCATTTGCTCGAATCGTTTCTCTGCTTGTTCAAAGCCCTGTCTCATCAAGGCGGACTGCCGTTCCAGCGATTCTTCTACACGCACAATCCTCTCACGAATTTCCATCTCCCGTTCACTGACGACCCGCGGGCTTCCAAATTGGTTCATCCACTCCCGGAAATGTTCATTTACGTAATGATCTATCGCACCGGTTAGTTCCTTATTCAACGTCATATCCACCACTTCCCTTGGGATTCAAAAGCTTCTTAATCGCAGTATACGGCATAGTTGCAACGTTACGGAAGTATCAAAAATGCTATATGCCTGCTGAGCAAATTCCACGTATTCAAATGGTTGGCAGTTGGATCTCCGTACTCGAAAAATGGAGTACAGAGTGCTCTAGCGATACATTTAAAATAGCAGCAGGGCCTCTGGTGAAACCGCAATTCTCCAGGATGGAATCTTGAGATTTCGCGTGCTGAATCCCCATCGGAACAGCCCTTTCCCTCGGTGTGCAGTAGCCAATATTGGCCCGCGCAATGTCAGATATTGGCGCGTTCCAGTTGATGTGAAGCTGTCCCAAGACAGGCAGAGCTTCGAGCGGTGGGAAGATGAGTTCAGCGCGGGCTCCGGGAACTGTCGAAATCTTCCGCTCCAGCGGAATTACGGGGGTTCTGCCGGGTTTAGATGGGATTTAGTATTGAAATTCAAGCAATCAATATCCCTGCCCAGTTAATGTGAATATGAGAATCTTGATAGGGGGCATGATCTTATCGGTATTTTCAGCCGCCTGTGGATTTCTCGGTGCTACCGGTGACGTTGTTGTCAGTTGGCCAGCGGGGGGACTGCCCATCTACAAAGGAGCAAATCCTCCTTCATGGGAAGTAAGGTGGCTCAATTCGAGCGGCACAGTTTCGAAAAGAGTTATTGGCAGCACCCAGGGATCGTTCGTCCTCGAGCTCCCCAAAGAATCGTCCCTGGTTGTAATGGCTGCTCCCGTAACGGCCGAATATGCCGGCCTCTACCATGTGCGCCCCGCTGGTGCCGTAGTCGGTGTTGATTCACCCCTGCCGGAGACTCTGCAGCTTAGTTGGGAGGATGGATTTTCGGCGCAGTTTCTCCTGTCCCTGGTTGATGCCGGAGTTCCCCTATATACAATCAATCAACGTCGTTTTGCCGCGTCGGCGCGGGAGCGGAGCGGAAACAGACCATGGAACCTAGATGAAAGAAGGCTTAGAGTCGACATAGCAGAGAGAAAACTGCGAACCTACAGCTTCCGTCTCCTGGAGGAATTCACAGTTGAGGTGGCTCTTCCTGAAGGAATCTGGTACCCTCAGTTTCCCCTTGATCCTCCGCTTATCTCCAATCAGATTGGATGGAGAGGTGTCCTCCCCATGGGTGTATGGCATTTTGCAAACCCCATCGGCACAAGAACGGCGACTATATCAGTCGATGGCGGGGGTAGGGTATTTCTCCAAATTGTGGATTAGCCCTCGCGTGAGGATGGCTGGCAGGTAAGGGCAGTGCTCGGGCTGGGGAATGCGCCTGAGTATCAGGCGGAACTGGCATTCGCTGCCTCTGCGACTGGGGGAGGTGATGGGGGGAGCTGCCAGTTGATGGGACTCCTGCCATGACCTTGAAGCCAATCGTTGGTTTGTGAAAAGGGACGACTCCCGAAGAAACCCCGAGAGGCGGACAAAGGAGAAGGGTGGGGGGCGCTTAGCAGCAGGTGTCTATTTGCATCCACATGCGCCGTCTTTTTTTTGGCATAGGAACCCCAGAGTATAAACACTACCGCTTGGAGCTCCGAGTCAATCAGATGGATTATTCTGTCGGTAAATATTTCCCATCCTCTGCCCCGATGCGATGCAGGCCTACCATGTTCCACGCTTAAAACGGAGTTTAAAAGCAGTACGCCGTCCCTGGCCCATGGCATAAGCCATCCGTGGCGTACAGGGGCTATCCCCAAATCATCCCATAGTTCCCTGTATATGTTGCTCAGGGAGGGCGGGACAGGAACTCCCGGAGGCACGGAAAAGCTTAAACCATGCGCTTGGTTGATTCCATGGTAGGGATCCTGGCCCAGAATCACCACCTTGATCTTTTCGAAGGGGGTGCTGTTTAAGGCCGCGAACATGTCCTTGCCGCTGGGGTAGATTATCTTGCCGGCCCTCTTCTCTCTAAGCAGAAAGGCTCTGAGCTCGGCCATATAGGGCTTCTCGAATTCATGGACGAGCCTGCCTAACCAGGTTGGATCCAGTTTTATCCCGCGATTTTCAACGTCTGCTTCCATCACTTTGCCACCGGGAATTCGAGTTCAAAAATGCTCCCGCCGCTCTCCCTGGAGATTGCCTGAACGCTGCCTCCATATCCCTCGGCAATTCCCCTGGCTATTGTCAAACCCAAGCCGGTATGCTGTGAGGACTCTCGATCGGGCCTATAGGTATACCAACGCTCAAACACTTTTTCCTTGGCATCCTCGGCAATCCCCGGTCCCCGATCCGCAATTGATATTTTCACCTTGGCCCTGCTTGGAGAATCAACAACAATTTCAACTTTTTCATTCTCGGGAGAGAAGGAGACGGCATTGTCAAGCAGGTTCAGTACGGCCTGTGCCAGTCTATCGGGATTGGCAAGTACCTGAAGGGAATCAACCGAGCCCGATTGATCAGTAAGCAGCACCTGAACCCCTCTGCGGCAGTTATAGGTTGACACAATATTCTTCAAAATCGCGCCAACGGGTGCCGTAACTTCCTCTCCCTGATTCAATCGGACATCGACATTTATCAACTCCTTAAGATCATCCAGAAGTCGTTGAATACGATGACCCTCGCGGGTAATGACTTCAAGAAATCTGCTGACTGCTTCGGAGGTATCTTGTTCGGCCAGCTCGGCTGCGCTGAGAATTCCTGCCACCGGATTTTTCATCTCGTGTACCAAGTCTGCCACGAAGTTTTCCACGTAGTCCGTACGCTGCTGCAGCCTGGATGACAGTTGGTAAAGTGCCCGAGAGAGATCGGCAACCTCATCTTTGCCGGATAGCGGTTTGAAGCCTGAGTGCATTTTTCCCCGCGCATCCAGTATGCCTTCAGCCTGATTTCGCAGTCGACTCACAGGGACGGTTACGGTTCTGGCAAGTAATATCGAGAGGATAATCGCTCCACCGACGCTGAACAGAAATATGGTGGCGATATCGAGTCGGAGTTTGTAGAGATTGGACAGTATTGAGAGGGTGGAACGAGATGCCAAAACAGCGCCAACCACCTCCTCATTTTGGATGATGGGTATAGCCGAATAGAGGGTTACCGATCTCTGCCCCTTGGAAATTCTGGTAACCGCGCCATAACGACCCTCCAGAGCTGAGTTTATTTCACTGCCGCGTAAAATCCACTTGCCGCTGTAGTATTCTGCATCTTCACTTGGATTTCTAGTTGTCTCAATGGTGCGGGATATCAGTTTTAATGCACGGGTGGGCAGGGCACCGAGTCGATAAATCACGTTTTCCTCGGGATGATTTTGCTGGGGGGAGGCGGGCATCAATGCGTTCCCCGTGTGAATTTGTGATTGATTCTCTGTGTCTGCGGTGGGGCTGGAGGAATCGGCGAGCAGAAGCCCATTTTTATCCACTATTCGCAGACGTGTATCGGTTCTTTCCCCTAGTCGCTCCATGACGGCGTTGGCCTCGTTGGCCAGGTTATGTCCGCTTAGAGCCGAGGCAAGAAGTCTGCCTTGCTGTACCATGGCACGTTCTTGGCTTTCAAGGAGCTGAGATTCATACGTTCCGAGGAAGAACACGGCGCCGATTGGGAAAACAGCCAGCAAGATATTGAAAACAAGGAGCCTGGATGTGAGTCCCTTTAATCGGCTGCCGCGGCGGGAAGAACGGTAGGCAGGATGAGAAGGGAAACTTCGCTTCCTCAAGTTTCTATCCTGAATCGATAACCCATTCCGTACATGGCTTCGATGGTGTTTTTTGGCGCCCCGATGTTCTCCAGCTTCTTACGAATTCGCTTAATATAGCTATCTACCGCCCGTTCGTTCACAAATTTGTCATCCGGGAATACGCTTGAGAAAAGAGCGGCGCGGCTGCGAACGATTCCCGGCGCACGAAGCAGCTCGGAAAAAATTCGAAATTCACTTATAGTAAATATCAATTTCCGCTCATTCCAGGTGGCTCGATAACTGGCTGGTATCAGCGTGAAAGACCCTACATGAATCGGGGATTCTGTCTGATCGACTCCGTCCGCTCGCCGCAGGACGGCCTTTATTCTGGCCAGAAGTTCACGGATGCTAAATGGCTTCCCGATGTAATCGTCCCCCCCTATTTCCAGGCCGAGAATCTTGTCGAGTTCCTGATCTCGGGAGGACAGGAAAATTATGGGAGTTTTTTTATCTCTTCGGCGCAGTAGTCGGCAGAATTCAAGGCCGTCCAATTGCGGCATCAGTATATCGAGCAAATAGAGATGCGGGGAGTTGTTCTGATGGGCCTTCCAGGCAGCCTGGCCGTTGGAATAGGTTGATACAGTGTAATTCTCCTTAGCCAAGGCATAACTCAAATTTTCACGAAGAGTTGCCTCATCGTCTACAATCGCAATGTGCTTCATGTTTTTATACTAGCATACTTCATGGGGCCTCCTGTGCCCTAATGAGGTTCTCCAGTTGTTTCAGCGGTGCCGATAGTTTTTGGAGAGCAATTTCTGCCAAGGCGCGAAGCCGTTTTCCAGTCTTGATACAGGCACTTCCCGAATTTACAATACAGTATGGGTGCTTCACGATCGGAAACCTGCAATCAGAGAATCCGTTTGGCGGGGCGGGATATTTTTGGAGGATGAGGGGTGATTGAGAAGGGTGTGAAAAAGAGGCTTGGACCGTTTGTAAAGGTTTTGATGGTTGCCGCGATAATACTTCTGCTACTGATCCCACTGTTCATGATAAGGGGTTTGCTTTCGGAAAGGCAGGCTTTGAAAATCAAAGCTGCCGAGCAAATTGTTGAGGAGGTAGGAGATGAACTCATGATGGCGGGGCCATTGCTGGTGCTGCCCTACGAATATGGGGAAATCCCTCGGCGTCGGGCTGAGATTCATGTAATTCCTGATAACCTCACTCTAAGGGGAAGACTGGAAGTTGAGTACCGGAGCCTGGGGATTTACAGAGCTCCTGTCTTCAGGGCCTTTATCAAGGGGGATGGGGAGTTTCGCGCGCGGGTGAGCGATTTATATCCCTCTGATGCGGTTCCCCTTCCCGAGAAAAACCATTTCATTGTCGGCATCAAGCATATGAAGGGAATTCGTGAGATTTCGGATTTGCGGTGGGGAACTCGGCCGATAGAATTTCTGCCGGAGGCGGAGAATGCAGCGGTTGGAAACGGTGTTAACGCAGTGGTGGGAGAAATATCAGCGAGTGATGGTATTGATGCAGTCTATTTCTCCTTTGACATGGAGATTAGCGGGGGCAGCAGGGCAGATTTTGTGCCGCTTGGACGTGATACGGTGCTTGAGCTTTCGGGTGACTGGCCATCACCATCGTTTTTGGAAAACCTGCTTCCCTCCGAGTTGGATTACAGCGACAAGGGATTCAATGCGAATTGGAGAATCCCGGAGGTCAGCAGGCCTATTCAAGCATATTGGCAATTGTCGGAGGCAAAGAACATAGTCGATAGATTAGATAGCTTAGGGGTGAAACTGCTGGAGCCCGTGGATAATTACAAAAAGGTTGAGAGATCGAACAAGTATGGACTGCTTTTTCTGATGATTCCATTTGCGGTGTTCTTCCTGCTCGAAAGCCTTGCTCGGCTCAGGGTTCATCCGATGCAGTACATGATGACGGGGGCCGCGAATGTGGTTTTTTACCTGCTGCTTCTGGCTATATCGGAGCACCTGGGATTCGATATGGCATATTTGATTGCATCAGTTGCAGCCGTCTTACTGATTTCCATCTATACCTATAGCATCGTGCGCGGGGGGGACTATGCTGAGTTCAAAGAAAACAGGCCGCTGCTCTCGGTGCGTATGGCGCATTTGGCCATGCCCATTATCCTTAGTATAGCGTATTTTTGGCTCTGGTTGACGCTGAGTGCCGAGGATTATGCGCTGCTGATCGGTTCCTCAGGTGTGTTTGCAATCCTCAGCCTTATAATGCTGGCCACCCGCAAAGTCAAATGGTATCGCAGTTCTAGCTCTCTCGCTGAGCCGAATAGCAGGGAGTAGCTGCGAGACCTGAATTTTGCAGGTTGGATTTCAATACGCGGGCCTTGCCTGAATCGAAGCATACCGCTATTCTGTGAGTGCCTATTTCAGAGAGGAGGTTTTCATTCATGCCGAACAATGAGGAGCTGTCTACAGAGGTTAAGGATTCCCGGTTCATGTAAAAGGAGATTTGAGAAGTCCGCCAAGCCGGGCGCTTTGGCTGTTGAAATGGTTTCTTGCCATTCCGCATATTGCGATACTGGCATTCCTGTTAATTGCTGTGATGTTTGTAACAGTTTTCGCTTTTTTTGCGATTGTTTTCACGGGCAGGTATCCCAGAAGAATCTTTGATTTCGTTGTTGGAGTATTCCGTTGGAGCTGGCGTGTTCGTTTCTATACCTTGACTGTATTTGGCACCGATAGGTACCCTCCATTTTCCCTTAAACCCAGAGATGACTACCCGGCCGATCTTCACATTGATTATCCTCAACGGCTCAGCCAATGGATGCCGCTGGTTAAGTGGTTTCTGGCCATTCCACATTTCCTTGTATTGGGCGCGCTTATGGGCTTCAGTGTTAGTTCCGATGGCAAAGTGGGACAGAGTATTTTTCGGGATCAGTTTTCGATCGTTGAGCTTCGAGCCGATGTCATGGAGAGTGAGTCAGTGTATTCTCTCCAGACCCTGCTTCCTACTGAATTTCGAGATTATCCCTACGTGAATGAGATAGAAGAAGGAAGCCATTCTTTCCCGGGGCTTCTACAGGTATTAATACTTATCGCATTAATCGCACTGTTGTTTACGGGGAAGTATCATAAGGATATATTTCGCCTGGTTATGGGGATTAATCGGTGGAATTACAGAGTAAGCGCCTATGTTACTCTGCTGACGGATAGGTACCCCCATTTCAGGCTTATGGACTAGGTGGGATTTCCCAGTTTCCCTTGAGTCAGTTCTAGCGGCAAGCGACTTGGCAGCCTGTGTTGTCAATGATTATTATCTCGCCAGGCGATCCTAGGGTTCCACTTTGAAGGAATGCAAGGGGGCGAACTCTCGGGCGGTTTTGCGGTGCCGTCTAGCCCTAAGTGAGCCTGCCTCTGATACTGTTCCGGAATTGGGATGTAAACAAGGCTCATCCTATGCGGTGCGGATGACAAGGCATCGGCGGAGGCCGATTGAATAGACTCCCTTAAAATAGAGAGGGAAGGCTCACAAGTGTATCCTAGGGCACCCTATACTCTATCTTTCGAATGCGATGGTTGTCTCTATCTGCCACATAGACATTGCCCGATGAGTCTACGGCCACGCCGAAGGGCCCGTTAAACTGCGCCGCTGTGCCAACGCCATCCTTATAACCCTCCGCGCCGCTGCCCGCAATGGTGCTTACTTCGACTGTGTCTTCCTCTTGCCCTTCCCCTGGAGTGATTTCAATCTTCCGAACGCGATCGTTGGCAGTATCTGCCACATAGACATTGCCCGATGAGTCCACGGCCACGCCGAAGGGCTCGCTAAACCGCGCCGTATCTGCGGCACCATCCTGATAACCACCCCGGGTGAGGCCCGTGGGGCCGCTGCCTGCAATAGTGCTTACTTCGACTGTATCTTCCTCTTGCCCCTCCCCTGGAGTGATCTTAATCTTCCGAACGCGATGGTTGTTTCTATCTGCCACATAGACATTGCCCGATGATGAGTCCACGGCCACGCCGGAGGGCCTGTCAAACTCCGCCGCTGTGCCAACGCCATCCTTATAACCCTCCGCGCCGCTGCCCGCAAGGGTGCTTACTGCGACTGTATCTTCCTCTTGCCCCTCCCCTGGAGTGATCTTAATCTTCCGAACGCGATGGCTGAGAGCATCTGCCACATAGACATTGCCCGATGAGTCTACGGCCACGCCGAAGGGCCAGTAAAACTGCACCGTTCCTACGCCGCCGCCCGCAATGGTTTTTACCTTCCAGACTTTATCACCATCATCATTTTCTTCTTCGGTGATCTTCCGAACGCGATTGCTTTTAGCATCTACCACATAGACATTGCCCGATGAGTCTACGGCCACGTCGAAGGGCCCGTTAAACCGCGCCGTTGTTGCGGCGATGTTATCCTCATCATCCTGATGAGCAGCCGTGCCGTCGCCCGCAAGGGTGCTTACCTCCCCCCCCGGAGTGATCTTCCGAATGCGATGGTTGTCATAATCTGCCACATAGACATTGCCCGATGAGTCTACGGCCACGCCGGTGGGGTCGTCAAACTGCGCATCTGCCGCGGCGCCATCCAGATGTTCCTCCGTGCCGCTGCCCGCAAGGGTGCTTACCACCCAGGCTGGGGATGGGGATGTGGAACCCTTGCAGGATGCCAAAAGGATGATCAGTGCCAAAATGAAACTATATGAAGTTTTCATATATCTGCTCTCCTTCAAGATTGAGTTTTCTTGTAGACTTAGCAAGTCTACTTTTGCTTATACTATAACCCTCCAGTGAGGGATAACAACTTTTTATTCAATTTTTTTGCCTTTGCGGCCACTTTTTCCGGCCCCGCGGCCAAAACATCGAGCCTCCTTCATAACTTGCAAGTGTTTCATCCCGTGTTTCAATCGGCGCATTGTTTTCCGCTGCGGGGAAGGAGGCACTGGATGTATGCCCGCTTCATCCGGAGCCCCCCCTTAAAATGGAGAGGGAAGGCTCACAAGTGTATCCTAGGGCACCCTATACTCTATCTTCCGAATGCGATGGTTTTTAGCATCTGCCACATAGACATTGCCCGATGAGTCTACGGCCACGCCGGTGGGCTCGTTAAACCGCGCCGTTGCTGCGAGGGTGCTTACCTTCCAGATTTTATTACCATCAGCATCTACTTCTTTGGTGATCTTCCGAATGCGATGGGTGTTATAATCTGCCGCATAGACATTGTCCGATTTGTCCACGGCCACGCCGTAGGGCCAGCTAAATCGCGCCGTTGCCGCGGCGCCATCCAGATGACCCTGCGTGCCGCTGCCCGCAAGGGTGCTTACCTTCCAGACTTTATCACCATCATCATTTTCTTCTTCGGTGATCTTCCGAACGCGATTGTTGGCAACATCTGCCACATAGACATCGCCCGATGAGTCCACGGCCACGCCGGCGGGCCAGTTAAACCTCGCCGTTGTTGTGACCTCGTCATCCTCATCTTCCTTATAACCGAACGTGCTGCCCGCAATGGTGCTTACCGTCCAGGTTTCATCACCAGCATTATCTACTTCTTTGGTGATCTTCCGAATGCGATGGTTTTCAAGATCTGCCACATAGACATTGCCCGATTTGTCCAGGGCCACGCCGTAGGGCTCGTTAAACCGCGCATCTGCCGCGGCGCCATCCAGATCACCTTTCGTGCCGTCGCCCGCAATGGTGCTTACCGTCCAGGTTTCATCACCAGCATTATCTGCTCCTTTGGTGATCTTCCGAATGAGATGGTTGTTTTTATCTGCCACATAGACATTGCCCGATGAGTCTACGGCCACGCCGGCGGGCCAGTGAAACTGCGCATTTGTGCCGTCGCTCGCAATGGTTTTTACCTTCCAGACTTTATCACCATCATCATTTTCTTCTTCGGTGATCTTCCGAACGCGATTGTTGTGAATATCTGCCACATAGACATTGCCCGATGAGTCTACGGCCACGCCGTAGGGGTCGTTAAACTGCGCCGATGCCGCGGCACCATCCTGATGACCCTGTGCGCCGCTGCCAGCAATGGTGCTTACCACCCAGGCTGGGGATGGGGATGTGGAACCCTTGCAGGATGCCAAAAGGATGATCAGCGCCAAAATGAAACTATATGAAGTTTTCATATATCTGCTCTCCTTCGAGATTGAGTTTTCTTGTAGACTTAGCAAGTCTGCTTTTGTTTATACTATACACCCTCCAGTGAGGGATAACAATTTTTTTGCCTTTGCGGCCACTTTTTCCGGCCCCGCGGCCAAAACATCGAGCCCCCTTCATAACTTGCAAGTGTTTCGTCCTGTGTTTCAATCGGCGCATTGTTTCCCGCTGCAGGGAAGGAGGCACTGGATGTATGCCCGCTTCATCCGGAGCCCTCCCTTCAGGTGGAGAGGGAAGGCTCTAAGTAATCCTAGGGCACCCTATACTCTATCTTCCGAATGCGATGGTTGTTAGAATCTGCCACATAGACATTGCCCGATGAGTCTACGGCCACGCCGTGGGGCTCATTAAACCGCGCCGTTGTTGCAATGGTGCTTACCGTCCAGGTTTCATCACCAGCATCATCTACTTCTTTGGTGATCTTCCGAATGCGATGGTTGTTAGAATCTGCCACATAGACATTGCCCGATGAGTCCAGGGCCACGCCGGAGGGCCAGCTAAACTGCGCCGTTGCCGCGGCGCCATCCAGATGACCCTGGCGGTCGCTGCCCGCAAGGGTGCTTACCGTCCAGGTTCCACCTTTTTCGGTGATCTTCCGAACGCGATTGTTGAGAGCATCTGCCACATAGACATCGCCCGATGATGAGTCCACGGCCACGTCGGAGGGCCTGTCAAACTGCGCCGCTGTGCCATCCTCATAACCGAACGTGCCGCCTGCAATGGTGCTTACCTTCCAGACTTTATCACCATCATCATTTTCTTCTTCGGTGATCTTCCGAATGCGATGGTTGTTTTGATCTGCCACATAGACATTGCCCGATGAGTCCAGGGCCACGCCGTAGGGCTCGTTAAACCGCGCCGTTGTTGTGACCTTGTCATCCTCATCATCCTGATAACCACCCGTGGTGCCGCTGCCCGCAAGGGTGCTTACCTCCCCCCCCGGAGTGATCTTCCGAACGCGATGGTTGTTAGAATCTGCCACATAGACATTGCCCGATGAGTCCAGGGCCACGCCGTGGGGCTCATTAAACTGCACCGTTGTTGCAATGGTGCTTACCGTCCAGGTTTCATCACCAGCATCATCTACTTCTTTGGTGATCTTCCGAATGCGATGGTTGTTTTTATCTGCCACATAGACATTGCCCGATGAGTCCACGGCCACGCCGGAGGGCTCGTTAAACCGCGCATCTGTGCCAACACCATCCTCATAACCACTCGTGCCGCCTGCAAGGGTGCTTACCACCCAGGTTGGGGATGGGGCTAGGGATGTGGAACCCTTGCAGGATGCCAAAAGGATGATCAGTGCCAAAATGAAACTATATGAAGTTTTCATATATTTGCTCTCCTTCAAGATTGAGTTTTCTTGTAGACTTAGCAAGTCTACTTTTGCTTATACTATACACCCTCCAGTGAGGGATAACAACTTTTTATTCAATTTTTTTGCCTTTGCGGCCACTTTTTCCGGCCCCGCGGCCAAAACATCGAGCCTCCTTCATAACTTGCAAGTGTTTCATCCCGTGTTTCAATCGGCGCATTGCTTTCCGCTGCAGGGAAGGAGGCACTATGGGACAAGTTCTACACAGACGCGCCGCAGCAACTGAGGCGGTGCGCCGGGCAATGCAAAATAGTCAAGAGAGCCCTCTAAGATCACTGGCACTATGGGATCAACCCGAAGACACTAGCCAAATGGAAGAAAAGGACCTCGACGGCCGATCTTCCCACCGGGCCGAAAGAGGCTCACTCCACGGTTCTGTCGATTGAAGAAGAAGCAGCAATTGCCGCCTTTGCGAAGGTACGTGCTTTTACCGCCTGGCGATTGTCTCTATGCCCTGCAGTCAACCATGCCGCATCTGAGGGTCTAGTATCTAATATTCTGCAGCCATTAGAGCCCATCACCTTCCCTCAATGATCATTTTAGCACATAATAGTCTCACATACAAGATTGGCAGAAAAACAAAAGGAATTATCGGCAAAATAGAAATGGCTGGGTGAGAAAATACCGGAAATGTGGTGATTTGCCGACGAATTTGTTTGTCCTTTCCCTGCGGAAGGTTTTATTTTTAAGTACCAGCGTACTTGGCTGTAATGCGCCGAAACCTGGCTGATTGGAAACATTAGTTGAAAGCCGGCTCGACAGGCTTCCGGCATTAAGCAACGCGAAGCGGGCAACTTGCCCCGCTCTGGATCGGCCGCCTCCTGACGCTGGATCAGCCCTGCCGGAATTCCCGAGCGGCTCGATAATACGGGCCAATGCGGCGAGACGTATGAGGAACACCGAAAAATGCCAAAACGCGATGAGAAGCCAAATCAGGTTATAGCAGCCGCCGAAGCCTTGCCGGAATATATTTATCTGGTGCCGCTGCAGGGCAAGCCGATATTCCCGGGCATATTCACACCGATAATGATTAGCGGAGCCGAAGATATCGCGGTGATTGACAAGGCGATAGAAACCCACAAGGTAATCGGTTTGATTCTAACCAACAATCCGGAAATAAACTCTCCCGGTCCAAATGAATTATACAAGGTGGGAACAGCCGCCAAGATAGTCAAGCGAATCAACTTGCCGGATGGTGGAATCAACATCTTCATCAGCACACTGAAGCGCTTCAGAATATCGAAAATTCGCGGTGAAACAAGCCCCTTCTCAGCCGTAGTAAAATACCTCAATGATATATGCAACCCTAAGGACATCGAACTGAAGGCCCTGACTCGGGCATTGCTCTTTGAAATGAAGCAGATAAGCGAGAACAATCCTCTGTTCACCGAAGAAATGCGACTTAACATGGTAAACATTGATGATCCGGGAAAAATAGCAGATTTCATTATCAGCATCCTCAACGTCGCGAGAAACAAGCAGCAGGAAATCCTGGAAACTCTTGATGTGAAGAAGCGTCTGGGCATGGTGCTGGTTTACATCAAGAAGGAACATGAGCTCTCAAAAATCCAGAAGAGGATAGCGGAGGAAATCAATGAGAAGATTGAGAAAAATCAGCGGGATTACTTTTTGCGGGAGGAGCTAAAAGCCATCAAGAAGGAACTTGGTGAGCCGACGGACGCACGGTCAAGCGAGTATCAAAAATTCAAGGAGGCACTTACAAAATTCAACTTCACTGGTGAGATAGCCGAACAGGTGGAACGCGAACTTGATAAATTCCAGGTGATGGATCCCCAGGCAAGTGAATACGTGGTCACCAGAAACTATCTCGACTGGATAGTTTCTCTTCCCTGGGAAGATCCGGGTGCAGATGAAATTGATATCGCTGCCTCGTCCAAAATTCTGGAAGAAGACCATTATGGGCTGGAAGACGTGAAAGAGCGCATCATGGAATACCTCGCCGTTCGAAAATTGAAAGAAGATTCGAAGGGCTCGATTATTCTACTGGTGGGACCTCCGGGGGTGGGGAAAACTTCAATAGGAAGATCTATTGCTCGGGCCATGGGGAGGCCTTTCTTCAGGTTCTCGGTGGGCGGCATGAGGGATGAAGCCGAAATAAAGGGCCATCGCCGCACCTACATCGGAGCAATGCCAGGCAAGATAATTCAGGGATTGAAAATAACGAAATCGAGGGCCCTTGTTTTTATGATAGACGAAATAGATAAACTGGGAATGAGTTTTCAGGGCGATCCCTCCTCGGCACTCCTCGAAGTACTGGATTCCGAGCAGAACATCAACTTTCGAGACCACTATCTTGATCTCCCCTTCGATCTTTCCCACGTAGTTTTTGTGGGAACAGCCAACACGCTCGACAAAATTCCCCGCCCCCTCATAGACCGAATGGAGATTATTCGGCTTTCAGGTTATGTAGACGAGGAGAAAATGCAAATTGCGAGGCAATACATAATACCAAAGAGCCTCCAGCGCCACGGCTTGAAGCGGGGTCAGATTCGTTACAATCTGAGCACACTCAAGGCAATCGCAGATGGCTATGCCAGGGATGCGGGAATGCGTACTTTCGAAAAAGCCATTGATCGTATTCACAGGAAAGTTGCACTTGGAGTGGTAGAAAGGTCCGGCAAACTCCCGATACGCATCAAGACAGATGTGTTGGAACACTATTTGAAAAAACCAGTGTTTCGGGAAGATGGACTGGACAAAGCTGCCAAGCCGGGCATGGCCCTGGGGCTGGCCTGGACGAGTATGGGAGGGAGCATCCTTGTAATTGAGGCAGACGCGATTCTTGGGAAGCAGGCGCTCAACCTAACCGGACAGATGGGAGAGGTGATGAAGGAATCCGCTGAAATCGCCTATACCACGGTGAGAAAAATTGTCCAAAAGATAGAGGGACTGAATAAGTTCTTTTCCACCCGCACCGTTCACCTTCACATTCCCGAAGGAGCTATCCCAAAAGACGGACCCTCGGCCGGAATTACGATGACAACAGCCCTGCTCTCACTGGCAACCGGATTAACAACCAAATCAAAAATGGCAATGACAGGAGAGCTGAGTCTTACCGGCAGGGTTCTCTCTATTGGGGGCTTGAAGGAAAAAACCATCGCGGCGCGGCGGCATAAGATTGGCCATTTGATTATCCCGGAGGCAAATCAGCGAGATCTGGAGGAAATACCGGCCCAGGTGAAGAAGGGGATAGTCTTTCATCCGGTTTCGGAGTACAGTGAGGTAGTTCAGTTGATTCTGCCCCGGCTCAAACTCTGATTCCGTCTCATTTCAAACCATGCAGGGGGATATTGCGGAGCATTCAGTTCCCAGGGATATGCCCGCCTGAACCTAAGGAGCAGTCAGATGTTTCAAGAGGAAATAAACTATCGTGCCTATGCCGAACTCCTGATTGACGCTGGCATTGCTCTTAGACCGGGTGAGAAGCTGCTCATTCGCCATGAGCCAGATGGCGTGCTGCTTGCTCGAAGTTGCGCCGAGGTGGCCTATGAGCGCGGTGCGGCGCTCGTCGAAACTCAGCTACGTGATCCACATATCCTTCGGGCGCGAATAAGAGCACAGGCGGGAAGAAGCGATGCCCTTGCAATTCTTCCCTCCTGGCTGCCGGCCTGGCAGGAAGCAATGATAAATGAGTCCTGGGGGTACTTGGTGCTGAACTCACATGAAGATATGGATCTGATGGTTCGAACTGATCAGAATGCCCTGATGCTTCATGAGCGGTTTATGCGAGAGAGGATACAGCATTTCTACGACGCGGTTACAGATGATATGATTCCCTGGTGCGTTGCGTCTGCTCCCGGTCCGAAATGGGCCGAGTATGTCCTTGGCAGAGGGAAGAGCACTGCCGATCTCTGGCGCACATTGATCCCCATACTTCTGTTAGACCGCGATAATCCTGTCCATGAATGGAAGGAGAAATCCAGAATTCTCGAAGAGCGATCAAGAATACTCAATAGCTTCGAATTAGATTCCCTGCTTTTCGAGGACGAAGACACCAGCCTCACCGTGGGTCTACTCCGAGAGTCAAAATGGAATGGGGGGGAGACACATGGCAGGGGTAACCTAGCAAACATCCCCACCGAGGAAATATTTACCACACCTGACAGAATGCGCTGTGATGGTTTTGTTCGCATCACAAAGGCTGTCGAAGTGCATGGCACCATTGTTAGGGGTGCAGAATTCACCTTTGAAGACGGCGTTTTAGTTGGATTTGATGCCAGGGAGGGTCTGAGAGCTCTCAAAACCTTTGTGGAGACCTACGAGGGGGCGCGTCGACTCGGCGAAGTGGCGCTGGTTGATGAGGGTTCCACTATCGCGCAGAGCAATCTCCATTTCGGTTCGCTCTTATTCGATGAAAATTCCTCCTGCCATATTGCCCTTGGTGCCGGCTATCCTCTCTGCATTGAGGGCGGGGGCAAATTGGATACCGAGGAGAAGAAAATTGCTGCCGGGTGCAATACATCCCTAATCCATCTCGATTTCATGATAGGATCACCCGAGATGTCGGTATTCGGCCTGCACAGGGACGGCAGGAAAACAACGGTAATCGACAGGGGACGCTTCATCATATAGCCGGGAATACCTCCCCGCATGAGAGCCCGCCAATCTCCCTGGGTTATTCGACACTGCTCGCATTCAAAATGCCTGAAACAGATATGAGATTCTTCAGAACTTTTCGATTGCAAAGCTCCCATGAGCCTACAGCAGCTCCGTAAAAAATGGTTCCCTTGACCACAGTCATCAACATAACCTAGGCTCTTTGAGGATGATCAGTCTCAGGGAGCAGGTGGATCTGATCAGGGAAGCTTTTGCCTACTTGGAACGCTTTCGCGGAGCCACCTTCGTGATTAAGATTTCGAACCAGATAATAGACCACCCGGCTTTTTCCCAGCATGCGGCCGATTTGGCCCTTTTGCACAAGGCCGGTATCAGAATTGTTGTAATTCCGGGTGCCAGAAAAAAGATTGAAGAAGTTCTAGGCCGCTATGATATTGCAAGGAAATATATAGGCGCTATCCAGGTTAGCGATCCCGAAACGGTAGATCTAGTTAAGATGGCTGTCTTTGATGTAGCTCATCGGGTTATGACAGCTCTTTCGGGTCATGAGATAACCCCCCTAATCGGCGATTGGATTAAGGCCCGATCGCGCGGTGTTCACCAAGGAGAAGATTTTGGGAATAGCGGTATCGTGGATCGAGTTCGTATTGAATCGGTGATGCGATCCCTTGAACTTGGGCATTTGCTTATCTTCCCCTGCATCGGACACAGCGATATAGGCCAACCTTTCATCCTTTCGTCAAATGAACTGGCGCAAACCATTGCCGCATCACTCGGTGCCAAAAAACTCTTCCTGCTGACAGCAAATCCGGCAATAAAGGCACCTGAATGGAAAACTCCCGAGGGGGCGGAAATTTTGGAAGATGGCAGAATTTTTCGCATGCTTCCGGATGTTGCAGCGGAGATTGCCTCCATGAATCCCGAAAAACCCGGGCAGGCCAGTCTCGATATCGCAGCGAAGGCATGTCGGGCCGGGATTGAACGCTCGCATATACTCAATGGCTGTCAACCCGGAATTCTGCTAAAGGAAATTTTTTCCAACCTGGGAGCCGGAACAATGGTGTTTGCCGATATCTATGAGCGGCTTCGCCCTATGAGGAGCTCCGATGTATCCGGCATGCTCGAAATAATGAAACCCCTGGTAAACCAGGGCATCCTGGTGAGACGCACCCGGGAAGAGCTTGTCGACAGGCGGAACGACTACTGGGTTTACGCGATAGATGGGTTGGTGCACGGCTGCGCTGCCCTCCATATCCACGACGAGCTAAACGCGGAAATCGCCGGGGTGGCGGTGGATACCCGTTACTCACAGCTTGGGATAGGCAGGAAGCTCGTCGCGAGGCTTCTTGAAGAGGCAGCAAGAATCGGCATCCAAAAAGTCTTCGCTCTCAGCTCCCGCAGCTCCGATTGGTTTCTCTCTCAAGGATTCCACGAAACCTCGATATCCAGCCTTCCGGCCAAACGCCAGAAGGAATACGACGCGGACCGAAAACCCAAAATACTGATGAAGGAATTCTCCGGTTAATGCCGATATAACTCTATCTCCGCGAAGAACTTCATTTCTGCCCTTCGCGACTAGTTCCAGCGTTTTTTCGCAGCAGTCCAATTATTGCCCAGATTATGACTAGACCGCCTGCAAGACTCAAAAAGAGCTTGAGCGGCAGCTTCATCGCGAAGGCCACAGTTGCCACCTCCACCGCCAGCGAGGGAATTTTCCCCACTGTGCTGGCCATCGTGAAAGCAAGGGCATTCATACGGCTCGCGGCGGCAGCAACTGTAACCGCTCCGGAGGGCATGTAGGGCAGGAATCGAAACGCGAGCACCAGAAAGAAAGCGCGAGTTGGCGATGCCCTGGATAATCGGATCATCTGCCTGTCAAGGGAAGAGGCAAACTTACCCTTACCCCTTGAAAGTCTGTTCAATCCCCTGCGATAGAGTAGAAATGCCAGTACCGCGCCCAGTGATTCTCCGGCAATCGAAAGCGCTGTTCCCATCCATATACCAAAAACAGCCACATTGGCCATCGTTATGAAATAACTTGGGAGTACTCCCAAAATTGCTATTGCGATTTCCAATAAAAGACTGAGGGGTATGGCGATAGAATAATAGTTAGTCAGCAGGTCGCTGAGCCATATCTCGCTCATAGGCGATTATGCCGCATTTTTTCATTCATGGCCCAGTTATTCACAGCTCCTGATATATTACACTGAACCTATTCGGAAAACCATTCTATCTACTCACATCCCAAGTCTCCGAAGAATGGAATTGACCATTTACAAAATTTCCCCTAAGCTGGCCCCCCACAATGTCCGACAGCGTACAAAAATTTCGATAACAAAACTCCAGGTAAGCAAAAATATTATGATCGAATCACCCCCGGGAAACATCACCGAATGGACAAACATAGGCGGAATTGAAGTTCAACCAGGTAAGGCCCATCCCTTCGGCGCGATAATAGGCGACAGGGGAGTTCAGTTCTCACTGTTCTCAAGGCACGCGGCATCCGTATCCCTCTTACTCTTTGACAACGAAAGAGACTCGGTGCCCGCGCACGAAATTAAACTTGATCCTAGGCTCTACCGCACCGGAGATTGCTGGCACGTACTTGTAAGGGGAATCAAGGCGGGACAGCTCTATCTCTACCGCATAGACGGGCCCTATCAGCCGTTTGAAGGTCACCGGTTTAATAAGTACAGGGTTCTGATAGACCCCTACGCCAAGGCCCTAACTGGGAATTTTCGATGGGACATCAGCAGCGCGTTCGGGTTCATACCCTCTCATCCGGATGCCGATTTATCCTTTTCAACCAGGGAGGATATCTCAAATTTCCCGAAGTGCATTGTCATCAGCGACAGTTTCGACTGGGAAGACGACAAACCCTTGAATTATCCGCTTAGCCAAACAATTATTTACGAAGCCCATGTTGTGGGCCTTAGCGCCCATCCGGAGGCACAGCGGAGATTCAAGATAAAAAACCCGGGCACCTTCAGTTCGGTTGCGCAAATGATACCCTATCTGAAGGAATTGGGCATTACCAGCCTGGAATTGCTCCCCGTCGCCGAATTTGATACATCCAAATATCGGGATAGGATTAACCCTATCAGCGGCGAGCCGCTTGAGAACTACTGGGGATATTCAACTATAGCTTTCTTCGCCCCGAAAAGCGGCTATGCCTGTTCCGGCGCCCGCGGTGAACAGGTAGCCGAATTCAAGCAGATGGTAAAAGAACTTCACCGTTTTGGCATCGAAATAATCCTGGACATCGTATTTAACCACAGCGGTGAAGGGAACCAAATGGGTCACACTCTCTCGTTCAAAGGCATAGATAACAAAATTTACTACATCCTTGCCCCAAACCCACGCTTCTATTTGAACTACTCAGGATGCGGGAACACACTGAACTGTAACCACCCCATTATGCAGGAATTCATATTGGAATGCCTCCACTATTGGGTACAGGAAATGCATATCGACGGGTTCCGCTTCGATCTTGGATCTGTTCTGGCACGTGATTCAAAAGGCAGATTGATGGATAACCCACCCGTTCTGGAGCGCATAGCCCAAGACCCCCTCCTTAGCGATACCAAGATTATTGCCGAGGCCTGGGATGCTGGCGGCGCCTATCAGGTTGGTCAGTTTCCCGGTGGACGATGGGCAGAGTGGAATGACAGGTATCGTGATGATGTTCGGAGTTTCTGGCGCGGCGATCCTCACAAAACCAACTCCTTTGCCACTCGCCTGACCGGCAGCGAGGATCTCTATACCGGACGCAAACCATATCATAGCATCAATTACATCACCGCCCACGACGGCTTCACCCTGGCCGATTTGGTATCATACGAAGCAAAGCATAACCAGGCAAACGGCGAAGATAACCGCGATGGCAGCAATAACAACTTGGGCAAAAACTGGGGTGTTGAGGGCCCCACAAAAAATCGAAAAATAAGGCAGATCCGCAGCCAAATGATTCACAATTTCCTAGGAACTCTCCTCATCTCAAGCGGCACGCCGATGCTCCTGGGAGGTGATGAATTCCGCCGCACTCAAAATGGCAACAATAATGCCTACTGCCAAAACAATCCGATTAGCTGGCTCAATTATTCGTTAATCGAACAGTATCCCCAGACGCACCGTTTTGTGCGATTCCTAATTGAGTTCAGAAAGACCCATCCTGCCCTCCAGCGGCAGGAATTCTTCAAAGGCCGCGATTCTAGCGGCAACGCGGTACCCGACATAGGCTGGTTCTGTGAAAACGGCAGGCCGATGAACTGGGACAGACCCGAAAACATACTCGGACTGCGCATTGATGGAAGTCACAGGAAAATCCGCGCCGATGATGATGCCGACATTTGCATGTTTTTCAACGCCACAAAAAGGACTATACGCTTTCTCATCCCTCAACCGCGCAAGGGACAAACTTGGGGCCGCGTGATAGATACCGCCCAGCCCAGCCCGAGGGACATACTCGAACCCGGGAAGGAGCAGCTCATTGACAATGCCACCCACTATCAGCTTTTGGCCCATTCCCTGGTGGTGTTAATAGGTATCCGCGCTCCGCACCCTATCGAACAGCGTCCTCAAAGAGAACGCGAATCTCGTCGGCATTATTTGTAGCATCGAAACCCGCACGCCTTAGCTCGTCCATGCTCAAAGACAGCCAATGTCCAAAGGAGCCCTTTGTTCTTTCGTTTGGATCCATCGATGCCGCATCTCCGTAGCCCTGCAAATTCGCCAACTGCATCAGAATCTCCCTGGCCCCCCACGCATCCAAAGCAACAGGATCCCGTCCAACCGCAACTATTCCGGCTAAATCCGCATCCTCATAAGAGCTTGAAGGGCCACTTTTCGGCCTTGCATTCACCCAGATGGCATCAAGGACGTTTAAATCGGGCATACGAGTTCGCGCCATTTGCGTGCCCATCCCGCCTGTCCCCACCTTCCTATGTGCATTGTGCCTTGTAAGCCTGTTGGAAACCACGCCCATATAGTGTTTTACCGCACCTGTTGCCCCATAGATGAAATGGGTCTTGAGTACTGGCACGTTGATTATTTTCAGCCGCTCCGAATCGTATTCGCCCTTATCCCATATACCCCTGGCAAAACTCACCTTCGTCCCGTATATGGTTTCGAATTTGGGATAGCTAACAATAATGCCGGTTCTGCTGGAGGGTCTATCGGCCACGATATAGCCGTCTTGATCGTCCCCGTTTGCGTACTCTTCTACCCGTTTCAGTGTGATGGTATCCCAGAGATACGCCGATACCAGATACTCGGTTGAAAACTTGCGCGCAACATCCAGATAGGATTGGGAGCTGTCCACCGCGTTGTTCTTCTCCCAATCAAGACTTCCTCCATTCCCGCCTGAGCCGTATTGAGCTTGGCCGTTATCCGCAATGACTATCTCGCCTTCAAATCCATCCGGGTGCGCGACTATACTCTTCACAATGGCCGCTACCAAGTCGCTGTTTGTCCCACCTCTGGAATTCCACTGAGAATTCACCTTGATGATTACCACATCGCCTTTGGCAACAATCCCGGGCGCTCCGTTTCGGGCGTAGAAATGCAGACCATCTCCCTCCATCAGTTCGATAAGCTGAGCGAAGCCCGCCTCGGCATTTGTTCCGGCTCGGCTGGCGTATACGGTGGAAACCCTCGAATCGGCTGCCTCCCGCTCCTCAATCACCAGGGGAAGGGGTGTCGTCTTCATCAATAATCCCACTTCGAGATTGGAAGCTGAGCTGATATTGCCCGGGGCACCCTCCGTAAAGGTGAAGAACATGATGCCCAAGGTTATAAGGATGCAGAGAGACAGGAGAGATCTGCTAACACCGGCCAAAGGACCGAAAATCGTACTGAGCCAAAGAGCCGCATTGGCCGAGGCCATCTTCTGACAGGGATAAGCCGCCCTCGATGGTTTTGGTCCGCTCCTTATGAAAAACCAGAGCAAACTGGCAAAACCTATAATCAGAAATCCAAATCGCGAATTCCAAAGCCCGGATCCTGACAAGTCCGAAATTTTTCTGTCCATAGTCTCATTATACACCATTTTTCCACTGAAAAGCAGTATAGAATTAGAATTCCATGCTGAGAAACATCGCCCTGTACACCAAAGAATTCATCCACGCGGCCCGAGTGTTTTCCCTAAGTCTGGCCATCGGCTCTACCAGCATCGGAATAATTGCCTCCTGGTACGATGGTTCACTGGACGCTCTTGAAGCACCCAGGGCAATTTTGCTCATTGTACTTATCACCATAGCCGGGATTGCAGTCCAATTGGGTGCAAATTTAATCAACGATTACTTCGAGGGATCATTCAAATATAAGAGTCCCATGACTACCACAGCAACAGCGGTGCGATTCCTAAACAGGGACAGAACTACCTTCGATGTTTTTATATTTCTATCAGGCATGGCGTCGCTCGGTTTAGCCGGATTAATCGGGCTCTATTTGGTACATATCAGCTCATGGCCGATGCTCATAATTGGCCTGCTAGGCTTAGTGGGTTCCTACGGCTACACGGGAGAACCCATCGACTACAAGAACAGAGGCCTCGGAGCGGTTCTTTCTTTCATACTGATGGGACCGCTGATGAATTTGGGGGCATACTACCCAATTGCCAAAACTCTTAGCTGGAATCCTGTAATCCTTGGCCTCCCCTTGTCCCTGCTAATTCCCGCCCTGATGATTAGCAACGAAATGAGAGATTATAGGGACATGGGAACGCTGACTGGCAAGATTGGGCACCGATGGGCGCTCTTGCTCTATGACTCCCTACTATCTTGTAGTTTTATTGCTGTAGTTTCCCTCGCGGCACTGGGGTTTTATCCTCTGCTAAGTATCCTTACCTTACTGCTACTGCCCATCGCCCTCAAGGCCAGAGGCAGGGTAGCTCGGCATGAGGGCTCCGGAATCCGTTTAACTAATCTGCTGCACCAGTGTCTGCTCATGGTGCTCATCATCACACTTGTCCTAGCCAAGCTGCAGCTCACCGCCATCGTCGACACCGAGAGGCGTTTTGCAGGAAGGGCAACTGTAGCTCCCTGGTTTTTTTGCCTTCAGCCTCCCACAGCAAACAGGACAAATGAGTTGAATCGGGAAAATGTCAACCGGGGCAGATTCAATATTCACACTGCGCAGCGCCTCCTCTCGTGTGCCGCAGAAATGGAAGAAGGAGGCAAAGCCGAGAAGCTTGAAAACTTCAAAAATTTTCTTAGGCATTCCAAAGATGATCAGCGATCCGCCCCTCTTTCTAACCGCTCTTAGCAGAGCCGCGAAGGCGCCGATTCCCGCGCTAGTCATGTAAGTGGCCGCAGTTGCATCAATGACAATGTTTATGTAGCCTCTATCAATAATCTTCGAAATTTGAATTCTGAAGAAATCCGCATTATAGGTGTCAATTACGCCATTAAGATGGATTATCAGCGTATCTTCCACGCCAACTTCCTCAGGAATTAGCTTGAAATCCGGATGCTCACCAAGGGTGAAGGACTTATTCTCAGTTTTTATCATCATCTGCTCCTTGCATAGGTTGTACGAATAAAACCGCAAGTTTCATGCCAAAGTGTTTATTGTATGTGAAATAAGTAATTAACCTCTTCCACAGATGTTAGGAGCTTACAAATCTCAATGATTGCTACACAGATAGGGAAATATCATTTGAGGGCTAATTATTTATTCACAAAGCAATTAGAGATAAATACGCTGAAAAGCACTATGCAAAATGAATATCACTGTATTTCGATCCTTCGAGAAGAAAATCGCCAATCGCTGGGCATGGATTCGGTTGAATGAGATGAATAGGCGTACAGCGATTCGATAACGTGCGTAATGCCGGTTTTTTTTAGGGGTTCACGACTCCTATGGATCTATAGACGTAAAATTGAAGGCCTGCACATCGAATAAACCACTGGCGGTTAGCTTCAAGTTGGGGATTACGGAAAGGGACAGGAAACTTAAAGGCATAAAGGGATCCAGCTCCGCGCAGACGCCAAGTTTTTCATGGGCCAAGTCGGTTAATCTACTGAGCTTCTCGGTTATTACACTGCCTGTCTCGTCGGACATGAGTCCTCCAAGAGGCAGGGGTAAAACGTCAAGTATCCGACCGCCCGTTACAGCAAGTGAGATACCCCCGCCAGATTCTTCAAGAGCATGAAGCGCTGCCAGCATTGCCGCGTCATCATCCCCCACGCAGATCAAATTATGGGAGTCGTGCGCGATACTACTTGCAATCGCACCACCGGAGAGGCCATAACCTCTGAGAATGCCCAGGCCGATTCGTCCGCTGGCCTTGTGCCGTTCAACCACAGCCAATTTTAGCAAATCTGATGCGGCCGTAAACAAACCTCCCTCATCCGTCGAAACTTCCAAAACAAGGTTCTCGGTAATAAGGCTGCCGCCTATCAGGGATATCACCCTTGCCCGCTTTGATTTCAGCTTCAACTCAAGTCCGCGCGAATTCAATTTGGAGATTCGTATGGTATCTTGGACAGGCCGGTTGTCGGATTGGGGCAAATCAAGGGTAAGTTTTCCCTCCTCCGCAACCAGCCGTCCTCCCTGGTAAACCATGTCCACATCGAAATCCTCAAGCTCGCCCTTCAGCACCAGCATATCGGCACGACGATTAGGGCACAGGGCTCCCCTGTCTCTCAATCCGAAGGTCTCGGCGCCATTTAAGGTGGCCATACGAACCGCCTTCACCGGTGCCAGGCCATGGCGAATGGCCTCCCGTACATTGAAATCAATATGTCCCTCGGTAATGATATCGCCAGGAAGCTTATCATCCGTACAGAACGCGCATCTCCGCTCCGCTCCGCCCTCAACGCCGCCTATCAGAGCCGTGATACTCCGCGCCGCAGTACCCTCCCTCATAAGGATGCGCATCCCCATGCGAAGTTTCTCTCTCATTTCTTCAATATCAGTGCACTCATGGTCGGTTTCGACACCCGCAGCGATATAAGCGGCCAAACCACTCCCACTCATCCCGGGACAATGGCCGTCAATTCGCTTGCTGACCAAGCGTGTCATAGCTATTTTTTTTATTACTTCCCTTCCCCCGGCCGTCACCATCGGATAGTCCATCACCTCGCCCAAACCAAGCACTCTTGGATGGTTGATAAGGGTCTCTAGATCAGAGGCTGTCAGCTCGGCGCCGGAATTCTCGAACTTAGTTGCCGGCACACATGAGGGCAGCATCAGAAAAATCGACTGAGGCAAGCCCTCGGAGGCCTCCAGCATCCAGCGAATTCCGGCCATGCCTCGAACATTTGCAATCTCATGGGGATCGGCAATTACCGTGGTGGTTCCCCTAGGCAGAGTCAGTTCAGCAAAACCGCCAGGTCCCTGTAAGGAGCTTTCGATATGAACATGAGCGTCTATCAGGCCCGGAACAACAATCCTGTTCTTCAGATTCCTTTCCACCAATCCATGATATCCCCTGCCAAGGGCAACAATTCGCCCGGCTCTTACCACCAAATCACCAGGGATGAGTGCGCCGGTAAAAACATCAAGAATTCTGCCCTCACGCAGCACCATATCCGCGGCCTTTCTACCCGAAGCAACCTCAACATCCTCTAAAATATTGTCAATCATACTAGATTCACCTCATGCAAAATAAAAATCACCCAAATCCAAGGCGATGTCAAGAATTCTGCCCATACTCTGTAGAACAATGAGAACGGCTGTGCCGAAGATTGAATTTTTCATATAGGTGAAGAGATTTTACAATGGATATGAGAAAAACTTACATATTGAGGAAAGATTTGCCGCTTGGTTGCTGCTTGAAGAAAACCGCGCTGTATCGGACCACATGGATTGGAGATCCAGGGAAACCTTGGCTAGAGCATTTTCGTTCAAATCGGGAAGGAATATACTTGGGCATGTCCCTCCTTCGCGATGCCAGTAGATATTGCTGGCTTCTTCCTCACTTCCTGGTTTCAAACGTTCTTGGAGCTGCACCAACCAATCGGCTATCGGCAGCAAAACTGATACTGCATCGCCTCTTCAGAAGATGGGAGCAAGCATATCGCAGTAGCTACGGGTTTATCGGGAGGCGGGATTACGCTGGGGTTTCCCAATAGAATTCTGAGAGTCACATCCCCTAAAGGAAGCTGCTCCAAAAATTCCTATCGAACTCCCACCGCTTTTATTTGATGTCTTCATAACCGGACTATGTACCAATTTCCAACAGTTCCTTAAACCTCCAGCGGTTTTCTGCTGCTGCCATCATCAGCAATTACCGCAGATTCCCCAAACGGAGCTCCGAGGCCCACAAAATGCTCCTTGTTACTATCTATCCACTGCATCCGGGCATCCATCTCTGCCTTGGTTTCCTCCTCGCTCATCTGCATATCAGTATTGGGTCCACTGTAAGGGAAAGAAATTTTGCCATAAGTCACTTCTGTTTTTTACTTCCCGAATTAGGAGAAGCAGCGATTGCGTCTATACCCTTACAGCCCACCACACGCATCCGATGAGCTATGTCCTGGAAGTTCAAAGTGCTAGTCGTGGGAACCGGTTGAGATTCTAGCCCATGGGATTGACATCGGCATCATAATCCACCCCAGGCCAATCAAATCCGTGCAAGTGCATGAAATCTTTCCTGAACCCTTCTATGTCCGTAAGCGATTTAAGGTTTTCATTGTCAATCTTGTTCCACCTCGCTCCGATTAGATCCTGAACATCCCGTCTCATCTCCCAATCATCCATGTGAATCAGCCCATTGTCATCTCTCAGTGTGCCTTTAGAGCCATAAATCCTGGTTCTTAGCATACGATACATCTGCTCAACACAGTCCTCATGGATTCCCTTCTCCTTCATAATTTTGTAGAGCAGCGAAATGTATAGAGGCACGACAGGAATTACAGAACTCGCCCGGGTAACCAGGGCCTTGTTCACGGATATAAAGGCCTCGCCTTCTATCGATGCCAGCATTGAATTCAGAGCACCCGCGCTTCTTTCCAAATTCTCCTTGGCAGATCCTATCGTTCCTGCCCGGTAAATTGCATAGGTGATTTCGGGTCCAATGTATGAATAGGCAACGCTCTTTGCTCCCTTTGCCAGAACATCGGCCTCCAAAAGGGCATTAATCCAGAGTGTCCAATCCTCTCCCCCCATAACCCTAACTGTATCTGCCTCCTCCTCGGCGGTGGCAGCTTCAATGCTAACCTCGCCAACCGTCCCTCTGACAAAATCCACTGATTTAGCAGTGTAGGTTTTCCCCAGGGGCTTGAGCACTGATTTGTAGGTCTCGCCGCTATTCGGATCCTTGCGGACCGGAGAGGCAAGGGAGTATACCACCAAGTCTACCTGGCCGAATAACTCACGAATATTGTCAATCACTGTCAACCGAGTCTCGTGGGCAAAGGCATCCGCATTCAAACTCTTTGCGGCCAAGTTTGCCTTTCTGGCCGCCTCATCGAAATACTTGTTGTTGTACCATCCCGGGCTCGCCGGCTTTCTCTCCGTAGGACCCCTCTCAAAGGAGATGCTCAGGGTGCCGGCATCACCCCCAAACGCGGACGAAATGCGGGTCGCAAGCCCATAGCCGGTCGAGCCGCCTAAAACCAGCACCCGCCTGGGCATGGGGAATTTGCCCGCTCCCCTGACATATCTAATCTGCTCTTCAAGGGCCTTTCTCATACCGAGAGGATGGGCGGTAAGACAAACCCCGCCAATAATCTTTGGTTTGATAACCATCTATTTTCCCCCCTTACCCGGACCCAGCAGACAGAGCCATGAGGCTTCGGCCGCTAATTCCTTCCCAACATAGGCCTTGCCGCTTTGACGGATTCCGCGCGCGCTAATCTGAATATTTCGAATTTCAAAACGCACCTCATCTCCTGGCAGCACCTGCTTCCGGAACTTAACTTTGTCCACCGTAGCCAGGAAGAAAAGCTTATCCTTAAGAACACCAGATTGGGCAACACCCGCCCCGCCGCACTGGGCCATGGATTCTACCAGCACAACCCCGGGTACAACGGGATAGCCGGGAAAATGCCCCTTGAAGAAGTAATCCTCATCTGTGTATTTGCGAGTTCCAACTATGCGTTCACTGCTAACCTCGTCTATTTTATCGACGTATAGGAAGGGCGGTCTGTGCGGTAATAAATCCTTGATGTCAGTCATCGCCATTACTCCTTAAACTTCTTAAATATCAGCGCGCCGTTATGGCCTCCAAAACCCAAATTATTCGACATAACCGCCTCTAGTGAGGTCTTTCTGCCCACATGGGGAACATAGTCCAAATCACAGTTTTCATCCGGGTCATCCAGGTTAATCGTAGGAGGGATGAAGCCCTCGCGAAGAGTCATAATGCAGATTATTGCCTCCAGACCACCCGCTCCGCCAACCAGGTGCGATGTCATTGATTTTGTCGATGAGATAGGCATTTCATAGGCATGACTGCCGAAGGCCTTTTTGATTGCAGCGGTTTCTATCGGATCATTGGTGGGGGTAGAGGTTCCATGTGCGTTTAGATAACCAATCTCCGAAGCTTCCATCATGGCATCCTTCAGGGCCCATTTCATCGCCCTCGCAGAGCCGATACCCTCTGAATCCGGGCTAGTTATGTGATAGGCATCGCAGCTTCCTCCATATCCCGCCACTTCCGCGTAAATCCTTGCCCCCCGATTAAGAGCATGCTCCTTTTCCTCAAGCACCAAAATGCCGGCACCTTCACCCATTACAAAACCGTCTCTGTCCTTGTCAAATGGACGGCTTGCAATACCCGGTTTATCGTTGTATTTGGTGGAAAGAGCCGTGAGTCTCATGAAACAGGATATGCCAAAGGGCGTAACCGCCGCCTCCATGCCGCCGCTTACGGCAACATCTATCTGCCCAACTCTAATCGAATTAAGCGCCGTTCCGATGGCATCGGCACCCGATGTGCAGGCAGTTACCACCGCGTAACAGGGCCCATAAAAACCGTAGCGGATTGCAATATTTGCGGCGCCCTCATTAACAATCAGCTTCGGGATAGTCATTGGAGGAACCCCCCGAGGGCCCTGAGACGCCAATTGCCGTACGCCAGTCTCGGCCACCTCAAAGCCCCCGATTCCATTCCCCAAAATCACACCCACCCGCTCCGGATCGATACTGCCCCTACTCATCAATTCCGCATCCTCCACGGCCTGCACCGCTCCGGCAAGTGCAAATTGCGAAAAACGTCCGAGTTTCCGTATCTCCTTCTTGTCAATCCAAATCCTAGGGTCGAAATTCTTCACTTCGCCGGCGATTTTGCAGTCATATCCCTCGGTGTCGAATGCCTGAATGGTATCAATACCGGATTTGCCGGCACTTAACACCCTCCAGGTATCCCCAATATCATGGCCAAGGGGATTAACGGTTCCAAGTCCGGTTATGACAACTCTCTTCCTCTCCATTACATCACCAATCCCCCATCCACCCTGATTACCTGTCCCGTAACATAGGAGGATAAATCGCTTGCAAGGTAGAGCACCGTATTGGCAACATCCTCGGCCACCCCCATCCGTCCCAAGGGAATAGCCTTAGCATATTCGGCCTTGACTTCATCACTCAATTTATCAGTCATTGCAGAGACAATGAAACCCGGAGCAACCGCGTTTACCCTTACGTTTCTTTTGGCCGTTTCCTTTGCCAAGCTCTTGGTGAAACCTATCAGACCGGCTTTGGAAGCCGAATAGTTAGTTTGACCCACATTGCCCATCTGCCCCACAACCGAAACCATGTTGATGATGCTGCCTGACTTCTGCCGGAGAGCCATAAAGGCCGATGTCTCGCGTGCCACAAGGAAGGCACCGGTTAGATTTACCCTTATCACCGATTCCCACTGCTCTAACGGCATGCGAAAAACCATCCCATCGCGCGTAATCCCGGCGTTGTTGACAAGGACATCCAATCCACCATCCGCGCAGACCTTCTTAACCAATACCAGCACCTGCTCTTCCACCGTAATGTCTGCAGCATGGAATGTTACCGGCCCTCGTCCCGCCCTCTCCATTTCAGCCTTGAATGGACTCTCGTTGAAATCGCAGTAATGAACCGATGCACCCTCGCTTAGGCATTTCACAATGATTTCTTTGCCAATGCCTTGAGCTCCGCCAGTCACAAGGACTTTTTTCCCTTCAAGCAACATGAACCGTTATTCCATACAATGATTCTTTGCGATCAAAATCGCTCCTGAGAGCGATACCCGCGCTAACTACCATATTATGTAATTTCCTCCATAAGTCAGTCCGCTGCCAAAGCCGACAGTGATTATTTTCATACCCTTCTTCAGCAAACCCCTGCTATCCATTTCCGCCAAGGCAATTGGTATCGAAGCAGAGGAAGTATTCGCATACTCATCCATGTTCAAATAATACTTCTCAAGCGGAATATTTGCCCGTTTCGATGCGGCTAGAATTATTCGATAGTTGGCCTGATGAGGAACAATGTAGTCAATATCGGTGCTCGCGAGCGAATTCCGAATCATCAACTCCCTCACCACCTCCACGTTCACCTTTACCGCGAAATCATATACGCGGTGGCCATCCATAGTCAGGTAGAGCTCCGACTCCGTGGTTTCTCCCAATTTGAAGGGTGTGGAAGTGCCTCCGGTAGGCATGTAGAGAGCATCTGCACCGTTTCCATCGGTCCGCATTATGCTGTCTACAATGTCCTCGCCCTCAGTCCCGCTTCTTAAGATTGCAGCACCCGCGCCGTCTCCAAACAGAACCGCCGTGTTCCGATTATTCCAGTCTATTATCGCGGAAAGCTTCTCCGCACCGATAACCAGCCCTGTTGCTACGGCGCCGCTTAGAATCAAAGAACGTCCCAATGCAAGTCCATAAGTAAAACCAGTGCAGGCAGCCTTGATATCGAATGAGCAGATGTTCCCCACCCCCAGCTCCTTCTGCACCAAATTCGCGGTGGCTGGAAAATCACGGTAGTCCGGAGAAATAGTGGCAACAATGATGAAATCCAATTCTTTACTGCTTATTTTGGCATTTTCCATTGCTATCCTGGCCGCCTGAGTTGCCATGTACGAGCAGGTTTCCTCATCGGAAGCGATATGCCTGTTGCAAATCCCAGTATGAGAGCGTATCCATTCATCAGAGGTATCAAGGATTTTGGAAAGTTCATCATTGCTCACTCGCCGTGGGGGTGTATAGCAACCCACAGACGCAATCCCTGCCGTCATCAACACTCCTGGAGCGAATTATTTTACATATCAGCGATTTTTGTCAATATTGACACCATACCCACGGATTGACTAGTATCCATTAACATATACTCCGAAGGAAAAGTGGGCCCGTGAATCAAAAACAGATTTATGAACTGATGAAAAAATTCAAGGAATGCGAACTGGGAATCCTTACACTGGAAACTGATGGGTTCAAGATTTCTCTCGAAAGTAAATCGAATTTGACAGCAGCAGTCAATCAGGGAACAGCCGGGCCTATCCACTCATCTGCAAGCTCGGAAATGCTCACTGCTCCCGAATCCACAGCAGAGCGCGGTTTGGAGGATACCCCCAAAGACAGCTCTGATGCGGCTAGCAGCGAAATTATTACCGCCCCAATCGTGGGTTCTTTCTACCGCTCGCCCGGTCCGGATTCTCCGCCATTCGTGGAGGAAGGCTCCAAGGTTGAGGCCGGCGATTCCATTTGTATTATCGAAGCCATGAAAGTAATGAACAAGCTTGAGGCCGAGTTTGCCTGTGAAGTTGTTCGAATTCTGGCAAAGAATGGCCAGATGGTTGAATATGGAGAACCTCTTTTCGAGGTATACAGGAGGTGATTCGCTCTCTGATGATTGCAAACAGAGGCGAAATAGCCGTTAGAATAATTCGAACTTGTCAGGAAATGGGACTGCGATCCGTGGCCGTTTTTTCCCAGGCAGATGCGGATTCTCTTCATGTGCAAATGGCCGATCAGGCTGTTTGCATCGGGCCGCCTCCCTCGTCGCAGAGTTACCTGAATCAGAACGCCATCTTAACTGCCGCCATGTCAACAAACTGCGACGCCATCCATCCTGGTGTCGGTTTTCTCTCGGAAAATGCGGAATTTGCAGCCGCCGTGAAGGAATCCGGTTTGATATTCATCGGAGCCGAGCCAAATACAATCAAGCTCCTGGGGAATAAGATTCAAGCTCGTGAGATAGCCCGCTCTGCGGGCCTTCCTGTTACACCCGGCAGCGATGAACCAATCGAAAGCATAAACGAGGCAGTCAAAGTGGCCACACAAATTGGCACGCCCCTGATAGTCAAGGCCGCTGCCGGAGGGGGGGGCAGAGGTATGAGAATAATCCGCAACCAGGTGGAATTGGAGGAAAATATTCGAATTGCCTCCGCCGAGGCCCTCAGCTTCTTCTCCGATGGGACAGTATTCCTTGAGCGCTATCTCGAAAATCCCCGTCATGTTGAAATTCAGGTACTGTCGGATGGCAAAAACGAGGTAATCTACCTCGGAGAACGAGATTGCACGGTGCAGAAGAATTATCAAAAATTGCTGGAGGAAAGTCCTTCTTCGGCTGTCAGCGGCAAACTTCGTGGAAACATGCGTAAGGATGTACTGCGCCTGTTCAAAAAACTGCGCTATGCGGGCGCCGCAACCGTTGAGTTTCTTGTGGAAGCCGGCCATCATTATTTCATGGAGGTGAATACACGGATCCAAGTGGAGCATCCGGTTACCGAATTGACGACGGGCGTAGATATAGTAAGGGAGCAGATTTTAGCCTGCACCGAGGGCAAAATGGACATTTCCCAGGAATCCATAGCTATCAACGGCTACGCGCTTGAGGCGCGAATAAACACACTGACACCCGGAATAGTTAGCAGTTTTATCCCACCTGGGGGACCCTTTGTGAGAACAGACAGTTTCCTGTATCCAGGCTATAAGGTTTCCCCCCACTACGACTCGATGATAGCAAAAATTCTGGTCTGGGCCCCCGACAGGAAACGGGGACTTGCCCGGATGTTCAGAGCTCTAAGGGAAATGAAAATCGAAGGAATAAGAACAAATACGGAAGAGCAGCTCACCTTGCTGGAATCGCCCCAGTTTCGCAGTGGAAAGTTCGGAAGCAAGCTCTACAGGGAGGTAATTGAAACAGAGTGAACCTTCTGAGGAACTCACATGAAGAAAATGATGGAGTAGTCTACAGTGGCAGAAATTAATATTAGCCGTAAAAAGAGCCGGAATCAGCTCCCTAAGGCCTTCTCCCGACTAAAGGATGAATCCTGCAAGGAATGTCACAGCGAGATCAAGCGAAGCGACCTAATCGGAAATTTTCAGGTTTGCCCTGAATGTGGTTTCCATATGCCCATGCATCCCTACGATCGCATCAGTATTCTGGTGGATGAGGACAGCTTCATCGAATTCTCGCAGGATCTCACTAGCCAAAACCCAATTGAATTACATGGTTACGAGGAAAAGCTCAATCAAGCTCGAGGGAAGGCGGGTCTAAACGATGCTGTTGTAACAGGGATTGGAAACATCGAAGGCCGCAGGAGCATTCTCGGTGCCATGTCATTTCAATTTTTAGGCGGCAGTATGGGTTCCGTAGTGGGAGAAAAGATAACCCGCGCGATACTGCGGGGTGCCAAAGATGGGATTCCGGTAATCCTGATAACCTCCTCGGGGGGGGCTCGAATGCAGGAGGGCATTTTCTCCCTTATGCAAATGGCAAAAACTTCAAGTGCGGCTGCCTTGCTAAGCGGGCTCGGCATACCGCTTTTCATTGTACTAACCCATCCTACAACAGGGGGGGTTACCGCAAGTTTTGCCATGCTGGGCGATGTAATCATTGCGGAACCCGGCGCATTGATCGGCTTCGCGGGTCAAAGAGTTATAGAAGGAACATTGAAAGAGAAGCTTCCAAAGGGATTTCAGCGCTCGGAGTTCCAGCAGGAAAAGGGATTTGTGGATGCCATCGTTCCAAGAAAGAAATTGAGGAAAACGCTAAGCTTTCTGCTGCAAACCCATCAGGCGAGTACATGACGTGGAGAAACCTAAATGAATGAGCTGACAATACGGAACAAAATCGAAGAAATAAGATTGCTTGCGGAGAAGGAAAATATCGACATTTCTCGCGAACTGGACTGCCTGAAATCCAAGTACACGCCCAAAACTAACAATACCTGGGACAGGGTTAAGCTTGCCAGACGCATAGACAGACCCAACACACTCGATTATATTGGCATAATCTGCGAAGAGTTCATAGAATTGCATGGCGACCGGCATTTTGGCGACGATCCAGCCATGATTGGCGGAATAGGCACCATCGAGGGCAGGGCCATAACTTTCATCGGACATCAGCGGGGCCATAACATGAAAGAGAACATTTCTCGGAATTATGGCTGGGCCTATCCCGAAGGTTATCGGAAGGCGCTGCGTTTGGCCAAGCAGGCGGAGAAATTCCACCGTCCAGTGGTAACCTTCATCGACACCGCCGGAGCCTATCCGGGTATTCATTCGGAGGAACGCGGTATAGGTGAGGCCATCGCTGTCAATCTCAAGGAGTTCAGCGTGCTTCGCACTCCAATAATCTGCTTCATAATCGGTGAAGGAGGTTCGGGCGGCGCGCTCGGCATTGGCGTCGGCGATAAATTCTACATGCTGGAAAATTCGATTTATTCGGTTATCAGTCCCGAGGGTTTCGCCTCAATACTTCTTCGTGATGCCGAACGCGCCAGGGAGGCGGCCGAAATAATGAAGGTGAGCGCCCAGGACGTAGAGACTTTTGGCATAATACACGGCATCATCCCAGAGGCTCCCGGCGGTGCTCACAAAGACCCTGAGTTCAGCGCAAACAAAATCAAGCAAACGATAATAAGGGATCTCAAGACTCTCGTTTCTAAATCACCCAATCAACTTGTTCGTTACCGCTCAAAAAAAATCCGCGAAATCGGCCACGTAAACGAAAACAATGCCAGTGCACAAGACCTTTTCGGCATCTTCAAAAAGATTTTTAATCGCAGCTCCTATTGACATCAAGCGTTCCTCAATCCCTTCACAGCAGTCCGAATTGTCTTGAAGTAGTGCTCTGCCGACAGCCAAAAGAGTATGAGCGCCCTCCCGGGGAGGCTGCTGTGAAACACATTTCTCGCTTCAATCAACAGAACATGGGCGTTTTTAACCCACATGGGCCTATTTCTCAGAGCCCTGTTTCATAATGACCCAATAATCTGCTTTTTCTGCCAGTTGTTAGAGTTCAACACTGGAATTCAATCCTGATACAGACCGTTTATAAGATTATTAACTCTTTATATAGAAAAGTATTAGCAAAAAACCACCGGTAAGGTCAGAGTACTGGTATGAAAATTGCTAGTATATCTATGTCGAAATGACAAGGAGGTTTATATGAAATACTTGGCTACAAGGGCTCCATTTGGGCTATTTGGCGGGATGGATAGCTTTTTCAATCAGTTCCATGATGCTTGCTCCACGAAGATTGGCTTTGATGTTGATGTTGCGGAAACAAAAAATTCTTATGTGATTAAAGGCAATCTTCCCGGTTTCACGGCTGATGATTTAGACGTAAAAGTCGAAGAAAATCTTCTGGTAATCGAAGCAAGGGTTCTTGAGGATACCAAAGAACAAGGCGATGATACCACCTGGCATTATCGGGAGAGGAGGGAAGGCAATATGAAGCGAAGTTTTGTACTTCCCGAGAAGGTTGACAAGGATCAGATTGAGGCCTCTATCAAAAACGGAATCCTCTCGGTAACCCTGAACAAGACAGCCGAGTCAAGCCCCAGGTCTATCACCATAAGAAGTGAGTAGTGAATGGTTGTAACCGCCGATTTTTTCGGCGGTTATTTGTTATTTCTTTATCGGTATGGCAGCGGCAAAGATGCTCAAGTAGGGGAGTGAGGGCTCTGAAGTCAATAAATATCACCTCAAGTAAAACACGCGGGGTTAGGAATGAGGATTCTGCTGACTGGTTTTGAGTATGCAGCGAAGTAGAACATTGGCACCCTGGACACAGTCATCCCATGATGTCTCTTCAGCCTCAACATGGCTCCGCCCGTCGATACTTGGGACAAAAATCATCGCGCCTCGGGTAACCTTGTTAATTTCGCTCATGTCATGTCCGGCACCAGATACCATTGAGTGACTGCTAATGCCAAGTTCTCCGGCAGATTTCAGCACATGTTCCATCAATTCCCTATCAAAAGACGCATGCCCCACCTTCCAGAATTCCTTGCTGCGAATCCGACATCCTCGTCGCTCGGCGATAATCTTGAATTCCCTCTTCATTGAACTCCAAGCTCTATCTGCGCGCTCATCATCCCAACTTCTAATATCCACGGTAAAATGCACTCTGCCGGGGATGATGTTGCGGCTATTCGGATAGTTCTGTATTTCTCCAACGGTTGCAGCCATGTCACCCATTTGATGGGCTACCTTGTTGACCGTTTGGCACATCTCACTAAAGGCTAGAAGAGCATCGTTTCTACCTTCCATCGGGGTGGGACCAACCTGGTTTGCAGTGCCTTCCAAGTAGACATCGTACCAATGCAGACAAACTATTCCCTTGGGCACGCCAATTTGCCTCTTCAAATTCCAAAGAATCGGACCCTGCTCGATATGCAGTTCGAAGGCGGCCTCAATGTTCCACCTCCTGTAATCGCAGGGGAAGTCTCCCATATAGCCGATGCGGGCCAGCTCTCTGCCAAAAACCGTTTTACCATCGCGATCCTTTCTCTTATAAGCCCATTCCCTGCTGATGCTTCCCGCCCAAACGCCCGAACCCATGCAGGCCGGAGCAAACCATCCTCCCTCCTCGTTTGTCCAATTGGCCAGGATAAAATCTCTTTCAAGCTCAATGCCGGCATCGCTTATACTTCGCATCGCCTCAAGGGCCCCCAGAACACCGAGGATGCCATCAAAACGGCCGCCAGGCCTTTGTGTGTCCAGATGGGAACCTGCCATAATCGCACCGAGATTGCGATTTTTACCTGGGCGAATGGCAAACATATTGCCCATTTCATCAATTCTCAGTTCACAGCCGATTTCTTTAACCCATCTGGCAAGTGTATCTCGCATTCTCTTATCTTCATCTGTCACCGCGCAGCGCTGAACCCCCTTGTTCTTAGTAGCGCCAATTGCGGCCGAGATTTCAATGCTCTCACGCAGCCTATCCCCGTCAACGCGCAAATTCTCCAGTTGGGCATTCCAATTTCTGTTCTTCATATCGCTGCTCTTTAGAAAATCGGTGCCAATCTAAAGTACCATACCCGGGGGAAACCTGGGTATGAACTTGCCGAGACCGGTCTCTCCCAGCCACCTCTCATCCTCCACAAGCGTCCGACCCCGAACAAGAACCCGAACCGGCCAACCGGTCACCTCCAATCCTTCATAAACATTGTAATCGACGTTCATATGGTGGCTTTCAGCACTTATTTTGTGCTTCTTCTTCGGATCGAAAAGTACTATATCGGCGTCAGAGCCGGCAGAAATAGTACCCTTCTTCGGGTATAGGCCAAAGATCTTGGCCGCATTCGTGGAGGCCAAGGCGACGAAGCGCTCCGGGGTAATTAAACCGCCATTAACCCCCACGTGCCACAGTACCGTAAAACGGTCCTCTATGCCCGGTACACCGTTGGGAACCTTGGCCCAAGACGATTTCCCCAGCTCCTTACCCGCAAACCTGCCCTCCCGGGTGCCATCGAACCAGAAAGGGCAGTGATCCGTGGCCACTGTCTGTATCGTCCCATCGGCAAGACATTCATGAATAATGCTCCGATCCCAGGCCGACTTGGCCGGAGGCGAGCAGATGTATTTTGCGCCCTCAAAACCACCGGTTTCCACAGCCTTATCTGTTAATGTAAGATACTGAGAGCAGGTTTCGGCCATTACAGGCAGGCCCTTCAATCGCCCGCGGCGTATGGCCTGCAAACCCTGTCCCGAGGCTATATGGACGATGTAAAGGGGAGAACCTGTTATTTCCACAAAATCCACAGCCCTGCTCGTGGCCTCGGCCTCTATTACTGCCGAGTGGGCTTTGTTGTGATACTTCATTTCGTTTTTACCCTCAGCCAGCAGTCTCTGACTAATTAGAGCAACCGCATCGCCATTTTCGGCATGAACCAAGGTGAGCATTCCTGCCTCGCCGGCAGCCCCCAGAATCTTGAGGAACGCCGCGTCGTTTATTTGAAATTGGTTTTTATAGGCCAGAAACACCTTAATACTCGAGATTCCCTCCCCGCGCAGACTGGGAATTTCGGCAATCGTTTCATCCGTGGCATCGATAACGGAGATGTGGAAGGAATAATCTATAACCGCCTTGCTCTTTGCCTTTGCCTTCCAGACTCTAATGCCATCTGCCAAACTCTCGCCCCTTGTTTGAATGGCAAAATCAATATGGGTGGTAGTACCGCCAAAGGCAGCGGCCCTCTGCCCCGTAAAAAAATCATCGGAAGACCTCGTCCCGCCGAAGGGCATATCAAGGTGGGTGTGAGGATCAATACCCCCGGGCATCACAAGAAGTCCACTGGCATCAATGATTCGATCATCCGAACGCGTCTCTCCGTCAAATTTGCCAATGCCCGCAATCTTTTCGCCCTCTATCAGGATATCTGCGGCAACAGTGTCTCCCGCGCTGACAATAGTTCCACCCCGAATAATGGTTCGCATATTTCCTCCTGTGATTGGTGAATCGTGTCGGCTCAAAAAGCAGTATACTCATAATTACCGGGCTCTGGCAGTAGGAAATCGCTTCTTCTCGGAGAACCCAATAAAACCACCCGCGCGTTTCTTGATGGAGGTTTCACGGCGCTTTTGCGCAAGGTGAGGAAAGCTTCACTTGCGGTCAGCTTTCTTAGGGAAATCATATATTGGAATCCCAGGAACAAGGGGGAAATGACAAGCATTCCAGCAAGAAGCTTCGCGCTGAACACGCCCCGGTTGGAAGGACTGCCGCTGCAGGTGCAAAGGATCGGAAGACCAATTGTATTGCGGCGAAGATGACGTGAAAAACCTGCAAGGCTTTGTCACCGAGCACACTGCTGGAGGCACCCAAATCTACACGAACGAAGCAAGCGTATGTACTGGAATCGACAGGCCGCATGAGGCGGTAAAGCAATCTGTGGGAGAATATGCCAGCGAACAAGCCCATGCAACGGCATGGAGCCGTTTTGATCTATGCTCAAGCGCGTTCGTGACGGCGTTTACCGCAAAATGTCGCCGAAGCATCTGAAACGGTATGAAACGGAGTTCTTGAACCGTCACAGCAAACGCCCGAAGAACTGGTCAGGGCGGCACTCTCCTCAAGGAACGTAATTGAGTATCCTGACGCTTGATGGGAGAATCGGGATTTTTGCATATACATTCCATTTTTTAGTTCCATCCAGCCCCGTGCCCGTCGCTGCCGACCATGTGCTCCAGAAACCAGCGATGAAGACGAAAATCGCCGCTTAGTTCCGGATGGAACGATGCCGCCAAGATGTTGCCCTGTCTAATCAAAACCGGAAATCCCTCAAAAGAACTCAGAATCTCAACCTCCACTCCGTACTGCTCAATTCTCGGCGCTCTAATGAAGACACCGGTAAAGGGAGAGAGCAGGGGCCCGTCCGGGATGCTTATTCTGAGCTGAGCCTCGAAGCTGTCAATTTGCCTGCCGTAGGCATTTCTGGTTACTGTCAGATTCAGGCCGCCGATCCTAGGCAGGTGGTTCCAGTTAACCAGCCTATCGGCCAGGAGTATGAGCCCGGCGCAGGTGCCAAATATGGGCAAACCCCCTTCCACAAGGTTTATGACGGGGTCCATAAGGATCCAGCGCTGGAGCATTTTGCTCATAGTTGTGCTCTCCCCCCCCGGAATAATCAAGCCGTCAATATCCTCCAGGTTTTCCGCATCTCGTACTTGAACAGCCCTTGCGCCAATTCTCCTAAGAACTTCTATATGTCTGACAAAGGCTCCCTGGAGGGCGAGTACGCCTATGGATTTCACTAGCTACCAGCCTCTATTTGCCAGCCTTTCTTCCTCTCCAAGATCCTCACAATTAATTCCAACCATAGCCTCTCCGAGATTCTCGGAGACTTCGGCCAGTTTATCCGCATTTTCGTAATGACTCACCGCCTCTACAATGGCCTTGGCGCGGCGTGAGGGCTCGCCGGATTTGAAAATTCCAGACCCTACAAAGACCGATTCGGCGCCAAGATGCATCATCAAAACCGCATCGGCCGGGGTTGCAATGCCTCCGGCGGAAAAATTCGGAACCGGCAGACGGCCTAGGCCAGATACATCCTCCACCAAGTCGAAGGGGGCTCCCATGTCCTTGGCCGCGCTCATCAGCTGGTCCTTAGGCATCGCCGCCAAGGCGCGAATACCATCCATCAGAGCCCGCATGTGGCGCACCGCCTCTGCCACGTCCCCAGTTCCAGCCTCTCCCTTCGTGCGGATCATTGCCGCGCCCTCTCCGACACGGCGCAGGGCCTCGCCCAGATTGCGGCAGCCGCAGACGAATGGCACCTTGAAATGATGCTTGTCCACATGGTGCTGATCGTCGGCCGGGGTTAGAACTTCGCTTTCATCAATGAAATCCACACCCAGTGATTCCAGAACTTGGGCTTCAGCAAAATGGCCTATTCGACACTTCGCCATCACGGGGATACTCACCGCTTTCTGAATTTCCTTTATCATCTTCGGATCTGACATCCGAGCCACGCCGCCATCGGCGCGTATATCTGCCGGCACCCTCTCAAGAGCCATAACCGCAACCGCACCTGCTTCCTCGGCAATTTTCGCCTGTGTCGGAGTAACTACATCCATAATCACTCCGCCCTTAAGCATCTCGGCCAAACCAACCTTGATTCGCCAGGCAGGGTCCTGTCGATCCGTCCAGGTCTTGCTCTCGCTCATTTTATCCTCCCAATACTCAGGCTAAGCATCATCAGGTTATCATGTCAACAATTCGCGAAGCCCATAGGATAGCCCTAAGCACATGTGAAATAAGAGAATTTTTAGCGGTTCCTTCTTCCACAATTATTCAAACGAATTTATAATGAGACATTGTGGAAATTCCCGAAGATTTGTTTTACACTGAAAGGCATGAGTGGATCCAGGTGATAGATGGAGTGGCTTATGTTGGACTAAATGAGTATGCTCAGAATGCTTTGGGCGAGGTTGTATTTGTGGAGATTCCGGAGCTGGGTAAGAAGGTATCGAAGGGCGACGAGGTTCTGAACATAGAATCGTCCAAAGTGGCGCAGGATTTAGTCGCTCCGGTTTCCGGAGTCATCACGGATGTAAATGAAGACCTGAGAGAGGAGCCTGAAAGAATCAACGGCGATGCGTTTGGCACCTTCATCTACAGCCTTCAGATATCCGATATGCAGGAGCTCGATTCATGCATGAGCGCCGGGGAGTATAGGAAGCTCATCAACGGGCTGGATTCCCCCCGGGAAGGGAGCAAATAGATGAGCGCTAGACAGACTGCTTTGGAAGCAGTTAAATCAAAATGGAGGGAAATAAGATGAAGAGAGGATTATTATTCGTATTGATGCTGGGTTTGGCCTTTTCGGTGTTCGCCAATGGCGGAAAGGAAGCGGCTGCGATGGATGCGGATTCGGTTACAACCGCATCGCTGGTCAGTGACGGGGATGCATTGGTCAGAGCTCTTAGAAGCGACGGAACATGGATGGTTGCTCTGCTAAGCGATGCCTCCGTGGAGGGCGATATAGTTGTTGAGGGGGAGTTCCCCGGAAAGCCATATCGCAAAATAGCTCTTTACACCCAGGATGAAAATCGCAAGGTGATTGACAGATTCACTCTCACGGCTGACAGTCTGATAGTACGAAGTTCACATACTCGCATTCAGAGCGGCACCTTTGTTGGCGATGTGATGGTTGATGCGATGGATTTCGAACTCGTTGACGCCAAGATTATGGGAGATGTGTATTTTGAAACCGATGCGCAGATGAAGTCGTTCGTAAAAGACGAATCAAGTGAGGTCACAGGCGCCATCGAAGTAAAGAAATAAGCATGAAAACCTCGAAGTGAATGTACAAACTCCTATTCCTCGCGCAATAATCGGGTTTTTTTTCGCCTGCTCCCTGCTGCTTGGCGCCTGTAGAGGCCAAGAGGGAAAGGAGCGAACAGGCGCATTCTTCTCCTTCTCAAAAAACTCGAAGGCTGCTGAGGAGGGGGTGCCAAAACCTCCCCACCCCCTAAGCATTGAGGGGCTTAGGGAACGTGACTTCCCAGTGCTGGGAATTGAATTGAGGAACGCAGTCGAAGCGGATGAGGGGCTTGAGGCCTGGGATTTTACCTACGATTCTGAGGGGTATACCATCTATGGCCTGTTGGAGAAGCCAGCCGGCGCGCCCCCTTCCCCGGGGGGATGGCCCGTAATTATTGTAGCGCACGGTTATATACCACCGGATATCTTTGTGACTTCAAAGAACTACCGCTCTGTTACTAAGTACTTTGCCAAGGGCGGTTTCCTGGTACTCAAACCAGACTATCGGGGCCATGACCGCTCGGAGGGCATTGGCGATGCTCCCATTTCTACGATAGATTATTCCATCGATGTCTTAAATCTGATAGAACAAATTGACAGCGTACCGGATGCGGACGCAGAGAAGGTTTTTCTCTTTGGTCACTCAATGGGTGGGGGAATTGGACTGCGCGTCCTTACCGTAACCAAGAAACTGCGAGGTGCAACCCTATGGGCGGCGACAAGCAAGGGATTTCCGGAGAATACGCGCTACTTCATTGAGACGGAACGCCCGAAGGGGGTATACTCGCAGGAGCTCAAAGAATTCCGAAATGTAATTGAGGCTATCTTCACTCCAGACGAATACGACTCGCTGGATCCGGGGAATTACCTTGATTCAATCGACGTCCCAATTCTGATTCATCATGGAACTCATGATCACATTGTACCTCTTGAATGGAGCACTGACCTCGCCGAAGCCCTTGAGAAGGCGCAGGCTGATTACACCTTTTACGAATATCCCGGAGAAGACCACAATATCTCCGTGAGCTACTTCAAGGTCATGGACAGGGATATGGAATTCTTTAGGGGTTTGATTGAGTAATCCATCGCCCAGCCGAACCAGGCGATACTGCCTGGCCCCCGCGGTGTCACGGCTGAAAGCTTCGCGGGATGTATAGGAGGTTCGAATGGAAGCACGTAAGGAAAACTGGAGGTATTTTCGAGAAAAGTATCCGGAAGCGTGGAAAGCCTATGAATCGTTTGGTCTATCTCTTGGGAACGTAGCAGGACCTTTGGATTCAAAAACTCGCGCGCTTATCAAGCTGGGAATAGCGGCGGCAAGTCAGTACGACTATGCACTTCGCACCCGAATAGAAAGGGCTATAACAGCTTCCTGTACTCTTGATGAAATTGAACACGCAATTCTGCAAGCCGCAACCACTGCAGGTTATGCACGCATGATGGCAGCACTGATGATTTTCCGAGAGGAAAAAGCCAAGTATCAGGATTAACCCATCTCATGCTCACACCTCGCCAAGGGGATAAATGAGAGCATCACGGAAAGTCTTATGCTTAAGCACGCGTTCATGAGGTACTGCATTTCGAGCGCTTGCGCTCTGCTTGGATTGCTGGTAATTCAAGCCGCCGTATCTTGAGGATATAGGCAGTACCCTGAAGAGCCAAGAATCAGCATGTGCGTGTTTGACTATTTGACTGCCAATTCAGCATAAACTCCGGTTGACCTTGGGCCATAATTGATTCTAAACTGACTTAGGCCAGTGGTGCGCCGTTTCGACTGCGGCAAGCACATGGCTAAAATGCGGACCAGATCTGAAAAGGACAGGTACCCACCCAAAATGACCATACTTGATTTTCGAAAAAGGAAGGCGGACGGACATCCCATATCGATGGTAAGCGCCTATGATGCTTGGAGCGCGAGGATTATTGCCGAGAGTGATATAGATTGCATCCTGGTAGGCGATTCGGCAGCCATGGTTATGCACGGTCACGATAGCACGATTCCGGCAGACACTCCGATGCTGGCCTCCCATATCGCGGCAGTGCGGCGCGGGGCGCCTGATACTTTCATAATCGGCGACTTACCCTTTCTATCGGTGCGGATGGGGCTATCCGAGGCCGTAAAGAACGTTGCCGCCCTCATTCGTGCCGGCGCCAACGCGGTGAAGCTTGAGGGAGCAGACGGCAATCTTGAACTAATCACCCATATAACCCAATCGGGCGTGCCGGTTATGGGCCATCTTGGGCTCATTCCGCAGTCTATCAATGCCTTCGGCGGCTACAGGGTTCAGGGTAGGGAAGAGACAGCCTCCGCAGAACTCTACGAAAACGCCCTTTCGCTCGAAAAATCCGGCTGCTTCGCGGTAGTTCTCGAGGCGGTTCCCGGTAAACTCGCAAAGAGCATTAGCAGCGCGTTGAAAATTCCCGCCATCGGTATCGGAGCTGGCGCTGCCGTCGACGGCCAAGTTCTAGTTCTGCAGGACCTCCTCGGTTTGAACACCCAATTCACCCCCAAGTTTGTCAGAAAATTTCTAGACGGAGCCATGCTGATAAGGGAAGCTCTAAACAGATACCATGAGGAAGTGACAAAGAAAACTTTTCCTCTTAAGGAAGAAAGCTACAAGTAATGGAAGTGTTCAGAACCATCGGGGACGCCCGCGGCCATTTCAGGAGGCTCAAGGGCCTATCCGTGGGCCTCGTTCCAACCATGGGAGCCCTGCACGCCGGGCATTTAAGCCTGGTGAGACGAGCGGTGCATGAAAACGACATAGCCGCCGTGAGTATCTTCATTAACCCTCCGCAATTCAATGACGAAGGTGATCTCAAAAATTATCCCCAAAAAATAGATGCCGATATGTCGGTGCTGAAAGCGCTCAAAACCGATGTGCTCCTAGTCCCCAAGGTGGATGATATGTATCCTGACGGATACCGCTATCAAGTGAATGAGGGGAGAGAAAGCAGAATTTTAGAAGGCCTGTACCGCCCAAGGCACTTTGAGGGCGTATTAACAGTAGTCCTTAAGCTTCTGAACATTGTCCACCCTACAAGGGCCTATTTTGGTGAGAAGGACTGGCAGCAGCTAAGGCTGATTCAGGGAATGGCTGAGGCCCTTTTCCTTGACGCCGAAATAATAGCCTGTCCCACAGTCCGCGAAAAAGATGGCCTGGCCATGAGCTCCAGAAACATCCTCCTAGGCAAAAAAGAGCGTCGGCACGCGGCCAGATTTCACCAGATTTTGAGCGAAAAAACCTCGTCTGAGACAAAGAAAGCCTCCCTGGCAAGGGCTGGTTTCGATGTAGACTATGTTGAAGAATGGAAGGAACGAGTGCTCGGCGCCGTTCGCCTTGGCAGAGTGAGACTAATCGACAATGAGCGAATTTGAAAAGACAAAAAACCTAATACTGATTTGCAGCGGTTCCATCTCCGCCTTCAAGACGGCCGCTCTTGTATCCCTTGCCGCAAAGAGCAACTGGAATGTTCAGTGCATCAGCAGCGAGGGCGCCCAGCACTTCATTGGCGATGCCACTCTGGAGGGTTTGAGCGGCAATAGGGTGCTAAGCGATATGTTCGAGCGGGGCCGTGCGCTGCACCATATAAGTCTTATCGATTGGGCACATCTGATACTTATCTACCCGGCTTCCGCCAATTGCATAGCGCAGCTCCGAGCCGGCCTTGCCGGCAATCTTACCGGCGCCCTTTTTCTGGCCAACAACTTTCGTAAACCCTGGTGGATATCTCCCTCAATGAACAGCAGCATGCTTGAACATCCCGCCATTAGGCAGGCCCTAACTGAGCTTGAAAAATGGGGCTGCAGAATACTGCCGAGCGGCAGGGGGCGCCTTGCCTGTGGAACCGTTGGCTACGGGCGGCTACTAGAGCCTGAAGAGGTTCTCACCCTGATGGAAGAGAAATTTTGAGAATAATCATCAGCTCCGGCGGCACTGAGGAGCCCATCGATTCGGTTCGCAGGATATCGAACTTTTCAACCGGCAACACCGGCGCCCATCTGGCAAATTACTTTGCCTCCCGCGACGCCAAGGTAACCCTGATTCGCGGGCAAAACGCCGCTTCTTCCATGTTTTCCGGAATAATGGAGTACAGCTATCAAAGCCATCATGATTTGCGCGAAATCCTTCGCTCGCAGCTAGGCGGCAAGTACTGGGATGCCATAATTCATCTTGCCGCGGTTGGCGACTACACTGTCGAACGCATCCAGGTTGATGGAAATGACTTTCCAATAGGCGGGCATGGCAAAATTCCAAGCGGCCACAGAGTCCTGCTTCATCTCCAGCCCAGCGAAAAGATTTTGGAGTCGCTTAGGGAATGGAGCCTAAGCAGTTCAATTTGCGTTGTTGCCTTCAAACTCACCTCGGGTGGCCGTGGAGCACCCGCGGCAGGAGCCATCTCTAAGCGGAAAATTGCCGACTACGTAGTGCACAACAGCCTTCCCGATATCGGCCCTCGGAAGCACTTGTCCGGCATATGGAAGGCTGGTGAACTGATAAAAAGCACAAGAACCAAGGATGAGCTGTCTCGGGCTCTATATGAGCTCTTGGCCCGGGAGAAGAAATGAAACTCTGTCTCGACGTGGGGAATTCGCAAATATTCGGCGGCCTCTTCCAGGGAGATAAGCTCCTGTTTCGTTTCCGCCGAATGACCGAGCGCATCGCATCCAGCGATGAACTTGGCCTGTTCTTCAGAGACGTGATAAGGGAAAACGGCCACAATCCGAAGGATGTGGAATCCGCCGCCTACTGCTCGGTAGTACCCGACATAAATCACTCGCTGCGAAACTCCTGCATCCACTACTTCGATATCGAGCCTTTCGAGCTTAGGGCCGGAGCAAAGACGGGTCTAAAAATCCGGTATAAGAACCCCGCCGAGGTGGGCGCGGATAGAATCGCAGATGCAATCGGCGCAGTAAATCGCTACCCCGACACCAACCTCATTATAGTAGATTTCGGGACAGCAAGCACTGTGGAGGCAGTAACAGCCAAGAGAGAGTATCTTGGCGGCGCAATCACCCCTGGACTGCGTATTTCGATGAGGGTCCTTGAAGAAGCTACTGCTCGCCTACCGAAGGTTGAAATTCTGCGTCCGGAAAAAACCTGCGGGCGCTCCACAGTTGAAAGTATACAGTCAGGGCTTTACTGGGGCCATCTCGGTATGCTGCGGGAGATAATAAAACGATATCGCTGCGAGTGCTTCCCCGGGGAACAGGCATCAAGTGTAATCGCAACCGGCGGTTTTGCGGGCCTATTCGCGGATTCGGGCCTATTTGACGCAATCCATCCGGACCTGGTGCTTGAGGGGCTTTGCCTGGCCCAAATCCTGAATCAGCGGCGATAATGCCCAAATCAGAAAGACTTATACTGGCTAGCTGATTTGTAACAAGGGCCTCAAAATTCAAAAAAAACTCCGCAAATAAAAAAGTGCTTTGCCGTTTTCTGACCGGGAGCGATAATTCACACATGTCATTCATTTTTGGAGGTTAAATTGTGAAGAGACTTTTGTGGATCGCGGCGGCGCTGGCAATAGCGCTTATTAGTGGCGCCTGTTCGAATGCAACGGATGCGACTAGGGCAGGGGAAGACCTGCCTGCTATCGTGGGGGAGGGATTGGACATAACTACCCTAAGCTCACTGGATGATATCTTCTTCTCCCAGAGGGAAAATATCAGCCTTAAACTTGGATTGGAAGGTGCTAGCAGTCTTTCGATAGACCCCTCAGGCAGCCTGCCATCGGGGCTCTCAATGGATTCCACCGGACTAATTACCGGTACCGCGGATATAGTGGCGGCTGACGCTACCGCTAACTTCACCGTTGTATCCGATACCGGCATTGAAGCGCCAATCACCTGGACACTCAAGGCGCCTAGAACCCGGCAATTTACCGCAAATGGAAACTGGACAGTGCCCGATGAGCCTGGCTACTCCATTAACAGCACAATCACCCTGCAGGTGCTTATGGCCGGTGGAGGAGGCGGAGGCGCTAATTCCATAGCCGCCGGCGGGGTATGGCGGACAGGAGGAGGGGGGGGCGGCGGCCAGGTGATAGAAGAAGCCGTCCAGGCCACACCCGGTGAAACCATTGTAGTTACTATCGGCGGTGGCGGTGCATCAGGCGTTTATCGCGGCGATGAAAGAGGCAGTAATGGCGGTACAACAGATTTTGGCTCCTATCTTAGCGCGGTAGGAGGAGGAGGAGGAGGAATATATAATAGCCAACGAACACCTCCCGCTGGGGGAAATCCTGGTGGTGCCCATTTACATTCAGGTACAGGCGCAGGAGGTTCAGGCATAAATGGAAAAACCTCCGTCAACAGTTACGATGGAAGTACTGTAACTCTGGGCGGCGGAGGAGCAGGTATAAATGAAAGCGTCGGTTCTTCGCTAACCGGCGGAACTGGAGGAGGCGCTAGCATATCAAATAGACAACCAGGAGGTAGCCATCCAAACACCGGAGGCGGAGGAGCAGGCGGTACATCAGGTGCTCCGCTAGGGACTGCCGGTGCCACCGGCGTAGCTTATGTGAATTACTAAGCCCTCTTTTTGAGGCAAGGCCCCGGAGTTCCGGGGCCTTTTTATTTGGAGCTTTACACAGAAAGATTTACAGGTTCTACAGTCTCAATAAACTCTCGGCCGCCTCGCCGATAATAGCTTTTCCAGGATTTCGGCAGGCCTTGAAAATTTGGCCCCTATTATCATTGAGGCGATAATGTAGGGCTTGTAGCTCGCCTCCTTGTACAGGGAGTCGCGGTGTTCGTCGAATACCTGGGCCGAAACCTCGCCCTGGGTGCAGCTTACCTCACTGATGTCGGCAGGAAGGCAGTGCATGTACAGGGCCTTTTCTGTCTTGGCCATCATTTCCCTGTTGCACTCCCAGTCTCTGTACCTGGCGTTTTGCGTCAGCAGCTCTTTTTCCAGAGCCTCTATCCCGGTTAAATTGTTCTTGGCATAGAGCGCGGTTCGTCTCTCCATGGCCGCATATGGTGCCCAGGACTTTGGATAAACTATGTGGGCGCCTTCAAAGGCCGCGGCCATGGAGTTGCTTTTTTTGAAGGAGCCTCCTCCGATGGCGGCATTTTTTGCGGCAATTTTTTCAACCTCGCCCATCACCTCATAGCCCTCCGGGTGGGCAAGATGAACTTCCAGGCCTAAGCGGGTGAAAAGGGCGATAAGGCTCTGAGGCACCGACAGGGGCTTGCCGTAGGAAGGCGAGAAGGCCCAAGTTACTGCGACTTTTTTGCCTCTTAGCCTCTCGATGCCGCCGAAATGCTCAATTAGGTGGAGGGTATCGCTCATGGACTGGGTGGGGTGGTCCATGTCGCACTGAAGGTTTACCAGCGTGGGCCGCTGCTCCAGAATGCCGTTTTTATGGCCTTCTTCAACGGCCCTTGAAACCTCGCGCATGTAGGCGTTTCCCCTGCCTATGTACATGTCATCGCGGATCCCGATTACATCGGCCATAAAGCTTATCATGTTCGCGGTTTCACGAACGGTTTCGCCATGGGCAGTTTGACTTTTTCCTTCATCTAGGTCTTGCACTTCGAGGCCAAGCATATTGGCAGCACTGGCATAGCTGAAGCGAGTGCGTGTGGAATTATCTCGAAACAGACTGATTGCCAAACCTGAATCGAACAGCCTGGCAGATATGCCGCTCTTTCGGAAAGCGCGGAGTATCTGCGCTATTTTGAAAATCGACTGGATTTCCTCATCACTCTTTTCCCAGCTTAGTAGGAAGTCGCTCTGATACATTGCGGGAGCTTCAAGCTCTGCAAGTTCCGAAATAGCTGTGCTTAGTTCCATTTCTTCTTCCAACCTATCATATTTCTCCAAGGGCGCAGAGGACATTTTCGGGACTAAAAGGCCATTTGCGAAGCCAGATTCCGCAGGCATCATGGATTGCATTCGCCAGCACGGGGGCCGCGCCGTTTACAGATATCTCAGCTATAGATTTAGCCCCAAAGGGACCGTAGGGATCATCTACCTTCACCAATTCCGCTCTGAAATCATCTGGAACGTCACCAATCATTGGTACTCCGTAACTCCTAAGGTCGGTATTGAGGCAACGGCCGTTCTCATCCAGAAGTAATTCCTCGTACATTGCGTGGCCGATTGATTTCAGCACTCCACCGTAAATCTGTCCCCTTGCGTATCCGGGGTTTACGGGTGTGCCACAGTCCTGCAGAGCATAGTACTTCTGAATTTTTACCCTGCCCGTTCGGGTGTTTACCGCCACCTGCGCAAAGTGCGCACCGTATGGGAAGGAGGACTTGTCCGTGGTGAAACTGGCGGTTGCCACGAGTTGCCCGCTCCCCTCTCCACCCTGACTGTGCCAGGCGAGCTTTGCGTAGTCGAGTTCGCCAGCCTCCCCAACTACCTTTCCGGGGAATTCAAGTCGAAGTTCATCAGGGTTGGTTCCCAATATAACGGCCGCCTCTCTAAGAATCATTTCCGAGAGCTTCCGGGCGGCATTTCGAGCAGCACCGCCAGAGAAGTAAGTACCGCTAGACGCATACGCCCCGGTGTCGAATGGCGCGGCATCGGTATCGCCGGATTGAACTGTCACCCTGGCGATGTCAGCCTTCAGCACCTCGGCCACCATCTTTGCAGACACCGTATCCAATCCGCTTCCCAAATCGGCTCCCCCTGATTGCACAACGAAGCTGCCATCACCAAGCATTTTTACCGTGCAGTTGGCCTGATCGATTCCAGGGAGGCCGGAGCCCTGCTGGATTATGCACATCCCCTTGCCTATTTTGATGTCGGGATGGAGGGATTCTTCCTTTTTCCCCCAATCAATAAGCTTCAAGCCCCTCTCCAATGCCTCACTCAGACCGCAGCTATCCACGGATTCAGGTTTGCCCTCTCTTCCCTCTCCAAGGCATCGGAGAATTTCAAGCACCTCTCCCTTTCGAACTCGATTCTTCTCCACAAATTCGTGATGATCGATTTTCAACTCCTCGGCAAGTTCTTTCACCGCCATCTGCAAGGCGTAGTTAACCTTCGGTGCACCATAACCCTGATAGGCGCCGGTGGGCGGTATGTTGGAGTAATAAGAGGTAACCGTGAAGCTGGCATTGTCGCAGAGAAAAAGGGGCAGACTCTTGGAAACGCCGTTCATCGGCACGGTTAGCGTGTGGGCGCCATAGGCACCCTGGTTAGATTCCACATCCATTTGCATGGCGGTAAGCTTGCCTTCCCTGGTTGCTCCAAGTTTTACTCTAACTCTCATGGGTTTGCGGGTGCTGCAGGAAATAAATTCTTCCCTTCGGGTGTACTGATGAAAGACCGGCCTGGCGCTTGTATAGGCTGCCCACGCGGCAAGTTCATCCAGGAGTATGTCCTGCTTGGAGCCATAGCCCCCGCCGACTCGTTCCTTGATAACTCTAATCCGGTTCTCGTCAATGCCAAGCTGGCCGGCAACGATGCGCCTGAGATGGTAAGGCACCTGCGTGGAAGCGTGTATGACAATTCTATCGCCCTCGGGCTTGACGTAAGTGGTGTGTAATTCAAGAGGAGTGCATTGGATTTGCGTGGTTTGGTAGGTTCTATCCAGAACTACATCAGCCTCATCAAAGCCTTTCTCGACATCTCCTATTCCGCCCTCCACGTAAGAGGATATGTTCTTCCTGGGATTGCCCCCTATGGGGAACTGGTAAACTACGGGAGTTTCCTTGGGATTAGCCTCCTTGTTAAGCTCCTTTAGATTCCCAGGTGCTCCGCTGGCATAGATGATTGGGCCGTCATGAACCAGAGCCGCTTTCTCAGCCTTTGCATCGTCCCAATCCATGACAACGGGGAGAAGCTCGTATTCTACTTTGATTAGTTCACAACCTCGAACTGCGGTTTCCTCATCCTCCGCCAAAACAGCGGCCACCCTATCGCCATGGTGACGCACTTTGGAGTCAAGCAGCACCCTGTCGTAGGGAGAGGGCTCCGGGAAACCCTGGCCAGCCTGACCGTATGGTCTATGCGGTACATTTTTATGGGTGAACACCGCCGCAACTCCGGGAAGGGCCTCGGCGGCGCTGGTGTCAATCGATGTTATACGGGCATGAGCATGGGGGCTGCGCAGAACCTTCAATATGCAGGCACCCCTCTCCACGCGGTCTTCCACAAAGGCTCTTTCTCCCGCAACCAGTGCCGTTGCATCAAGCTTACGATAGTCCTTCCCCACATAGCGATAAGAGCCGCCGAAGGTATCAGTACTCGGTGGATGATAGGTCTGACCTTTTTTCCTGGCAACCGCGATCTGAACAGCCTCAAAGAATTGCTCGTAGCCAGTTGCACGGTTGAACAGGCCAGAAAGGGCATCCTGAACATCGGCACGGCTAGGAGAGTCTATCCTTTCGATTAAATCGTGAATCATCAGGGCGGCGGCCGGGGCATTATAACCTGACTGTACACAGCAGGCCTCCACCATTGCCTCCTGCACAATTGAGAGGTTTCTTCCCTTTCGCAGCGAGTTGATGGTTTTAACTTCGCGTCCATCAAGCTGGGCTGCAATTAGCAGACTTGCGCCAACAATTTTGCCATCAAGAAGTATTGTATCCGAACCGGCAAAACCAAATCCATCGTCGCTGTTTCTTACTGAATTCACACCTAGTCGCTTCAATAATTTCTGTGCGCTCAAACCGCATTTGGACTCGATTGTTCTTGTCCTTCCATCCAGTGTCAGGTTGATAATCATGAAAGCTCCTCCAAGCAGCGGTACACCGCATCCGCCACAACCACGGAATTGATATAGGCTTTGTACTCAGCGCTTCCCAGGATGTCCGACTTGGGTTTTATAGCAATCTTGACTGCTCTTTCTATGTCCTCACGCGTTCTCAAGTCATTTGATTCCAATCCCCGCTCCACCTCGCGCAGGCGAAGAATCTTGGACGCCACACAGCCAAGGGCAATGCGGGCACTTAGAGACTTGGAGTCGCTTCGCCTCAGAGATACAGCCGCGCTAACTACGGGAGGTGCAATATGAGAACGGGATTCCTTCACCGCCACAACCGAGAGGGGCAACTTTGGAATGTGAATATCGTATATCAATTCGCTGCTGCCTTGGTCAAGATACTCCTCTATTTGCAGCCTGTTCTGACTTGTGCTAAGAATGGCAGATAATACGATTAGAGTTGGTATTATATAGGAATCCGAACGGGCGGCTCCTATATTGCCTCCGATACTCGCCTGGTTGCGAATACTGCGAGTTGGTATGAACATTGCCGCGTCCCTTAGTGCGGAGGGAACCGCCTTGTTATCGGCCACATCCTGCAAGGTGGCCATAGCGCCGATTACCACCTCCCTCTCCTTATTGACAATCGTCTTCGATAGGGCGTCACGGATGTCTATCACGCTCTCGGGCATTTTCCAGTACAGGCTCTCCCTATTTATCTGGGTGCCGCCGGCAAGAAAAAGAGCCCGTGGATGAGACCTCTTCAAGGCGAGAGCATCGGCCTCATCTGACGCCTTGTAATAATTTTGAATCATAATTCAGACTCCCTGTATAGATTGTTTACGACTTCCGAAGCCTTGGCCACAAGCTCTTCCTCAGCGATTCCCACAAGACGCCCCTTCCTTACAACTACCCTGCCATTCACGATTGTGTAGGCAGTTTTGTGGTTGCAGCCCGCAAAAATCAGGGCCGCTGCCGGATCGCTGAGAGCTCCCACATAGGGAATATCCATCACATCGAATATGGCAAGGTCTGCGGCCCAGCCAGCTTCAATTCGTCCGATTCTTTCGAAGCCCAGGAGGGAGGCGCCGTTTTCGCTTGCCATCTTCCATGCTTCTTTGGCATTCAAAGCTGAGGCTCCCCCGACGACTCGCTGGAGCAGCAGAGCCTGCCGAACCTCGCCGAGCATATCGGAGCTGTCGTTAGATGCCGAACCATCTACGGAGATTGAGACATTGACATCCTTGTCAAGCATCTCCCGAACACGACAAATCCCCGATCCCAGGCGCATATTGGAGCTTGGGCAATGGGCAATATGCGTCCCGGTGCTCGCTAAGTGATCTATTTCGGAATCATTGAAGTAAATACCATGGGCAAACCAAACATCTTCACCAATGAAACCACAGTCTTCCATGAGCTGCAGGGGTCGGCGCTTATAGATTTGCATGCAATAGTCGTTTTCGTCCTTTGTCTCAGCAAGATGGGTGTGCATGCGAATTCCATGTTCACGAGCGAGGGCCGCAGTCTGTCTCATCAGCTCCTCGGAAACCGAGAAGGGGCTGCAGGGAGCTAGGGCAACCTTGCGCATGGCGTGGGGATTGCTGTCGTGAAACTCCTTGATAACTCTCTCGCTGTCAGCAAGTATGATATCTTCACTTTGAACCGTTGTATCGGGCGGTAAACCACCGTCCTTCTTGGAGCGGCTCATGGAACCCCGGGTGGGACAGAATCGGATGCCGGTTCTGCCTGCCGCGTCGAATTGAAGCGCCATGATATCCGCACCAATTCCCTCCGGGTACAGGTAGTGATGATCGGAGCTAGTGGTGCAGCCGGTTTTAAGCAGCTCGGCGCTGGCCAGCGCTGTAGACCACCAAACAGTGTCCGCATCCATGTGCCTCCAGATGTCATATAGGTAAACTAGCCAGTCGAATAGCTCGGCGTTTTGAACGGCTGGAAGATTTCGCGTGAAGGTTTGGTAAAAATGGTGGTGGGTGTTTACCATTCCCGGAACCACCACCATTCCCGCGGCATTGATTATTTCGGTGTTAGATTCCGGAGGAGAGAGATTCGTTCCCACCTCAGCGATTTGACTGCCTTCGATAAGTATGTCGCAGTTCTTTATCTGCCGGGCATCGCCGCCCGGGAGAACCGACAGGGCATTCTTTATGTGAATCATTTCTTTATCGACAAAACCCTCCGATTGAATTCTTCTATCATTTTATCTAAATTTTTACTTGATTCGTATAGCTTATCCCAGTAATCCCTCTGATACCACTGCGCATTTATTTCGTCGTAGGTTTTATCCTGCTGTTCCACCCAGGTATAATACTTCAAATTGTGAATTCGTCTCTTATCCTGATAGCTTAGTTCATGCGTATGGTCGATTCCTAAACACCCCAGCAGCTGATAATCGGCAACAGCGTTCTCGCGGGTGTAAATGCCCCGCTCTTGGCGCAGCTCTTCCAGACGCGAAATATACATAGCCTCCGAATCGGTGAACACCGTCATAACGACATCTTCTTCGTCAAGCTCGTAATACTTTGCGAACTTGATGGCCGTAAGTAAGTTGCATATACCGCTAATGCCTAACAACCCCATTCTATCTAGCGTGCTGTGAGGAACATCCTGAGCGGATAGGTATTCCCTGCCTACCTCCTCGTTGAACAGCCTTAGGAGCCTGATTGCATGCTCGTCGTCAATGGCGATAACCATATCGGTGTCGCGAACATTGTGCACCCAGGGGACGTGCTTATCTCCAATTCCCTCAATACGGTGCGCTCCAAAGCCATTGCTGGTAAGCGTTGGGCACTGGAGGGCCTCGCTAACGGCAAGCTTAGAGGCAGGAAAGAGCTTCTTGATATAGGAGGCTGACCCCAGAGTGCCTGCGGAACCCGAGGAAAGGCAGATACCCGCCAAAGAGTCCCGCGAACCGGAGAGCTGTCTAAAGAGTTTTTCCATCGCCGCACCCGTAACCTCATGATGCCAGAGATGGTTGGGCATTTGTTCGAACTGATTGAAGATGAATACATCGGCCCCGCGTTCGGATTCCAATTCATGGCATTTGTCAAATATCTCTTTGACATTGCTTTCGGAGCCAGGCGTGGCGATGATTTCATCTGCCATGTTTTCCAGCCACTCGAAGCGTTCACGAGACATTTCCTCCGGCAAGATGGCAACGGACTTACAGGCTAGCAGCCGTGATATATAGGCACCGCCGCGGCAGTAGTTGCCGGTGGAGGGCCAAACGGCCATGTTTTCCTCAGGATTGAACTGTCCGCTAACCAGGGTTGGGGCCAGGCAGCTGAAGGCGGCGCCCACTTTGTGGGAACCCGTGGGGAAGAATTTGCCCGACATACCAATAATTCTAGCCCTAACGCCGGAGAGCTCGGGGGGGATTGACAGGTGATTTATACCGGTGAATCCGCCGCCAAAATCCACCGGTTCGCTCTCCCAATTGACTCTAAACAGATTTCTCGAATGCACCTCATCACGTCCGATTCTTCTCAATTCCTGTTTGATGTCTTCCGGAATCGTGGATGGATTGGCCATCTGAGCATAGGTGGGGAGTATGATATTTCTTTCAGCGCAAATTTTCGCATTCTCCGCGATTTGGGCTTCATTTTTCCTTAGATTAATCATTTAGGCGCTCTTGGAGTGATCTAATGGCATCGCCCAGCAGATTCTGGGCTGCAGCCCTGCGATACCTGGCAGTGGAACGCTGATCGTCTATCGGCGTAATCAGCGGCGAGAGAAGCTCTGTCGCCTCCGCGATAATCCCACTCGTCTCCTCTTCCGTGCCAGAGGTAAGCCGCGTCCGCAGCAATTTTTCTGCTTCGTGTATCCTAACTACCCTAGGCCCAACGGCACCAAAGGCAAAAGAACACGTCTTGATTCTGCCATCATTGATTGAGGCGGCAGCCGCAAGGGAAACCTTGGTTAGGGCATTTGTCCGCCTAGTTCCCACCTTACGCCAATAATACCAATGGGGCAGGGGGGAAGGTATGTAGATGGCACGGATGATTTCATCTTTCCTTATACCTGTCTCCCCGGGCCCCAGAATGAATTCTTCAATGGGAATCGTGCGCTCACCACCCAGGGAGATCAGAATAACCTCCGCGCGAAGCGCATATAGGGCGGCGATGCTGTCTCCCGCCGGCGATGCGTTTGCCAAATTGCCGCCTATGGTGGCTCTGTTCCTAAGGGCCGGCGCTCCCACCGAAGCTATGGCCTCTCTTAACACACCGGGTACTGCGGCCAGGGCGGCGGCTTCAGGTGCGGGGGCAGTTTTCGCCCGCCCGCCAGCGGCATTGCCCTCCTCTATCAGAATCGAGAGGGGTACGGAAGCACCGATTATCAAATCCTCATTGCGCATTTGGACTGTATTTAGCTCCGGAAGCGAGTCCACAAAGAGTATGGGCAGTCCAAAGGACGGCGCCATGCCATCCCTAGCTCGAAAGCGAACCATCAAATCGGTACCGCCGGCAAAGGGAACCGCATGCTTATTCGAACGCTTTTTTAACGCATCGGCAAGTGAGGCAGGCTTGAAGGCTTTTACCATATGCTGCTACCCCTCTTTGCAGCCAGCAGCACCGCATCGATAATCATATCGTAACCCGTGCAGCGGCAAATATTTCCTGCCAGCGCCTCCCTAATCTCCATCTCCAGAGGCCTCTTGTTCCTGTGCAGCAACTCCGCCGAGGCCATCATCATTCCGGGCGTACAGAAACCGCACTGAGCTCCATGGCATTCGGTGAAGCATTCGGCCAGGAGCTTCCCCCCCTCGGTTTTCGCCAAGCCCTCGGGTGTGAGAATATCGGCTCCATCAACCTGCAAGGCCGGTATCAGGCAGCTGTTGACAAGGGCGCCATTCAGTAAGACCGCGCAGGCCCCGCATTCACCCTCCCCACAGCCTTCCTTTACCCCCGTTAAACCAATATCCTCCCGTATAACATCCAGCAGACGGCGAATGGGATGTGAAAGCTCCACCTCCCGCTCAAGGCCGTTGATACGCAGTCTTATCATATCAAGCCTCCATGATTTCCATCAGAGTTTCAGGAACCAGGGGAATTACCGGGCAGGGTTTTCCACAAGCCTGCTCAACAGCAGCCGCGAAGGCGGCATGACCCCCATCGTGCACCATCTCACCCATGCCCTTGGCTCCAAAGGCCCCATAGGGATAGGGGTTATCCACCGTGAGGGCCTCGGTTCTCGGGAAGTCCAAGGTGGTGGGCACCATGTAATCCGCCATCGTTATCTGCCTGAACTTCCCCAAGCCATCCACCTCCAGTTTTTCCATTGCCCCATAACCCAGGGCTTGGCTCATACCTCCCTGAATCTGGCCGTTCACAACCCGGATATCTATCACGCGCCCGACATCAAAGACGGCCCAGGCGCCGACAATCCTGATTTCCCAGGTTAGAAAGTCCAGCTCAACCTCGCAGACATTGACTCCCCATCCGTAGGTGGCATAGGAATCACCCCGCAGTCGCTCCTGATCCCAACTCATACCGGGCGGCATTCGATAGTGCCGTTCCACCTGCCCCGCCTCGCCCTTCACCCATATGGATTTCAGCTCCTCGGCGGCCTTTTGCAAAAGATACCCAACAATCATTATCGTCCGGCTGGCCACCGTGGGGCCGGAATCAGGCACGAAATCAGTATCAGGATAGTTGAATAGAACGGTCTTCGGTTCGATGCCGAGCACCCGGGCTACTACCTTCCTAAATGTGGTTTGCGGCCCCTGGCCGAAATCCACCGCAGCGCAGAGGATTTCCACTGTGTCATCGCGATGCTTCTTCAAGGTAACCTTGCTTTTGATTATCCTTTGCTCGCCATCGCCAGTAAAACCGCAGCCATGGAGCATGAGGGACATGCCTATACCCCGGCCCTGGCCGCGGGCATATTTTGCACGCTTTTCAGAGTAGTTTGATAGACGCTCCGACTCCGCTACTAGCTTGTCCAGGATGATTTCATCCCTGAAAATTCCACCGGTAACCGTGACATCGCCCTTTCTCAGGAAATAGTCCCTCTTGTAATCAAGAACCTCACACCCGTTTCGCCTTGCAATTTCTTCCATGTGCATTTCTATCCCAAAGAGGGATTGTGGCGCACCGAAACCTCTAAATGCCCCCGATGGGACCGTGTTAGTGGCTATGCCCCGCCCGCGAATTCGGAAAACCGGTATTTTATAAACCCCAAGAGAGTGGAAGACTGCCCTCATCAGGACTATCTTGGTGTAGGTTTCGTATGCGCCCCCATCCAAATCGACGGCAGCATCAACGGCCAATATCCTGCCCTCGCCATCAAGGGCGCTGCGGTAGGTACACCTGGAGGGATGACGCTTACTTGTGAAGGCCATATCTTCCACCCTGTCCATCAGCATCCTTATCGGCTTTCCGCTCACCCAGGAGGCCACTGCCAGCGGGGCACCCATTATTTCCGGATAATCCTCCTTCCCGCCGAAACCGCCGCCTATCGTATCGGCAATTACCCTAACCTTATCATGCTTCAACCCCAGCACATGGCTAACCGCATGGTGCACGTAATAGGGGCACTGCATTGAACCCCGAACCCCGCACTTGTTCCCGGTCCGCCAGGCAATCAGACCCTGGCCTTCCATGTAAAACTGCTCCTGAAAGCCAGTTTCATAGACACCCTCAACCACAGCCGCGGCATCGGAAAAGGCCGCGTCAACATCCCCCTTGTCCAAGTCCACCCTGCAGAAAATATTGTCCTCTCCATGGATGGCGCCGCCTTTCAAAGTCAAAGCCTCATCGATATCTCTGGCTATCGGAATCTCATCCACCTCCAGCCTAATCGCCTGAATCAGCCTCTCAATCTCATAGGCATCGGGGCCTGCCGCCAGCGCGACGATCTGTCCCGCATACCGAATTTCACCTTCGGCAAAGCAGGGCATATCCCGCGAGGCTGCCATTGGAATCTCATTTTTGCCGCCCTGCGGAATATCTGCGGCGCTGACAATATAATACCCTTTTGGGCAATCCGGCAGTTGTAAGCGGCGAATCCTACCCCTTGGATACGGCGAGCGATAGAAGCGCCCCAGGAGCATTCCCTTCATTAACCCCGAGTCAGAGCCAAGCGGAACAGTCCCATCAACGCTTCGTCTCTCTTCAATTCCGTCGAACTTCAAATCAGCCACATAGAGCGCCGATCCATCCGCCTTTGCCATCCCATCTGATCTGGGAATCGACTGGCTTATCGTCTTCATATTCGCGTTCCTTTTAGCGCCGTATCAATATCCTTCAAACCGCTGCCGGTGAGCAGCAGGACTACTAAATCCCCCGCCGCGGGGCCGCTCCCGGAATCTATATCATCCAGAAGCCCGGCAAAGGCGGCAGCGGCAGCAGGTTCAGCGAAAAATCCGCTTGATGAGGAAAGACGTCGCTGCGCAGCAATAATGGCCTCGTCGCTTACAGTAACACAGCGCCCGCTATGCCTTTTCAGGCGATTTAGCGCGAAGAATCCTCCACGGGGCAGAGCCACCGAAATAGAATCCGCAACGGTAGCAGCGGGGCGAACCGGTCCAAACTCTCCAGTCTCATACGCCCTTGAAATAGCCGCGCTGCCCTTGGCCTGGACACAGACCACCGTTGGCATCGCCTCCGTCAATCCCAGAGTCTTCAAATCCTCAAAACCCCTGTACACAGCCGAGAGAATCACCCCATCTCCAGTGGGAACATACACCAAGTCCGGTGTTCTCCCCCCAAGCTGCAGAAAAATTTCCAACGAAACCGTTTTCTTACCTTCCACAGTTAAGGGGTTATGGGCCGTATTTCTGGATAATCCGCCCTTCTCTGCCACATAGGCAAGAGACATGTCGAAGGCAGTATCATAGCTGTCATCCACCCTGATAAGCTCTGCCCCATACTGCAGAGCCTGAGCCATCTTCGCCTTGGGCGCCGAAGCCGGCAAATAAAGCCTCACGCGGAGATTTCCCGCCGCACCGATTCCCGCCATTGAGCTCCCGGCATTCCCAGTGGAAGCCGCAGTGACATCCTTAAATCCGTGCTCGGCTGCAAAACCGGCCACAAGATAACTTGCCCGGTCCTTCAAAGACCCAGTTGGATTGGCCCCCTCATCCTTTAGAAACAGCCAGTCGAGATTCAGCTCCCTTCGGAGCCTGGCAGGGGCCCAAAGCGGAGTTCCTCCCACCGGGATTGAAGGCAAAAACTCCTTTCTAACAGGCAGCAGCGCCCTAACATCAGGGCTAGGAGCCGGTTCGGCGCGCCCAGCACGCGGAGCTGATCCGGCTCGGTCCCAATAAGGGCTGACGCCAGGTGCAGGCTCGCCAGGCTCGACTGCCGTCCAATCCTCGGGCGGATTGCCAAAAAGGCGCACCTCAAGCAGGCCTCTTAGGGGCTCGTCCTCTCTCTGCACGGCAGAGCAGTCATCACAGAGATAACGCCCGGCAGCAATGGGATAAGAATTTCCACACTCTATGCAGGAATACTCGAAATTCAACGGCTAATTTCCACACCTTCCAGTGCGTAAACCAGGGTAGCGTAAAACGCGCTGCATATCATTAGGTCTTCTACTCTGTTTATCTCGTTTGGTGCATGGGCCTCCTTCTCATCTCCGGGGCCAAACCCAAGCCCCGGGATTCCATGTCTACCGGAAACCGATACCAAATTCGTGCTGAAGGTCCACTTGCCCACCGTCGGCGCCTTGGCAAGCAGAGCCTTGTAGGCTCTCATCCCGGCCTTAATCAGGGGATGCCCCTCATCGGTTTTCCAAGTGGGGAAATAGAGCTCCTGCGCGTACTTCGTCCCCCTCCAGCCGGTTTTCGTGTAGCTGGGCATCACACAATCCACACTGTCCATGCCCAACGCGCGTCCAACCCTTTCCTTCACCTGGCCTATCGCCAGATTGGCATTCTCACCCCAGGTAAGACGTCGGTCCATATACAAACGAGCCACGTCCGGAACCGCGCATTGGCTTGGGCCTCTAGCACTGATTTGGCTCACAATAATGGTTCCCTTCCCTAGAAAACCTTCTTCGTCCGGTCTTAGTTCCTCATTGAGCTCCTCAATCGCAAGAGCCGCCCGTGCTGCCTTGTACGCGGCAGAATCTCCGCGCTCCGGGGCGGAACCGTGGGAGGAAACACCCCTTAGATTCAGCTCCATCTCCATCCTCCCCCTATGCCCCCGCGTCAAACGGCAGCTAGTGGGTTCCGTGGAGAGGATGAAATCCGGAACCAGATTCTCCTCCTCAATCAGGTATTTCCAGCACATTCCATCACAGTCCTCCTCCATCACTGTGAAGGCAAACCAAACCGTCCACTCGCCATCATAATCCAAATCCTTCAAAATCCTGCCCGCGCTTAGCATGGCGGCGGCTCCACCCTTCTGATCCGAAGCGCCCCTGCCATGCACCAAGCCGTTCTCAATATCGCCGCTGAAAGGATCCCGTTTCCATTGACCTAGATCACCAACTTCAACCGTATCAACATGGGCATCAATCGCCAGAGTCTTTTTCCCACTTCCAATTCTCGCAAGTACTGAGCCCAG
>Ga0209781_1000008_pt1 | contig 63485 bp, 48 predicted proteins | sample WorMetHERISLAND1_3_FD_187386 | JGI IMG/M metagenome (GOLD analysis project Ga0209781, IMG submission 187386) | Marine gutless worms symbiont microbial communities from Max Planck institute for Marine Microbiology, Germany - Olavius albidus HERON... | ecosystem: Host-associated > Annelida >...
GAGATTAACCTCTAGCAGAGCTAAGTCCCGCACTCCATAAATCCCCTTTGAGCCGAATGTGGATTCCGATACTATCTTGCCATTGATGTGGTGTATGATGGCGGCTTTAAGACGTGCGACTCTCCACCCGAAAAGGCTGCCCGTTGGGTTGAAATCACTCGACTTGATTCCGGAGAAAAAACTGTTGAAATAGTCCGTTAGCCAATCTTTACGCCTGTTGAGCCATGTCTGAGTGCCGCCGTCCCGGAAGGTGTATCCAATATTGACCCTTACAGTGAATATGGTGAGCTCCGCGTCGGAGGTGTAGCCACTGAGTTCGGGAATGTTCTTGTAGTAAGAAAAATTTGGTACCCAGTTTATACCTGGTGTTCCACTAACGGCAGGAATCCGTGCAAGCAGGTCCACATCTCGCCGATATATATCTGCCGATAAAACCAGCATAGTTAATTCATCCAATTCGATCTGAATAGAAGGATGGTGTTTTGCCGCCAGGATCCAGTTTGCATCTACAGAGAGATTGTAGAGTGATGCAAGAAGCCTCTTCCAACACTTATCCAAGGCCCTAAGACGTAATCGGAAGCGCCAGTTTTCGAGCAGGAAGGAACGTACCCTTTGACGATTGGGGGCGTTGGAGAGACTCATTCCGCCGCGTGGAACCCAGGTATTCGCGAAATTCTCAAGAGCTAGCTGGACATTTTCGGTGATAGAGGGGCTGTTCGAGGAGGGTATGGACATGGGGGTTAACTCGGCCGGAACTCCGCTCAGTATCAGCAAATCCCTCTTCACAGCATCGAAGAGCACCCGAATCGTCGCAGCATACTCAGGTATCCAATTTGGCGTTTCCATCCCGTCAAACTGCGTCATGTAGGTTTTGATCATTTCATGGTCAGTCTCGTCCAAGTATTCGCGGAAACGATTCCGATCCGAGAATCTGACGAAGTCCCGCCGTCCCGGATCCTTGGATAGGTACAGTTTCAGAATCTCCAGGCTGCCTCCCTTTCTTAGCGGCGCACCCAGCCTGGCCTCTATGCGATGCAGATTTTCCGGTTTATCATCCTGGCTTACCGAGAAGAGTGTTTTTGTAGCTGATATTCTGGCTGCGCGAGCGAGTTGCCGCCGGGGGAGCCGCAAAGTCAAAGCAAGCGTCAGGGTAGTTATCAGACTAATCATGACTGCTGTAAGCACCAACACTGCTTTGCGGCTCATATGGGAAATTATCGGATATTTAACCGCACGGTTTGACCATGGCCGCATTTTTCAATATACTGTCCTGGCTATGGCGAAAGAGCTTGCTACTGCTGCTTTCAAAAAAGGACAGCAGGTGGTTTATCCTCTGCAGGGTGTTGGATGCATAGAAGATATTGAGAAGCGGCCGTTCAAAGGCGAGATGGTTTCCTACTACGTTATATATTTTGCTGTCTCGGATATGGTTATCCGCATTCCGGTGGAAACGGCAAAGAAACAGGGCATCCGCGCCATTGTACCCCCGAGTAATTCCAAAAAGGCACTTGAAATCGTTGCCGGCGACTACGAGCCCGTGCCCACCGATTGGAAGCTTCGTTACCAGATGAATCTAGATCTCCTACGCAAGGGTGAAGTTACCGACATAGCAACGGTTGTAACAAAGCTCTACCACCGAAGCAAGGTTAAGGAACTCCCCATACTTGAACGCAAGCTCTACGACAGTGCACTGCATCTTCTGATTGATGAACTTGCCTATTCCATGGACAAGAAGAAGGACGAGGTGGAGCGGCTTATTTTCACGAAGCTTGAAGCAAAGGAGTAAGGAACACCAATCTCCAATCTTACCGGGAGCAATTAAAGAGGTTAAGTTTAGTGATGATCCATGCGGAGAAACTGTCAAAACGCTTTGGTAAAATCAAGGCTGTAACCGGCATTGATTTTCACATTGAAAAGGGTGCGACGGTTGGTTTTTTGGGACCCAATGGTGCTGGAAAGTCTACAACCATGAACCTGATTACCGGGTACTTGGCTCCAAGCGGCGGCAGAGTCTTTATCGACGGTATTGACATAATCAAAGCCCCAGTGCGGGCAAAGAAACTTATCGGATATCTGCCCGAACAGCCGCCCTTGTACCAGGATTTGACGGTGAATGAATATCTTGGTTTTGTAAGCGAGTTCAAAAGGATTCCAAAGAGTCGGCGCGAATCAGAAATTGAATCAGTCCTGGAGCGAGTAAAAATCCACGATGTCCGGAGACGACTGATAAGGGGCTTATCCAGAGGATACAGGCAGAGGGTGGGTTTGGCTCAGGCCCTGATTGGAAATCCACCAGTTCTAATTCTGGATGAACCAACCGCAGGTCTTGATCCTAAGCAAATTATCGAAATCAGGGAATTAATTCGAGGCTTGGGTAAGAAGCATACGGTGGTTTTATCCTCCCATATTCTTCCTGAAATCAGCGCAACCTGTGAGTGGATTATAATCATAGACAGGGGCTCAATCGCTGCCTCGGATACGCCGGAGAATCTATCTAAATACCTGGACGGTGGTTCGGGTTCTACTCGCCAAAAATTACTAATCCGCGGGGATGCTGAACTCATTCACAGGGCATTCGACAAGCTATCCTTCCTGAGTGTTCGGAATTTCGTGGAGGTTTCCGGAGCAGGTGCATGTGAAGTGATAATCGAGCCTTCAAACCAGGAAGATGTCCGCGAAGCGGTATTTTTTGCCATGGCAAAGGCAAAACTGCCAATCCTGCAAATGTCGCCGATGGACTTGAGCCTGGAGGAAATCTTTCTCAATCTCACTACATCGGAGGATTGATGCTTGCATTATTGAAGAAAGAACTGAGATTGTATTTTCTCACCCCAAGCGGTTGGATTTTTTTATCTGTGTTCCTTTTTGTCTCGGGGATTATGTTCTCAATTCAAATGGTTTTCCCAGGGAATTCTCAGTACCCCGCATTTCTGGCAAACCTACCCTTTATATACCTCTTTGTGATTCCGCTTCTAACTATGCGGATATTCGCTGACGAGCGAAAAATGATGACTGACCAGCTTCTGCTTACCGGGGCTACGAGACTTCTGAACATTGTGCTTGGTAAATTCCTATCCGCGCTGATCGTATATCTTGCCACAATTGCCCTCAGCTTCATCTACCCTCTGCTTCTGAGCTTCCACGGGAAGCTGGACTGGCCAATAATCCTTGGCACCTACATTGGCTTCGTCCTTCTAGGCATGTCCTTCATTGCCATTGGAATCTTTGCCTCCCAGCTCACCGAAAATCTTTTTGTCTCGGCTGTGCTCTGCTTCTGCATGATTATGCTGACCTTTCTGGTAGATCTCATACGCCGTTACGTACCCTCCAGCGAAATTTCGGGCCTGGTATGGGCGATTATCCTTGTCATCATCCCGCTTTGCTGGCTGTACTCGGCTGGTAAGAATTGGTTTATTACCCTGCTGACCGGACTTGTCCTAGCCTCCGTGCTCTTGCTGTTCTGGCTTTTTGGAAAAGAACTATACTCGGGATTCATCGGCAAAAGTTTGGGTTGGCTTTCACTAACCCGCCGTTTCCTAACCTTTCCCATGGGTATCTTGAGCTTGGATGCGATTGTTTACTACCTGAGTTTCTCGGGGTTTTTTCTGTTCCTCACGGTAATGGGTCTTGAAAAACGGCGATGGGGCTGAGATCAATATGAAGAAACCGACGATTCGATTGGATTTCAAAACTTATAATGCGGGGATTTCGGCGCTTATCACAATAGCCGCTCTTGCCGGATTCATCTTAATCAATCTACTCATTGGCGAGTTAAACCTGGAAGCCGATCTTACTCCAAAAAAACTCTACAGCCTTAGTACACAGACTGAAACCTTGCTTGAAAACCTGGAGAAGCCCGTGGAGATACTAGTTCTATCCACACCCGGGGAGGAATCCGAGTCTTTGATGAAAACGCTGGAAAGATATGACAACTTCTCTCACCGTATCGATGTCAAGGTGCTTGATCCCGATAGGTATCCAGGACGAATATCCCGATTCACAAGGGGGGATAACTCAATTTCCAGGGGTGCCGTTGCTGTGAGTTCTGATGATTTTTTCCGAATTATCCACCCGGAAGACTTCTATGACTTCACCTACGATCAACTAGGCAGGCAGCAGATTACGGCGCAGAAAATTGAGCAGCAGGTTAGTGCGGCCATTGCATACGTCTCCTCCGGCATCACCCAGAAGATTTACGAGATTAGCGGCCACCGAGAAACCCCCCTGGCGGAGTTGGGATACGCGGAGTTTCTCAGGCAGGCCAACTTCGAACTGGGAGAGATTTCCCTAATCTTATCCGCCATCCCCGAAGATGCAGCTCTCCTCACTCTAATTGGGCCGGAATTGGATATTTCCGAGGTGGAAGAGAGCAGGTTGAACTCTTATCTTGAAAACGGCGGAAAACTGTTTGCTGCCCTGGATTTGACACTTGATCCCATGCCGAATATTTTTGGGCTTCTGAAAAAGTGGGATATTGAGGTTTTGCCGGGGTTTGTAATGGAGTTTGAGAAAAACCGCCTGATTGCGGAATTCGGTGAAAATCCCTTTGTTTTTATGCCCGTGGTTTTGAGTCATGAGCCGCTCATTTCGCTCACCGATGCAAGGATATATCCTGTGTTTCGAGCCTCGATGGGCTACAGGCAAACTCAGGCACGGCAAAAACGTCTGGAGTATATTTCATTGCTAACCAGCTCGAATGCCTCTAGGTTACGCACGGAACTCACGGGCGAGGACTCCGGCAGCCTTGCTCCGATACCGGGTGATTTGCAGGGGCCGATAGATGTGGCAGTCGCGGTTCGTGAACAGGATGCGGAAAACTATGAATCGGAATGGGGAGGAATTGTGGCGCTTGGCAGCGCAAGCAGCTTAGCCGGTTTGGGTATTCTTGGTCCGATTAGGGCAAATACGGTTTTGGTGATGAATTTACTTAGCTGGATTACACACAGCGAGTCCTCTGTCCTTGTGCCATCCAAGAGCCTGTATCGACTTCCACTGCAAATCAGTGCCGTGAACGGCATCGTATACACCCTAATAACCGTAATTCTTATTCCCCTGCTCTGCCTGGGAGCCGGTTTGATAATTCAATTCCGTAGGCGCAACCGATGACGGAGAAGTCTGCGGCACTAGTTTGCTCACTGAGCGTTCTTGCCGTACTAGCTGCCGCATTTATCATTGTCCGCACTCTTCTCCCCAAAGCACCGGAGACGTCGGACAGTGTCTTGGACACTTCGATAACGCTAACGAATATAGAAGAAGAAAGCCTTCGCTCCGTGACGGTGGAACATGCGGATGGAGGATTTGATTTCAAGCTCAACGAGGATGGGGATTGGGTTCTTCCCAACCTTCCCTTCCGCCTGAACCTGGATGAGGTGCAGCGGGTTACGCGAGCACTCGCCTCTATTGAATCCGGAAAAATTATAAGCGAGGGGGACGATGAGAGCCGCCTTCCCGAATTTGGCCTTGATAATCCGGCGGCAAGAATAATCGTTACCGATAAGGATGACAATTTGGAAGTGGTTGAGATTGGGAATGAAAATCCTGTTAGCGGGCAGCGTTATGCGCGGCGTGAGGACTCCTATGACGTGGTTTTTCTCCCGCCTACGGTTACCAGAATGGTGTTTATGGATGAGAGTGATTTCAGGGACAAGAGCTTGCCCGCTCCGAATATGGATGAAATTGTCAGGCTGGAATTGCGCAGGGGTGGAAGAGTACTTCAAATTGCTTCCAGCACGGAGCCAAATCCCTACCTTGACTCAGCAAGCAAGTATGTTATAACAAAGCCATGGGAGGGAAGATACTATCTGGATGAGGGGAATTTCCGAACGCGAGTTAGGGAGGAGACTCCTCTCCCAACGACAGTGACTGCCTATCTGGATAACGAGAACCCGGAAAACGTAAAATTTGGCTTGGCCGATGATGAGGCGGATATGCTGTATATCTTAGATAAGGATGGTACGACTCTTCATCTGATACTCGGAACTTCTGATGGTGAGGGAAACCGCTACGCCCGCCTGGATGGCGAGGTTGGATCACCTTTTAAGCTGCGTGAATCCGAACTTGGATTCTTGGACACCAACCCCTTCTATTTGACAAGCAAATTTGTCTTTCTGGGCTCCATTAGGCGGATAGCAAGGGTAAAAATTGAAGCAGGGGGAGATGTCTGGATGCTCACCCGAATCGAAAGAGGCGAGGATGAAGAAATCAAGGACGATTTGTTTCTGGTAGACAACCTTGAAATTACATTCGAGGAGTTTTCATCTCTCTTTCAGAATCTGATTAGAATCTCTCGGGAGGGCCAGATACAGGAAGAGCATATTCGGCTGGAACCGGAGGTAAGCATTACGGTTACCAATTCAAAGGGTGATGTAAATTCGCTGCTAATTCGCTACTGGAGCTATGACGATGTATACTATCAGGTGGGTATAGACTCCGAAAAGCCTGAGTTCCTCGTTGGCCGCTATCAGGTTCGCAAATTGATAAATCATCTGACTGCCCTGTCCCCTAAGGCATGAGGTTGATCGGAAGGCTGCGGCGGTTGAATCTGATTGCAGACAGGGGGCGGCCGTCACCTCGGTAAGACCAACGCGCGAAGGCAGTGCCTGATTTATCCTCCACAAGTCGCTTGTCGATACCGAAGTTGCGCTGTTCTACCACTCGACCATACCTGTCGTAAACCCATTCATAGATTGCCACCCCCTGGTGGTCGGCACGGAGCTGCCCGTAGAGGCCAAACTGTCGCTGCTCGATTTTGTGATTTTCATCATCGTAAAACCACCGATACTCGGCAATACCCCGGTTATCCTCAGAAAATTCGCCGGCGAAATTGTAATGACGCTCCCATATTTTCTTCCCTCTCTCGTCATATTCCCAGCGGTACACGGCAACGCCTGTAAGATCGTTTGCCAATGTTTCCCAGTTATCGTAACTTACAGCCTCAATCAAATTCCTGTTCTCGTCAAAAACATAGCGATACCGAGCGATTCCCCACTGATCGGCCTTCGGCTGATCGTCGGTACCGAAGGAAGTGGAAGCTATTACGAGCCCTCGTTCATCATATTCCCACCGATAAGAGGCCATGCCGAATTCGTCTTCACAGAGTGTATCGAATTCGTCGAAATTGAGCTGTTCCAATTCGTTGCCCTGAACATGGTGTATCCATTTATACGCCGCAACGCCAAAAACATCCTTAACTGCCATTCCATCCGCGTCGAAATTGAACTGTCCCACAAGATTCCCGGACTCGTCGTATTTTCGACGATAAACTGCAACATTGTTGGAATCGGCGCGCAGCTCGTCCTCAATTCCCAAACGCCGCTCTTCCAGAATCAAACCCCTATCATCCCTATCAAATTCAATTGAAGCCGATCCATCCGCACTGAGAACAGGAGCACCCTGTATCCCTACCCTAACCTCCCTAACTACCTCACCCCCGGCATTCCTGGCATACAGATAGCCGTGTATGCCCTCACCACGATGCCTTGTCTTCAATCCATCCATATCATAATAGTGAAGGCTAAGAAGCCGATCAGAGCTGTCCCAGACATAACGAATCTCGCCAATTCCCCGATTATCCTCTATTCTGGCGCCTGCCGCATCGAAGAATTTTTCATTGGAACGACGTCCCCTGGAATCTAAAGTCCACAGCCTAAGAGCCACTCCATTCCTGTCGGCGATTAAATTCTCATACTGATCGTAGTGAAACACGCCGGTAGCCAAACCCCTTGCATCAAGTTGTACCCGCCGCGACCAGACTCCCATCTCATCCGATGCAGCAAGCCCCCTGGAATCCGTATTCCTTCGATGCACATAGCCCGGCTCATAGTCCAGCTCTATGCGAGCTACGCCGTGAAGCGGATCGGCAAGAGATCTGCCGGAACGACTATACCTTACTTCCACCAGCCGGCCATTCTCATCGTAACTGAACCTATAGGCATTGGAAAACCGCGCCTCATCGGATTCAATCTGTCCAATTCCTACGATACGCTCATATGAATCAATCTCTATCTGGCGATACCATGCTTCCTTGTCTGATGCGGTGGACTCATGAGCGACTCCACAATGAAGGATAATAGTGCCTATTAGGGCCAGATATTCGAAAGTCCCTCTCATTGCTCCGATAATCGGCAAATACCATGCTGACGCTTAGAGAAGCCGACTGGACTAATTCACCTGAATTTGTCTTAATGCGTGGGCGAGTTGGGTTAGAACCTTCACCTGAGAGGTATTCTGTACGTGCTCACGGCGCTGTCGCTCATCGTCACGATATCTGAAGAACATTTCCTGAACTTTCTGTGGATTCGATACGTTTTTCAAAGTGATGTCCGCGGCACCGCCAGTGGTTACCAGTACTACATCTCCATATCTAAATATAAGCGAAAGCATACCCCTTTGCTCAGTGCGGATATTCTGCAAGGAGGTTACTTCTATCTGATGGCGGATTACATTGCGTCCAAACAGTCTGCGATGAACTCTTGCTATATATCCCCGGGAAGCCAAGAAAAAATCGCCGCGCCAAACTTCAAAGTGATAGATCATCCATATAGACAATGGTGCTGCAAACGCGAAGTGGAGTCCTACCAATACCAGGAAGACACCTAATACTGCAGGAAGCAGAATATGACCAAGCAAAATCACAGGGCTCTTTCGAACCTTTAGCACTGTGGGATTAACTGGATTTCGATTGTTCCGGTTGGAGCGAAGCATTCGGGGTCTACGTTCCCCAAGCCCACTGTTTTCAAGCTTTCGGCGCATTTCTTCGCGCTCACGCCCATTCATCCTCGCCGTTGTACGCTCCCGCAGCTTCTGAATTTCCTGCGCAAGTACGCTGGGGGTGTTTACGTTCTCAAGTATCAGTTCTCCCTCAATCGCAGCGGTTTTGATCCTTATAGTTCCTATTCCGAGCAACTGCTTAAACATGCCTTTTTGATCGATACTGACGCCCTGAATTTGATCAGTTGGGGTGTGGCGAGTTTCGATTGCCAGGCTTTTTAAGTCGAAACGGCGAGAGACGACAGAATCATCCTCGATTTTGTATGCGGCGTTGAGATTTCCAATGGCGAAAACAAACAGCCAGGGGAGGAAGATGGCCAGCGGACACAGGGCGATTAGGGGGGACACCGTGGCTGAGTCGCGTGAGAAGATATATAGCAGGAATGCCGCGAGAACCGCGAGCACAAAACCCATGATAGCCGGTTTGGCAGATGGCCTAACTGTTCTGCGATTCTTCTTGGGGATGGGACCGGCTCCTAAGCTCTCCGAAAATCCGGTTTGAAGCTGTCCCTGAGCATCGCGGCGAGGTTTGAGAGCACGGCGTATCGCGGCCCTGGAACAAAGCTCCAGCAGAGATGTCCTCGTCCAGCGTAGCCAACGTGTATACTCCACTGCTCGAAGAGTGTATTCCAGTGGTCGCGGTATGTGTAATTGTTCTTCCCCCCAGATGTCTCCTTCCAGCCAATTCCGTCGTGCGCCCCTGCTATCGTGAGATTCGAGTCTGCCCTGTAAAACCAGAATTATTTCCTCTCCCGAATCACCCGGATGGAAAAGTCTTGAATCTGCCGGGGCCTCCCAGAGTTCAGCCGCCGCCATCAGCCTTTCCTTATTGCGCTCGGAGAGACGCAGAAAGGCGGGGTGCATCGGGAGTTTTGCTTCATCCATACCCTCTGACTATCGGCCTATCTTGGGGCTAGATTATTGAATTCCAAAAGCACTGCGAGATCACCGGGCCAAATATCATCGGATTCACGAGGGAAGTCCTTCTTAGGCGGCTAGATTACTCGCCGGGCTCCTTCAACGCCGAGGGTCTGCCCAATATGATTTTCCAAAGCATCGCCTGAGCCAGGGGTGAACGTGCTCGAATGGAGTCCAGGGAACTTCGTCCGGCAGGAGTTTCAATACTAGCCGCCCTATCCTCCACAACACGTACTCCCGGCTCCCGGTTATCAGGCACAATTATCGGCTTTTTTCGGGATAATCTATCCAACTTGTCGGATCCTGTCCCTCCGGCTGGCGAAAGAAGCGAATCCAACAAAACTGTTTTCTTGGCCCTATTGGCGGTTTCGGCTACCTGCCTGGTTTTCGGGAAAGTAGATCCTCGATTCAATACCAGCTTGCTAGACTCGCCCGGACGCAGCAAGGTGCCGACTCCCTCCGTTACTGATTTGCCTGGCCTCAGTGCTGAAGTCCTAGTTCTCTTCGGCCCACTACTCACTGTCTGCCGCGCAGCTTTTCCCCGCCGTCTAACCCTTTCAATAAGCCGAATTACCCAAATAATCGCCAAGATAACGGGTATGAGGGAAATCAGCCTATTTAGTATTTCTTCCATGAGCTACAAGTCGGTTGAACGATTATCGGACTGATCTCCCAGGCTCCGCCTCATATCGGTATCGGCTTGAATGTTTTTGAGGCGATAGTAGTCCATAATTCCCAGGTTGCCATCCCTAAATGACTGTGCAATCGCCTGGGGAATTTCGGCTTCGGCCAAAACCACCTTTGCCCTGTTTTCCTGTACTTGGGCAACCATTTCCTGCTCTCTCGCCCTGGCCACGGCGCGCCTCTGCTCCGCCTCGGCCTGGAATCGCCGCGTATCTGCCTCTGCCTGATCTGCCTGCAGCTTCGCGCCAACATTGGAGCCCACATCAACATCGGCAATATCAATCGAGAGAATTTCAAAAGCCGTTCCCGCATCCAGGCCCTTCTCCAAAACCCTCTTCGAAATTTGATCCGGATTCTCCAGCACATCCTTGTAGGTGTTAGCCGAACCGATGGTAGTAACTATTCCCTCACCAACCCTGGCAATTATAGTTTCCTCTGATGCTCCACCGATCAGCGCATCAATATTCACACGAACAGTTACTCTAGCCTTCGCCTTCAGTTGAATACCATCTTTTGCCACCGCATCGATGGTGATCTTGCCGGTTTCGGGATTAGGGCAGTCAATCACTTTGGGATTCACGCTGGTTTTCACTGCATCCAGGACATCCCTTCCAGCCAAATCAATCGCCGTTGCCCGCTGAAGGGGCAGCTCGATTCCGGCCTTCGAGGCCGCAACCAGGGCCAGTGAAACCTTAACCACATCCCCACCGGTTAGAAAATGGGTTTCCAATAGGTCCGTGTGTATGGGTAAGCCACCCTTTACCAGCATAATTCTGCTATCAACAATTACGCGGGCATTAACCCTGCGAATCCACATTCCAATCAATCGTCCAAGGCCCACCCTTGCGCCTGACACGAGTGCTCTTAGCCATAAACCAAAAAATTTAATCAAAATAATCAAGAAAACCAGGACGACAATCGCCGCAAGGCTCCACAGCACAAAACTGAGAATATTCATATTACCCCTCTACCTCCGTTCCAATATTGATTTTGCAAAGAATTGGATCAAAATATCCAAGAAAACCGGGACAGCAACAGCGAAAAGATTACACGGCAAGGAACACAAGCCTCACCATTCCTCCTTGGCTGCCACCACGGCCTTTACCCCATCAGTACGCTGAACTATAACCTGTGTGTTCTTCTCACAGTATTCGCCGTCGGTCTCCGCAACAATCACTCCGGTCTCGAAACGCACCTTACCGACAGGCCGCAAGTCGGTTACAGCCACACCGACGGCTCCAATCTCAACGGCCGCTCCCCTCTGCTCCGTAGAAGTTTCAATTTCCTCTGAACCCCTCTTTGCTCCTTTTCCACGCCGGCGCCATGACCTCCCGGCATAACCCAAATCACCCGGGGCATGCAGTATCAAACGGCTAAACAGACTTGCCCTCGGCAATAGGACCATGATAACTCCTATAAAAACAAATCCACCTACTACGCCGGCTCCAACAATGCCGAGATTCCGCCTGACTATGCCCCATTGCCAATCGAACTGGGGCCAAACGAAATCCTGCTGGCTCAAAACAAGCGCCCCCAGGATCAACACGATACCCGCAACGCCGGCGACACCAAATCCTGGAATAATGAAGATTTCCAGCAGCAGGAGTATCACTCCTGCCAGAAGCAGCAAGATTTCCATCGCTCCCAAATTCCCCATCAAGCCACTCGAAACAAACAAAATCGCAAAGCAGACAAGGGCAATGGTTCCGGGAATACCGAATCCAGGACTCGTTATCTCAAGATAAAGAGCAACCAACGCAATAATCACTAACAAGCTCACCACGGCGCCGCTGGTAAGAACAGTGATTATTGAATCCGCCCCACTCTTTTCCAGCACCACGGTGTTTTCGGGTGCGTATCCGAGATTGGCTAGCAAGTCTTCCCGTGTCGAAGCGCTGCCTGCCGAAACTCCGTAGCGTTCCATTTCCCCGGCCGTAAGCGTTAGAAGCTTACCCTTGTCGCTAACAGTTTTCCCAATCTCAAACTGGATATCCTTCCTCTCCATCACCTCAATGTCCGCCTCCGTCAACAGAAACTCAGAACCGTCAATAACTACCTCTTTAAGAATTACGTCGGCATCTACCATAGCAAGCGCAACCCCGATGGGGTATTCATTTTTTTCGGCCAAAGCAGCCATCTGTCCCCGTATCGCACTTACTGTTTTTTCCTCGGCGGCCTGCATTCCCTCCGTGGTCTGGTACACCGGCGCGGCAGCTCCGATTGAAGTTCCCGGAGCCATCCAGATTTCCGCACAGGAAAATGCCATAAGCGCGCCCGCCGACCAACTCACCCCGCGTCCTCCGCTGTCAGCGGGAACATAGGCAATGGTTTTGGTCCACGTGGCAGTTCCAATTTTGGTGGCAATCTCCAAAGCCGTATCAACGCGGCCGCCAAAGGTATCGATTTCGATAATCACCATTTCTGTTCCCGCCTTCTCAGCCTCTTCAAGAGAACGCCCCAGGAATACTCCGAGATATCGATCGACACTCTCTTTCAGCGGGATAACATATACCTCAGCAGAGGCTACTTCCGTTTCCGCAATCAGTGCCGACACACTTATCAGGGAAAAGGCGCACGCAAAAACAACTCGGACCCTCATATACTGATCATGAAACTTCAAGCCGAGGTAAGTCAATACACGGAACCCCATTTAATCCAATCCGGGGTCTCTCTTCGGAGATTTCATGCTCACATTGGAAACCTGTTCATTCTCCTGACAGGATATTTCACTCTGCCGCTTGCGTTTAAGAATGCCGCTGCCGATTATTGATGGCAAATAGGAAGAAGCAATGCCCATACCGCTAATTTATCCCGACAGTCGTTTCAAAGCAGTATGGGAATTCTACGTCCTGTTCATCACCATCGTGACGACAATAATCGCTCCGCTCATCGTGGTATTCGGAATTCCAATGTCCCCAAACCTTATCGCACTGGATATTGCGATAACCCTAACGTTTATAGCCGACATCGCTGTTCAATTCAACACAATCTACGGCGTCAAACACAAGCAAATAAGTGATCGGAGAAAGATAGCCATCCACTACCTCAAGGGATGGTTCATACTCGACTTCCTTGCCACAATACCTCTCACATTGGCTCTTACGACTAGCCGATACCTGATTCTCAATCGCGTACTCCGTTTCTTTCGGCTGATTCGTCTCCTGAAACTCTTTGGAAGTTCAAAGACCCTGCGCCGGGCGAGAAAATTGGGCTTCGTTAATCCCTCCCTCATGCGCCTGTTCATGCTGGTATTCTGGATTCTGGTGGCAGCCCATCTTGTAGCCTGCGGATGGATTTACATAGGAGGTGTTGGCGAATATACATCCTCAGGAAACTACACATCCAATGGGGCTGTTTACCTGGAAGCCTTCTACTGGACCATCACCACATTGACGACTATTGGCTACGGCGATATTACCCCGGATAATCCGATTCAGTTTATCTACGTAATAATCGTCATGCTGATGGGCGCCGCCATTTACGGATTTATAATCGGCAATATCGCCAATATTATTGCCAACCTGGACATAGCAAAGAGTCGATTTAGGGAGAAGATGGAAAACATTGACACCTTTTTGAAGTATCGCAGCATACCAAGTCAACTTCAAATCCGAATTCGCGACTATTACGATTATCTGTGGGAAAGTCGGAAGGGCTATGATGAATCGAACCTATTACTGGATCTGCCAAAACCACTGAAAACTCAAATCGCCTTCTTTCTCAACAGGGACATAATCGAAAAGATACCCCTCTTCAAGGAAGCCAGTCACGAATTTATAAGAGATATTATTCTAAACCTTAGTCCGGTTATTTACACCCCTGGGGATCGAATAATCACCTATGGCGAAATTGGCTATGAGATGTACTTCATCAGCCAGGGAGAGGTGGAGGTGTTAAACGAAGGACAGACGGTTACATATGCCACCCTTTCCTCCGGACAGTTCTTTGGCGAAACGGCCCTTCTGCGAAGTAGCCCAAGAAATGCCACCGTTGTAGCGAAGGGCTACTGCGATCTCTACGTACTTGATAAGGAGACCTTCGATAACATACTCCAGCGCTACCCGGTTTTTGCGAAAAGCGTTGAAGAACAATCCATCAAAAGACTTAGCGGATCGCGGAAAGGAGAAGGGCCAAATTCTGTCCCTCCGGTAGAGGAAATGAATACCATTGAGCAAATCAAGTCCACATCCATGAGCCCCGATAAGTCTTCATCTCCCAGCTACAGCCCTTTGGGAAACAACGCCATTGAGCTCCGCTGGTTGCCTACGGACGATGCGGAGAGTTACGAACTGATACGAATAAGGGCCGGGGAGCTTAGATGGGAACTGATGGATTCCTCAATCGAAGGTTCTGTCTATGTGGACTCCCCAACACCGATTGGAAGGGTTGCATACCGCGTTCGTGGGAAGAACAGGTATGGAAGCGGTCCCTGGAGCGAATCCTTAAACCTGGAAATATCCAGAAAACCATCACGAATAGCTCGTCCGTCTAGGGAATACGAATTAGCTCCCTAGGTTTCGAACCATTTGCCGGACCAACAATGCCCCGATGCTCCATTTCTTCAACCAGTCTTGCCGCTCTGTTGTACCCTAGCTTCAGCCTCCTTTGAAGATATGATGCCGAGGCCTTGCGGGAACTCACAACTATTTCAACCGCCTTCTCGTACACGGGATCGCTTCCATCACCGTCCCTTTGAAGCAATTCCTCGTCCTCATCGTCGGTAAACATTTCATGGTCAATATAATCGGGTTCGCCAAGGGACTTAACATAGTCGGCCATTCTTTCTATTTCGTCCTCGGCAAGGTAGGCGCCCTGCATCCGGGAAGGAAATGGATCCCAGGCCGAGGTGAACAGCATATCCCCCCGCCCGAGCAGTTTTTCCGCTCCCACCGCATCAATAATAATACGGCTATCGGTTTTACCTGCCACCATAAAGGCAATCCGACTCGGGAAATTCGCCTTGATTAAACCCGTAATCACATCCACTGAGGGTCTTTGCGTGGCAAGAACAAGATGGATACCGACAGCCCGGCTCATGGCGGCCAATCGAGCAACAATAACCTCCAAATCTTTCCCGCTTGTAGCCATCAAATCGGCAAATTCATCGACAACAACCAGGATATAGGGCATCGGTTCTGCCGCAAGTTCTCTCTCTCTAATTCGCATATTGAGAGATCTAATATCCCGAACTCCCTGAGAATCCAGAATCGAATAACGCCGCTCCATCTCACAAAGGCACCATTGGAGAGCCTGAATTGCCCTCTTCGTATCAATGATAACCGGAGTCAGAAGGTGAGGAATATCGTTATACAGTTTCAGTTCCACAATTTTCGGATCCACCATGAGCAATTTAACCTTCCGCGGATCACAAGAATAAATCACAGAGGCAATGAGGGAATTGACACAGACAGACTTCCCCGATCCGGTAGCGCCCGCTATCAGCAAATGGGGAGTGCGGGTTATATCTATTATTTGACTTCCACCACTGATATCCTTCCCCAGTATCACCGGAATTTCAGCGTCAATGTTCCGAAATTCCTCAGATTCCACCAAAGAGCTAAATGAAACAATCGCTCGTTTCTTGTTCGGCACTTCAATACCAACCGCATGCTTTCCTGGAATCGGCGCGATAATTCGAACCCTGCTTGCTGCTAAACGCAGCGCTATATTGTCCTGAAGATTTACTATGCTGCTTAGCTTAACCCCGGGCGATGGCAGAAGTTCGAACATGGTAATCACCGGACCCTTGCGAATTCCGGTAACCTTCGCATTGATCCTGAATTCCCTCAGTGTCTGCTCCAGAACATCTCCGGCCCTTCGGGTTGCCTCATCAATCGCAGTATCATAAGGCTCCGGATACACAGTTAGAATTCCCTTAATCGGAACATAATAACTCTCTTCGCCATGTACAGGCGCATTTACAGGCCTCGGAATCGTTCCGGAATCAATACTCTCCTCTCCCCTCGGATCTAGTTTCTCTGAGATGCTTTCATAGTTACCGGAGGGAGACGGGCCTGCCTCGGCCACCTGCGGCTCCAATTTGGAATCCAGCACACGGGATACAAGATCCGAGACTCTCGGTTCTGCCGCTGGTGATCCGGGGAAGGCCAACTGCTCGGGAACCTCCTGCAGGGGAGGACCGTGATTTTCAAACGGCCTCTCGGGAAATGAAGGCGCAAGTATTTCATCGACAGATTCCCTGGTTGAAAAAGCGGTGCTGTCTCTGGTTTCGGCAGTAAAAAAACTGATCACCCCCCTTATAATTCTGCCTATTTCTTTTCCGGTGAACAGACTGCGGCCAGGACCGTCAAGATGCTTGCCTAGTCCAACAAGCCCGATTATCTCAATCGCAAGGAAGAAAGAAAGCAGCAGAATCGCCGGGAAACGGTCAAATGCCATAATAAAAACCCTTGGCGCGAGCATTGTGGTGTTGTCAAAAATGACTTGAAGCAATATCGCCGAAGTGATGAAGAGGATAGGAGAAATCCACAGCAGGGTCATCGTTTTCCCGGGCAGTCGGTTCGCCCTGATAAGGAAGCCGCAATATAGCAATAGGAACGGAATATAGAATGACAAGAAGCTAAAACGGCTGACAAGGAATATTCCAGGCTTCATTAATACGGCATCGCTTCCGAACATGGAGACAGTTATCGCCACAGAAAAATACAGAGTCAGTAAGAAGCTAATCACAGACAGACGGGCGTACTTGCTTGAAGCCGAAAACATCAATACAAACCTCTTCCTCCGATTATCGGAATATCTTATTTGGGGCTTACATTCAAAGGGAGTTCAGGAACAGTTATATGCGGGTCAGCAGCTCTAGTAGACTCCAAGACCGAAGCGAAGCAAACCCATTATACCCACCGGGATCAAATATATGGCGAAGAACCACAGTCTCCCCCTGGCGATAAGCCACATCAGAATTCTCAGTGACGCATAACCGACTATCAGCGCCGAGGTGAATCCCGCCGCCAGAGATCCAGCATGCACAGTACCCGAAAGTTCCATGGCATCCTTCAGAGAGAGAAGGAAGGCCGCGCCTACCGCTGGAATCAGAAGCAAGAAGGAAAACTCACCGGCAGCTTTTCTATCCATTCCCACCATAATTCCCGAGGCAATCGTAATGCCTGAGCGGCTGATCCCAGGGAGAACACCGAAACCCTGAGCGGCACCCGTAACAAGTGCCCCAACCCAGGAAAGCTCTTCAATTTTCTTTTCCCCCTTAAGTTTGATCGTGGAAAGAAGTATCAGAGCAGTAAGAATGAAGAGGGCCGAGACTGTTATCGGAGATTCAAAAACCCTCAAGGTGGATAACGCGTAGGCAATCCCCGCGGTAATCATCGTTGCCGCAAGCAGGCGTAGAATCAGTCTTAAGTTAGCCCTGTCATTTTCACGCATTCGATAACCGAAAAACCGAAAAACCGACATAAAAAGCCCTTTAAGTCTCCGTCTGAACACCCAGATTACCACCAGCAGTGTCGCCACGTGAAGCAGCACATCGAAAAGAACCGGTACTTCGCTTAAATTCATCAGAGTCCGTGCAAGTACCAGGTGACCCGACGAGGAAACAGGGAGAAACTCGGTAAGACCCTGGATCAATCCCAGCAGAACACCTTGAAATATGGTCATTCAGTTAATCCGAAAGAAGTCAGTCCCCAGGCGTCGTGCAGGAACCGGGGAGTTTTCCCCTCATAAAGATACGCATACATAGTGGCGGCGGAAAGAACCTTGCTGACATAGCTGCGAGGTTCTTCTATCGGGATACTGACTCTAAAAAGGTCCTCACCCAAGTCGGGCCGATTGCGCCGCCAACTTCGCAGCTTACCACCTCCGGCATTGTACGAGACTAGAACATCCGTCCATCCATCAGTCCATTCCCTGGCATCAAGCCAATTCAGGTACGCGGCAGATAGAACGAGGTTGATTTCGGGGTTTGTAGGATCTGAATTTTCGGGAAGTCTGAGACGACTAATCCACTCCTCCCATGTAGCGGGCATGAACTGCCCCAGACCCACAGCACCGGAGCGGCTTACTGCATTGGTATCCCACGCGCTCTCGGTACGCACCAAGCCCGTCAATATCTCCGGTAGTACCCCTTCTCTAACAGCTATATCCGAGACCAGCTTCCCATACGGGAGCGGGTATTTAATTAGCAGATCTTTCCGTGTGGGGGTGAAATTCTCATTGCTCCAAAGCAGATTCCCCAGCCTAATAGACATTCTCGGCCGCAGGTGTGCAATCGCTCTGGCTGTTATTCTTATGGTTTCACCGGAATAGCGCTGGGGACTCTTCAAGATTTCACTCGCCGAGAGATCAAAGAGACCCCATTTGAGAAAGAGCTGAATAATCAGATCGTCATCACCATCCTCAAATTCTATCTCCTCTTCCACAGGAGTAGGAATATCCCGATTAAGCAGGCCGGCTGCCCGCAGCCCCGACCAGCTAAAAGGCGCCGCATTCACGGCTATCTCAAGATACTCATCCACCTGAACTTCCGACTCCAATCGATTCTCAAAAACAGCACTCGCCAAAACCAAAGCCCCATCCGCTTTAGGTGCCGAAGGCCATATCTCCCCCCATTTCCCATAGACGGATTCCAAAAATTCCCAATCGCCATCTTGTACACATTGATGAATGAATAATTCCAGACGGTCTTCAAAGCGCTTCGGCTTATCCCACAACTCAAAGACAGTCGAAAGTGCCGAAAATTTTTCATTCTTCGCCGCATCCGAATCGCGTTGGAGTGCTCGAAGTCCAAACCATAGGGCTTTGTCTGCATCCAGACCCCTAGGGACACCCAAGGCTCCTTTGAAAAAGGAATCCGATGAGGCTTTGAACTCCCGAAGTCTCCAATAGAGTAGGCCAGCCTGATAGACCGCCGCATAAGACTCGAAACCCATGAGTTTTGACGCCTTTAGACTAAGGCGATTTGCCCACTCTTCCTCGCTGCCCACAATTTCAGCAGCCCGTCTAATCTCGGCGAAAACTGGAGGAGGTGCCGAATAATCCATTGCCCTTAGCCCCGACGCACCGTTTTCCAGCCAAATTCGGAAAGTATCCAGGCCTAGAGAGGCCTCTCCAGCCAAAGCATACAATCTGGCATTCAGCAGGAGCCTGGATTGCGAATCAAGACCTTTCTCATACCTCAGCGGCGCCAAAGCAGCAGGATCAGAACTCTCCGCGATGAATCGCTTGAGTATCTCCATCCCGTCTTCATTCAATTTTCCTAAATTCAGGGCCGCAAGGAGCACCGGAGCCTCCCAGCTTGCTCCCGAAAAATCCTTCATTTCTCTGGCCAGCAGTCTGTATCTGCCCTCTGCGGTCAGTACCGCAATCCTTGCCCGCCTAAGTTCTTTATCCTCCCCCTTCTCAACTCTATTCAACACCCTCAAGGGGTTCGCCAGCGCTCCGGGATTCTCTATCAGTATAGCTTCCAGTGATCGAGCTCCATACGGGGCCGCATCCTTAAGTGCCGAACGCATTTGCAAGTCGTTCGACAACTCGTCGAAACCCAAATGATCGGCTGCTGCCGCCAACGCGAACCAGGCTCCTTCCCCACCATTCCTGGCAAGGCGGTAGAGTTCATCAGACGATCCCTCCGCTGCCGTTCGCAGCAGTTTTTCAAGCTCCAAGGCGGCTGATCCGGAATCAAGTCCCCCCGTTGGTGCCAGGGGGGCGCAATTGATAAGAGAAGCAATTACACAAAGGGATAAGTATCGAATACCTTTCAAGCTATCGGCAATTCGATCGCTGAACGCGAAATCGGCGGCGGAGGTAAGTCGTTTTCGCCCCAATCGGTTACCATCCGTACAAGCCAGAATGCAATGGTTAGAGCAATTGCCGCATACAGGATTCCAAGAAACCATCGCATTCCGCTCCGGACCAGCAAACCTTGCTTGGCCGGAAGGCGCTGTACTCCGATATCGGGAATTGGTACCTTCAAATTTTCCGTTCTCCCACTATGCCGCACTGCCGCCGACAGGATACCTTCAGGAGTGAGCTTAGCCTCAAGCGCAAGTTCAACTTCCCCAGCGGGGAGTTTTTCAAATTTGATTGTGCCGAGAAGAAGCGGCTTCGAAGCATCCGAAGCGTGATAGTAGAATTCGATGTCCACCTTATTCTGATTCTTTGACGCTGGTGTCAGCAGAAGTTGCCGTGAATTCCAGCCTCCGCATTTGAAGACAGTATAATGCTCACTATCGGCCAAACGAATGCTAATCCACCTAGTTTCCAAATCCCCTCTCATAGAAACAATCCTAGGATTGCCGCCATATATCGTCAAGCCTACTCCGCCTTGACAATTTACTGAGAAACGATCATATTTAAGATATGCAAGTGGTGATTCCCGCAATCGCCATTGTGATACTGGCGACTACGGCAATAATAAGCACCTTCTGGGTTCTGCGACAGAACAATAAAAAAAGAGAATCGTTTGGAACTAAGTCCCCCGCCAAACGGCGAAAATTCATCATAAGAGAGGTGAATCGTAGACTCGAGGCGAATCCGAAGGATCCCATAGCTCTCGAATCAATCGCAAGATTTCACTATCAGGAAGGAAACTTTGCGAAGGCCATGCGTGCCTACCAAACTCTGGTAGACTACGCCAGTGATGATCCAAGGCTGGATGAGGCCGAGCTAAACCTGCGCTATGGTCTCTCCGCAATACAGAGCAATTTTCTACCCGAAGCCCAGACTGCTCTGATGGCTGCTCAGATCAAAAAACCTAATGACTTTGAAATACGCGCGGGGCTTGGGAAACTTGAATTCGCGAAAAAAGAATACTCTAAAGCAATCAGGCACCTGCAGGAGACGCTTCGGCTCAATCCAAGGCATGGAGAATCGGCAAAGCTCCTGGGTTTGGCGCTCTTCCAGCTGGAAGAATATGCCAAGAGCATCAAATACCTGAAATTTGCATCCGATGCGGCACCCGGGGATACGGAAACTCTCTTCACCCTGGCCCGATCCCTATATGAAGCATCCAGCTACTCCGCAGCCCACAGCATATTCAATCGTCTTAAAAACAACCCGAAATGGGGACTAAGCTCATACCTGTACTCCGGACTAATTCATGAGAAATCAAGGAATTGGAACGACTCTATCTCAGATTACCAGGCAATTATAAACTACAGAGACGCTCCATCGGAAATTGCGCTTGAGGCAAAATACCGGTTGGCCGAAATATTCAGCCAAACCCACCAATTCGGCCGCGCATTCACCCTACTTAGTGAAATAAGCAAAATCGCCCCTGAATATCGAGATATCGCCAACCGCATGAAGCAGCATTATCAGGAGGCAAACGGCTCTCTGAAAACCTACCTTTCCGCTTCTCCGGACAGATTTATCATCCTTTGCAAGAAACTCGTACGAATGGCCTACACCGGCGCGAAGGTTACGATAATCGAAGTAGACAGCAAGCAGAAACAATGCGTTGATCTTATAGCTTCGGTTAGGATAGCACATCGGGACAGTCTCATCATATTTCGATATATGAGAACGGACGACGAGGTAGGGGTGTCATACCTCCAAAGCCTTTATTCACGTTCACAGGAACGTCATGCCAGCCGCAGTCTCTGCTTTGCTCCAGGAACCTATTCGCAGGCGGCGGAGCATTTCGCTAAGACTCGCCCCATCAAGCTGATCGATAAGCAGAAGCTGACAGAATACTTGGAGACTATTAATTCTGAATTCATTAGCAAGCAATCATGAGGGTCGGATTGTCAGCAGGTGCCGCTGTTCCTTTTGCCCGAGCGTTCAACTAGCGTGAACGCAGCATCCTCCAGCCTAATAGCCAGCGGAATTCCCGGAAATCCCGCTCCCGAACCAATATCTGCCAAATTCTCCGGCTCAGATCACTCAATATGCTTCAGGGCGGTCAGACTGTCCAATACATGTCGAGGAGTGGCATCCTAAGTACTGGCAAGCAGCCCATACTTTGGGTTCCACAGTTCGCGCTCGGCCACAAATTGCCTCAATCAATCAATTCTGTGTCCTTTCAGTTCTATTCCCGGAAGATTCAAGCCATTTTCCAGCTCATCCGGCGCGTTAGACATAAAAACTCTACTTCCCTACACAGAAGTTCGAGAAAACCAAATTGAGAATATCTGTCTTCCTTACCACTCCAATCAATTCCCCAAGCACGTCCAGGGCTTCATTAAGGTCCTCAGCCAAAAGGTCTATCGGAATACCCGAATTCAGTCTGAAATTATTCAAGGCTTCTATGGCCTGCAGCAGCAAAGCCCTCTGACGCGCGGAATTGATTACCGGGGCATCCCCTTCCGGACTGCCTCCGGTGGTTCTGGCACCTATCTCAGTTATCAAATCCGAGAAACCTACCCCTGTTTTGGCGCTAACCCCAATCCATCCGGACGGAATATCAGGGGCCAAATCAGCTTTGTTCCAAACGCGAATCAGACGACTATCTTCCACATCGAGGTTCATCCGCTCAAATTCTTTCAGCACCAAATTCCCCCGCGCGCCGTCCACCAGCGCCAGAACCAAATCCGAAGAGGCAATAAGCTCGCGTGTCCGCCGCATTCCCTCCGTCTCAATCTCATCAGCCGTATCAGTTCTCAAACCCGCCGTATCACAAAGCAGTATTGGGATTCCATCGTGATTCAGCCAGGCTTCAACCCAATCTCGGGTAGTGCCGGGTTTCTCAGTGACGATGGAGCGTTCCTCGCGCAGGAACAGGTTGAACAGCGAAGATTTACCCGTGTTCACCGGGCCGGCAAGGACAACTCTAATACCCTCCTGATGAAGTCGTCCGGTGTCCCAGGTACCGACGAGTCGTTCCAGGCTCTCCCGGCAAGAATGCAGCTCTTCCAAATCGAAATCAGCCTTTTCGCCCTCATCCTCGGGATAATCGAGTGCCAGAGATGCGATGGCAGCCTGCTGCTTAAGCCTATCTAACACATTGCTGACAAGCGATCGCACCGATCCACCCAACCTGGAGAGGGCCAGAGCTCTTCCGCGATCGGTCCGGGCTTCAATTATTTCCCGTACAGCCTCCGCCTGAGTTAAATCCATCTTCCCGTTGGAAAAAGCCCGAAAACTGAATTCCCCGGGGGCCGCATCCCTGAAACCTATTGACCGCAGTAGGTCCATAACAGCATCAGTCAACACCGGCCCTCCATGGCAGGAAATTTCCACGGAGTCCTCCCCCGTATAGCTGAAGGGCTCGCGAAAAACCGTCAGGAGAACCTCATCAATCTTCTCAAATCCATCCCGAAGCAGCCAACCATGATGAACCCGATTGCCCTCACTGTTCACAAGTATTTTCGGCCTGGAAAAAATTCCGGCTATTGCATTTATACAACCGGAACCCGAGGCGCGAATCACGGCTATGGCGGAGCGTCCCCTAACAGTTGCCAGGGCTGCAATGAGCTCGTCTAGATGGTACTCCATCAGGGAGCTAATTCGATTATTTTCTCGGCAAAGGAACGGCCGAACTGCCTAAAGGCCGCGCCAATGGCCTGTTGACTAACCGTTCCCTGGCTGGTTTTAGTAATTTCCAAGCGTAGAAGCGTCACCTGTCTCCGAATATCCGACATGGTCAAAATACCGGAAACTCTGACCGTATAGGTATCCCCCACCTGCTCAAAACTCTCCAACCCCACTCTGCCGTGAATCACCCTCTCATACTTATCGCCAAAACGAGAATCGGCCTTCAAATTTCGCAGCAGGGCGCTCTCCGATAACGACAGTATTTCGATCGGATTCAACTCCATAATGGAGACATTGAAATTGTCGACGATTAAGTCGGCAAGCAGTCCTTCGGCCGCGTCGGTTTCGCCCAGAACATTTCCAACCAAATCCGTTTCAAGAATCAGAATTCCCATGGGGATGGATCTAAGCCTTACTTGGGCATCGTATACGGCTACGGCACGCACCTCTTCCAGTCTATCTTCGAACTCTTCGATGGCAGCATCTCTCTCTTCGCCAAGAAAATCCAGAAATGGCTTTGCGCTGAAGGCAATTGTAAGTTCCTGCAATCCCGAAAGAACCACTTCGGGAGGACGAAAACTTATCAATCCCTCTGCATCCGAAAGCACACGGGCTCTTGCATCATATATGCTTCCGTCGCGGGCCCTATTTGGATAAGTGATAATGAATTCGGCATTTTCAACAGGCCTGCCCTGGGATTTAACGGCAAAAACCACCGGCAAAGCTGGCCTCATCCCAACAAAAACCCTATCCGGAACCCCAATAAGGCTAATCTCAAGGGAGTTTAGGGAGCTTCTCACCTCCTCAAGCGCGACTCTGTAACCGGCTTCGATGTCGGAAAGTCTGGAAATACCCGCCACGACTGCCCAGAGCAGCGCCGCTTCGTAGGCTTCATTCCTCTCCGCCGCCGCTTGGGCACGCAGAACATAATCTTGAAGTCGAGGATTCGCCGCTTCTATCATTGCGGAGAAACGTGCCGTCTGTTCCTCAAGAGCCTCTCTTTCCCAGCTTATCTCCACGGCGTAATGAATTCGCCCATCCATGCCTCTCCAGGCTCCCTTAGCGCCAAGGCTGACACCGAAATCGTTCGATTTCGCAGTGTCAACTGTATGAAGGATTTCTTCGAACAGAATCTTAAACTCGCTGAGTGCCTCATCACTCCAATACTCCACACGGCCTAGCCCCATCATCTCAATAAGGGTTGATTCCAAATTGTCAAATGCGGCTCTCTGCGCTTCGGCAGGGTTCTCCGCCGCTGCCCGACCGCGAACTGTACTATAGGAATCACTGCTCTCGGGAATTTCAAGCGTCCATTCGGGTGCTTCATCTTCGATTTCTATGTCGGTAACGCACGAAGAGAAAGAGAAGAGAATGAATAGAAGCAGAAGTAGGCGTATGTTCATTAAAACCCTATCCAGCTAATTTCTATTGTAACAAATATCGGCAGAATTTTCACCTATTTCATAAGATTCAAAATAACGGCAACTGCGCGAACCATTGCCGGCAGCGCAATCCACTCCGATCGGCTGTGAAAATTGATTCCTCCGGCAAAGGTATTGAGTGTTGGAACACCCATAGCGGTAAGAAGGGCAGCTTCGGAGCCGCCCCGAACTGATTTCTCAATAGGCTGAATTCCCGAGTCAAGTATCGCCTTGCGCAGGTGGGCAATTAGGTTCGGATATTTGCCGAGAGCCTCTTTCATATTTCTGTATTGCTCCCTCAATCTGACCGTAACCCGTCCTCCCGGAAACGCGGCCTCCACTGCTCGAGCAAGACTTTCAAGAGCCTTCGAACGCCGTTTGATATCCTCCGAGTCAAAACTGCGATAAAAAACAGTCAATTCAGTGCCATCAATCCCGCCGCAAACCTCCTGGGCCCAGTAATTGCCATAGCATCCATCGGTGGCCTCCGGGCTTTCATTCCTCGGCAGCATGTTGACAAACATTGCCGCCATCGAAACCGCATTCACCAGGCGTCCCCTCCCGGAACCAGGATGAATCGAGTAACCACTAAAGGAAATCTTCGCCATCCAGGCATTGAAGCACTCGATTTCAAACTCTCCTTCCTCGCTCCCATCCACAGCAAAGCAATAGCTGGATCTGATCTTCTCGCGGGGAAAGCAGCTCATTCCATTACCAGTTTCCTCATCCGGGGTAAAAACAATTTCCAGAGGTTTATGCGTCCACGATTTATTCTTGCTAATCCAGGATAGTGCAGTCATAATCTCTGCAATTCCGGCCTTATCGTCAGCACCAAGCAGGGTACTGCCGTCACTGGTAATAATCGTTTCGTTCTTGTAGCGCTTAAGCAGCGGCGAGTTTGCCGGACTCAGGATGATGTCGTCAGCAAGGCTAATTGCGCCCCCACTGTAGTTTTTATGCACCAGCGGCCGAACATTCTTCCCCGGTACATCGTAGCTCGTATCCACATGGGCTATGAAACCGATGGTTTCACCATTCGCAGGATTCCCCGGGATTCTTGTAATCAGATGACCGGAGGTATTCAGGAATGAATCGCTGAAACCCATTGCCTGCAACTCGGACTCAAGGAGTCGGAGCAGTGTCCACTGTCCCTCCGTCGAAGGAATTCTTTTCTGTGAAACAGCCATATTGCTCGTGGTATCGATAGCCGCATACCGCAGAAATCGATCAAGCAATTCCTCTGAAAATTCTCTTTTAATCAAATCATACAGATCCATTTCGATCCTTCATGTAATTTCTCATCCGAGCAAATCATCCAGCATATCGCGCTCCGTAACATCGGAATTCGCCATCTTTTCCGCATTCCGAAATAGCTCCTTCAATGCCAGAATTTCCTCCGCTAACAGCAAGCGAACGAATCTTTCCTGTGTTGGAGGAGTGTTTACCTGAATCAACCTATCGCTGCGCAGCAGGGTAATCTGTGTCTCATTTTTTTGGGCTACGTAAACCGGTTTCCCATATCCCACTCGCCTCGGGAAATAATCCGCTCGTCGAAAGGCATCAAGCAATCGAATCAAAACAAAATCCGCCAAATGACCAGTGGGCATGGAAAAGGAAACAACCCTGAGATCGGTGCTTTTACCCCTTCCCGGAGGTTTCCTGAAACCGCTTCCACCCCTTAGCAGCACCGTAATAATCGGAGGTGATACCAAGCCCGAGATTAGCATCGACATAACGGCAACCCCGAAAAGGCTGGGCCCAATAACCCCGGTAGATAGTCCTAAACCCGCCATAATCAGGGTAACCTCACCTCTCGGCAGCATTCCCGCCCCAATTCGCAGTGCTCCCCTGCCGTTAAATCCAAGCATCAGAGCAGGTATTCCGCATCCCACAAATTTTCCGAGAATTCCAAAACCCGTATAAATCAAACCATATACAAGAACTCCGCCAAGTATCGTAAAATCGACAAGCATTCCCATCACACAGAAGAAAACGGGCACTATGAATACTTGAAGTCCCTCCAAACGCCGCCGAATATCTTCCGCCACATCAGTACTTGATAGGGCCAAGCCCATCACATAGGCCCCGATAATCATCGCCAATCCCGCAAGCTCAGACAGACCCGCCAGCAGAAGAGCTAGACCAAAGGCTATCGCCGCCAAAGTTTCCAAGTCCTTCAATCCCTTCAAACCCCTTGTAATTCTCGGCGCCAAAACTATCCCAACTATCATACTCCCAATCCAGAAACCAAAGGCCTTCAGGGCGATTCGTCCAAGAAGTTTCCAATCCACTTCATTACCTTCGCCGCCGCCCATGCGCACCAGTCCAATCACCAGCGCCAGTAAGACAATTCCCAGCACATCATCCAGCACCACAGCTGAAAGAATGGTAACTCCCTCGGGGCTCGAGAGTCTGCGCCGCTCAGAAAGAATGCGAGCGGTTATGCCAACACTGGTAGCGGTTGCAACAATGCCCATAAACATCGCCTGTGGATCAAAAAACGAAGCAACATCCGGAATAAGAACCAAGGCTGAGAAGGCACCCAGGAAATAGGAACAGACCACACCCCCGAGCCCAACCAACGAGCCCGAACCCGCAAATCGAAGGAAGGTTTTGAAATCGGTTTTCAAACCGGAAGCAAAAAGCAGGACAACAGAGCCCACGGTTGCAAAGCCATAAAGCTGAGGCGTGATGGGCAGCACTGTACCGGCAGGAATAGCAAATAAGGGTTCGCCGCCCAGGAAAGACAGGGGAATTCCTCCCAGGGCGAAGGGACCGATAATAATTCCCGCAGCAAGTTCCCCCAGCACCGAGGGCTGCCTCAGAAATCGCACACAAACAAATCCAAGAGTTTTGGCCGCCAGCAGGATAGCCGTCAGTTGTAAAACCAAAATCATCATCAGATGTGACAGCGAGTTTCCCTCATGCATCGGTTCTGTCCTTACAAAGGGTGCTTAGCAGCTCACTCCCGTTCCTGGCAGCCAGAACTAGATTTCTGATTTTTTCATCAGCCAGGAGGGCACTCACCTCCGCCAGAAACTGCAGATGAGGTCCCGTCTGGGCAGCCGGAGAAATAGTCATAACAAAAATCCGCGCCGGCAGTCCGTCTAGGCTTTCAAAATCGACTGGCTCGACGCTCACCGCGACAGCGGCATGCAGCCGAGTGACGGAATCCAACTTGGCATGGGGAATCGCAACACCGTTCTTCATCCCAGTTGACATTTGAGCCTCACGCTGAAAAACGGCATTCAAAACATCATCCTTCACAAGACCTCTAGCGTTTGCCAGAATTATTCCAACCATCTCATGGATAATCTCATCCTTGGTGGAACCCGGCAAACCAACCCGCACCAAATCTCTATTGAGCACATTTCTCAGTTTCATCTAACAAAGCTAGACCCCGCTCCGGTCGTGGTCAATACCTCGAGACTTCTTGGAAGCCTGCAAGTCATGACAGCTCCCCCTTCTCCCTCAGCTTGACTGTCGTCTACAGCTCTATATATCATCCGCACAGGGCCCCGGTAGCTCAGTGGATAGAGCAACTGCCTCCTAAGCAGTGGGTCAGCCGTTCGAGTCGGCTTCGGGGTAATAACCACTCCGTCTCGTAGCCCGCAAATTCGTTGCCTGCCCGCGCTTGAAATTCACCTCCGCCGCAAGGGCATTCCGTGCCAGATTAGCCGAACCTACCCTCATAATAACGGAGCCGGCGAATTTTCTTACCATCTGATCGTAACTGCCAATCTCCGCAATTTCAGCCAAATTCAAACTAGCCCCAGCAATATCGCGCCTAAAATCCTCCGTCTCCGTCTCCGCAGCACCTTGATTGAAAGGACATACCTCCTGGCAGGCATCGCAGCCAACAATTCTATCGCCCAGGGCTTCCCCATATTCCAGCGCCCCCTTATGCTCAATCGTCATGTAAGAAATACATCGAGACGCATTGAGAAAACCGAGAGGAGAAAGGGCCTTATTTGGGCACGCGTCAATACACCTGCAGCACTCGGGTGGACAGCCAATCGGTTTTCCTGCCCTTCTATACCCACTCCCAAATGCGTAGGTTGTGATAATGTGCCCGAGCACTATCCACGATCCAAATCCCTGAAGGATTGCTAGTCCATTACGTCCCTTAAATCCTAGGCCGGAGGCCTCGGCTAGCCAAACTTCGTCCAGAGGACCAGTATCCGTAAAAGCTCTGAAACTATACCCCGGAAGCAAATCCGAGAGCTTACGGGTGATTTTCCGCAATTTTTCACCCAGCACCCTGTGATAATCACGCCCCCTTGCGTAGCGGGCTACTCGCCCAAAACCTCTACGTCCGGCCGTATTCGAATCAATTTCATCCTCTCTATAATAGCTAAGTCCGGTAACAAAAACACCCTTAGCGCCTTCCAGCAGCCTATCCGGCCGATATTTCAAATCACGATGCGACTCCATCCAGGCCAAACCAGGCGGCAGGGATTGCCCTGTGTTTGACAAGAAAGCCCTCTCCCTACGTTTTCTTTCCTCTTCCGATTCACCCTCCAGCGGCCAATTCAGCCAGCCCAAAGCGTTAAAACCCTCGGCTCCGAATATTTCCCGTAGATAATGCCAGTCGATAGTCTTCCTCCGCTGTACATCCTCCTGCAAAGCATCCTCCTCATAGCCGCTCACAGCCTGGATTTCCTTCCGGCTAAATCTCCGATGGCGGGCTTATCACCAGTGCGGGGGTAGGGATAATTCAGGTTCTTCGCGATGCCAGGTTCCAAGGATGCTTAATCCGGCTTCCGCAAGCTTGACAGAAGACACGGATAAATTCTATTTTCACCGCAGTGGAGGCGTAGCGAAGACGGTTATCGCGCCGGCCTGTCAAGCCGGAGATCGCGGGTTCAATTCCCGTCGCTTCCGAAATCAGGCAAATTAACCTCTTGAATCAAAGCCTTTACATCAAGGTCTCTTCCCTCGTAGATTTGGGCAGCCAGGGCGCGCATCTGCGGAACAGCAAATTCCCAGGTTCGTACAAGAAAATCTCTAAGCTCCTCATATTTACCCTGCCTCTCCTTACCTCCAATCCTCTCCCCCTCCGTCATACTGCTAATCACCCTCTCATGCTCCCTGGCCCTGTCCTCCAAAATCCTGCTCTCCTCTCGAAGTTCCTTCGATCGCAGCAAATCCAATTGACTCTCCGAATCAAAATAATCATGCAGGGCATCGAAAGAATTCTCCAGGGTCTGCCTTGAAGCGGCTAGCAGCAATTCCCGCTGCCTCCAATTATACAGGTATTTATCAGCGCTCTGCATGCTCAGCGACTCAAGTTCAGTGAAATCGGGTCCAATATCCCAGACATCTTTCAGGGAAAGAATCGTCTCCTCTTTCAATCGTGCTACAGTTATGTTTTTCAGGAACAGCTCTATTTCTCCCCTGCTTCTACCGGTAATCATTAAATAAAGCGCATCGGTATTCACGCTTCCGTCATCCCAGTCAACGAGCCAGGGATCCGACCGATTCATAAGATAACTAAGCGCGGTGTCAACACCAATAGAGTTATCGCCCGATATCTGATTCCGCACAGCTTCCCATGCTTCCCGGCCATAGAGGTTGAGAGACGCAATCGCCACCTGTCTAACCGATTCCGATTGATCATTCAGAGCATCAGCCAAAAAAGGAAGCGCCGAGGAAGCCCCAATTTCACCCATCAGATGAAGAGCGCTGATACGATTTTCTTCTGCCGAATCCGCATAGAATTCAGCTAACGCCGGAACAGCCTCCGGGCCATAGGTACCCAAGACAGCTTGAGCTTTCGCGGCAATACGGTCATCCTCGTCATCGAGCAGTCCCATCAGAAATGACAGACTCATAGTCGATCTTAGACCACCAATAACATCAAGTGCCGATAAGCGAACATAGTAGGCCGCTCGCGGATCACCCGCCGACGCATGGAGCTCGGGCAAGGCATCTTCTCCAAGTTTCAGAACTGCCAATTGAGCTTCACGTCGAATCCGAGCCGTATTCGAAGAAAGGCCATCAATAAGAACTTTGATGTCTTCCATACTTGAGAAGTATCCCAGGGTTCTATATGCAGTCGCCACCACAAGCTCATTTGCACTCAAAAGAGCCTTCCGGAGCAGTGAATTCTCCCTGTCTCCAATTTCCCAGACCGACAACGAGGCCTGATTACGCACATCGGCATCCACATCGGCAAAAAAATCGATAATAATCGGAATCTTATCATACCCTCCCAGGCTGGAAAGCAGGGATAATCCACTTGATCGCGCCAGGGGATTCGAATCACGCAATAGATCCATCACCAGAGGATAAAAATCCGTCCACATATCTCGAATTCCCCCGAACGCAAGTTCGGAAATTTTGGGATTCTCATTCAGGGCAGCCTGCACAATATCCGGATACAAAATCTCATTCCCGGATTCCAACGCCAGCATCAATCCAGCCAGACGGTAGTCATCCTGATCATTCTGCATCAATGCGCGAATATGGGGGATGTCTTCCTCTCCAATCCTGTATTTCTCACCTTCCAGTATATTGTCGACTGTTTGCTCCTGCAGCAACGAATCGTCCAAAACAAGTTCCCTAGTTGTTCTGCAGCTACCGAGAAATAAAACTGGAAGCAATGCGAGATATGTCAGAAAAATCCTCATAAGTTTATTCTCAACGGAGAGCAGGACTTTTGAAAGGGGCATATCATCCATCTTATGGCCAAGAAAGCCCTAAGATCACTGGCGCTATGGGATCAATCCGGAGACACTAGCCAAACGGAAGAAAAGGACCTGACGGCCGATCTTCCCACTGGGCCGAAAGAGGCTCACTCCACGGTTCTGTCGATTGAGAAAGCAGCAAACCTGCCGGGAAGAAACTCAAGCAATATCCTATCGGCTTTTTTCACACCGATGTTGCCGAACTCAGGACTGCCGAAGGTGAACTCCATCTATAGCTGCCATTAAACCGCACCTTCAAATTCGCCTTCGCGCAATTGCTTGAAAAGGCAAGCCGAAGAACCCCCTCCGATTTCCTTAAGAGCCCCCCCCTTTAGGTAGAGAGGGAAGGCTTACAAGTGTATCCTAGGGCACCCTATACTCTATCTTCCGAATGCGATGGTTGCTTTCATCTGCCACATAGACATTGCCCGATGAGTCCAGGGCCACGCCGGTGGGGCTGTTAAACCGCGCCTCTGCCGCGGCGCCATCCCGATAACCAGCCGTGCCGCTGCCTGCAAGGGTACTTACCTTCCAGATTTTATTACCATCATCATCTACTTCTTCGGTTTCGGTGATCTTCCGAATGCGATGGTTGTTTTGATCTGCCACATAGATATTGCCCGATGAGTCCACAGCCACGCCAGTGGGCCTGCTAAACCGCGCATCTGTGCCAACGCCATCCTTATGACCCCTCGTGCCGCTGCCCGCAATGGTTTTTACCTTCCAGACTTTATCACCCTCATCATTTTTTTCTTCGGTGATCTTCCGAACGCGATCGTTGCTAGTATCTGCCACATAGACATTGCCCGATAAGTCCACGGCCACGCCGGAGGGGTTGTGAAACCGCGCCGTTGTTGTGACGGTGTTATCCTGATCATCCTGATGACCAGCCATGCCGTCGCCCGCAATGGTTTTTACCCGCCAAATTTTATCACCCTCATCATTTTCTTCTTCGGTGATCTTCCGAATGCGATCGTTGTCTTGATCTGCCACATAGACATTGCCCGATGAGTCCACGGCCACGCCGGCAGGCCTGTTAAACCGCGCATCTGTGCCAACGCCATTCTGATGACCCTGCGTGCCGCTGCCTGCAAGGGTGCTTACCGTCCAGGTTTCATCACCAGCATCATCTTCTTCGGTGATCTTTCGAATGCGATCGTTGTTTCTATCTGCCACATAGACATTGCCCGATGAGTCCACGGCCACGCCGTAGGGCCAGTTAAACCACGCATCTGTGGCTTCTTCATCATCATCATTATCCCGATAATCTTTCTTGCCGCTGCCTGCAAAGTCGCTTACGATGCCATTGGGAGTGATCTTTCGAATGCGATTGTTGTTTTTGTCTGCCACATAGACATTGCCCGATGAGCCCACGGCCACGCCGTAGGGCTCGTTAAACTGCGCCGTTGCCGCGACGCCATCCTGATGACCACTTGTGCCGCTGCCCGCAAGGGTGCTTACCATCCAGGCTGGGGCTGGGGCTGGGGATGCGGAACCCTTGCAGGATGCCAAAAGGATGATCAGGGCCAAAATGACGCCATAGACGGTCTTCATATTTCTACTCTCCTTGAAGGTTTGGAATTTTTGCAGACTTAACAGGCTACTTTCGTTTGTACTATACACCCACCAGTGAGGGATAACAACTTCATTATTCAATTTTTTTGCCTGGCAGACACTTTTTCCGGCCCCGCGGCCAAAAACATCGAGCCTCCTTCATAACTTGCAAGTGTTTCATCCCGTGTTTTAACCGGCGCATTGCCCTCCGCCGCGGGGAAGGAGGCTCTACGGGACAAGTTCTACCACAGACGCGCCGCAGCGACTGAGGCAGTGCGCCGGGCTGTCGCCACGAATAGGGCTCCGGCATCGTAAATAATGCGAATTTATGGACGCGAGAGACATGAACATCCAAGGCACCCGCTAGAGCTGTTCAGAAAGCGGACTACCGCCAGCCTAAAGACGATGAGGATAGTTTTGAGAATCTGCCGGCACTGGGCATCCCGAATAAATCCCCAGCCTCGGGGGCATCTTATGCAGAAATGGGCGATACTGGATTCGAACCAGTGACTTCTGCCGTGTGAAGGCAGCACTCTAGCCTCTGAGTTAATCACCCCGGTCTTGCTCTTAAGTTTACAGCAGGGGTGGAGCTGAGGGCAAGGTCTACTTATCCCAGGGCCAGCGAATGCATTTCTTATGGGGACCAAAGAGCGAGATATCAGCCTCGCCCGAGATAACCATGCTTGTTATTTCGGCATTTCCCAACTGCTCCACTGCTCGGCTCAGGGTGGCACCGGTTTTAGCAACATCATCCACAAGGAGCACCCGCATCCCCCGAAAGTTCGCCAGATGCTCCGAATGCGAATGCCGATTTTTTCTCGAGCATTCCCCGGCTGATATCGTTTCGAGCGGCGCATCAAGCCAGCGTGAGGCCAGATAGGCCGGCAAGATGCCCCCGCGCTCAATGCCTATTACCATGTCGAACCTGCCTCCAAGCATGGTTCTAATCATCGCCATCAACCCGTCCAGACTGATTATTTGGAATTCCTTCTCCATTTACTCAGAAATAGTAATGAGATGCCCCCCCGTAAGGAAGATGAAATCAGTCAGAGCGGCAGCCCTGTTCGCCCCGCCCTGCTTTCAGGACAGGGCTGCGGGAAACACTTCGGACGGGCTGGAACCCCGGGAAGAGGCCACCAGGCTGTTAAAGCGAAATCTGGATTATGTCCGGGTTCGCGTTAATTGCTTCGAGAACAGATTCAGGGGGCCTCTCGTCAAGTTTCAGGGTGCAGACAGCGGCTGCCTGCCCGGAAAAAATGCTGTTTTCCATTTCCTCAACATTGATGTTAACCCCGCGGAGGGCCGACAATATGCTGGCCAGAACGCCTACGCGGTTGAAATGCCGTACTGCAAGCTTGTAGGGCGCGGGGCTCTTCTCCTGGCTGTTTACCTGGTTGATTGGCTTGCCGGTTTTGATGTAGGACTCGACGATGCGAACGGTTTCATCCGCTATTGCGTCCGCGGCCTGGTTGGTAGAGGCTCCAATATGGTGGGTGCCCGTTATCCGCCTTGCAAGCTCAGTGTGAGGAAAGTCATTGCCGTTGGCCTCGGGTTCGCCGGAGTACACATCAAGGGCGACTTTCAGGGATTTCTTGTCGATGGCATCTTTCAATGCTGCCTGATCCACTATCTCACCCCTGGATGTGTTAACCAGTATTGCCCCATCCTTCATCGCGTCCAGGAATTCGGCATTCACCAGGTTCATCGTTTCGGGGGCGGCTGCAAGATGCAGGCTGACTATGTCGGCGTTCCCCGCAAGCTGGAGTGGGCTTGCATAATAGGTGATGCCCTGGACTTCGGCAACCCGGGAATTTAGGCTGCGCGACCATGCGGCTACGGATATGCCAAAGGACTTGGCGCGCCTTGCAACCGCCTTGCCTATGGAGCCATAGCCGATTATGCCGATTGTCTTGCCTTTGAGACCATCGGCCTTGCTGTATTCTTTTTTGTTCCATTTGCCGCCCCGCAGCTCCTCTGCCTGGTAGGCAATGCGTCTGTCGGCGGCAATTATCAGGCCGATGGTGAGTTCGGCTACGGCATCGGCATTCTTGCCTGGGCAGTTTGCGACATGGATCCCCTGGGATGAGGCATGGCCGACATCTATGGTGTTCACTCCCGCACCAGCGCGAATGATTAGAGACAGGGAGGTTGCGGCATCCATAGCGGCGGCTTTCACCTTGGTTGATCGAACTATCAGGATGTCCGTGTCGCCGATAGCGTCCGGAAGCGCATTGGCGCTGAGGTTCGGTTCGATGCGTACGGAGGAACCTATGGTTTTGAGCTTGGCAAGTGCATTCTCCGACAGTTTGTCGGCTACCAAAATTTTCATATGTGTCTCGCATCCTAATGCCTCTTCGAAGTTTTGACTAGTGAAAGCATCGGTGAAAAACAAATAGAGCAGTGAAATATAAGCAATGCCGACCAGGCTTGGGGTGAGAGAAGTGCAAGAAGAGCGGAATTTGGAGAACCCTTTCCGATAACCTTCCGATTGACCGTTTTTATCGGCAGAATTACTATTCTAAATATGGGGATGTTTGAATTATGAGAACTATCATTACGCGGGCAGGAAGGCAGCCTGGGACAGGGAGAATCTTCCCGATGCCTTTCATTTCGCCTGGTGCGGCCGTGCTGCTGGCAGCTATCTTATTCTTTGCCTGCCGGAATGGCGATTATTCGGGAAAACACCGTTCTGATGAGGAGTCAGTTGATGAAAGGGGCTACGCGGAGCGCACTGTTCCTCCGAACCCCAGAGAAGAGGCAAATGAAGACGGCGTTATAATCACCCATGCGATTTCACTGAGAACTGAACCAAAATACTCAGAGAATTTCGAGCACTTCGAGTATGTGAATCCCAAGGCGCCAAAAGGCGGAACCATCGTACTGGCGGCCACGGGCACCTATGACAGCTTTCACCGCTATGGTCAGCGCGGCGACTCGTCACCGGGAGCAGCCCTGTTCTACGACACACTGATGGTTGGCAGTGAGGATGAGATAGAGGTGTACTACGGTTTGATTGCTGAAACGGTGGAGTACTCAGAGAGCTATGACTGGATAATTTTTAACCTTCGGGATAAGGCCCGGCATCAGGACGGAAGGCCGATTCTGGCGGAAGATGTGGTTTTTTCCTTCTACAAGTTTTTCGACGAGGGAGTCCCCCAATTTAGAACCTATTACAAAGATGTGATATCAGTGGAGACCCTCGGCGACAGGAGGGTGAAATTCACACTTGAATCTGGAGATAAGGAGAAGCTAATTTCATTGGGCGGGCTAACGATATTGCCCCCGCAGTACTGGGAAGGCAGAGATTTCTCCGAGCCGCTCACGGAGCCTCCCCTAGGCAGCGGAGCCTACCGGGTTTCGGACTACGCGATGGGCCAGTACGTGGTTTTTGAGCGCCTGAAGGATTACTGGGCCCTTGATATTCCGGTTATCAAGGGAACCCTGAATCTTGACTACATACGCTACGATCTCTACCGGGACGAAGTTGTCCAGTTGGAGGCATTGAAGGCAGGCGAGATAGATTTGAGGGCGGAGAATGTTTCCAAGCAATGGGCGACTCAGTATGAGGGGCCGAACTTCGATTCGGGTTATATAGTTAAGGAGGAACTGCCGAATGAATCTCCACCCTCGATACAGCGCTATGTCTACAATATCCAGAGGGATGTTTTTTCGGATCGGCGGGTACGGGAAGCAATCGGATTGGTATTGGATTTCGAGTGGTTAAACAGAAATCTTTTTTACAATCAGTATAGGAGAACAAGGAGTTATTTCCAGGGAACTCCCTTTGAGGCATTGGGTTTGCCGGGACCTGAGGAGTTGAAAATTCTTGAACCCCTTCGAGGGCAGATTCCGAGTGAGGTATTTGAAAGCGAATTTCAACCTGAGGTAACCGATAGCTCCGGGAACATACGCGCGCAGATTGCGAAGGCACTGGCTATTTTGGAGGAGGCCGGGTGGGAGATTCGCGATCAGAAACTGGTTAACATCGAAACGGATATGCCGATGGTTTTCGAATTTTTAATGTACAGCCCCTCAACCGAGCGGGCGGCCATTCCATTCCAGGAGAATCTGAAGAAGCTGGGGATAGAGATGACGATGCGCATGGTGGATTCATCGCAGTATATCAACAGAGTTAGAGAAAGGGACTTTGATATGGTTTCCTGGCCCAGCGCCGGAGCCTTCTTCCCGGGATCGGATCTCCAGATACTCCTGCATTCCGATTTCATTGACAGCACCTGGAACCTCTCCGGAGTAAGCGATCCGGCTGTCGATTATCTTGTGGAAGGAATCGTAGAGAATCAGAATGACAACCAAAAGCTGCTCTATTGGGGACGGGCACTCGACCGTGTTCTTCAGTGGAATCACTATGGAGTTCTGCTCTGGCACGCTGGTTTTGACAGGCTGGCATACTGGAACAAATTCAGCAGGCCGGAGATTAAGCCCAAGTACAGCATGGGATTAGGAACCTGGTGGTATGATGACAAAAAGGCGGCCAAGCTCCCATAGAACATGGGAAAGCAGGAGCCCTGCATCTGGCGGCTGGAAAAAATGGGTGGGACCGGCGGTGTAGGAGAGGAGCTTTGGGTTTATACATCCTTCGTAGGATTCTGCTAATCGTTCCCACTCTGTGGGCAATTGTCACAGTGAATTTCTTCATCGTTCAAGTGGCTCCCGGAGGGCCTGTTGACCAGGCTATCGCCGAGGCTCGGGGAATCAAGTCCAATATGTCTATGGAGCGGATCTCCGGGGCTGGGCAGAGGGAGACAGGTGAGGGGGCAGAGGATTCGGGCAGTCAGGATAGGAGCATGTACCGCGGCGCGCGGGGACTGGATGCCGAGACGGTGGCCGAAATCGAGAAGCGCTTCGGGTTCGACAAGCCGATTCATGTGCGATACGCAGCCATGCTTAGGGACTATCTTCTACTTGATTTTGGGGACTCGCTGTTTAAGGGCCGCTCCGTGATTGAGCTGATAATTGAGCGCATGCCGGTTTCCATCTCGCTTGGTCTTTGGACTACCCTGGCGGTGTATCTCATCTCAATTCCGCTAGGTGTCAGGAAGGCAGTTCGTGACGGTACCAGATTCGATCGATGGACGAGTATAGCCGTGATTTTCGGCAATGCGATTCCATCCTTTCTTTTTGCCATTCTGCTTATCGTTTTATTTGCCGGAGGCTCCTTTCTGAGTATTTTTCCGCTGCGGGGGCTTGTTTCAACAAACTGGAAGGAGCTGAGTTTCGGCATGAAGATTCTTGACTATTTCTGGCATCTGGCTCTTCCGCTCGCTGCCATGCTGATTGGCGGATTCGCCTCACTTACCTTGCTAACCAAGAACTCCTTCATAGATGAAATAGGCAAGCAGTATGTCATGACTGCCAGAGCCAAGGGCCTAACCGAGAGGAGGGTGCTGCTCGGTCATGTCTTTCGCAATGCAATGCTGATTATCATAGCTGGCTTTCCAGGCGCCTTCATTGGGATGCTTTTCACCTCCTCGGTGATTATCGAGACTATTTTTTCGCTCAATGGATTGGGCCTTTTGGGCTTTGAGGCGGTTATGCAGCGTGATTATCCTGTCATCTTCGGCACACTCTACATTTCAACGCTCCTGGGACTCTTTTTGGGTCTTGTATCCGATTTGATGTATACGGTGGTGGACCCCCGGATTGATTTCGAATCAAGAGCTATATGAAAGAGGCGAGATGGGGATGAGGGATTCGCTCACAGCCGAAAGACTGCTCCGCTTCAGACGCAATAAACTGGGCTTGGTGTCGGCCTATGTCTTCGGTACTCTCTTCCTCCTGAGTTTGTTTGCGGAGCTGCTCGCAAATGACAAGCCCCTCCTTCTCGGATTCAAAGGCAGAATCTACGCCCCTGTCTTTGTGAGCTACAGCGAGAGGGAGTTCGGCGGCGATTTTGATACAAGTGCCGATTACAGAGACCCCTTTGTAACCAATCTGATTGAAAGCGATGGCTGGATGCTGTGGCCGCCGATTCGCTTTCATTACAGCACCATCAACTATGGGCTTCCCAGCCCGGCCCCCTCCGCTCCAAGCAGGGTGAATCTGCTCGGAACGGATGACAGAGGGAGGGATGTGCTGGCCAGAGTCATCTACGGCTTTCGGATTTCGGTACTTTTCGGACTCTCTCTGACTTTGATCTCATCAATTGTCGGTGTGTCTGCGGGGGCGTTTATGGGCTACTACGGAGGGAAGCTGGACATCATTGGACAGAGATTTATCGAAGTGTGGAGCAGCCTGCCAACCCTATTCATCCTGATAATCCTTTCGAGCGTGGTACAACCGAATTTCTTCTGGCTCTTGGGCATCCTGCTCCTTTTCAGCTGGATGGGCTTTGTCGGTGTGGTGCGGGCTGAATTCCTTAGGGCGAGAAATTTCGAATATGTTCTTGCGGCGAAGGCTATGGGTCTCTCTGACAGGCAGGTGATATACCGCCATGTGCTTCCAAACGCGATGGTGGCCACCCTTACCTTCATGCCCTTTACGCTGAGCGGGGCAATCACTTCATTGACGGCCTTGGATTTTCTTGGCTTTGGGCTGCCTCCGGGCTCGCCCTCCCTGGGGGAATTACTCGCCCAGGCCAAGGCAAATCTCCAGGCGCCCTGGCTTGGGCTTTCGGCCTTCTTAGTGCTGGCGCTTATACTGGTTCTCCTGGTTTTTGTGGGCGAGGCCGTGCGTGATGCCTTCAACCCCAGGAAAGCTGTCTGATGGGCGGGAACAGTCTGCTTGAAATAAGAAATCTACGGGTTGGATTTAGAAGGGAGGGAGCGTTAAACGAGGTGCTTCACGGGGTGAATTTGAATTTAGCCGCGGGAGAGACGTTGGCGCTTGTGGGGGAGAGCGGTTCCGGGAAAACTGTCACGGCTCAATCGCTGCTTCGTCTCTATCCGCCGAACCTGGTGGAGTATAGCAGCGGAGAAATTATTTTCGATGGTATTTCTATTTTAGATGCCGGCGAAACCGAGCTGCTCTCACTGCGCGGGGCGAAGATTGGTATTATCTTTCAGGAGCCGCTCTCGTCTCTAAATCCCCTCCACGATGTCCGTAAGCAGCTAAATGAGTCGTTAAAACTTCATCGGGGCTTAAATCCGGGGAAGGCTACCCCAATTGCTCTTGATTGGCTTAGGCGAGTTGGTCTTCGCAATGCCGCTTTGCGTCTGCGCTCTTATCCGCACCAGCTCTCAGGGGGGGAGAGGCAGCGGGTTATGATTGCCCTTGGAATGCTAAACAATCCAAGGCTTCTCATTGCCGATGAGCCCACAACCGCACTGGATGTAACTATTCAAGCGGAGGTGCTTTCCCTCGTAAAAAAACTCCAGTTGGAAACGGGGATGGCAATTCTTTTTATCACTCACAACCTCGGAATTGTAAGGCATTTCGCCGAGCGCATTGCAGTGATGCAGAACGGCAATATTGTGGAAATTGGCAGCACGGAAAGGGTATTCAGAAGCCCTGTCCATGAGTACACGCGGCTGCTTATCGACGCGGAGCCGGGCGAGCTGCCTCCTGAGGCGGATTCGAATGCACGTGTGCTGGCCGAGATTAGGAATCTCAAAGTTCATTTTCCGATTCAAAGAGGTTTTCTTAGGCGAAGGGTGGGATATGTCAGGGCGGTTGATGGCATCAGCGCCTCTGTGCGTGAGGGCCAGACTCTCGGCGTGGTGGGTGAGAGCGGTTCCGGGAAAACCACCCTGGGTAAGGCTCTGCTTCGTTTGGAGAGCAGTGAGGGCGAAATAATCTACGATGGGAAACCGATTAGCGGTTTAGACAGGAAGGCCATGCGGCCGCTGCGGAGGGAAGTTCAGATTATCTTTCAAGACCCCTTTGGCTCGCTGAGCCCGAGAATGTCGGTTGAGAAAATCATTGGAGAGGGTCTGAACCTTCATAAGATTGGAGAGAAGGGGGGGCGTTTGGAGCTGATTCGGCAAGCGATGAAGGAAGTGGAATTGGACCCTGCCCTTATAAAGCGCTATCCGCATCAGTTTTCGGGCGGGCAGCGGCAGCGGATTGCGCTGGCTCGGGCCCTGGTTTTGAAGCCGCGGCTTATTGTCTTAGATGAGCCGACATCTTCCTTGGACAGATCAATTCAATTTCAGGTGATAGAGCTCCTAAAAAGAATTCAGCGGAAACATGGGCTGAGTTACCTTTTCATCAGTCATGATATGGCGGTAGTGCGGGATTTGTGCCATGAAATAGCCGTGATGAAGGATGGTCTAATTGTAGAATCCGGTGAGGCCAGGCAGATTTTTTCTGCGCCTAGGCATCCCTATACGAGGGAGCTTATTCAGACGGCCTTCAATCCGGTGCTGTAAGGAAGGACCGTTTACATCGGATTAATTCATCACCTATAATCGAAAGATGAAAATAAAGCACCTTGCTTTCGGCGCTGCCGTTTTCCTCTACCTGTCCTCGGGATTATGGGCAAAAGCGCAATTTGAGGGTGCTGATGATTTAATTGTCAACGACCCCGAGGTGCGCCATGGAATTCTGTCCAATGGGATGCAGTATTTTGTCCGTGCCAATTCCAAACCCCCGGGGATGGCTGAGCTTCGATTAGTGCTCAAAGTGGGCTCAATTCTCGAAGACGATGATCAGCTTGGCTTGGCGCACTTTGTTGAGCATATGCTCTTCAACGGCACAGAGCGCTTCCCGGCGAATGAGCTTGTGAATGTGCTGGAATCCTTTGGCATTAAGTATGGCCCGGAGATAAATGCTCATACATCCTTTGACAGCACGGTTTACAAGCTCAGGGCCAGTACAAGGGATGATGAGGAATTTCAACTTGCCCTCAGTGTTCTGGAGGAGTGGGCCTTCAATGCTGCTCTCACCGAAGAGGAATTTGAAAAAGAAAGGGCCGTCGTAATTGAGGAATGGCGGGCGGGTAGGAACGCCGAGGCCAGGGTGCTTGATGAAATCTATCCAATCCTGTTTAAGGGCTCGCGTTACGCGGAGCGCCAGCCCATTGGAAGCACCGAAATCATTCAAAACGCGCCGGTGGAAGCTCTCAGACGTTTTTATAGGGACTGGTATCGTCCGGATTTAATGGCTGTAATAGCGGTGGGCGACTTCGATGCGGATGAGACTGCCCGCATGATTAGGAAACGTTTCAGCGGGCATGAGGGGCCCGAAAGGCCCAGACCGCGCGTGCAATATGAAATTCCCGGGCATGATGAGACTCTCGTCAAGGTGGTACATGATGATGAGGTTACCCGCAGCAGTATTCAAATAATAGTTAAGCATGATAATCAGGTTAGCCTCTACAAAGAGGATCTTAGACATGAGGCAGTGGAGAAACTTTTTTACAGCATGTTTAATCAGAGACTTGCAAAGATTGCCCGGGAAGAAAATACGCCCTTTCTCAGCGCCCATGGTTTTACGACTTCGTACACGGGGCAAACTTCCATCAGCAGCCTGGCTGCAGCGGCGCGGGAGGACGAAATTCTGTCGAGTATGGAGGCATTGCTTACCGAGGCCGAGCGCATCCGGGCCTTTGGCTTTTTGGATTCCGAGTTGGAAAGGGCGCGGCGCGACTTACTGAAGCAATATGAAAAACTGTGGAAGCAGCGTGATGATTTGGAACCGCCCGTTTTGATTAAACCTCTGATGACGGCTTTCCTGATGGGCGAAGCGTATCCCTCGATAGACTGGCTGTGGCGAGTCCTCAACGAAATTCTTCCTACGATTACATTAGAGGAGGTGGCCGGGTATTCCGAGATTCCGCTTAGCGGTAAAAACCGAGTTGTTGTTGTTAGAGGGCCCTCGGTTCCGGAGATCATTCAACTTGGCGGCGGGGCGGCTGTCTTAGAGGTTTTTGACAGAGTGAGGGATTTGAAGCTTGAGCCATGGACGGAAGAGGAGGTTTCCGATGTGCTGGTTTCAAACCCGCCGGAGCCTGGGCAAATCCTCTTACGTTCAGTGATTGAGGAGGTGGGCGTGCATATTTGGGAGCTCTCCAATGGCGCCAGGATTATCCTTAAGCCAACTTCCTTTACGGCCCAGCAGATACTCTTTCAGACTCACAGCAGCGGCGGGCTTTCCCAGGTGGAAGATGAAGACTATATCTCGGCTCAATACGCGGTTGATGCGGTTAACGAGGGCGGATTGGGAAATTTCTCGGCGGTGGGGCTATCCCAAGTATTGGCAGGTAGAAACATCTCCATTGAACCATATATCCATGAAAACTACGAGGGCTTTACGGGAACCGCGACGTATGATGATTTTGAAACCTTGCTGGAGCTGTTTTATCTACATTTTACCGCACTCCGAAAGGATGAAACTGCATGGGAGACCTTCAAGGCTAGAACCATCGAAAGAATCAGACATCGTGAATCTTCACCCGCATTTCTCTACAATAATTTTCTTTGGGAAACCATTTTTGATGGACATCCAAGGAGCAAGCCCGTCACCGTGGAGAGTTTCAATAAGGCTGATATGGATAGGGCTCTGGAAATCTTTGCTGAACGCTTTGCGGGTGCGGCAGATTTTGTATTTGTTATCGTTGGGGATTTTGACCCCCCGGACATCGAAGAAGTCGTTAAGCGTTGGCTTGGAGGCTTGGTCGCTGGTTCTGCTGATGAGGGTTGGATAGACCGCGGTATGAGAAGCGTTCCCGGAGTGAGGGATGTTTCTCTGGAAGCCGGCTCTGAACCTCTTAGCATTGTTACCCATGTTTGGAGCGGACAGTGGAATGGAAATTTTGCCGAGAGATACAGAATTCAGTCTCTCGCGGCGGCACTGGAGATGATCTTTACCCAGGTGATTCGGGAAGATGCCGGCGGAACTTACAGCATAGGAATTCTCCCAAGGTTAACTATGGTTCCCGTTAAGAGCTATCAGTTCATGATTCAATACTCATGTGCTCCGGACAGAGTGGAAGAACTCAGTGAGAGAGTACAAGCAGTTGTCAGCCAATGGAAGGAAGAGGGCGTGGAAGAGAAATATGCTTCAGATGTTGCAGCATCACAAAGGCGCAGCTACGCCGAAAACCTGGAAAAAAATGACTGGTGGCTGAATCAAATCGTTTTCTCGGTGGCAACCGGCGTAGATTATCGAGAGCTGCTTAACAGACAGGCCCTGTATGAGCTGCTTAGCGCGGAGGTTCTTAGGCAGACGGCGCGTAAGTACTTAAACGATGATAATTACATTCGGGTTGTGCTCTATCCCGCTGATTTCTAATCCCCCTTTCCGCATAGGATGCGACACAGGCTAAGCGAACAGTTTCACTAAACCGGCGATATCAGAAAAGAATTCACCAGTGTTACATTGGGCTGTGATGAGCCTCAAGCGAACAGACCCATCCTAAGTGTTTTGTCTTGCTTCACTAACAATTTTGCTGCTCTGCAATTTCAATTCTTTGTATTCATCTTCTGTAATAATTGTCACCCCAAATGGCGCAAACAATGTTCCAATAGTTCTAAACTGTGCAATTCCCATTGGGATGGTAACTATACCGACACAGGAACCAACCGCAGCAATTGCTTGTACCGCAACCAGCCACCATCCAAATAGTATCGCCCATAAAACATTTGCGATAGGCACGAGAGCATCCCACCATTTTTTCTCTTTCTCTTCCGTTTCCGCTTTAGTCAACTCTTTTAATTTCTTTCTTCCAATTAATCGATTTTTGAATGGTGAAAAATGCCATTTCCCAATGGTAAACATCGACAATCCCAAAGGAAAGAATACTATGGTTAGACACAGTAATGCCCCAAAAACATAGTACCCAATTGCCACAAGCCATCCAAAATTTAGAACGTGATACAATACAATAAGAACCATGTGTTCCCCCTTTAGTTGTTGCTTTCCCTTAAATCTTAATGTCGAGGGTTAGTGTCCTGTCAAGTGGAGTAAGTATCCATCTCCGGAATCCCATTTCTCCCCGCCTGCTCCATCGTCAAGGCTCCGATCAGTCGAACAACTAAAGGCATCGTCAGGAAAGATTCTCACGACATTCGTACGGCATTTGATATTTTTGTTCAGTCGCCTCAGGTTGTTCGTGCTGGCGATATGGCGGCGTTTACGAGCCCGAAGTTTTTATCACTGCTTGCTGATATCTGCTTAGGGCTGCCCCTAAGTGCCCGCATGAGGTTTAGGGATGACTGTGTACGGCAGGCCGCCGATAGCATTGATGATCGGTTTCATTCGGTGAGAATCAAGTCTCGCCGAAACGGGATTTCTGACTGTGCCCGCTAGGGTAATTCCGAACGTTGAAATAGTTCTGCTGCCATTTTGAGCGGAAAGAAAGCCTTGTCTGAGAAATGGAATTTGCTATAGATTATTTGATGATTGAGGTTATGCTTGGGGCAGATGCAGCGGGTGTCAATCCCGATGTGAAGCTTCATTCGACAGGGCTTACCACTAAGGAAGAACTTGCATGCAGCGCATGAATGTCAAACCAGAGTTACTTAGCTGGGCGCAGGGCCGTTCCATGAAGAGTACGGAGATGCTGGAGAAGAAATTCCCCAAGCTCAAATCGTGGCTTGAGGGCGAGCTTTCTCCGACATTCAAGCAACTTGAAATCTTCGCCAAGGCAACTTATACTCCTATTGGCTTCTTCTTCCTCCAGGAACCTCCGATTGAGCGGGTTCCCATCCCTGACTTCCGCAAAATACCGGCGAACACCCCTCCCAGCCCGGACATGCTGGATACGATTTACATCTGCCAGCAACGGCAAGAGTGGTATCGGGACTTCGAGAACTCCATGCAGGCCGAGTCGCTTTCATTCGTCGGTTCGGCATCGGTGCGTGATGATGTTGTCAAAACCGCGGCAGATATCCGCGATGCCCTCAATTTCAATATGGACGAACGCGGGCGCATGCGCGCTTGGATCGACGTACTTCGCAGTTTCATCAGACTAGCGGAAGATATTGGCGTGCTGGTGATGGTTAGTGGTGTCGTAGGCAGCGACAACCGGCGCAAACTCAAGCCGCAGGAGTTCCGGGGCTTTGCCTTGGTGGATAACCTGGCGCCCTTGGTGTTCATCAACGGTGGCGATAGTAAGTCTGCCCAGATGTTCACATTGGCCCATGAATTGGCCCATGTTTGGCTTGGCCAGTCGGCTCTGTCCAATGATCAAGCTAAAGAGCCATCGTCGCACGAGGTGGAGAAATGGTGCAACCAGGTAGCGGCAGAACTCCTTGTGCCTCTTGAATTATTTCGCCATTCCTTCGATAAGAAAAAAGACCTTCAAGACGAAATGAAACGACTAGCGCGGCTCTTCAAGGTGAGCACTCTGGTAATCCTGCGTAGAATTCACGAAATCGGCGGCCTTACACGCGCTGAGTTTTGGGACGCTTACGACGGCGAACTTCAGCGCCTGCCAGCGGCTCCCAAGGCTAGTGGCGGCAACTTCTATCTAACCCAAGCAGCGCGGGTAAGCAAGCGCTTCGCCCGCGCATTGATCATCAGCACCCTCGGAGGGCAAACCCTGTACCGCGATGCCTTTCGGATGCTGGGTTTCTCCAAGCTCTCTGCTTTTCGGAAGCTCGGACATAGCCTGGGGGTGATGTAACGGCCTACCTGCTTGATGCCAACGTGTTCATCCAGGCCAAGAACCTGCATTACGGGCTTGATTTCTGCCCCGCCTTCTGGGACTGGCTGATTGCCCAGAATCAAAGGGACAATGTCTTCAGCATTAAAGAAGTCGCCGATGAGATTATTAAAGGCAACGACGAGCTTGTGGACTGGGTTCAAGAGCGTGGTAAACGTCTCTTTCGCAAACCCGATAGGACAATACCTTCCATTTTTTTCGAAAAAGTGAGCAAGTGGGCAAATGAACAGAGCTACAGTCAAGCCGCAGTGAGCACGTTCCTGAAATCAGCTGACTATTACTTGGTGACACACGCCCTGGCGAGCAGTTACACCGTCGTCACACATGAGATCGCGGCCAACTCGACCACGAAGATCAAGATTCCCAACGCCTGCGCTGGTCTGGATATCGATTATATGACTCCGTTCGAGATGCTACGACTAGAACGAGCACTCTTTGTATTGGAGGAGCCTCATGAAGCAGGCCAGCAAAATCGCCTTTGAGAGCTTTAAGGCGGCGTTTACGAGCCCGAAGTTTTTATCACTGCTTGCTGATAATGGGCATTATATGATGTGGGTCAATCTCTGATAATTCCGCACTCTCTCAAGTTAATCCGAGTCTGCATACGTATCATCCTGCTCCAAGGTGCTACTTTCGCGGATCTTATCTGCCTCTTCAGTCCTTCCCACCTCGCGGAAAAGTCTCTCTGCCTCCCTTAAAGCATTGTTCGACAAATCCTCTTGCTTAGGGAAAAGATAGGGTATCGCCATGTAGGCCTCGGCCGCCTCATCCAATCTTGCCTCTGCGAGGTAACTGCGAGCTATTCCCTCTTGAGCCTCTGCTCCAATTCTGCCTGGAATTTCCCGAACCAGCACCTCATATATCTCCCTTGAGCGATTGAAATTCTCCTTTCTCAGATATGAATGGGCAAGTAAGAGCAGTGCCTCCGAACGATCTGTCAGCGGTAAGGATTCATCTTCGGCGATATCCTGCAGGAGTGTGACGGAATCGGATGAAGTCAATCTAGCCCACGCAAGGATAATCGGAGCACTCAGGCTTAGATTGTTTCCCAAACTGTCCATAACTCTACTCTTCGCATCCATGATAAGATTCAAGTTACCGCTGTTCTTCAGCATTTGGGCCCAGGAACGGATGGCAGCGGGCGTGCCGGGATTTTCGGGGTGATTTCTAACCCAGGTACCATAGCGTTTGGATGCATTCTCCACATCACCACCTTCCTTGGCAGCCAGGGCAGCCCGCAGTCCTGCCTGAATAGCAATTTCTGTTTCCGGATGCTGGGCTTGAGCGCGATCGTACCAGCGGATTGCCTCGGCATAGTCCCCATCCCTCATGGCATTTTCGCCCATCCTGAACGGCAAATCCGCCGCCAAGCCGCTATCGGGGAATTCCTTACTCATTATCCCGGCAGTTATATTGGCCTCCTCAATTCGATTCAGATTCAACAGAATCCAGGCCTTCTGATAAAGGGTTTCCTCCCGCCATTGCTCATCTTTGGCAAGTAGGGCATCTTCATAGGCGGTAAGCGCCCCCTCCCAATTTCCTCCGGAAGCCAAACTCATACCAATTCGAAAATGAGCTCTGGCCCTCTGCTCGGCGGTAATTGCCGCCCTGGCCGCATCCTCAAACGCGCCTGCCGCCTCATCCCATTCAAACTGACGAAACCAGGTCCATCCAATTCCATAAAGGGCATTGAATAGAAGATCGCCGTCGGAATGGCTAGCAGCATTTCGGTATGCCTCCCTCGCATCCACATAGCTTTCCTCATCGTAGTGGGCCTCGCCAAGATAGTAGGCCGATTCAACACTCCAGGTCCCCTTGGGATCCGACGTAATGATCAAGTCCAGCAGCTTCATTGCTTCTGAATTCATACCACCATTCAGATATGCAATGGCCGCAGAATAAGCGGCTCTGCGGCCTGCCTCTCCTCCCATCACTCCTCCACCAGCCTCAGTCGCTCGGATGTAATAATCCGCGGCGCGAATGTATTCCTTCCGCTCCGAATAAATAAACCCGATGCGCGAATTCGCCTCCACGGCCGTGGGTGATTCATCGTGATCCCTCACTATGATTCCGTAATAGCGCAGGGCCGAGCTGGAATCTCCCATGCTCAGGGCGAGTTCACCTCGTAGAAAAAGATAGGAAGGGAGATCGGGACTCCCAGGATAATCTCGGATTAACACCTCAATTACGGCTTTGGCACGGTTTAGCCTGGCTTTTTCACGATAGGCGGCAAAGGCCAGACGGAGGGCCTCCTCGCGCCTATCATCCTCAGGATATCGATCTGCAAATCTCTCCAACAACTCGGCTCCACGCCCATCCTGATGAGAAATAAGAATGTTCCCGGCAAGAAACTCCGCATCGGCGGCTATTCTCTTATCGGGGCCGTTAATCGCCTTTTCGAGATGCGGAACAGCCAAAGCAGCCTCATCGGTGCCCAACCAGGTTTGAGCCAAATTGAAGGCAGCTATCTGCTCCTCATTTTCATTTTCAGAAGCCTTGAGTATGGATGAATATGCATCTTCTGCGGCATCAACCTGTCCCATGCGCAGATATATGGCTGCTCTGATTTTGAGGGCTACTTGAGCCTCTTCATCAATGCCTGAATTGTTGAATTCCCTTTCCCATACATCGAGATAGTATAGGGCCTCCTCATTGAGCCGTGCGTCGGAGGCCAAGCGGGCTGCTTCCAGCAATGCAAAGGACATGTAGGGTAATTTTTCATCAATAGCTATGTAATCTCGGTAAGCCTCCAATGCCGCTCGATCCTCCCCCATTTCCTTTCGTGCCTCGGCAATCCAGTAATTGCCCTGCAATGCCAAGGAGGATTCCGGATACTCGGAAATCAACCTGATAAAGCTTTCGATGGCCTCCGTGGGTCTATTATCCAGAAGTTGAATCTGCCCCAGGCGAAAAACAGCCTTCGCTGCCAAATCCCCGAGTTCGCTTCTCTCTGCCAGTTTCGAATATGCTGTCTCTGCCCCTTCCCAGTCTTTGAGGTTTTCCAGGGATGCTCCCAGGTAAAACAGGGATTGCTCCGAACTTTCATCGTCAAATTCGATTTGATGTTCAAAGGATGCGGCGGCTCCGGTCCAATCCTCCAGCCTATAGCAAGAGAGACCGTTCCAATAGGCAGCTCGTCCTAGCCACCGCGATTTTGGATATTTCTTGTCAAAACCCCTCAGGGACTCAAGGCAGCGATGATAATCCCCCATTTTATAATAGGCCGCGGCACCGAAATAGGTGGCGGAATCAGCACGGGGGTCCTCCGGATACTCACGGATAAACTGTGCAAACCGAGATGAGGCTGTTTGCCACAAACCCGCCGTGAATGCCTTATAACCCTGTATGTAGAGTTGATCGGAAGAAAGCCCAAAAGCCGCAGTGCACGTTAGGGAAAACACAGAAACAAGCCTTCTACAGGGTTTCATTGCTTCCCATGGGCATACTATTTGCCCGATTCTTTTTTCTGCTTGCCCTGCTTTTCATGGTATATCCCGGGAAGCAGGAGCTCGCCGACTTGAAGTTCATCTCTCACGGGGGGTTCAAGCGGTTTTGAGGCGGCCGGATTTTTCCTACCCTTGCGCCTGAAGATTATTTTATCTGACCGCGTTTCTACGCGAACCGTATCCCCAGTCTTAAAACGACCTTGCAGAATAGCGATGGATAGAGGATCTTCTATTTCTTTTTGGATAGTTCGCCTTAGGGGCCTGGCTCCGTAAATCACATCATAGCCCATTTGCACCAGTAAATTCCGGGCCTTGTCGTTCACTTCCAATCCTATCGATAAACCGGATAATCGATTTTCGACTTCCCTAAGCATGATTTCCACAATTTTCGTGATGTGTTCGTGTTCAAGATTGTGAAAAACAACAATTTCATCAATCCGATTGAGAAACTCGGGACGAAAAGCTTTCTTCAGTTCCGCGAGCGCCGTTGCTTTGATATCAGCATGCGCCATGGTGCTTTTGCTGGTCCGAAAACCAAAATTCCCACGGTTAATTTCCCTTGCTCCCGCATTTGAGGTCAATATCAGAACAGAGTTTCTAAAAGAAACCCTATGGCCGAGGCTATCATAGAGCTCACCCTCCTCCAGAACCTGCAGCAGCAGGTTGAAGACATCAGAGTGCGCCTTCTCAATCTCATCAAACAACACCACGGAATAGGGCCTCTTGCGAATTTTTTCGGTTAGCAGACCACCCTCCTCATAGCCGATATAACCAGGTGGTGCTCCGATTAATCGCGAGGCATTGTGCCTTTCCATGAAATCGGACATATCCATTCGGATAAGCGCCTCATCATCTCCAAACAGGGACTCTGCAAGACTCTTTGCGAGGAGGGTTTTACCCACTCCAGTTGGTCCAAGAAAAACAAAGGAACCGAGTGGTCGAGAGGGGGAATTCAAACCGGTTCTTGAGCGGCGTACTGCGGCCACAACCGATGCAATGGCTTCAGACTGCCCTATAACCTTGGAATGCAGTTCATCCTCAATTTGGAGCAGCTTGTCCGATTCAGTCCTGATAATTCGTACCATGGGTATGCCTGTGTTCTCCGAAATCACCACCTGTATGTCTTCGGCGTCTATCAGGATTCTTTCTTCCTTGAGCGTTTTTTCCCACTGTGTCCTAAGTTCGTCTATGCTGTCGCGCATTTCGCGAATCTTATCGCGAACCTTCGCCGCATTCTCATAATCCTGGGAGTTAACAAAGGCAATCTTCTCCTCGGACAGCTCCCGAGTTTTGTTTTCAAGTTCGCTGATTGCTTCAGGTTTATTGGTGGTCTCCATTCGCTTACTGGAACCGGCCTCGTCGATGAGATCAATGGCCTTATCCGGAAGATGACGGTCGGTTACGTAGCGATCGGCAAGCTCAGCGGCAGACTTCAAAGCCTCATCGATATAAGTAACATTATGATGATCCTCGTAGCGACTTTTTATTCCACGGAGGATTTGGTAGGTTTCTTCGAGAGTGGGTTCATTGATAATCACGGATTGAAATCTGCGTTCGAGGGCCGCGTCCTTTTCAATGTATTTCTTGTATTCGTTCATAGTTGTTGCCCCGATGCACTGAAGCTCTCCCCTGCTTAGGGCCGGTTTAAGCATATTCGATGCGTCGATAGCTCCCTCAGCACCGCCTGCTCCGATAATCGTATGGAGCTCGTCGATGAACAGGATGGTATTGCCGGCCTTGTCAATTTCCCTTATCACCTTTTTGAGCCGTTCCTCGAATTCACCCCTGTACTTCGTTCCCGCAACCAGCGCTGCCAAGTCAAGCCCGACAAGCCGCTTCCCCGCAAATATGTCCGGGGCGGTGCCGTTTACTATCTCCTGAGCCAATCCCTCTACCACAGCCGTCTTACCCACACCCGGTTCACCGATCAGAACCGGATTGTTCTTCGTTCGGCGGGCAAGAATTCTCATTATCCGTGCAATCTCCCGTTCGCGCCCCACCACCGGATCAAGCTGTCCCTTCCGTGCCATCGCGGTTAAATCCCTCGAGAAATCATCAAGCATATTGGTGGATGATTTAGCTTCGGTTGCTCCCTCCCTTCCTGAAAACCCAGGTCTTCCTATCTTGCGTTGGGCTCTTCCCGCGTTTTCTCGCTCACTGTTAATTTCGTAGATAACGCCGCGAAGGATATCTACTGTAATCTTATATAGGGAAAGATAGGCATTGGTTGCGCTGCCTGTCTCAGCCGCCGCCGCAAGCAGAAAGTGCTCTGTACCAATGTATTCATGGTTCAGGAAGATAGCCTCATTAGCCGCATTTTCAAGTAGGAGCTTCACCCGATTCGAGGGCGGGATTTCATCGCCTTTCACCTTCTTGTCGTTTGCTGGAAGTCCCTCTTCGATTCCCAGCAGCATCTCGGCAGTATTGACTCCCAGACGCTGGAGGCACCTGAATGCTATTCCCTTTTTTTCACGAAGAATGGCAAGTACAATATGCTCACTCGATAGCCTACTCGCGTTGAAACGCCTTGCCTCTTCCTTGGCGAGCAATGTCAAAATCCGCTGAGCGCGCTGTGTTAAACCCTTAATCATCTCCCATTCTCCCCGTTTACATTTAAGAATAAAGGATTTCCGCCCTTTTAACCACTCAAACTTTGAAAAACTACCTTACTGAGACTCATAAGATCTCAAGTTGTTTCAGGAGCCGGTGGAACCTTGAAGTTCCCTGAGTCGTTGATATAAATTCGGCTTATCTAAATCTCCTAATGATTTAGGCAGGCGCAGAAAACGTTAACTTATTGAAGTTTCCCAGTTGATGGCACGGATCTTCTATCAGACCCGTCTAGTTAGTTCTTGGAAGGGATTCTACAGACCTTAGCTTGTAGCTGCCTTATCTTCCAACATCAAGAAGACCATAGGGCCACATCTTATGCCGGAGGCTTACGGTTAGAATGAGGCTCTCAAGAGCACTGGGGGAGCTCTTCAGCAGAGGGAGACCTCTTTTTTAGATTCTTAAGCAGGTATATTCCTAGGGCACTCTATATTCTATCTTCCGAATGCGATGGTTATCGCTATCTATCACATAGACAATGCCCGATGAATCCACAACCACGTCGGTGGGACTTTTGAACTGCGCCGCTGCGGCAGTGCCATCCGCAGAACCTTGCGTGCCACTGCCTGCAAGGGTGCTTGCCACCCTCCCCGGAGTGATTTTCTGAATGCGATCGTTATTATAATCTGCCACATAGACATTGCCCGATAAGTCCACAGCTACACCTTGGGGACTGTTAAACCGCGCTGCTGTGCCGATGCCATTCGCAGTACCACTTTCCCCTGTGTCACTGCCTGCAAGAATGCTTTTCACTCCCCCTGCAGTGATCTTCTGAATGCGATGATTGTAAGTATCTGCCACATAAATGGTGTCCGATGAGTCCACAGCCACGTCGGTGGGGAGATTGAACCGCACTGCCGTGCCGGTGGTGACATTTGCAAAACCACCTCCCTCGTCACTGCCTACAAAGGTGCTTACCTCCCCCCCCGGAGTGATCATCCGAATGCGATGGTTTTCATGATCTGCCACATAGATGTTACCCGATGAGTCCACGTCCATACCGATGGGGCTGTTAAACCGCGCCGTTGTGCCGACGCCATCCTCAGTACCACTTTCCCCTGTGTCACTGCCCGCAAGAGTGCTTACCTCCCAGGCTTCTCCAATTTTGGTGATCTTCCGAATGCGATGGCCATCATATTCTGCCACATAGATAGTGTCGTTTTTTAAGTCCACAGCCACACCTTCGGGGTGTGCAAAACGCACTGCCGTGCCGGTGGTGACATTTGCAAAATCACCTCCCTCGCCACTGTTTACAAAGGTACTTACCTCCCCCCCCGGAGTGATCATCCGAATGCGATTGTTGGTTCTATCTGCCACATAGATGTTACCCGATGAGTCCACGTCCATACCGATGGGGCTGTTAAACCGCGCCGCTGTGCCGGCGCCATCCTGATAACCTCTCGTGCCGCTACCTGCAAGGGTGCTTACCATCCACCGCGCCGGGGCTCTGGAGGTGGCATCCGTGCAGGATGCCAAACTGAGAATCAAGACCAAAATGATATCATCAATCAGTTTCATAGAGAATTACCTCAAACAGTTTAGATACGGTACAGACTCAAAAAGCCTGCGTTCATTTATCTGTGTTATCGTAATCCCTGACTGGAAATACTCTGAAGCGTTTTTTTCGGTTTTCGGCTCCGGCGGCTACTTTTTTGTCCAAGGAGCGGGGTTTTTTGGCCCTTGGGTGACTTTGAAGAATGTATGTAAAACCATTGAAGTGAAATTGCGGCCGGGTAGGAATATGATTTTGACATCATGTTGCTCATCTACAGAGATTGGAAGATTAGATTTTCGGTGGCATTATCTTTGAAGATTGAATCTAGGTTAGCAGCTTGACAGATTCTGGCTCCATAGATTATTGGGCAATCTTTTGCCATCAGTTTGAAATCCTCGCCGATTGCGTCTGCGGCATCTTGTCGCGAAGTTATGAATATTATCCACGACCGCGCTGCTCCTCTGGATAGTCCTCCTCAAGCAAAGCCATCTATCGCGCAGTCAATAGAATCCGATTGATGAAAATCTTCGTTATTACCTGCCAAAGAGAGTACAAATCAGAAGACAGTTTTCCTGGCGGGATACTCCGAAATGATTGCATCGAAGCCTCAAGATCAAAAACTAGTGCTTTCTAATAACATCCAGGGGCTTCAGTTTCGCGGCCCTGGAGGCAGGTATTGCACTGGCACCAAGCGAAAGCAGGAAGGTTGCAATTCCAATCAGTGCAGCCGCCCCCCAGCGAATTCGGATAGGTATGTGCTGAAGATAGTATTCTTCTATCAGAAGCTTCGGTGTCGCGATTCCCCTGGTAAAAATTCCCAGTAATCCCTCAATCCCAGCGATTATTTCATTGACAAATCGGGCTACCAGGAGGCCGCATCCAACGCCGGCCAAAATGCCCAGGGACGATGCTATAGCCCCGGCCAACACGAAGGTTCCGGTTATTTTGGAGGGAGAGCATCCCGAGCATTTCAGAATACCAATCTCTCTCTGCCTCTCCAAGGCTAACATCGTCAGCGATGAGGTTACATTGAAAACCGCAACCAGTATTATCAATGTCATTATGAGCAGCAAGATTCGTCTAGTTGCTTCCAGGTTGCTAAGCAGATACTCATTGAGTTCTCGCCAAGTATAAACACTCCACCTACCGGAATGAGAGACGGCAGAAGGTGTGATAATTCCATGCAAGTTTTCATTTAGGGTCTGAAATTTGCCGCCAATAAAAGTTAGGGAACTTTCCGGAGACAGAATCGACCAACCCGTCTCCAACGGTATGAATGCCCAGGTTCTATCCAAATCCTGATAACCGCTGGAAAATACGCCCCGCACAGTAAATCTGCTTATCTTAGGAACATACCTTCCTCCGGGTGTCCTTCGAATAGTGAGAATTCGAACCTCGTCGTCTACAGTTGCGGCAAGTTTCTTCGAAGACTCGCGTCCAATCAGTATTGAATCCAATGTCGACAAATCCCAGCGTCCGGAATCAAAATCAATAAATGACGCAAAGGTGCTGTTCTTTTCGGCCAGATCCGGAGGAAGCGAGCGAAGGGTCAATCCTTCTCGAGAACCGCCTGCTCTGGCTAAACCAAAACCCTGCCTTTCAATCCAGGCATCAGACACCGAGTCGATGCTTCTAGTTTCTTTCACGGCCCTTTCCCACTCATCACGTTCAGTTTGACCCCAGTGATGTATCTGAAAATGAAAGGTTGCAGTTTCACGATATCGGGCGACAATGCTTTCTATCATCGCATCGACAACGTGATCGACGACGACAAGGGGGATAAGAGATAGGGCAATCCCCACGGAGGCCCCAATTAGCGGATGACCCCCGCTGCGCTCCCTCTGTCGCCGAAAAAAGAGTCGTTTAGCAGCAAATGCGGGGCCGCTCATATCTCCGTTAGCTGCCCCTCAGTCAGTCGCAAGCATCGATTTGCCTTCGATGCCAACTCCTGTGAGTGGGTAACCAGTATCAATATCTTCCCCAATTCCACCGTTTCCGAGAAGAGTAAATCCGAAACAATGGCTTTGTGATCCTCGTCCAGATTGCCGGTTGGCTCATCCGCAAGCACCAGATTGGGATTGTTAATCAAGGCCCTGGCGAGTGCGGCTCTCTGCCGCTCTCCGCCGGAAAGCTGTGTTGGAAAATGGGAAGCACGACTGCCCATATTAACCCGTTCCAACAGAGCCCCTGCATCCCTCTTTGCCGCTCGGTTCGTCTTACCTGCCATAAGCGCGGGCAGCATAACATTTTCCAGAGCTGTAAAATCCTTTAGCAGGTAATGAAGCTGAAACACGAAGCCCACTCCCCTAGATCGGTAGGCAGTTAGTCCCTTTTCGCTTAGCCTATCAACCTCATAGCCGCATGCGCGTATGGAGCCCGAATCTACCCTGTCCAGGCCGCCGATAAGATTCAGGAGGGTGCTTTTCCCGCAGCCGGATGCTCCCACAACCGCAACACTCTCGCCGAGCGATGCGTGCAGACCTGCATTTCTTAAAACCCTGATTTTCTCCGAGCCTGAAAGATAGGTCTTGTAAACACCCTCCACCAAGACTCCTCCCTCACTCACTGCGCAGCACCTCCGCCGGTTTTCCTGATGCCGCCTGAGAAGCCGCCCGAATCGCCGCGGTTAATGATATAAGCACCGCGATAGACAGTATAATTAGCACATCCTGAACCATCACCTCGGAGCTTCTGAAAAACTCTCCAATCGTGGGAGACGAAAACACGCCCAGGGCAGAAAAATATAATGCAATCTGCTCAGCCGCACGTATAATGGAATCGACGTTTCCTCCAATAAGCATCCCTAAGACACTGCCAATGATTCCTCCGCATGCGCCGATAATGAATCCCTGCCTCAAGAATATACTCCTAACATCCCGGGGGGCTGCCCCCATTGCCTTGATGATGGAAATATCTTCTATCCTCTCGGCAATCATAAGTCGCAGCGAATGATCAATGTTTACCGCAACGACAATGAAAATCAGCGTCAGCAGGAGGAGCATCATCATTTTTTCGGTGCGCAGGGCTCCAAAAAACGCGCGATTACTGTCGCGCCACGAGGTAAGGGTACCTCCATGTTCGTCAAGAACGGATTTCAGGCTGCTCATCACCACCCTATCGCGTTCAGGCCGTCTGAGCTTGATGCCAAGTTCGGGAACCGCATATCCAAATAATTCTTCAGCGGTTTCTAATGAGACAAAGACCATCGCCTCCTCATAGTCCCTATAGGCGCATCTGAAAACACCCCTAACCTCAAGCTCAATCTCCCCGGGAGACATTCCAGGTTCGCCAAGATCGAGAGCCAACACCCTATTGCCGAATTTCACCCCAAGTTTCTTCGCCAATTCAAACCCGATTACGATTCCGTTGCCGGCTAAATCAAAGCTCCCATCCACGATATCCATCAACCTTGCAAAAGCCAAATCCTCATCATATAACGAGGGCGTCACTCCCCGAATCAGCGCTCCAAGCGGCCTCGGATATGTCCCGGTAAGCATAGTTTGGCCCTCGCGGAATTCAATGGTTAGCAACACCTCTTTGCTATTGGAAATTTTATCTGCCACATCGCGCAACTCAGTGGGCTTGTAGTCAACTCCGGCTTCGGGCGACCAGAGTAAGTGGTAGGAGCCAATTTCCAGAATGCTCCGAATATACCCCTGCTGCAGCCCATTCATCACGGCAAGAACCGTGTTGAGTGTAGCCACGCCCAATCCTATTAGAACGACTGAGAAAACAAACACAACTCGACCTCTGCCCCCCCGGCGGCCGAGAAGAAACCTCCTGGACACCCAAAACTGCCATCCGGGAAGAAAGTTCACAACCCTCCCTTATTCTGCAGGCAGTTTCTGCCCATCGTTCAGGAATTCCTCCTCGAGCTTGTGTTCATCCTTCCAATGCACCCGAACGAGGGGTTTCCCATCCTTGTAGAAAGTTTCGATTTTTTCATTTGGACCCTCCCAAACAGTTTTCTTGCTTATCATTCCATCAATTGTGCTTATTTCCTCAACGACTTGATTCCCCAGCCAGGAAGTCTCCTTGACAATAACCACACCATTCCCCCGTTCCTCCATACGGACAACTCTATCTTCCTCCCAGACATAGCTGCGCAATACTGTCGGCAAACCTTGGTTTTGAATTACCTCCTCAACCTTTCTGCCATCGGAATCGTATCGAATCCGACGTTCTTCCGTACCCTCAATAAGAAGTTCTTCCCGAAGGTTTCCCTCCGAATCACGAATCCATCTCCTCTCTTCAACTTTTTCACCAACAACCAGGGTTTTTAGCGTGCTTCGTCTTCCATCCGAATCCATATCCATTATGCGCCAACTGTCTCCGGAACCCTCCAAATGGCGCCTATTATCATAATCGACGGTTGAAGTTATATCGGAAATAACATGGGTGGAGGATTCTGCGCCTTCACTGTAGTAAATCACGCGGGGACTGCCATCGACATCGTAGGCATATTCGGACCTGCTCAGTAGATTTCCTTGTGAATCATACTCCTCGCTGCTGATAAGTCTTCCATCTCTTCGTACCAAAACGCGAGATGATTGTTCTGCGCCATCCAAATACAGAGTTTGCACCTCGCCATCATCCACGTGCTCTATTGACAGGGTCCAGCCCCTGAGGGTGATGTCATCTATGGGGGATTTCGGCTCCCCGCTTGGAGAACTCTCGTACCACTCCAATCCTCCTATACTCAATGACAAAGCAGCCAGCACTATCACCCAGAGTGATTTCATGAGCGGGAACCGCGAGGTGAAAAAATGATTAGGTAGTGCAGTCATCGTTTTGAATGTAATTCGTCAGCAAGCAATTCATTGAGATATGAGTCTGGATTGAATAACTCCAAATCATCCAGATGCTCTCCCCTCTCAAGGTGCGCAAACGGAAGATTCAGGACTCGGCTAATCGCAGCTAGCATGCCCTCCTTAGCCGAAGAATCATACTTTGTTATAATCACCGCGTCCACATCTACCGCCTCTTGAAGTACCTCGGATTGACGCATTCCATTTTGCCCGGTGGTTGCGTCGATTACCAGTATTTTTTTGCACACTCCATCATCGCTAAGTTGTGTTTTGCAGATTCTATCTACCTTCGAAAGTTCCCTTACCAGATTGGTTATGCTGTGCATCTGCCCCGCCGTATCGGCTATTACAAGTCCCTCCCACGTTTCCTACTTCCTGATGAGCAATCTGCATCAGTAGGGAAGGGATTCCACCGTTTCAAGGTATTTTACAATCCTGATAATGACATTGGTAAAGAGACCGATGTTTATGGCAACCGAACCCCACATGGAGCCATAAGTGTAGAGATAGGCATTATAGGCCTTACTATATGCTTCAGTTCCCGGACTATACATACCGGTTTCGCCTGCATAGTTCTTGGAAACACCGATAAGGATTACTGTTGGAGCAAGTGAAAATGAGAACAGTGCGATTGAATTGTAGAGTTTCTTCCTGGCATTGGCGAGTTCCTCCGCCGGATCGGAGATATCCAAATCAAGGGGGATGGTTAGACGTTCCGTGTCGGGATACAGGGGTACTATTCTTTTTTTGTACCCATCCTTCTCAACTGTTAGGGCGAATGCCTTGCCCGGAGCTTCTATACTCAAAGGAGTTTTCCCAATCCAGATATTGCCAAGTCTCAAATTTGCACCGGTAGGTATTGTCCTAACGAGTATCTGAGGTGAGTCGGAACGCTCCATTTTTACCTCTATTAATCTGGTTTCACTGGCTGCCAGTGTCTCACTCATGATTTTCGGTTCATAGCCGGTGGCGGTGATTTCAAGTGAGAAAACACCGGGCAAGAGACTGTAATTCGACCAGTAACCAATGCTTTCTCCACCCGGATTGACAGTGATAAGAGCATCCGGCGGTTCGGTTTGAACAGTAAGAGATGCCCATTGTCGGCCCAATATAAGCTCTTTTAGACGCCCGGATATCTCCCTGGATATCCGCGCAAAGTCCTCACTCGTGCCCACTCCCTCCCAAATCGCCCTCTCTCCGGAACGTTCAAATGCGGAAACCTCAATGCCGTAATACTCACCCACCCTAGTTATAGACCCGAAGACGAGCACGTCCAATTGGTTCGATCGGCGGTACATTCCTGGCGATTGAATGCCCACGTTCCACAGCGGTTCCCCGTTCGGTGTCTCGGGGAAGGCTACGGGAATACTATCGGGTATGTCGACTTGTCGGGGAGAATACTCGCGCCAATAGGATAGTTCGGCATTTTCAATTTGGATTTTCTCTTCAAGTTTGGCCAGATCAGTGGGACTCTTATTCGGATCAAAGAATAGATCATCCCTGCTTTGGTGAAACTTCGAGAGGTTAGACAAAATCTCCAATTCTTTCATATCAAGAATTTCCCTCGCGAGTATGTCCTTCTCCGCTTCGCTGATTTCGTGCTGTTCCAATGTTGAAATTTCGTCGTATATCAGACGGGGGATGATAGTAGAGAGCTCTGGGTTTTCCTCCAATTCGTTCATCATCAATGAGCTTACGCCCACCCTCCATTCTTTTTGGGTGAGCCGCGCCCTACTCAAAGCCTCATCGGCAAATACAAGACTGCTCATCAGGATGAGGAAGGCCGAGAACCGAAACTTAGGTTCCATCCGATCGCCAACGAAGGTAGGACTCAATAAAGGGGTCCAAATTGCCATCCATTACAGCCTGCACATTGCCGCTCTCATAACGCGTTCTTAGGTCTTTTACCATCGTATAGGGGTGAAAAACATAGGATCTTATCTGACTGCCCCAGCCGATATCCATTTTCTTTGCCGCGGTTGAGGCTCGCTCTTCATTCCTTTTTTGAAGGTAATATTCGTAGAGTCTTGATTTCAAAACCCTCATCGCGGTTGCGCGATTTTTTAGCTGACTTCGCTCATTCTGACACTGCGCCACAATCCCTGTTTCCAGGTGTGTCATTCTCACCGCGCTGGAAGTTTTGTTCACATGCTGTCCTCCCGCGCCGGATGCCCTGTAGGTATCCACTCTGATATCCTCGCTCCTTACTTCAACTTCGACGTTGTCCTCGAAAACAGGTGAAACATAGACGGAGGCAAAGGAGGTGTGCCGTCGTCTTGCGGCATCAAAGGGACTGATTCGAACCAGACGGTGTATCCCCCCTTCTCCCCTTAGAAGTCCGTGAGCAAAATCACCATCGATTTGGATATCTACCGACTTAACACCGCCATCGGCCTCCTGTATGTCCAGCATTGTCATTTTGAACCCTCGCGCATCAACCCAGCGCCCATACATACGGTAAAGCATGGCCGCCCAGTCGCAGGCCTCCGTGCCCCCCGCGCCAGCATGTATAGTAACAAATGCCGATGCCGAATCATGCTCCCCGCTCAGCAGCCGCAGGGTCTTCAGTTTTTCGTAGGACTTAGCCAGATTGCCAATCGTCTCGCGAAGCTCCACTTCCATACCCTCATCGCTGGCCTCCTCAGCCAAGGACAGGAGAGTTTGGGCATCCTCCAGATCTCTGATCAGCCCTTCCCACGGCTCGTATTTGTTCCTCATCTGCTTGATTTTCGCCATCGTTTTCTCGGCCTCTTCCGGGTTGTTCCAGAATCCCGGCTGTGCAGTTACGGTCTCAAGTTTTTGAACCTCATTTTTCAAGGAGGAGGAGTCAAAGCCGCCTCCAGATTTCGAGTATTTCCCCTGCGAGGGAGTTGAGTATCGGGTTCCAATCACTAATCAATTCATCTTCCTCCTAAACCGCATTTTATGTACTTTTCGAGGCAATCCGCCTCACTCGGAAACCGCCTCCCAAGGTTAGGATACTGGCAGTTCTGAATCGTGCAAGTCCGGTATTTATAAAGACCAAGGGCGTGATTCAAGCTTGCCTAGCCTGGCTCCATCAACAGTGTGCTATCCAAACAGCCTTCGTACCTCAATGGGCATCCATATCCATGAGATAGATTAAAAATCCTCTCGGATCTCATAATACTTCGGGAGATCCTTATTTCCGCGATTTGCCTGGCAGCGGGTAGTCACTAGACGCAAAATCGCGCCAATACTATTGCTCAAAGTACCGCGGTAATCACCATCTGCTTTCTTTTCGGCAATCTCTTCAGCAATCACACACGGCATTTTCAATGTAGGCGGGGTTTTTTCTTGGAAGCGCGCAGGGTTTTATGCCCAGGCTATCCTCCTGAAATCCTTCGTAGAATTGAATATCAATTTTTTCTGCTTACTTATCTGCACAGATGATTCGAGTCCGTGAAGCTGGATAAATCCCACGGCGGTGTCCGATTCAAACCCGTCAAATTTCTCATAAGACGCAATATCCCTATCATACAGGGAATAATCGGACTGTCTTCCCAGAACAGTTACATGTCCCTTTTTCACACGAATTTTCACCTTCCCCGAAACCGCTGACTGCGTGCTCCGTACATACGTAAGTATATCTTTGTGCATACTAGTGTACCAAAATCCCTGGTAAATCAGGTCTGCATATTCGCCGGATACGATGCGCTTCAGCCGAATTTGGCCTTTTGAAAGGTTTAGCGATTCCAACTCGGAATGAGCCGTATGGAGTATTACTGCTGCGGGCGCCTCATAAATCTCCCTGGATTTAATACCAACAACCCGATTTTCAATCATATCGATTCTTCCAACTCCATGGAGACCTCCGGTTTTATTCAGCAGCTCGATAATTTCAAGAAAGCTATATGACACTCCATCGAGAGCTATCGGCAAACCTGCCGCAAATTCTATTTCCATATCCAAGCCTTCCGCGGGGGTCCTGTCCACCGGATTTGTTACCTTATAGATTTCTTCCGGAGGTTCCTCCCAGGCATCCTCTAAAACGCCGCATTCGATACTCCTGCCCCATATATTTTCGTCGATGCTGTAAACACCTAAGGAGTCTGATTTTGGGGTA
>Ga0209781_1000009_pt1 | contig 59279 bp, 52 predicted proteins | sample WorMetHERISLAND1_3_FD_187386 | JGI IMG/M metagenome (GOLD analysis project Ga0209781, IMG submission 187386) | Marine gutless worms symbiont microbial communities from Max Planck institute for Marine Microbiology, Germany - Olavius albidus HERON... | ecosystem: Host-associated > Annelida >...
CCTTCCACTAAGAGATTGATTTTTGAAATCGACAGCCTCTTCGCCCGACAAAAAAATTCTTTCGGCCACTGAGGCATTTGTGGAATTCTCGTTGACGAAATACTCTTTCGTTTCAAAATTTATCACCATATCTACCTGGTGATGACGAACTTTGTTTAGGGCGAGATTTAATTTCTCGTAATTTATAACTTTCACATAGGGTTCTTCAAGGAATTTGAGACTGGAGCTCTGACTGCCGTGCACTCCCACTTTGAACAACTCGTTATTGCCGCCGGAAAAGGCGAAAGAAAAGCCGAAAATCAGAAATATCGGGAAAAGAAGGTTCCAAAACAGATTTCCCTTGTCCCGTACAAATTCCATGTTTCGCGCGTGCATAAGAGCTAGAAATCTTCGCATCTGTGTCTCCTTCCGAACTCAAAAACTGGATTGCCGGATTACTGCCTAAGCGACGTTCCTGTTAACTGTAAAAAAAGATCCTCCAAATTCGGGGAATGAATGGACAGGCCGTTTAGCCGCACTCCTTTACGAATTAGACTATGCAGCGTGGCACCCACATCCTTTGAGTGAATTTCAATATGATCATCTTTTCGACTCACATCTTCGCTAAGACCCTGGGGTAATTCAAGTTCCTCATTCCAAGGGAGATTTACAAAAACACCATCGAAATTCTTATTTAGAAGCTTGGCCGGAGTATCCCAGGCGATAATTCGCCCATGATCCATTATTGCCACCTCATCACAGAGTATTTCAGCCTCCTCCATATAGTGGGTGGTAAGCAGAATGGTTTTTCCCTCGCCCTTTATTTTTTCTACCAACGCCCAGAAATTCCGCCTGGCCTGAGGGTCTAGCCCTGTCGTTGGTTCGTCCATGAACACAACAACGGGATCGTTCACTAGAGCTAACCCCAACAGCAGACGCTGTCGCTGCCCGCCCGATAACTTGCGATTGTCCTGATTGAGAATGTCCCGCAAATCACAAATTTCCACTATCTCCGCCAAATCACGATTTACCTCATAAAGGGAGGAAAACATTTTCAGTGTTTCCACAACCGTAATGAATTCCTGCAGTGCCGTACTTTGAAACTGAATGCCCACCCTCTCGTAGAAATGTGCTCCAATCGGTTCTCCTCGGAAGAGTGTTCTGCCGGAACTTGGATTCAATATCCCCTCCATCATCTCAACAGTGGTGGTTTTCCCCGCCCCATTGGGACCTAAAAGTCCAAAGCAAATACCCTCTTCAATTTCAAACGAAACATTGTCAACCGCGAGAACATTTTTATACCTTTTTGTTAAATTTTCTACCGAAAGGATGCCCGCCACCAGATTAATATAGGACACGAGATGGAATCAGTCAAACTATCGAACGCGCTTTCATTTTCCTGGCTTCCGGTGTGAGCACTACCCTCACTTCTCCAAAAATACTGAGGTGCAGAGGACGATCGAACCATGTTATACTGGAATGGATGCAATCTGCTGATGAGCGTAGGGTGCATGCGCTGCCGCCAGTCTATGCACTAGGTGTTTCATCCCGTGTTTTAATGGCATATTGCTTTCCGCTGCAGGGAAGGAGGCTCTATGGGACAAGTTCTACACACAGACGCGCCGCAGCAACTGAGGCAGTGCGCCGGGCAATGCAAAATGGTCAAGAAGGTCTAAGATCACTGGTGCTATGGGATCAACCCGAAGACACTAGCCAAATGGAAGAAAAGGACCTGACGGCCAATCTTCCCACCGGGCCGAAAGAGGCTCACTCCACAGTTCTGTCGATTGAGAAAGAAGCAGCAATTGTCGCCTTTCGGAAGGTACGCACTTTTACCGCCTGGCGATTGTCTCTATGCCCTGCAGCCAATCATACCGCATCTAAGGCGTCCCTCCCTCCACCGCTGCTTTCAACGACACGGCATATCCTGATTGCCAGATGTGGAAAGAAGAACCCCCTCAAGAAGAGATTCAAGCAATATCCTATCGGCTTTTTTCACATTGATACTGCCGAACTCAGGACTGCCGAGGGTAAACTCTATCTATATGCTGCCATTAGACCCACTTCCAAATTCGCCTTCGTACAATTGCTTGAAAAGGCAAGCCGAAGAACTCCCTCCGATTTCCTTAGAGCCCCCCTCAAGGCAGTACCCCACAAGATACATACCATCCTCACCGACGATGGTATCCAATTCCGTGATCTCCCGCCTGTGCCAATGGCACAGCACTGCTTCACCAAGGTTAATCATCGATGGACCAAGGGGCAGGTGGAACGGGTGAACCGCACCATCAAGGAGGCCGCCGTCAAACGCTGCCGCCATTATGACGATGACGATCACAATCAGCTTCGCAGCCACCTTGATGACTCCATCAGCGCATACAACTTCGCACGCCGTCTAAAGACGCTAAAAGGCCTTACACCCTACGAATTCATACACGAAGTATGGACAGAAGATCCGAAAAGGGTTACACTGGATCCAATCTATCAAATGCCGGGACTAAAGCAACTAGGATGTACCGCGTGACCCCGGATACAGATGATGCTCTGGTAATTGCTATTTCATCTCGCGCCCTCTTTGAGCTCGAACGTGAGAACCGTATCTTCGAGAGTGAGGGTCTTGACGTTTATGCCGATTTCCAGAGAGATAACGAGTCGAACATCCTGGAACCGGGACCGGCCTTCCCCCTGGTGGAAGCCTTTCTGAAGCTGAATGACAGGGTGGGTGAGCATCTGGTTGAGGTTGTGATTATGAGCCAGAATAATCCACAGACCAGCATGCGCGTCATGAATTCCATTGATTATTACAAACTTGAAATTTCCAGGGCGGCCTTTTCGGGCGGTCAGCCTCTGGGTCCCTTTCTCTCTGCCTACAATGTCGATCTTTTACTGTCCAAAAATCCCCAGGATGTGCAAGATGCCACAGACCGTTCGCTTGCTGCCGCCCTGCTCTACCCTCCCCCTAAGAATTTCAATCCTGATTCCGACGAGATTAGGATTGCCTTCGATGGTGATGCCGTTTTATTCAGCGACGAGGCGGAAGTTATTCACAGGCAGCAGGGTTTGGACGCATTTCTTGAACACGAAAAAATCTTTGCCAAACAGCCTTTGCCGGAAGGGCCCTTTGGACGTGTGTTAAAAACGCTTTCGCGGATAAAGAATCAGCCAAAGGGTGATATCATTCGCATTGCATTGATCACTGCCCGCGATAGGTTCACACATGAGCGGGTTATAATAACGCTGCGGAGCTGGGGGGTCAATGTAGACGAGGCCTACTTCCTGGGGGGTCTTCCGAAGAAGGAGGTTCTGAAGGCCTTTAATGCACACATTTTTTTCGACGATCAGGACAGACACGCGGGTCCTGCATCCGAGATTGTTCCTTCCGCGCGGGTCCCATACAGACGCGATTCAAAACTCCATGAAGAAAATGCTGATTAGTGTTTTCTCATACATTCTCCCACTTGCTACAGTCGCCTCATGGAAATGATAGTCGATCGCCTAACCGAATTCCGAGATGTTTTGATACATCATGAACTTCTCTCCACCAGTGCGTTACTCATACTTGGTTATTTCTTTGGTAAATTGACTGCGGCTATGCGACTGCCTGAAATAACCGGGTACATAATCGCCGGTTTCATTCTGAGCGAGTCTGTCTTGGGAATTATCCACCATGAGATGGGTAAATCGCTGCAAATTATCACAGATGTTGCGTTAGGATTGATCGCACTGACTATTGGCGGTGAGTTTCTAGTATCAAAGCTAAAGCGCATGGGCAGCGAGGTGCTAATCCTAACAGCTTCCCAAATTTTTCTGACACTGGCTGTGGTAACTCTCTCTCTATGGATTCTGCAATTGCCCCTACCCTTTGCGCTAATGCTTGGAGCGATTGCCACGGCTACGGCACCGGCGGCAACCGTTGCGGTTGTACAGTCGCTGCGTGCACATGGTCCCTTCGTAGACAGGCTCTATGGAATTGTAGCCCTGGATGACGCGGGTGCCGTAATAATCTTCGGAGTAATTTTTGCCATTGTATCGGGGATACTAACCGGGGGAGGGGCAGCACTGGGGGCTCTCGGATCGGCCGGCCACAGTGTTGAGATTGGGAACGCGAAGGTTGTCTTAGGTGCCTTCAAGGAAGTGTTCTTTTCGATATTAATGGGTGCAATGGTTGGTTGGATTATCCACGCGTTAACGTATAGGAAAGGCCACGGCGGCGAATTGACGATTATCGCTCTTGGGTGGATTTTTCTGCTTACGGGCATTTCCCTGGTTTTTCACCTTTCCCCGCTGCTATCCAACATAGCCGCCGGGATGACTATAATCAACTTATCACCAAGAAATTACAGAATATTCCGCAACATCGAACCGTTAACACCCCCCATCTATGCGCTTTTCTTTGCTATCGCTGGCACAAAGCTGGATCCAAGTATTTTTGCCCAAAAAGATATCCTGTTTTATGGCATGGTTTTCATTGCTGCCAGAGCCTTCGGCAAAATCATAGGGGTCTGGGGTGGCGCAATTCTGGCAAAATCGCGGGAGAATGTGAAAAAATATCTTGGTATCTGCATGCTCCCCCAGGCTGGTGTTGCCATAGGGCTTGTGCTGATGATTCAAACCTCACCAGTTATTGCACTACTTGATTTTGAACAAAAGGGTTTTATTGCCATAATGGTCAATATCATTCTTCTATCGGTGTTTTTTAATGAATTAAGCGGCCCCCCCCTGTCCAAACTGGCCATCCTAAAGGCACTGGATATAGAGGATAATTCCGAGGAGGATAGTAAGCCGTGAACCTGATTGATGTCTTTGCTACCAGTTCCTGCTCCGTAAAACTCAATGCCCGAGATAAAAATGAGGCCCTCAGGGCACTGGCTGCCCTGGCGGCTCGCGATGAAAAAATTGGAGCATCCAATGAGGAGGGCATCGCCAGGGCATTAGCTGAGAGAGAGACTCAAGGCTCCACTGGATTCGGCAATGAAATCGCAATCCCACATGCAAGGCTAGGAGCTTTGGACAGCTTCATCGTTTTCATAGCCCTTTCCCCCAAAGGAGTGGATTTCGACAGTCTAGACAGGAAGAAGGTACGTCTCTTCTTTGTTATTCTCGGCCCGGAGGATCGCCCCTCGGAACACGTCCAAATTCTCGCGGCCATTTCCCGTGTTCTCAGCAATACTTCACTCAAAAAGGAACTGCTGACAGCCGGCACAGTCGACGCAATGCAGGAATCCTTTCTCCGGCATGCCAGTGAAAAACAGGAAACACCCGCGAAAAGACAGGAAATGAAACTTCTCATCCTAATTCTCTACATGGATGACTTAATTTACCATATCCTGGAATACTTTCTCGAAGCTGGTATTGAGGGTGCGACGATCCTTGAGTCGTCGGGGATGGGGCAGTACGTCTCAAGCATTCCACTGTTTGCAACCTTCATCGGTTTCATGAATAAGCAGAAAAATCACAGTAATACACTTCTCGCGATAATTCCAGCCAATCGGGAAAATGAAATAATTCGGGGGATAGAGGCAATCACCGGCAACCTGAGCAAAAAACAGGGGGCCATGCTTATGACTCTCGACATTGATCGCTACAAGGGCACAATGAAAGTTATTTGAAGCTCTAAACCTCCTTCAAAACTTCTCAGTGCCTGATTTGAAATTTTCCCCGTGCTCCATATCAGGAGGACCAGTGGCGGCGAATTTTTTGCTGTCCGGAGCCCTTTCCGATCTTCGATCGGTTCCATAGACGTTGGGAGAAATTCGAGATCCGGATGTTCTACCCCTCATATCCCCTCTCCGGTATCCGGGACTGTTCCCAGCATTTCCCACTTTCCGGCGTGCAAATCTTTCGGATCGATTATCTTCGTTCCAAAAACGAACAAGAGCTCCTGTCAAAAAAAGGTCAAGAAAGACCCCTAGTCCAAACAGGCCTCCGGTAAAGAGCCACAGCAAACCGCTTGCATAACGTCCAAGATAGAATCGATGTATGCCCAAAAATCCCCAATGTATCAGAAGGGCATATGCGCTTACATAACTTTTTCGCCCCTCTCTCGCAACCATTACAGCCATCACACATGGGAGTACAATTCCCGTGAGCAAGCTCGCAATAAAAACTGAGAGTAACAGGTTCGGCATTCTGGATCGTATCCAGACCAGGGTTACTCTCGGTCCCTTAGATACAAGAGTTGTAAGCATCTGCATCGTCTCTTCAAAACTGGAAACAAGGAAGATTTTAACAGCGTCGAATTTGGTGCTGGTAAAACCATAGGTGCTTGGTAATCTGGCTCCTAGTTTCGCGTAGGTTTGTGCCACTTTGCCTCGCTTAACGTTATCTTCAACATGCAAATTGGCAGCAGCCAAAGCCGGGCTTTCGGGGTTTTGCTCGGCAAGATAGTAGCTCGCCACGGCATATAGCTCCTTTGCAAGGCTAGCATCCTCACCCAGGCTTTGGCGGCTTAGGGCTTCGGCCGCCCTGTATATGATTAAGCCATCATCACAGCCCCTGGCCAGCACCCGCTTGTAGAATAGCCATGCGGCGTTGTAATCATCTGCCGCCGCATAGTTTTCCGCACGCTTCGCGTCCTCCTTCCACTCTTGTCCCTGAAGTACGGCAGCACAAAAAACAATCCCAAGGGTAACAATACCTTTAGCGCGCATATTCATTTATTGTACCTAGCTTATCGGTAATAGGATACATTAAAGCAACAATAAATAGCCTGTCTCTAACACTCCCCACTGGCGACTATTTGTGCAGCAGGGTATGCTTTCACACAGTTTCAGGGGATTTGATGATTAGAATTCTGGCATCCAACGCTTCGGCGATACTCAAGTACGGCATAAAACCTATCCAAAAGGCGAAGGTCAAGGGTTCGCTCGGAAAGAAACCCGGAGAGCTTTCTTTCGGATTCAAATCAGTTCATTTGAAAACCCTTTGGCGAGATACTCATATTGAGACGATTCTTGAAATATATTCGGAGTTATTTTTACGCAGTATTGACCTGATTTTTCGTTTCAAATCACCTCGCCCTACCAGAGATTTGGTGGTTTGGACTGAGTCCTATTCGGATGAGTTCAAATCCGGAAAAACCAACTCGCTTCCCGGAACCCTGTCGAGGAACACTCGGCGCGAAGGTGCCTGGGCTATGTGGATATCCGAATCCGTCGCTGCGGATGGCTTATTCCTCAAACAGGATCATCCAGCAAATTATCCGATTATATTTGAATGCAGACCTCGAAATCACAGCCTATCCATCAGGTGGAATATCAACCACCGCTTGAAAGCACAGGAAAAATTGAATTTCTCCTCAGTGATGCTCAGCCGTGGGCCGGTGGGAAAACTGGTTCCGGGATGGAGGCAAGAATGGAGTACAGCAAAGGTTTTTCCAAAGGGGGGAAGGTTAGGTTGGTGTGACTCAGGTGAATCGAAAACACAAAAAGACTTATTGGAAATACTAAGTGCCCTTCGCAGAAACAAAATCAAAGTTGATTGGTTCGCGTTCGATTCGCAATACGCATCGCAAATGGGAGATTGGCTCACTCCAAAAAACCCGAATCGTATGAACATGCTTGTTCGTACAGTCATGGAACAAAACATTGTCCCGGGTTTGCGCTTTGCGCCGTTCCTGGCATCCAGGAAGTCCTCGCTTGCCTCGGAAAAACGGAACTGGCTCGTTAACGACGGTAAAGGAATGCCAATCACCGTGAAGAGGTATGGGTTCGATGGGGATAAATGCTATATCCTGGACCTCAGTAACCCACAGGTGCTTGATCATGTTCATCACATGTTTTTGCTGCTGCGCGAGCAATGGGGTTTTCGCACATTCTACCTCGAACGACTCGGCGACAGCCTTATGCCTGGACTACGACACAGGAGGAGCCATGGTGCCGACGAACTTCTCAACGATGCCGCCATGGCAATACGCACGGCCGTGGGAGATAAAGGATTCCTGATTGCCGCCGATCTCCCGTTGCTTAGCACTCGTGGAATTTGGGATGCGCGAGTAATGACACGTTCAATTGAAAAAATTCGCAGCCGCTCATTTGTTGATAATCAACACTCAAAAATAACTATTGCATCAACACTGCTCCATCGCTCGGCCTGGAATGAAACTGCCTGGATAAACACGGCGGGGATGCTGCCTATCAGTTTATTCAACACACGGCATGACTCGGCAACAAACACATTGATCACTGCCGTAGCTCTTTCCTGCGGGCTTGTGTGCTTTTCGGGAGATCCTAGGGAAATAGATATGGCAACACAAAGTTCAGTTCAGGAATTCTTAACCAAATTTGCCGACTGCCGAAAGGGTCGAATCAGCTTAATGCCGAGAGCAGACGGTGACATCAACAATCCGCTGGCTGTCCGAAACAGTCAGGGATGGATGGCGCTGTTCAATTTTTCGGATAAAAAAGCACGGATGCGTTTAGATACCAGAAGTCTTCAGTCCCTGCTCAGAGCTTCCATTCCTCTATCGACGGAGAACGGCGCGATCTTCAACTCCCCGGAAATTCATGTTGCCCTCCCGCCAAGAGGTCACCGGCTATTTCGAGGGTAACAGGGAATGATTTATGCGGGTCTGGATGAAGCTGCCCTTGGCTCCAAGCTCGGACCTTTCTGCAGTTGCCTTACCCATTTTGAATACTCCGGCCCTCAAGTCCAAAGGCTTTATGAAATACTTGCCGGGGCTATCTGTAAAACAGGAGATGACTCCGGCTGTCTGCAAATAGCGGACAGCAAGATTGTTTTTACCCAGTCAGGAGGCTTGAGAAAACTTGAGCGAGGAGTTCTGGCTTTTCTTGGCGCGACTGGCATTCCCATCCCTCTCACCTTTTTTCGACTTCTTCGATCCCTTTGCCCAGTTGCCGATCTCCAAACACTCTCTGAGGTTCCCTGGTTTGCCGGTTTTTCTGATCCGCCAATTCCAGTAAGTCAATCTGCCCTCCATATACCTGATGCTGCAATCAGCGCTGCAATGAAAAAATCCTCGGTTACAATGAGATGTCCGAAACTCCGCTTCATCAGCACCAGGGAATTCAATCGCAGGCTGGAAAGACATGGCAGTAAGGGTGCGGCTGTACAAAGTATAATCGCTCCTCTACTTATAGGAGTTCTGGAGGATAACAAGCCCAATACCCACATAACGGTCGACAGACAGGGGGGTAGACGTTATTATGAGACATGGCTGCAGAATATTTCCCCGGAAGGAAGGGTTGAAACTCTCTCGGAGGGACTAAGATGCTCCCGTTATCGGATTGGAAATGTTTTGATCGATTTTCTGGTTCAATCTGAATCTATCAGATTGGAAACCGCTCTTGCCTCAATGATAGCCAAGTATGTTAGAGAGTTAGCGATGCTGCTATTCAATACGTGGTGGAGGGAGAGAATCCCCGGGGTTCGCCCCTGTGCCGGATATCCGCTTGACGCCAAACGGTTCCTGAAAGAGATAAAAAATGCCGAATCCATTGATGAATGGGAACCTACACTGGTGAGGCGCAGGTAATGGCGGAAGCCATGCTATCATCGGGACAAAGCCGCCTACCTTCCCGGAGATTTTTAGGCATCATGAGGGTATGTAAACATGATAATCGCTAAAAAACCGAGTTTCATCTCCACTATGCCCATGGCCCTGCCTTATGAGATTCATCCCCCGCAAGAGAGCCCTCGGGCTGTGTTGGCGCTTCATGGCTATACCGGAACCTCCGGAGATCTCGGATTTATAGCCAGGCATCTAGGCGCCGCAGGCTTCACCGTAGCGGTTCCCAGGCTGCCCGGAGCGGGAACGGATTTGAGCGACCTGTCAACCACCTCCCGGCGCGATTGGATAAGGCGAAGTTACGATGCCTGGCTGGACTTGCGCTCCCGTTACGAACGAATCTCTATACTTGGATACTCCATGGGCGGCCTCCTGGCCCTGAAATTGGCCATGCACGTGATGCCGGAAAAACTGCTGCTGCTTGCGCCGGCACTCGAAATCAGACAAAAAACCTGGGGGTTGATGCCCCTACTCTCCCTAATCGCCCCAATTCTCCCCGAGTTAAGAACTGGATGGGAGCCCAATCCCGATCTCGACCCAGAGATTTTGGAATTGGGTCAGCGATACTGGATTCGCCGGGACATTCGCAGTGCGGCCCAGCTGTATAAACTGCGGAGTGAAATCCGGCGCCGACTTGGAAGAGTCCAAACGCCGGTGATGACCGTGGTTTCCAAAGAAGATAAGTCAGTTCCTATCACAGTGTTGAAACTTCTCGAAGAGAGACTTCCCGGCGGACTCGCCCGCACATTGATAGTAAGCAACTGCGGGCACGACCTCCCCCAGGGTGCCGACAAAGTTCTAATCGCCGACGCTGCAGCCGATTGGCTAGCTGCTTAATCCCGGCAGAAAAATCGCCGCATTCCGAAGCAGGACAGGAGAATTTGCAGTATTTCTCCCATACCAAAATCGGCTGCGCCTTACCCCCAAGAGAAGGGCACCTGCCAATTTACTGTGCTTCAACTTCACGGTTACAAAGCCGATAATGATGGCGTGAAAGCATCACAGAGTATCCTTCGCAACCTGGCAATCACGCTGGGTACGTTGATGCTCCTGCTTGCAATCCTCTTCCTGCTGGTATCATTTTCGCGGGAACAATCCACCGCCTTCATCTACACGGATTTCACCGTGCCGATTGCCTCCGAGATTTCTCCTCCCGGCCAAGACACCCAGAACCACAGATATGTTGTTGATAGGCATGTTGTTCTGATGGGTCAGTCATTTTCCTTGATAACCGGTGTCTACTGGGACAGTTATTTTCTTTGGCCTGATCTCTATGTGCACAACAATATGCGCTCAGAAGATCCCGATCTCATCTTCCCGGATGAAATTATAGACATATATAATCGACTCGGCACCGGGAGCACCTACACCCAAACCGAGCGAACTCTGATTATGGACGCCTACATCAAGGTTTACGATAGATTCAAGGCCCTCGGCCCGTATAAAAATAGCTCTGCCTGGGCTCTGCTATGGTGCGGTGCTAAATTCGATGAAAATTTTCTCGACAATTATTCTCACAGAATTGATCCTGATGATCTTGCAATAGCCAAGCGATACGTGGATGAGGAAGGGTATCTGGACTAGCCTCTTCGCCAAGCCCCCACTCAGACTTGGCGACCTGCCTGTACCCAGATAAGAAGGAACCAGGGAATCAAGACCACCAGGAACGCCGTAAACCATCCCCTCATTTTGCTTTCCTCCGGTTTTCCCATCGTTGTACGCTCCCTGTTCGGATCGAATCGTTCCCTAAGCAGTCCATCAAGACTCTCAAAGAAATTCTTCCTGGTTAGTCGCCTCCGTCCCTCAAAAAGCAAGTCGAAATAGTAAAACGTACGGCTCAAAAGCCTCCCTAAGGTTCCAGGCAATTCTAATTCCGGTCGCACCGCCGCAACGGACAGAAAAACCATTCCCACAAGTGTCAGCCCCCTAATCAACCCACTCTCCAGAGCGCCAGCCGTAACAACAACTGGACCAAACTCAAAAATTACACGTCCCCAGGGGAAAAACAGTTGGAAAAAAGAAACTGAAGCAAGTAAAATCAGGAAATATCCCAATCGCAGCCTCTTCCCTGAGAGTAGTGCCAGAATCATGAATATCACCGTCAGGATGGCCTTTAACAAAACCTGCTTAACCAGCAGAAAGGGCGGCAGCATTGCCATACCGGCCGCAAATCTGGCAACAGGACCAACATGTTTCCCTATCCTATCGAACGATCCCCGCGGTTGACTTTTATTAGCTTGCTCGGAGGCCTTCAGCTTAATCCCCTCGTCTTGTTTTCATCCTAGTCCCCACGCTCAGTCCACGCTGCATAGTGATACTCAAGCTGATGCAACCAGGTGGATTTCCGTACAAATTGCTCGGCAAATATACCGACAAGCAGACCCGCAGCGGCACCCGATCCGACTGAGAGGGGTGCGATAACCCGTGCTGCCTCGCCAAAAATGAAGACGATGGCCAATACCACCTGGATAGAGGCGCTGGCCAGCGCGCCTGCAATCGACACACCGATCAAACTCACATATCGTCCGCCGAGGCGATAAACACCGAACATAGCTACAGTCGAAACCAACGTGCCCGAGGCGGAAAATAGAAACACATAGGAAGCCAACGTTCCATTCAGCAGTGCCTGTCCGAAAATCTTTAGAAGAATCACTAGAACCAAATCCGCGGGTTTGAGAAAACGCAGTCCTAGAAGAATTGGCAGATTTGCTATCCCAAGTCGAAAAAAGGGCAGAGGCTTGGGGATTAGATACTCCGCTGCTGATAAAAAAAGACAAAGTGCACCAAAAAAAGCGCAAACTTCCATCCTCTCATGTCTGCTAAAATGCGACAGAGTCCACCTCCAATAACTGGGCATCTCCGGGAACTACCGCGGCCAGGCGGACAAAAACCCTGTTCGGCAGACAGCCCACCCAGGAAGAGGGGGTGGAAATCTGCCCCATTGCAACGCATAGCTTATCCCGACAATCTGAATCTTCAATGAAAACAATTCCGCTTTTCACTTCAACATGAGTTTCGCCGACTGGTCCATCCAGAACAAGACTGCTATCCTGTGTAAGCGGGAAGACAAATTGCTCGTCATGCGCTGTAATTTCAACTCTTACTTCCCCCTCTCTACCCATTGCGGCCCAAAAAACCGACCCAATGAATGCCGCAATGGAAATTATCAGAGCAAGCCAATCAAGCATTCTCATTTCAGCTCCTGGCTATGATTGTATGATATGATGCAAGTTAAGGCATTGTTTTTGGCACAAAAACATGAAAGATGGATATATCTGCGATTGGGCGGCGGTAAACGATACTGCGCCTTCCCAAATCACCCACTCGTGGAGAAACTCAAAGCTGGGATTCCCATCGGTATGATATTTTCGCCATTGTTCATATCGGAAAAGATTTGTGGTTATATCACATTAAGCGTGTTATGGTTTTCAAGGAGGTAATATGAAAAAAACAATCCTGCTATTTACAGGAATTTGTCTGATTTCCACAAAATTTGTCATGGCCGAGGGATTTGCATTCCATGGAGGGCTAGGATATCATTCCTCGTTTTCAGGAGCATCAATCAGAGCCGATAATGAGTGGCGTTCCTCCAATTTTGGCGAGAAGAGTATATTGGTTTTGAAGAACATGCCACATGGGCTATCTCTGCTTGTTGGACTTGGTTATGCGTTTGGATCCGAAAAAAAAATCACTGTGGGCAGTGAAGGTGTATTAGGCTCGGCAATATCTCTAAATCCCCCAGAGGCTAATAACCTCTTCCTGCAGGGGCGAGCCTTTGCTAAATACACTCCCTCTGAGAAATTCAGTATGACTGGATTCGCCGGAGTCAAGAGCCACCTTGCACTTTCAAAGTGGGCGATGCCCAGCGGAGCCTATCCCGTGTTTGGAGTCAGAATCGAACCCCTTGTGTTTTATTTGGAATACGGTGTTGTGCTAAGAGGAAATTTCTCCAACGTTTATTCGCACGATATTGCTATAGGTCTTATGTTTAGTTGAAGTTGAAAAGAATATGTCGAGGGTTTCGCGATATTGAGAAGCAGCCCCGTATATGATGGGGGCATCGCTCTTGATCATAAAATGCTGGATTTGAGATTCGTAGTTAATTCTGATCCTTCATCAAACCGTACTACCATTCGCCGCGCTCAGTTAGGAGTTTTCGAAGCCCCTTAGTAGCTTTTTCCCACTTGTATCCCGATATACTGCGATTGGGCGGCTGTAAACGATACTGCGCCTTCCCGTAGCGAAACTCAAACTTCTGCTGCTTAAAGATATTTACCGCCGAAATCTCTCGTAATGGAAAATTGGAAATCATGCCGCCCCTCGAGTCTGCAACCTCAATGCGGTTGCGGAACAGTCTCGCCTCTCCGGATAGTACATGCGTCATGGGGTTCGCCCTTTCAGATTTCATCAGAGCAATGCCGGAATCGCTTAGCAGAATCGGGTCGGGGTTATCACCGTCCAAAGATTCCTTAATCCTCTCGATCAATACCCGATTCTGCCAAATCACCCATTCATGGGGAGATTCAAAGCTGGGTTCCCCATCAGGGTAAGAAAAAAAGCCAAACCTATCCACCACCACCTGATATCCGCAAGTGCAGCTTAGAACATTGCCCCTGGAGTGCAGGTTCCCAATTACCTCGCAGCTAGGACAGAGAAAGTGTACAAGCTCCAGATGTTCGGCTCGAGATTCGCTCAAAATAGGAGACATTTTCCTCCTTTGCCATTCGTATTCGTCATGTTTAAATGCCTCTTTAATGCGCTGCTCAATTTCAACTAACCTCATCCCCCCGATTTCATCTGCATCAATGATTCGCTTATAATGAATTTCTACTCGGGTTCGCCTTATCTTCCAGGACCAACGCGGCTTAGACAGGTATGCACCCTTGCTGATTGGCACAATTACGGGAATTTTCAATAAGCGTACCAACTTGGCCGTGGCCGGAATCAATTCCGACGTTTTCCCATCCCAATTCTGCTCACCTTCCGGGAAAATCCCCACCGGAAATCCCAGGGAAATCGCCCTTTGGAGCTCCTTAATCGTAATCATATCCGACTGCTCCTTTATTTTGGGAATCACTCCGATAGCAAGAAGCAGCAGTTTAGCGGTATCTCTGAAAAGTCCATCGGAGGCCACCCAACGAACTGGCTTCCACGACACAATACTGATGAGGAAGGGATCCCATTGATTAGTATGATTTGGCAGAAACATAAACGGGCCTCTCGTAGAGTGAACTATCCTGACATTCCTATAACGCACCCTCATCCTGGAAAACATCAAAATTGCCACTGGAAGTCTTATAGAATAGTTCGTCAAAAAAATTGCGACACTGTGAATATATGCTTTGATACTTTTCATGTTTTTAACTATCTTAATCTTTCTCTGCCGTGGTGTCGAGAGAAGCCTAACTGAACACCCTCGCAATTAAGGCGCATTCCCTTCCGAAAAACACCACTCCCCTGTATACTTACTCCTGAAATGAGGTGAACACTGTGAATCCGCAAGCTGCCGAATTAAATGCTCAACTTAGAACCGAAGGTTCCGCTGCCCTTAAGCTTCTTTCCGAGAAGGGTCAAAATATTTTCTTTCCCCGGCATGGCATTGTCGCGCAGGGACTAGATGCAAAGAATAAGACCATTAACGCTTCAATAGGTGAGGGGAAGGACGACGATGGCAACCCTCTGTGTCTGTCTCCAATAAGCGATTTGCTAAAAATCCATCCTTCCGAGGCCTTTAGCTATGCTCCGAGCTTTGGGAAGACAGCCCTGCGCGATCATTGGGCAAGGATGATCCGAGAGAAAAATCCCAGGCTCGGCGACACGCCCATCTCACGCCCCGTGGTAACTAACGCCATTACTCACGGTCTTGCGGTAGCAGGTTATCTTTTCGTAAACGAGGGCGATGAAATAATACTCCCCGATTATTACTGGGGAAACTACCGCTTGATATTCTCGGAGGCTTATGGGGGCAGGCTCAAAACCTTTGAAACCTTTAGCGGCAAGGGGCCAAATGCCAGATTAAATTTGGCTGGTCTCCAAAATGCCGTAATGTCGGAGGGTGAAAAAAAAATCCTCCTCCTGAATTTCCCGAACAATCCCACAGGCTACACTCCAACCTTCGAAGAGAGTGGTGCTATTATTGACATTGTTAGGCGTGCCGCGGAACTCGGAAAAAACATCCTGATAATAAGCGACGATGCCTACTACGGTCTTGTCTACCAACCCGGAATAGATGGTGAGTCCCTCTTTGCCCGCCTTTCATCCGTCCATGAAAACGCTGTGGCCTGCAAGGTTGATGGCGCTACCAAGGAAGACTACGCATGGGGCTTTCGTGTCGGGTTCATCACTTTCGCAGGTAAGGGGTTGAGCCCCAGGGCGCTGGAAGTGCTGGAAGACAAGGCAGCCGGCAGGGTGCGGGGTAGTATATCAAATGACTCCCATCTCTCCCAAAGCCTACTGCTCACCGCTTATAATCATCCCTCATACAAGTCTGAGAAGGCCCGTGTATACAAGGTTCTAAAAAGCCGTTATGCCGCTGTTGCCGCAGAGCTTGCAAGACATCCCGAGTACCGGAAGCAGTTCAATGCCCTCCCATTCAATTCCGGCTACTTCATGTGCGTGGAGGTCTCAGGTGGAAGCGCGGAAGCTGTTCGCCAGGAGCTGTTAGCGAATTACGATACTGGAGTAATAGCTCTCGGCCGCCTGGTGAGGGTGGCATTCTCTTCCCTCCCCGAGGCTCAGATACCAAAACTTTTCGAAAATCTATTCCTGGCCTGCAGGGAGGTGGCCAGGCGAAGTCACACTGAGAGCCGTTAATCTGCTCTGGGAGCTCTCACGCAAGGTAGTCCTACACTTTCGGCTTCGAGCCGCCATCGCCTAGACTCCCTGCATCCCTCTTGACGCGGCAGTCGACGCATAAGTTGCCGTCTATGAAATAGATGGCTTTGATATTCAACCCCCTCTCACAGTCAGCGCAGTTTAACCGGTAGGGGAAGAGCTTTTTACGAAACACGGCGGATGCAAGCAGGACCACAGCAAGGCCAGCGTAGAAGTGGATATCTCTGAGCCCATATTCTACTATGAATGCCGCCAAGATTGTGATCAGAAAAATCACTATAGCCTGATACAACGATGCCCTGCGTTTTTTGCCCATAGCTTGCCCGTAAGAGAAGAACATCAGATGAGGGATCAGTACAACTATCAATGGCCAGAGGCCAAATCTTGCTATCCACTGAGACACTGCATCTGTGTTCATACAGAGCATCCTACCCATATATGGGAGCCGGAGTGAAGCTCGTAGGGAAATTTTTACCACCCTGTCTATGAAATTTCTGGAAGTCTGTTTGAGAAAATCAGGAGATTCAGTAATTACATCATATTTTCAGGTAGGCTTGACAGACTCGCTGGTCTACCAAAGACCGCTGGTGGAATCTCCTCAAAAATTTTACTTATCGGCATTGCAGCATGGCACAAAAAAATATATACTGGTGGTTTAATAGGAGCTTAGCCTATCTGATATGCTTCTCGATAAACGTGATTCAATTGAACCGGATGAATTCTGGAAGTCTCGGGAGAAGGATTTGAAGTCGCCAATACTTGGGAAGGTGCTGGGTAAGGCGATCAAAGGGGATGACCTGCGCCCCCTATGGGGAATTTTTTACACAACTTCAAAATCTCTGTACTTTCAAACCTTTCGATCACACAACTGGCTGCTGAATCTTTTTTCATCGGAGCAGCGAAATCGCACCGAAGATAGCATTATCGAGATTCCAATCGAAGCGATTGAAGTTTTCCGGGTAAAGCCCCAAAGAGGTCTGCTGAAATTCCTTAAGAAGCCAGCGTTTATTGAGCTCGCATGGCGGGACGCGGCAGGAGAGTTGAAAAGTATGAATTTCGAGACAAACGGAGATGGGGAAGCTTTTGTTAAAACCCTACCCCTATGACCTCATCCTATTTGTGCCGCCTCTTGAGCTCTTCCTCAACTTGCTGCCAACCAAGATCAGAAATTTCAAGTAAAACACACAGGTGATACACCAAATCAGAAATCTCACTTACCAGCCGCGCAGGGGGTCGGGCAAGCAGTACTTCGATGGCTTCCTCACCGACTTTCTTACGGATTTTTTCCGAACCTCCGGAAAAGAGATGGGTTGTGTACGAACCCTCGGGCATAATCCTACGACGCTCGGCAATGAGCTCGGTGAGCCAGTTCAGGGAACTGTTTTGCCTGGCGTTATGGGCAATCACCGCTCCCTCCCGATTCCTCTCCGGAAACGCCGCGTCTGATCCTAAGTGTGGGCTGGCAGAACCTGCTCCGTTGAAGCTGATACTCCCGGGTTTTTTGTCCTCGCCATAGGGGTAGATATCCGCATCTCCCGGCAAACTGAGCTCATAGAATCCATAGGAGCGGCTCAGCATGAGTATTCTGGGCTCTCCGGGCCAGGGAAGCACTCGTTTTGTCTCAGGATGGACTATCCAAGGGGAATTGGATTCAATACTTTTCCGGTAGGCCTTAGTGTTCATTAGTGCCGCTCTGTGGCTTCGTCCCTCAATGCGGACCAGCAGCGGCCAGATAGGATCTTGTTCGACCAATTTCATTCCTGGCTCCCCATGATTTTAATCGCATCTTCAAGCAAAAATTTGCCTTCGTAAAGGGCCTTTCCCAGTACTATCCCGGAAATGACAGCGGGGGCGGTGTCAACTATTGCCTGGAGGTGGATCAATTTGCCTACCCCTCCTGATATAATCAGAGGCAGGCCGGAGTTTTCAGCAATCGCGACACCCTCCTGGAGATTCGGCCCTGTGAGCATTCCATCCCTGGATATGTCGGTGTAGATTATTTCCTTTAATCCGAGGTCTTTGATACGAGCGGCTATTTCACTCGCAGGAATGCCGGAGCTTTTCTGCCAACCGGAATATTTTACAATCCCCCCATCGGCATCGAGTCCTCCAATAAATACGGAACCTAAAGCCCCTATCCATTTCGAAACTCTGTTCGGAGTCTTTACCAGGGCAGTGCCGACTACGAGTAAGTCTGCCCCTGTTCCCAATGCCCGCTTGGAGATTTCAAGGCTGCGGATCCCGCCGCCAAGGTTTATAATTCCCCGGAAGTTTTTTCTAATCTTTTCTATTACCCTGTAATTATCACCGCTGCCGCGGGCCGCATCCAAGTCGACTACATGCAGACGTCTTGCCCCAGATGCCGCGTATTTCGCAGCTATTTCATCTGGCTTCTCACTGTAGACCCTCACGCTGCTGTATGCACCCTGTCTTAGGCGCACGCATCTGCCATCTAACAAATCGATCGCTGGGATAGCTAGCATCCTATGCATTATACTACCATGATACGAGGGGAGGATAGTTTAGGGGGAAAACGGAGAGTTCCTATTTAAGATGATTCGACTACAACTATCCTTCCATTTCTGAAATAGCTCAGGAGGAAGATATATGCTCTGCGATTTGGATATATCCCTGAACCTTGGAAAAGATTATGAGTGACAAAGCGCTTCCGTTCGATGAGGGTTTCTTAAGGGATCTGTCTCGCAAATTCCCCACACCCTTCTATTTCTATGACGAAAAGGCAATTCGCAAGGCGGTCAGGTATTTTGCAGAGGCCTTTCACTGGGCACCTCGAGGGTTTAGAAATCATTTTGCAGTGAAGGCCTGTCCCAATCCCCATATCTTGAAAATTTTGAGTGAGGAGGGAATGGGAACCGATTGTTCGTCCATGGCAGAGCTGGCGCTCTCGGAGGCAGTGGGAATTCTGGGCGATAGACTTTTTTTCTCATCGAACGACACACCACTTGAAGAATTCAAGAAGGCGAAGAATTTAGGCGGAATTATCAATTTAGACGATATAACTCATCTGCGAGATTTGGAGAAAATTGGACTTCCGGATACACTTTCATTTCGATACAATCCGGGGCCGGCGAAGGGTGGGAACTCTTTTATTGGGAAGCCTGAAGAAGCGAAGTACGGGCTTACAAGGGATCAAATGATTGAAGCCTATCGTATAGCACGGGAGAAGGGTGTAAAACGCTTCGGAATTCATACCATGGTGGCTTCCAACGAACTCAATGTGGGATACTTCCTGGACACAGCGGATCTGCTGTTAAACCTACTCCTTGAAGTTTCAGAAAAATCCGGGGTTACTATCGATTTCATCAATTTTGGCGGTGGAATTGGGATTCCATATCGTCCCGACGACAAAGCGGTCGATTTAGAAGCAATTTCGAACGGCATCAAAGAACTCTACACCGACCATGTTGTAAACAGGGCTCTTAAACCGCCGATCATCCTATTTGAATGTGGTCGGGTTATCACTGGTCCTTATGGATACCTGGTCACTCATGCGATTCACAAGAAGCACACTTACAAGGAGTACATAGGAATTGATGCTAGTATGGCGGATTTGATGCGGCCAGGCATGTACGGAGCCTATCATCACATCACGGTATTGGGCAAAAAAGGAGCAAATAGAACTTATGATGTGGTTGGGAGCCTTTGTGAGAACAATGATAAATTCGCGATCGACAGGGCTCTCCCTGAAATTGAACGGGGAGATGTTCTGGTGATTCATGATGCTGGAGCTCATGGACGAGCGATGGGTTTTAACTATAATGGTAAACTACGTCCGGCCGAGCTGCTAGTTGACCAGGACGGCAAGGTTCGACAAATTCGAAGAAGGGAAAATTTGAAGGATTATTTCGCAACCCTGGACTTCCCGGGGTTGTGAGGTACATTCGCCCCGGCAAATCGGGGCATGGAGCACTTGAAATGTTAACTGAAGCAGAAATCTGGACTATAGGACGGACAAAGAATGGGATAGCAGCACTCCTCCGCCTGCCTTTCTCGGCGCGATGTGTCCCTATTTATGTAGACCCCTTCGGGGGCCATGTCTTATTTGACTCCTTAACAAGTGCCAAAGAGCATCCTCCGAAATTCCCGGAATTCATCATTGAACTCTGCCGATTGACATCTCTGGCACCAAAATCGATTGAGATACACCGTGGTAACAGAAGAGGATTTTATCGTGCAATCGTAAATTTTGCCCGCGATAACAAACAATTTTCCCTGGATTTGAAGACTTCCGACGCTCTGGCGATAGCCATCCACGCGGGTATCCCTGTCTACTTAGATGACGCAATCCCGAATACAGATTCCATCGAAGTGAATGTGACAGAGCTGGGTTTGTCTACTGCCTCACAGATTCCCCGCCTGCAAGCAGAATTGAGCAGGCGGGTGGAGGCTGAAGACTATGAACAAGCCGCTAAAATTCGAGATAAAATTCAACAGATAGAAAAGAACTCAGAAGATGAATGATCCTTTTTCAATACTGGTTTACTTGCCTGCGGATAAATACACCTTCAAGATGCTATATGCTCACAAGAGGAAATAGCCTCGGAGATCGAGGTCGGTACAGAACCGAGGGTTCTAGATGAGCAAGAAGCCAATGATCCCTTCATTACCAGTTAGCCGAAACGCGAAGGTACGATTGGGATTACCAGCAACCCGCTATGATACGTATGGGAATCTTCAAGTCAAATCGCAGCGACAGGCCCGGGAATTGGCGGCCCTCTATAATAAGAGTATTGACGCGAATTCAGCGCCTGCAGCTTCCGATGTCTTCGGAGCAGCCTGCATATTGAGCGCGTGTCACCTCCTTCTGGAATACTACGGCAGGGGGTTCTATGAAAAAACAGCCTTGACCACCGCCGCCTCAAGAATTACTCCCGCAGCATATGATAAGGCGCTTCGCAGCATTGCGCAAAGCTTTCCCGGCATACAAGAGGATGGCGCCGATGGGTTTCCCCCGGATGAACCTACTCCTGATGCCCCAGACGGAGAGAGCACACTCCTGCGCCATTGGACGCTAATCTCAATATCTGCAAACAATCCGGCCTTCGCTCCCTTTGGAGGCCTTTTTAACACGCCCGAATCCGCTGAGGACGCAAATCTTGCGGCATTGCGGAACACCCTCGAAGAGGCCGACTCATACTCCCCACCGCGAGAGCCGGAATCGCTAACTCCTCTGGTCACCCTGAAGAGGCCTGTGCAATTCGCGCCGTTTTCGGTGAAGGATCAGCTGAACTACATTTTGATTCACTGGGGGGCACTGCTCGAATCACTGCGACCCGGATGGATGACGAGCCTAATCAGCGCCCTTGATATGATAGAGGAAGAGAAACGGCCTCGCTTTGGAGAACCAGCCCCCAATGAGCGCCTGACATTTACTGAACTGGACGGAGCGGCCCGGTTTAGCAAGGATGACGATTGGATGCCTCGCGTAGTTCTTCTCGCTAAAAACATCCTCGTCTGGCTCAATCAGTTGTCAAGAAAGTATGCGCGCCCAATACACACTCTAAGTGAGATCCCCGACGAGGAACTTGACATCCTGGCCTCATGGAATTTCAATGCGCTATGGCTCATCGGGCTGTGGCAGCGTAGCGGCGCAAGCCGAGAAATAAAGAGGAGAATGGACAATCCCGAGGCCGCGGCCTCAGCCTATTCCTTAAGTGGATACGAAATTGCCGAGGAGCTGGGGGGGTGGCCCGCTCTGGAAAATCTAAAACACAGAGCAAAGATGCGTGGAATTAAACTATCGAGCGACATGGTCCCCAACCATGTCGGGATAGATTCGGAATGGGTAAAGAATTTCTCAGACCGCCTCATAAGTGTGAAGGAGTGCCCCTTCCCCGGTTACACTTTCAATTCCGACAATCTATCTGACGACCCCGCTATAGATATCCGCCTGGAGGATCACTACTGGGATAGAAGTGACGCTGCGGTAGTATTTAAGAAAACCGACAACAGAAACGGTCAAGTTAGCTATATCTATCACGGCAACGACGGCACAGCGATGCCATGGAACGATACCGCTCAAGTCGATTTTCTGAATCCTGAGGCTCGCGAAGCTGTCTTTCAGGACATCCTGCACGTCGCCCGAAATTTTCCCATTGTTCGTTTCGACGCTGCCATGGTTTTGGCTCGAAAGCATATTCGCCGTCTATGGTATCCGGCTCCCGGTGCCGGAGGGGCAATCCCTTCTCGTTCAGAACATGCTCTTAGTGATCACGACTTCATGTCTGCAATGCCCAATGAATTTTGGAGAGATGTCGTCGATAGAATCGCCATTGAACTGCCGGGCACTCTGCTTATTGCTGAAGCCTTCTGGATGATGGAGGGATACTTTGTTCGCGTGCTTGGAATGCATCGCGTATACAATTCCGCCTTCATGAACATGCTGCGCGATGAGAAAAACAAGGAGTACCGGGATGTAATAAAGGAGACTCTCCTCTTCGATCCGCGAATTCTCCAGCGCTTCGTAAACTTCATGAGCAACCCCGACGAGGAAACCTCCATCGAACAATTCGGCGAAGATGACAAATACTTTGCCGTGTGCACCCTTCTTGCCACCCTGCCTGGACTCCCCATGTTCGGGCACGGTCAAATTGAGGGCTTTTCGGAGAAATACGGGATGGAATATACCCGCGACTACAAAGAGGAAACGCCCAATGCTCACTTAGTATCCCGACATGAGCGGGAAATTTTCCCCTTACTGGCGCGAAGATCGCTGTTCTCCGGCGCATCCTCCTTTCGGTTTTACAACCTGCACAAAGGCGGCGAAGACAATGAGAATCTATTTGCCTTCACCAACTCCAATGAACAGCAGCGTGCCCTGGTTTTGGTCAATAACTCCTATTCAAGGGCCAGTGGACAAATCAACTATTCGGTTCAGATGAACCTTGAAGACAGACTACAGGGCTTTCATCTTGCACAGGCCCTTGATGTAGACGGACTTTCGGATGACTTCTGGTTATTGATGCACGAACATCTTTCGAACCTCTGGTATCTGCGCTCAGTGAAGGAAATAAAGTCCGCAGGTCTCCACATAATGCTGGAAGGCTTCGGCCGACAAATCTTCATGGATTTTCGAGTGGAGCGGGAAGGACATGACAGGCCTTGGGACAAATTGGCGGCAGAACTGGGGGGCAAGGGTGTCATGAATCCGGATGCGGCCCTGGAGAAAATTCGCTTTCAACCTATCCATGCCATACTCCGGGAATTCATATCCCAAGAGAGAATTACCACTCTCGCCGAAGGTATACGCAAGGCAAAGACGTCAGCTTTGAACGAGAACACGGGGAAACTTTTGAAAGACCTTGCGGAAATTCATATGAGGGAGCAGGGCACCAGTCCTGGGAATCTCGAAAACGAGCTCGGCATTTGCATCAAACTCATGGATAAACGCCTCAGACGTTCCTCCAGGGCACTGCGCCCTTTCCGCCTGCGCAGATTCCATCGCCCTGCCCCCATTCCCTATGACGAGGCCATTTATCTTGCTCTTTGGAGTTTGCTTTCCCCCATACAATATCTTGCAAATTCTATCTCAGGAACAAAGAGGGGAATCTGGCACGAATGGGGCCTGGAAGATTTTCTCAATCAACTTCTCTCTCAGGAGAATTCACTCCTTATGAAGGCCCTAAGGGTAGCTCTCGCATTTGGCAGCTTCAAAGGCACAGATCCTCTCACTGCCATGTCGGAGTTTATTTCCAACCCCATCGTTCGCGAAAGCTGCGGCATAAACCTCTGGGACGACACACTCTGGTACAACAAGGAAGGGTGGGAACTTTCCGCCCGATCAATTCTTCTCAGCACAGAGGTTAATGGCGATATGGACTCGCGCTTACTACACCGGATATTCCGGAAATGGCGCAGAGCGCATAAACGTTCCGGTTATCGAATAGCGTCCCTCCTTGATGCCTGCCGCTAAGGGGAAGGTGCCATCTTATTGTTCCCCTCCGGGGAAAAGTGGGCTCGCCCGACACCCAAGTTAGAGATCATGGGTCTCTCGTCATTGACCGTTCACCTGGAGAAAAGTAGACTACGCCCATGAGCGAAGTGTCATTAGTCTCCGGCAGCGAAACACTAACTGGTCGAAAACTAATAGAGAAACTACTGACAGGAGGCTCGCAGGTTGTTGCGTCAGTGGCAGGAGCGGCAACGCGGGCAAATGAAACCAGTAGAGGCAATTTGTGTGTCCTAACCTGGAATCGTTCATCATGGTTCTCCACCAAAGCAGTCGTTAGGGAGGCCCTGCGTAGGTACGGGCGAATTGATTCCGGCTGGATTTTGCATCAGGCACCAACTCCTTTTCGAAATTTTGCCGAAGCTAAGAGCAGCGATATTGAAACAGTACTGGAGCAGTCCATAAAGGGAAGCATCGCCCTAGCTCGAGAACTCCTCCCTCTGCTGGAACACTCCAGAGGCTTTCTCGGGATGGTTATCCCCCAGCAAAGCGGCACCGTGCCTAATCCTCTTGATTCACTTGCCCATGCCGCGTTTACAGGTTTTTCCACTTCGCTGATACGGGAAGTGAAACTCAATCTATGGGCCTGTGCTTTCATAAGCAAATCCCCGAATGCGGATGGTTTCGCCGCCAGGATAATTGAACTCCGGAACAGCAGGCCTGCAAGGCTGAAGGGACGCTGGTACAAGTATACTGAGGACCGTCGCCTTTTTGGCGGTTCGTCCGTACTGGACACCCCCGCTTGAAGGGCCAAAAAATGAAGACCCCATATCGATACCTTTTGGGAATTTCCATTGGTGCCTGTGTCGGTCTCCTTTTGAAGCCGAGTGATTCATTAGCAAATACTTTGCAAATCATAGTGGATACATGTCTCCACATCGGCCATTACACGGTGTTCCCGCTCATTTTCTTCTCACTTCCAATTGCCGTAACAAAACTCAGACGCACAGGGAAACTAGGGCAGATTCTTCGTGTGTCGGCCTACTACGCGGTTATCTCATCTCTTCTACTAACCCTTTTGGGAGCACTTATTGCGTGGGGAATCAATTTAGGCCGCTTATCGGTTGTTCCGGGTACAATGCCTGATATCATCATCTATGATTTGAAAAGAACTCTGCACGAAATATTTAACCAGAACGGTTTTCGTGTATTAGTTGGAGAACCCTCGTCCCTGCTACCCCTCCTTGTTCCAGCATTCCTCTTAGGCTGGTACATGTTCTATGACAAGGCGATCGCGGAACCCGCCTTCAATTTTTTTGATTCCATTAACCGCTTGCTCTATAGAATCAATAGGCTTCTGATGACACTGATGCCGATAATGGTAACTGTTTTCACGGCTAACGCATTCATAAAATTTAAAGACACCACGGCTTTCACAGGTTTTTTGCCTCTCCTTGGCACTGTCTTCGTAATTTCCGCTTTTCTGATCGGGGGAGTATATCCTCTTGTTATGCGCGCAATGCTGGGACGCGGTTACTCGTGGAGAGTGATGGCCGGCCTGACAGGTGCTTTGCTCAGCGCCTTCATCTCCGGCTCTCCCCTGTTCAACTACGGCAATCTCACACGGCATCTCAAAGAAAATATCAATATCCCCCGGCATAACGCCGCACTTATCGCGCCTTTGTACATGATGTTCGCCCGCGCCGGCTCCGCGATGTTATCTGCCATATGCATGCTGACAGTGATTCGATCCTACTCAAGTTTAGAAATCACATATTTTCAAGTCGTATGGATTATCGTTTTCTCGTTTCTGATTTCGTTCGCGCTTCCCGCAAATCTTAATTGGGGACTTGCAGCCGCGCTCACCCTGCTTTGCTCGTTCTACGGTCGGGGACTAGACGATGGCTGGCAGATACTAGTCCCCATTTTCCCATTGCTAACCATGTTAAGCTCTCTTGTGGATTCAGCCACGGGGGCTATAATGATTGTTTTGGTTGACCGTCGCTGCGAAAGGGACAAGATTAGCGCCAAATACACAATTGGGGTAAATTGCTAGCTGGAACCTGCCAGTGTCAACCACCTCTCCCAATATGGTAGAAGATTAGAAGTAAAAGTATCATTGCCGGGTGATATTGCTCACCCCTGCTCCCCGATCATTGACCCGAAACACTGATATATCAATTTTATCTACCGCTTCGATGACGAAAATCATCAGATGATTCTCGGGCATCCTATCCTTCAAATCAAGGGGGAGGAGAAAGGCCTGCTCATGACCTCAGGGTTTTGAATCGTATCATGATTCATTCTACCGGTTACGACAGGCAACAGGAATCCTAAGCCAGAGGCCGACAGGCTCTTAACCTCTCTTCACCGAAAACCTGATCGCTCCCGTAAGACCTATTTGCATCCCATGAGCAAACGGTGCTCCTGTCCATAGATTGGAGAAGGGGAGCATACAGCTGATGCCAAAAACCATGTCCCTTTCCTCCGATATGGGAAGTAAGAACCAGGAATTGATTCCCAAATGGATGAACTGTACCTTCCCATAGTAGGCCTTCCAGAATTCTCCCCGCTCGGCAGTACCATTACTCCCCTTCAAAACCGGGATTCTTATATGAACTATGGGGCCTCCCTGAATACCAAAATCAAATTTCCCAATCTTGAACGCATAGCCGAAATGCAGCTCGTTAATGAGACCGAGCACTTTCATATGCCCCCCTCGTTCCGAGCTGCTAAGACGGGCCACTCCCTTGTAAATCTCTTCCGGGGTCCAGGTTAACCATGCACCGGGGCGGAAAAAAACACCATGAGCGCTGCCGTCGAAACTGGCATTCATCGCCACACCTGGACTAAAAAGCACTTTGGACGGCTGCTTACCTTCGGGGGTAGAATCAAGTTTTGCGTTAAATCTCCACGCAATTGAAATACCGGCATCCACGGACGTTACTTCAAAGGCATGAGCCGCTCCCGCAGCTAGGGTTATCACCAGAGCACTTAGCACCTTTCTATTCACGGCATCAGTGTAGCACTTTTTTCGATAGGCATCATCACGTTAATCACCACGTCTCCTGTCGAGTATCCACGCGCCTACTCTCTCCACCACATCACCAAGCGCCATTTCTACCCTTTCTCCACTAGCTCGAAATTTTACCTCAGCATTACCCGCAGCCACTGAGCGCGCCCCAAGAATAACTTGAAGGGGATACCCAGATAAATCCGCATCTTTGAACTTGGATCCGGGGCGCTCATCGCGGTCGTCGATTACCACCTCAACACCCACTTCCCCCAATCCCCTGTATATACTCTCAGCAGCTTCCAACAAGGATGTGTCATTTAGCTGCAGGGGGAGAATCACAACCTCCCAGGGGGCCAGAGGAACCGGCCAAATTATCCCGCATTCATCATGACCCTGTTCAATGGCCGCGGCCAAAGTTCGGCCAACACCAATCCCGTAGCAACCCATCTGGGCAAAACGCGATTCGCCGTTTTCATCAAGAAATGTACAATTCATGAGTTTGGAGTACTTATCCCCCAGGTAGAAAACCTGTCCAACCTCAATCCCCCGACTCTCCTCCAGTTTACCTTCACGGCATTTAGGACACAAATCACCCGCTGTAGCAAAGGAGACATCAGTTAGGTTAACCACTTTGAAGTCTCGCTCAAGGTTGACATTCAAGTTGTGCATGCCCTCTCTATTTGCTCCGCAAATCCAGTTGTTCCTCGTCAGTACGGAATAATCCGCCAAAAGCGAAATCTCTTCGGGAAGTCCCACCGGACCAACATAACCCGGCAGAACGCCCACTTTTTCTTCCACAAGCGAATCGGAAGCCAGCCTCAGTCCTCCTGCCCCCAGAAAAGCTTGTAACTTGCTTTCATTTACACTTCGATTCCCGGCAATTAGCACCGCATTCAGTTTGGAATCGGCCTCGTAAATCAGACATTTCAAAAAACACTCCGGCGGAAGTTCAAGAAATGAGGAAACCTCCTCAATAGATTTGCGCTCCGGTGTCGCAACTGTCTCTAGAGATTTCAAGGCATCTGAGGCCGCTTCGATATTGTAAGTTTCCGCTTTTTCAAGATTTGCGGCATATTCGCAATTATTGCAGATTAAGAGAACATCCTCTCCCGAACTCGCCAAAACCTGGAATTCATGGCTCAGATTTCCACCGATATCCCCCGTAGTCGCATCCACTGCCCGTGTTTTAATCCCACATCGAGCAAAAATTGCGGTATAGGCGTCATACATGCGGCGATACGATTCCTTGGCATTTTCCTCATGGACATCAAAGCTATACGCATCCTTCATTATGAATTCCCGCCCCCTCATCAAGCCAAAGCGGGGGCGAAATTCGTCTCGGAATTTTCCCTGAATCTGGTATAAGCATATGGGGAGCTGCTTCCACGAGCGCAGGTTTCTCCTTACTACATCCGTAATCACTTCCTCGTGGGTTGGTCCCATACAGTAATCGTTACCTCTTCTATCTTTGAGACGAAGAAGAAGATCTCCATATATATCCCATCGACCGGTCTCTTTCCATAAATTTGCTGGAATGACTGCCGGCATCAGGATCTCTTCATACCCGCGGGCATCAAGTTCTTCCCGGATGATTTTTTCGATTTTTTTGATGCTGCGCAATGCCAGAGGGAGATAGTTATAAATACCGCTGGAAATCTGCTGAATCATCCCGACGCGACACATAAGCTTGTGGCTGGATACCTTCGCATCCTTGGGAATTTCCTTGCGAGTATGATAGAACGATCCGGCTAATCGCATCCCCCCCCCGAAAAATCAGATATGTCCCGAAAACTGTGCCTACTTGAGGAAGAGCGTTTCCAGCATATAGCTGATAGAAGCGTCTTCATCTTCCTTTGCCACGGCAAGCACTAACGAACGCCCGTCTACGGAACACCAAATCCTGTCTATTCGATACGCAATCACACCAGGGCGCACATAGCCCTTTCGTCCCACACTATACTCTGCAACCGCACCATCCGAATTGGTAATTGATAGCTCGATATGAAACGATGCCGCAGAGGATGCCCCTTCACTATCCATGTGCAGCGTGACAACAAACTCAAGGCCTCTTTCAAAATCCCTAAAGCGAAGTGCCGGCGCCCCGGCCATTTCCTCGCCCTTCCCTCTTATTGTTTCATCGCCGATGTTTCTTGTATACAGAAGCCGTCCCTGGTTTAGGTGATATATCCCATAACGCTCTTTCAAAGCACGTGCTTTGCTGAGCAGCTCATAAAGGGCACCCCTAGAGCTTTGATTCGGAGCTATCTTCCAGCTACCCTTTTCCCAGCCTCCCGGCACGAATTCGTTCTTTAAGACATCGACAATCCCGATTTCAGCGTAGGCTGTGCTCGTATAGTCCCTTATCACGTGCTGCCCGAACATGAAATATCTCGCATCTGAACTAAAACCCAAATTTTCCAAAGTTGCCAGATCACCCGCCATAACGGTTGAAATACTCAATGTGAACAGCAAAGTTGCCAATGCCTTTTTCATCACAGAACCTCGCGTTCTTATCGTCATAATCAGCCCGCAATATAAATTTTTTCCCTGATACCCTTTTGACTCTCATATCCATAGCCCAGCATTAAGGGTTTATGGCATCTTAATCCCTGATGACACTGAACCTGCGCCGAAAAATGCTTGCCATACTTCTCATATCCTCGTTCGTTGGATCCTTATCCTCCATTTTTGCACTTACGGTCTGGTATAGAGGCTCATTCTTTCACGATTACAATGCTCCCGAAATGACATCTCTTTGGTGGTCGGTATGGAGTCCCGCAACTCCATCCAATCTCCCCTGGGCCCTACACGGCATCGCGTTCATAACCGTCTTCCCCCTAACTTGCGAATTGATACTTCGGCGCCGCTTCGACCACAGCCCCTCGGCGGAAATGTTTTTTATGCGTCTTTTTATACTAACTCTTCCCTTTCAGGCTCCACGCATGCTGTTAGCGATGGTATCAATGGAGACCCTGGAGCCTTCGTGGGCTATTGCTGTAACCAGAATCGCATGGTTTGCCCGTTTTTTTGGCATCTTGTCTCTTCTTAATATAAGTGTTTTCTCCGGTGATATCTCTCTGCGACATTCCGGCCTGTTCTTGGGTATGGAATTTCTAACCACGGCCTTCATCGCTGCAACAATTCCATTCGATATCACCCAACCTCTGGGGAATCTTTTAATCCGTTCGGGGTTCGAATCCGTTCTCGCCCTGGTTACCGTCTCAATGGAGATTCTTATAGTTCTGGGGCTGCTTGGAACGACAATGACAAAGGGGAATTCCTATTACTACTTGCTTGGAGTATCCCTTCTCCTCATTGTAACCGGTATGGATTTGACTTTTTTCCTTTCAAAACCACTATTGATCCCCGGAGCTGCCCTCATGATAGTCGGTGTATCTTTCTTTTCCTGGGTAGTTCAAAAAATTTACCAATGGCTATAGCCGTTTCTCACTCTCTACGGCACCGTGAGCTCCAACCGCGGTTTGGAACCAAACATCCATCAGACTTCGGGGTGTCTCGTTCGAGACGAACGATGAGGGTGTTATCCGAGCACTCTCATCCGGAAGAACAGACTACCCCGCAAAGACAAAATCGCAAATCAATGGCCGCAAAGACCAGCCGCCCAAGATTTCGGAGAAACCACAGGTTTCCGGGAGTGTTCTTCGGATACAATGTGATCCTTAAATTTGCTGAAATAAACTCATCCTACTTGTAGATTCTGTAATCCACCACTTCCAATTCTGTAACTTGGTCTTCGAGATCTATCCCTATCACCCTTGCCGCAACCAACATTCGGCTGCCGGGTGTTATATCTCCCAAATCATCCTGCCATTTATCTCCACTAAATTTGACTCGACAGGTGTATGCGCGGACTTCGGACGTCCCAATCCATTCTCCACCGATCAATGTGATCCATATAATGGTTTCTGAATCGCTTTCTTCTGCTGTGATATCCTGCAGCAGCCCTTCAAGGATTATTACGCGTCCATCGGTTGCAACATCACGGACAACATCGGGGTTGGATAAAGAGGACAATTCGATATCGAAATCAACAACCCTTTCAAAGGTCTGCCCCCATCCCAGTACCGGAATCGCCAGAAGTATGTTTATTATTAACGTTTTCATAAAAAATCCCGATACAATAATACATAAATGTCCTCTCGAATTCAACTCGGGAGGGTTTAATTTGAAGCCTTAAGATACTTTGCTACTTATGAAAGGATGAAAATTCTAAAGCCGAGTTTGACAAGAAAACTGATTCCCTGTACATTACAGGCGGGACTCTGTGAGTCGCGGAGTGCGTATGGCCAATAACAATGAAGTGGTGAGCGGTTTTGATGTGGAGACCGACGACAGTTTGAAGATTCGCTTGCAGAAAGTGAGTTCTATCAAAGATTGTCTCGTCCTCTATATGACAGGATACATTGATACCTACAATTCAAATCTTTTCCAAAAACGTGTGATGAAGGCCGTCGATGCGGGATATAAGAAACTTATCTTTCACTGTGGCAATCTCACATACGTATCTAGTACGGGAATAGGTTCTTTCACTCACTTTCTTAAAACTGTCAAACCACGGGGCGGCGATCTGGTGCTGCTGGAAATTCAACCGAAGGTTTACGAGGTTTTTCAACTCTTGGGCTTCAGCCAATTTTTTAATATCAAAGACAATCTGGATGATGCTATCTCGTTTTTGGGATCTGAAAAAGACCTGCAGGTAGGTGATGTGTTCCCGAAGATATTCCGCTGTCCTATTTGCTCGAAAAAATTGAAATCTACCAGGGCGGGCCGCTTTCGCTGCGGGGAGTGCAGAACTGTTCTCGCCATTGATAACTCTGGCCAGGTTTTTTTGGGATAGTTAGACCTCATCATTTACGCGCTTTATGCGTACGCCTATGGAGCTTAGACGCTCAGAGAGGTTTTCGTACCCTCTTTCTATTTGGTACACATTGCTGATAGTACTTGTTCCCTCCGCAACCATCGCGGCTATAACCATCGCCATCCCCGCTCGAACATCCGGCGATGTGAGATCGGCGGCCCGAAGTTGGCTGGGACCCGTAACAACGGCTCTGTGCGGATCGCATAGGATTATCCCCGCCCCCATGGCAATCAGCCTATCCACAAAGAACATTCGTGACTCGAACATTTTCTCATGTATCAGAACCGTCCCATCAACCTGAGTGGCAACCACGGTAACTATACTTGAAAGATCCGGTGGAAATCCTGGCCAAGGTGCATCATCAATCTGGGGAATCATCCCTCCCATATCTCTAGTCACCTTCATATCTTGCTCAGCAGGAACATGAATCGAATTACCAGCAACCTCCCAGCAAATCCCCAATTTTTTGAAGGCAATCTTACACATTCTCATGTGCTCCGGTACACTATCCTCAATAGTCAGATTCCCCCTCGTTGCGGCTGCCAAACCTATGAAGGAACCAACCTCCATGAAATCAGAACCTATTCGAAAATCACAGCCCCCCAGAGAAGATACTCCGCGTATGTGCAGTACGTTGGAACCAATTCCGCTGATTTTGCCTCCCATGAAATTTAGCATGTGACACAAATCCTGAACGTGTGGTTCGCTTGCTGCGTTTCTGATGGTCGTCTCCCCGCTAGCTATTACAGCGCCCATAAGCGCGTTTTCAGTGGCCGTAACCGAGGTTTCATCAAGGAACAAATCACAGCCCACTAGTTTGTCCGCGATGATTGAGTATGCATCGCCAACTTCTATTGAGGCTCCAAGTGCTTTTAAGGCAAGAAAATGTGTGTCCAGTCTTCGTCGCCCGATAACATCTCCTCCAGGCGGTGCCAGGGTTATTTTTTTAAGGCGACCCAACATAGGTCCTGCAAACAGTATTGCGGCCCGCACCTTTATCGCCGCCTCTTCCGGTATCTTACTGTCCCTCACTTCCGCACAGCATATTTCCCATACATTTTTCTCCCTTCTTTCGACCTTGGCGCCGAGGGACCTGAGAATCTCCAGCATCACGTGGACATCTTCAATCTCCGGTATATTGGATAGTGTAACTGTCTCATCTGTTAGCAGAGTCGCGGCAAGGCAGGGGAGGGCAGCATTTTTATTTCCGCTTGCCCTAACGCGACCATGCACGGGGAAACCGCCCTCAATTACATATTTGAGCATGACCTGAGGCTATATTCGAGGAAGTTCCCCGGTCAATACCGATTAAAAGAATATACCATATGGAATTTGTCGAGATTAATGCACTAATATACCTCCCATGCAAATAATGAAATTTGGCGGCAGCTCCGTCGCCAATGCCGATAGAATCAGAATCGTTGCGGACATTGTTATATCCCAATCCAACTCGGGAAAAAACCAACCGGTGGTAGTGGCATCGGCAATGAAGAGTGTTACGGATGCTCTTATACAGGCTGCAAACACTGCGGAAAGCGGGGATGAATCTTACAGGTCTGTTCTGGAGAATATGAAAAAAAAACACTTTGTCGCAGTTGACTGTCTGTTTCCCCAAAAATTTTTTCACTCTGAAATATGCGACTCCTTAAACCTCGTATTTGAGGAGCTGGAAGAAATCCTCCGCGGTGTGGTTCTAATTAAAGAATGCTCATTTCGTACTAGAGATTTGATTTCCGGTTTTGGCGAGCGATTGAGCTGTCTAATTATCGCTGCCTATCTCTCATTTAGAGGCAAAAAAACTGAGATGGTGGATGCTCGGACTATTATTAAAACCGACGATAATTACGGCCGTGCGACCGTAAATTTTGAAACTACTCCCCGGCTTATACGCAACCGCTTGAAGAGCAAAAAAATCATTTACATCGTTACCGGGTTCATATCCTCCACTGCTGACGGCACATCTACCACACTTGGAAGAAATGGCAGCGATTATACCGCAACCCTGCTCGGAGCCGCACTGAATGCCGCTTCCGTGGAAATCTGGACCGATGTAGACGGGGTTTTAACCGCCGATCCACGAGTTGTCCCAAATTCCTGGGTAATTAAGGAAATCAGTTTTCAAGAAGCCATGGAGATGTCCTTCTTTGGTGCTGAAGTAATTCATCCATACACTTTGCTGCCGGTAGCTGAAAAGAAGATAGATGTTTACATAAAAAACACATTGAATCCTTCCGCTCCCGGTACCCGAATCGGGAAACATGTTTCCCCTAGGGATAAAGCAATTACCGGAATAGCTTCAATCGACAATGTTTCCATGATTACTATTGAAGGCAGTGATAATGTGGGTATGCCAGGAGTAGTTAATCGAATTTTTTCCTCCATATCCAACTCAGGGGCAACTATTATTATGATTTCTCAAGCCTCATCGGAGCATAGCGTGTGCCTGATACTCCGATATGATGATGCTCACAAGGCCGCAAAGAATCTGAAAATGGATCTGCATGATGCCATCTCCTCTCGAATAATTCGCAGCATCAAAATAGTAGATGAACTGGAATTAATTGCTGTTATAGGTGACAATATGCGCGGCCAGGTTGGACTTTGCGGCAAGCTTTTCAGCTCACTTGGGAAGGCGAATGTCAACATTTTAGCCATTGCCCAGGGATCAACTGAGCTAAATATTTCCTTTGTTGTTACCGGCGAGAATAAGTCCAACGCACTTCTTGCCATCCACAGGGCCTTTCTGGAATGAAATTTGTAAGCACTCGTTCGCCCCTGAAAGCCGTCAGTTTCACCGAGGCAATATTTTCGGGTCTTGCCCCGGACGGCGGTCTCTATCACCCGGAATATATGCCAAATCTAGATGCTTTCTTCAGAGGCTTATCAGACGAAATCTCCTTTAATGAACTGGCATCTGATTTCACATCAACCCTGCTTAGTCCCGAAATCGATTCCATAATTTCGAAAAAAATTGTTCAGGACGCCTTCCCTTTCAGTCCTGTTCTCAGGGAGATTAGTGATGACATCATCCTGTTGGAGCTCTTTCATGGCCCGAGTCTGGCATTCAAGGACTTCGGCGCCTCATTCCTTGCTTCCGCAATGAATCATCTCCTTGTGGAACGAGGAGGTCGTGCCATCATTCTCACAGCGACGAGCGGGGATACCGGGGGTGCGGTTGCGCGAGCCTTCTATAGGAAAACCAATATACACGTTGTCATACTGTATCCATCAGGCCGAGTAAGCCCTTTCCAAGAGAAGCAGATTACAGCACTGGGCGGAAATGTAACCGCTCTTGAGGTAAACGGAGAATTTGACGATTGCCAAAGAATGGTAAAGGCCGCTTTCAGCAATCCCAGACTCAAAAGCTTTCCTCTCACTTCAGCAAATTCCATTAATCTTGGGCGTTTAATTCCACAATCCTTCTACTATATCTGGGCATGGGCTCAAATGAAAAACAAGGGGGAAATAACCTTTGTGGTTCCCAGTGGCAATTTCGGTAATTTGACGGCGGGTTTATATGCGGCAGCCTGGGGATTAGCAACAGGTGTTTTTGTTGCTGCCACGAATGCCAACGACGTTTTCACAACATTCCTGTTAACAGGAGAATATCTACCAAAACCATCAATCCCCACCTATTCAAGTGCAATGGATGTAGGATCACCAAGTAATTATGAGCGCTTAAAAAAACTTTTTCTCGGAAACGCTGCTGCCTTCCGTCAGCATATTAAAGCCTGGTCGATTGATGACAGCACTACCATGAAAACAATATCCAAGGTTTATCAGGATTACGGCTACCTCTGCTGTCCACATACCGCCGTGGGATGGAAAGCCGCAGAATTATTCAGAGAACAAAACCCTCATTCACGGGTTTTAATACTATCGACCGCCCACCCAAGCAAATTTCCTGATATTGTCAAAGAGGCCACAGGCATAGCTCCGAGTCTTCCAAAAAATTTTATTGATGTAATGAAGAAAAGAAAAATTGCTCATCCTATTGGTAATAGCAACAAGGATTTGGAAAATTGGATTATACAAAATGGGGGGTGAGCAGCCCTACTGTGTTTACTTATTATCCGCCTTCCCGGGAAGTATCCGAATCCTTTTGAAAAGTCCAGTGCCTTCGCTTTGAGTTATTACATCTCCCCGATTTCCTATCTCTGTATGAATAAGCCGTCTTTCAAAGGAGTTCAATGGTACAAGTAGGCTGCTTGAACCATTTTTTGCAGTATAATCGGCTTTGCGATGCGCCATACGAATCAGTGACCTCTCCCTGCGATCCCTATATCCTTCAATATCCAGCACAATGCGCCAATGTTCATCTTCCCCAACTCTATTCCCTATATAGGCGTTCACAAGTAACTGAAGAGAATCAAGATTCCTTCCTTTTTTACCAATCAAAATATTCGAGTGCGGTGAGACTATCTCAAAAATCAGCTTCTTCTCGTCTTGCTTCCTCAGTTTCACCTCTCCAGGATACCCCATCCTTTTTATTACCCCTTCAGTGAATTCAGTAACCCCCTTAAGCAGTTTTTTGGGAGGTACCTCCCAATTCCTATCAATCACATCACTCCGTTCAGTTTTTTTGGTTCCAGTGAATGCTGCCGTCTTCTCTCGGTTAGCTTTATTTCTAGATTCCATTGGATCCGGTATAACCGAAAGCCTACGTACACTTATTCGAACTTTCCCCTTCCCCCAAAAACCCCCTTTCCTTTCCAAAACTTCCACGTCAAAACTCTCGCTTCCAAGCTCGGCAGCCGCCTTTGCAACAGCTTCCCTCTCTGTGCGTCCCTCAAATTCCATTGTCATCTTTTTTTAATTTTTTGCTTCCTTCTTTTTCTTGGTATAATTAGTAATCATCTGCTGTCCAATAGTTATTAAATTCATCGCCGTCCAATAAAGCAGTAATCCCGATGGCATATTGTACAAAACGAAAAAAAGAAAAATCGGAAAACCAAATGCCATTATCTTTTGCTGGGATCCGGATTGGCCGCCCGCATAGCCTGCCTGGGTAACCTTGGTTGTCAAAAACTGTCCTATTAGATAGAGGAAGGGCAGAAGTCTGATTGCGTCATAATGTGCTCCGAAGAATGTAATACCCTTATCAAATTGAACAATCGCCTCGGGGGCCGAAAGGTCATTAATCCATCCCGAAATAAAAGTGGCTCCTCTTAATGGGAAGTAATTGTTTAGTAATCTGTAAAGAGTTATGAATACTGGAATCTGTAAGAGTATGGGAAAACACCCACTCATGGGGTTTATTCCCTCCTTTTTATACAATTCAGCGGTTTTGGAATTTAGCTTCCTGGGATCGTTCTTATATTGCTCCTTTAGTTTGGCCATTTGGGGTTGGATAGCCTGCATCCTACTAGTGGACTTATAGCTCTTATGAGTTAAGGGAAAAAGAAGTGCCTTGATAAGAAAAGTCAGCAGTATAATCGCCACACCGTAGTTGGGGATGATGGCATAAAAGAGTTCCAACAAAAATTTGAGAGGATTTTCCAGCCAAGACAGAAGAGCACTGCTCTTAGGCGCATTTTGCAAACCCATACCGGATATTCCAAACGCATTATCTTCCGCGGAGTTATACCGATTCAAAATCCTCTTATCCAGAGGACCTATATAAAATATGTATTCATCCTCAATGACGCTTTGCCTTCTAGCAGGCTTTGAAATTTGTAATCTTGAGGCCTCGGGTTGACCCTCCACTGGATTATTATCCCAGGTAATTTTTGAATTACCTGATCCGGGATCAACTATTACCGCAAAGTACTTCCCTACAACTGCTGCCCATTTTACAGTATCACTGGTTTGAAACAGCTTCTTCTCAGCACTCCCATCCCTTCTGCGAAACAGCCCAAATCTGTTTCTGAAAATTCTTCTTTTCAATTTGCCGCTTTGAGAATCCGGTCCCCATGCTATATTTTCCCTAATCTCATATTGCCCATCAATTTTTTCAAAACGGGGCCCTATCTGAGGGCCATATGTAAGCGTATATGCACTTCTATCCTCGTCCAACAGTGGAACAGCCTTCCCATTTGAAGTCTCTAATCCAATTATGAGTTCGATAATATATTCCCCCGGAATCAACCTATAAGACTTAGTCAATTTAAATTGCTGTCCATTCCTAGCAAAATCCCGGGAAAATCTGTGGATTACTTCCCTTCCTTTTTGAATTCGTTCATGAGAAAAAGGGTTAAGAATATATTTTTCGTTATTATCACCAAATGAAAAATTGAATGTCCCTGTCTCAGCATCCCCATCCAAAACCATTGAAAGGGGTTCTCCCTCATCATGCTCCTTCAGGAGTTCAATATCAAGCGCCACGCCGCCAACCGTGGAAAAAACAACTCTGAACAAGTCTGTTTCTTCGACTATTTCTTCAATTGGATACTCTTGTTCGAAAGTTGATATATCCTCATCAAACAATATCTCCTCATCTGATTTTGCTTCCTGAACCTCAGGTTTCGTCTCAACTTCTTCAGATTTTTGGGGTGTATCTATATTTTTTTCTTTTCTGCTTCTATTTACAAAAGATATTCCCCAAATGAGGATAAAAGACAGAATAAGCGCTAAAAAAAATTTTTTTTCCATTTTCTTCTCAAAAAATTCTAAGGAACTGGGTCAAATCCCCCAGGTACACCCGGACGACATCGAATAATCCGACGGAACGTCAAAAAGAGGCCAAAAAAAAGACCATGTTTTTTCAACGCCACTATCAGATAATTGGAACATGTAGGGTAATATCTACAATTCGGCAGTAGCAGCGGAGAGACAGCAATCTGATACAATCTGGTAATCCAAATTAATGGGAAATAAAGCAATCCGGATATTTTCATTTAGATATACCCGCTTTTTTTATCAGATATAGGAACTGTTCCTCTCGCTCAAAGTATTTATACGCCCCCCCGTATGCAACAATGATAATATCATATCCATTTTTTATCTTATACTTCAAATTCCTGTATATTTCTCTAAAAATTCTCTTCTCGTAATTCCGCTTAACCGCATTACCTATTTTGGGGACAGGAATTGCAGCAAAGCGATTCACTCTCATTTTTTTAGGGGAGGCAATCAGTCTTGCTCCTCTACAATTAGACATTCTTTCCGGATTCTTAAAAACCTCATATATTTCCTTCCTACCTCCTAGCCTTTCTTCCTTAGTAAGGTTTTTTCTCATCAGCCGCCGAAAGTTTTTTTCTGCCTCTAAGACGACGGCGATGAATTACAGCTCTTCCACCTGCCTTCTTCATCCGTGCACGAAATCCGAATTTCCGATTTCTCCTGGTTTTACTCGGCTGATATGTTCTTTTCATTTAATCACTCGAAAGTAGGAGTTTGGTTAATATACTGATGAGTATGTATTCCGTCAAGAGTTCCCCCTAGGACCTCTTTTCAATGTATACTTTTATTCTTCTTATTTCCAACTCTGAATATTTTCCCCGAATTTTTTTAAGTATATCTTTTTCCCTCATTATAACCTCCTGATACCATCCAGGATGATTTGCTTCCAAAATCAAAGTTTGATTCTTTATGTCCTTTGGAATAACATTTAGAGCTGTTCCCACGCCTACTATTTCCCCCCAGCCGGCAGATAATCTGTAATAATCGTATTTCTCACTGGGAATAAGTTTGTTAATCAACTCCCCTATCAATTCGCCAGCGTTTTTAAAATTTTTATCCTTCCCTTTCACTACACCCCCGAAACGAAAGTCATTATTTCTGCAACGGCATCACTATATGAAAAAATGTAACTTCACTAGGGGATTCAATCGTAATCGCCCTGTTGGGGGCAGTAATTTTCACTTTGATATCTTCTTCCTCAATAGCGTTAATCGGATCTGAAAGGTATGAATGATTAACAAAAAAAACTATATTGGGACCGTCGTATACACATTTAACCCTTTCCACTGCCTTTCCAATTTCCACTTCATCAGATTCCAAAACAACATTCCCTCGGGAGAGCTTTAAAACTATTCTTTTGGTTTTCTGATCCGACAGTAACGAAACTCTGCGAATGGCATCATTAAATTCAACCCTCTTAACAGTAAAGTCAAATTTCTGGTCTTCTGGTATTACGCGGGGGTAATCGGGGAATTTCCCATCTATTAAAGTACTTGTGATTTTCTGATTATCAAATTTAATGAAAATCAATCTATCAACCACTGCCAAATAAACATTCCCTTCCCCTATGGCCAATTTAGCAACCAAGTTCAGTACTTTAGGAGGTATTATTATTCCCGGGAAATCCGGCAAATCACCCCCTGGTAAGGAATATACGTGACTAAGCCTCCTGCCATCTGTAGCAACCATTACCAGTTTATCCTTGACTGATTCCATATAAATACCACGCATAAAATATCGTGTTTCATCGTCGCTTATGGCAAAGATAGTCTGCTTTATCATGTGCACTAAATCTTTTTGTGCCAGAGAAAAATACTGAGATTCTTCACAAATAGGCATTTCGGGGAAACTATCTACAGATATACTATAAAGTTGAAACTCAATATCCTCTCCATCCGTTATTTTTACTCTTTCTTCTTCCTTTGATATAAAAACATCCCCTTTTGGAAGGCTTCTCAGGATGCTAAGAAATTTGCCGCAGAAAACGGCAGCTATCCCAGAGATTTCAGAAAAAACAGGTATTTGTGTTTCGAAACTGACTTGGATATCTGTTGCTCTTATAGTAAGCTTGTCTTCGCTGGCGTGCAGCAATACTGCTGAGAGATGAGAAAGTGCGTGACTAGAAGGTACTATCTCGTTTGCTACTGTGATTTCTCTTAAGATAGAATCTCTGTTGCAAGTGAATTGCATATTCAACTCCAATCACTTCGGATATTAAATAATAGTTTGCCAAAGGCTTCGTTTCAAGTGGTTTCATTTATTCACATTGACTTCTATTTCTTCTTCCCTTCTTAAATTTTAATTACAGTAGTAGTAGGGTCTGTGGAAATGTTGATATTTTTTTATTCTTTTGCTTTATATCTATTTAGATTCTTATATTCTCTTTTAATATGTTAGTTATTTGAGATTGTTCATCAATATCACCGATATGGTGTCTTTGAAATCACAAGTTTTTCCCATACAAATCCCTATTTATCCACATGCTGGGAGAAGTAAAGAAAAAGGACAGTAGAGTCAAGCAGATTCATCACCATTTTTCTATTAACCTCGGGGTGAAGATTTCTCTAAATGTTTGGGAAAACGAGGGGTAAGAATGCTCCCTTATTTTTCTTCTTTTATATACTTGGTCAGTTCATTGACAATTGGCTCCAGTGTGGGATCTCCCTTCATTCTATCCTCTATTCTTTGGCAAGCGTGCATAACTGTAGTGTGGTCTCGTCCACCAAATTCGAGGCCAATTTCGGTGGTTGAATAGTCCGTTATTTCTCTGATGATATACATTGCAATTTGACGCGGAAAGGTGATTCTTTTTGTGCGTTTTTTCCCTTTAAGATCAGCAGGAGATATATTGAAATATTCCGAAATTGATTGCTGTACTCTGTCGATGGTTATATTGGAGAGGATAGTTTTTGAGAAAATACCTTTTAGCTGGCTCTGAGCGATTTCCACTGTAATTTTTTTCCCTACAAGTTCCGCATACGCAACCATTTTTGTAAGTGAGGCTTCTAAATCTCTTATATTGCTTGTAACGTTTCTTGCGATGAGCTCTAGTATTGCATCTGGAATGTTTGTAGGTATTGATTCCATTTTTTTTCTTAAGATAGCGTGACGGGTTTCAAAACTAGGGGGTTGGATATCCACACTGAGACCACGTTCGAAACGGTTTTTCAGTCTATCGGCAAAATTGCGGAGTTCTGAAGGAGGTTTGTCGCAGGTGAAAACGAGCTGTTTTTTTGCTTCGTACAAGGCGTTAAATGTATGGAAAAGCTCCTCCTGTGTTTCTTTTTTATTTTGGAGGTCATGAATGTCGTCAATAAGCAATACATCTACTTTTCGGTATTTGTTTTTGAAATGACTTTGTGTTTCGCTTCTTATAGAATGAATGAATTCATTGATAAAAGTCTCTGCGGTAATATATTCAACTTTTTTTCCCCCTATATATTGGTGAATAGAATTTCCGATAGACTGCATTAAGTGAGTTTTTCCCAATCCTACATCACCATAAATGAGGAAGGGATTGTATTCTCCACCAGGGTTGATTCCAATTGCCTTAGCTGCATTAGCCGCGAAAGAATTATTGTTTCCTATTACGAAGTTGCTAAAATTATAATCTTGTCGGAGTTGATGATGAGATTTTTTTTTGGATTCAATTCTGATATTCTTCTTATTATCTGATGTTTTTTGGGAATTATCAGAATGAGAGAGGTTTGTGTTTTTCTGATTTTCAAAATATATGCTCATTGAGGTTCCTGTTATGCTGCGCAAACGGGATTCCAACAAGAACAGATATCTTTGTTTTATTTGATCGCGAAAAAAATTGGATGGAACACTCAGAGTGAGGGCATTGCTGTTTCCCTTGATAAAATTTGTTCTTCTAAACCACATATTGTATTCCTGTTCTGATATATCCCCATCCTCCTTTAATTGTCGGAGAGTCTCATCCCAAAAAAGCCCGTATTCATTTTTTTCCACTTTTCCCACATAGTCCCCCAGTTCTATAAATGAGAAATTTTTATAAGAACACCCTCAATGATCAGTAACATGAATTTCGTGCAGCATAAACCCCCATGATATAGCTGTAATTGTCCAAACAGCAAGTTCAAAAAACGAAATTGGGTATAACTGGACCATTAGTCACCTAAAATGATATACTCCTTTTGCTACTTCCTCTCGGAATATTAAGGAAAAATAATGGACAATTACGATGCTCAACATATAAGGGTATTGAAAGAGCTTGAAGCGGTGCAAAAGCTCCCCAGTATGTACATAGGGTCCACCAGCGTAGAGGGACTTCATCATTTAGTATATGAAATTGTAGATAATTCTATAGACGAGGCGTTAGCTGGATACTGCAATAAAATTGAAGTATGTATTGAAGAGGAAGGGTTTATCAAAGTAGAAGACAACGGCAGGGGTATACCCGTATCAGAGCATCCTGTTGAGAAGGTTAGCGCGTTAGAAGTGGTTATGACCCGATTACATGCTGGTGGAAAATTCGATAAGAGAATGTACAAGGTATCTGGAGGCCTGCATGGGGTTGGTGCTGCTGTTGTAAACGCCCTGTCTGAGTGCTGTGAGGTAAGCGTTCATCGCGAGGGGAAGGAGTATTTTCAACGCTATAACAGAGGAATCCCCGTGGAAAAAGTAAAAGTGATTGGGGAAACCAGCATTACAGGAACATATTTTCGATTCCTCCCTGATAGGAAGATATTCAAAGAAGAAGTGATTTTTAGCTACGATGTCCTTTCCAATAGGCTTAGAGAGTTGGCATTTCTTAACAAAGGTATAGAGATATCTCTCGTAGACGAGAGAATCGGGAGAAATCAAAGCCGAACGTTCAAGTTCGAAGGCGGAATTAAATACTTTGTCCAGCATCTAAATAAAAGTAAAACGCCTCTCCACGAGGAGCCGATTTGGTTTGAGACCGTTAGGGAGGGGGTTACAGTTGAAGTAGCCGTACAGTATAACGACAGCTATAATGAAACACTTTTCAGTTTCGTAAATAATATTAATACCCGGGAGGGGGGGACTCATTTAACCGGATTTCGGTCTGCTCTTACTCGAACAATCAACGATTTTTTTAAGAATTCCAAACACAGTAAAAAAATAGACGATACACTTTCGGGAGACGATGTACGTGAAGGTCTTATCTGCGTCCTATCTGTCAAAGTACCCAAACCCCAGTTTGAAGGGCAAACAAAGAGCAAACTGGGAAATTCGGAAATTAAAGGGCTGGTTGAAAGAGTAGTCAGCGAAAATTTTGTTTCATGGTTTGAAGAGCATCCGGAGGTAGTAGACAAAATCCTTGGGAAGGCGGTAACGGCGGCACAGGCGAGAGCCGCGGCCAGGAAAGCCAGAGATTTGACTAGGCGCAAGGGGTTTTTGGAGGGTGGCGGGCTACCGGGAAAACTAGCAGACTGCGCCGATAGGGATCCTTCCAATTGTGAAATTTACATTGTCGAGGGCGAGTCGGCTGGCGGCAGTGCAAAAATGGGAAGAAATAGGAAATTTCAGGCCATTCTTCCGGTGTTTGGGAAGATGATAAACGTAGAAAAGGCTCGTCTGGACAAGGTTTTGGGGAATGAAAAAATGCAGCCGATTATCCATGCACTAGGCGCCTCTGTGGGAAATGAATTTGATGTTACGAAGCTTCGATACCACAAAATAATAGTTATGGCTGATGCGGATGTTGATGGTTCCCATATTCGCACACTCTTGCTGACTTTCTTCTTCAGATATATGCAGCCTGCCCTTGATAATGGACATGTTTTCCTCGCTATGCCTCCACTTTTTAAGCTTTCATCAGGGAAAAAAATTGTGTATGCCTACGGTGAGGATGAGAAGGATGCAATAGTATCGGGATGGGAAGGGGATAAGAAAATTAACATTCAGAGATACAAGGGGCTAGGAGAGATGAACCCGGATCAGTTATGGGAAACCACTATGAACCCCAGTACCAGGAGTATAAAACAGGTTAGGCTGGAAGATTTTGTTGTTGCGGATGAAATGTTCACAACCCTGATGGGTGAAGAAGTTCCCCCCCGGAAAAAATTTATTGAAGACAACGCTCTCTCTGTCGCCCAATTGGACGTTTGATTGAGATAAGCACATATCTAATAAGGACTTACTGATGGATGGACTTCTCGGAAGAATTATACCAATAGAAATTGAGGAAGAGGTAAAAGAATCCTATCTGAATTACGCGATGTCGGTAATAGTGAGCCGCGCCTTGCCGGATGTGAGGGACGGGCTTAAGCCGGTGCATAGGCGAATTCTTTATTCTATGAGCGAACTCGGTCTCCATCACGATAGGGCATATAAGAAGTGCGGGCGCATAGTTGGTGACGTATTGGGGAAATTTCATCCCCATGGAGATCAATCCATATATGATGCATTGGTTCGATTGGCTCAGGATTTTTCACTTCTATTCCCTCTGGTTCAGGGTCAGGGTAACTTCGGTTCGATAGATGGAGACCCTCCAGCCGCTATGAGATATACAGAGGCCCGCCTGGCAGGTATTGCAGACGCAATGCTCAGAGATATAAAGAAGGAAACGGTGAATTTCGGACCTAATTACGATGATTCCCTAACAGAACCTTCGGTGATGCCGGCAGCCATACCCAATCTCCTTTTGAATGGTTCAAGCGGGATAGCGGTAGGAATGGCAACCAATATGGCACCGCACAATTTTCGAGAGGTTTCATCGGCAATATGTGCCCAAATCGACAATCCGGAAATAACCGTAGATGAGCTTCTAGAGCATATTCATGGCCCGGATTTCCCCACAGCGGGCGTAATTCATGGCACAAATGGATATCGCCTTGCTGCCCATACTGGGAGGGGGAAGGTGGTGATTCGGGCGCGATACGATGTAGAGGAGCAGGGGAATGATAAGCGGGCGTTAATTGTCACTGAAATTCCATATCAGGTGAATAAGGCAAATCTGATTGTCAGGATTGCCGATTTGGTGAGGGATAAAAAAATTGAAGGCATTGCCGATCTCCGTGATGAATCGGATCGAGAAGGCATGCGAATTGTCATCGAACTAAAAAAGGGAATTAGCCCTCAAATTGCGCTGAACTGCCTCTTCGCAAACACTCCTCTGCAAATAAATTTCAGTATCAATAACCTTGCGCTTGTTGACGGCAAGCCAAAACTACTGAATTTGAAGAGCCTTATTGCTGAATTTATAAGACATCGCCAGAAGGTTGTTCGTAGAAGCAGTGAATTTGACTTAAAAAAGGCCAGGGCAAGGGAGCACATACTGGTGGGCCTAAAAATTGCTCTGGGGGAAATTGATGAAATAGTTGAAATTATCAAAGGGTCGAAAAACGTTGAAGCTGCATATGCAAGCTTGATGGATAGATTTGAACTATCCGCGGAGCAAACCCAGGCGATACTGGATATGAGACTCCAGAAGCTGACGAGCCTGGAAGTACAGAAAATTTTTCATGAATTGAATGAAATACGAAAAGAAATAGCCTTTTTGGACGATTTACTGCGCCACGAGGAAAAAATTCTCGGGGTGATTAAGGAAGAAACATTTGAGCTTTCTAATAAACATGGCAGCGACAGAGGCACAGAGATAAGTACTGATGAAGTGATTCAGGTAGACATTGAGGACCTCATAGAAGAAAGGGACATGGTTGTCGTGATATCCAATCGCGGCTTTATCAAAAGGATGTCAGTAAGTCTTTACAGAGAGCAGAGACGAGGCGGCAAGGGTGTGAGAACAAGCGATTTGAAAGAGAATGATTTCATCGGGCATGTTTTTTTGGCCTCGACACATAGCCGCATCCTTTTTGTTACCAGTGTCGGGAAAGCGTACTGGATTAGGGTTTTTGAAATACCCGAGGGCTCTCGAATTAGCAGGGGAAAGCATCTGAAGACTATATTCGAATTTCAGAAGGGCGAAAATATCACCGCGATGGTTCCTTTGGAGAGTTTCAGTAACGGGGGAAAAGTATTCATGGCTACGAAGAACGGCTATGTCAAGAGGGTTACTACCAACGATTTCAGGAACGCGAAGACACGGGGAATTATTGCGATCAATCTGGACGCGGGAGACAGCTTAGTTGCGGCAACTTTGATTAACGATGCAGAAGATGTGTTCATCGTAACTCGCAGAGGGAAGGGTCTTAGGATGTCCGGAGATGCTGTTAGACTAATGGGTAGAGGTACCAGGGGATCGCGAGGAATTCGAATGGCGGAGGGAGATGAGTTGATAGCAGTATGTCCCATAAGGCCGGATGAAATGATGCTACTCGTTTCCGAAAAGGGATATGGGAAACGGACGAAATATGACAATTTTTCTCCCCACAATCGGGGTACTAGAGGGCAAAGGGCCTACGCGGTGAATTCAAAAACAGGCCTGCTTGTCTCTGCATTATCGATTCATAAAAAAGATAGCTGCATAGGCATCAGCTCACAAGGAAAGGCACTGAGATTTGCGGTGGACCAAGTATCAATAATGGGCAGGAATGCCTCTGGTGTCAAGGTTCTGAATATGTCTGATGATGATTCGCTTATCGGGGTAGTGCGTCAGCCAGACGGGAACAATGTGGATGTGGGGGAAGAAAAAAAAACAAACCCGATATAGAAAATCAATAAATTTTTGTGCTCCCAGGTGCTCGCGGGGAGAGAGGGATAAATAAGCTCAAGGGGGGTGAGATTGCCAATTCGTTTCACGTGAAACATCGAAAGAGGGATGTTTTTCGATACGCCAATGAGAAGGGTCGAAGGTAGAGAGTTGGCATATCCCCTAGGAGCATGTAAGTATTCTTGCGCAAACCCCAGGAGGTGTTTATTCCTGGCATTTGATGGGTTGGATTTAGTTTGGTCCATGGGTGATTGGCCTTGGTGAGGCAGTGCTGTGCCATTGGCACAGCGCGGGGGATCACGGAATTGGAGGCCATTGTCGGTGAGGATGGCGTGTATCCTGTAGGGTACTGCTTTGAGGGGGTCTTAAGGAAATCGGACTTCGGGTTGATTCCATAGTGCCAGTGATCTTAGGATTTCTTGACTATTTTGCATTGCCCTGCGCGCTGCCGCAGCCGTTGTGGCGCGCCTGTGTAAAACTTCTCCCGTAGAGCCTCCTTACTTGTGGCGGAAAACAATACACCATTGAAACACTGTATCAAACATCCCGGGGTGATAGGTTTAATCATCTTCTGCATTCGATCCCATTCATAGCGAATCTCCATCCCTTGGGAGTCGCTTTTATTGGGAGACAGGTATTTTTCAGCGCAGAATGGACGTTGGGGAGGATTTTTCCCCCTTAATGGATATCCGAGCCCGCGACGATAAACTCTTGTCTCTGAAGAGAGCGTTTTTCAAAGAGATTGCGGTTCTTACAAAACCATCTCTATTTCAAATCAACCTCATGGCGGAATTTTTCCACAGCTCTATGATAGTTCTTGGTTAGCCTTTCTTTTTCTTGGTCTGAAAGGAAGCAAGCATCGACGGATTTGAGATTTGATGCTATGAGATCGTCTATTGTCCAGTTAAAATTAATTACGGTTTTTTCATAGTCATCCACCAGGTCAGAATCTTGTATTGTGGGATCGTCTGATGAAATTGTTACAGGCACACCGGCCTCGGCGAGCGTTTTCATTGGGTGAGAGCTTTCATTTTCCCATGCGCCAGTTTGGCGATTGCTGGTGATGCATTGGGCAAGGAAGATGTTTCTATCCCGTAGTACTTTCTGGATTTCGATATCTTTGTGAGCGGCAACTCCATGCCCGATACGATCAGCATGTAATTGATCAATCGATATCCAAATGTTTTGAGAATCGGAGACTTCCCCCGCGTGTATGTCTATACCATATATCCCATCTTCTTTTACCGCGTCGAAGAAGGAAGAAAACAGAGAGGGGGGATAACCTAATTCGTCGCCGGCTAAATCAATACCTACAACCTTTGTAAGATCGACCTTATGAAGATGTCTGTAGATTTCTATCATTTCGTTCGCGGTTTGCACGCTGCGATTGAAAGTGAGAATATATCTAATTTCCAGATCTATTTCGGAGGCCGCAGTATCGGAGGAAAGTATAATGGCCTTGGTGACCTCCTTTGGATCGAGTTTAGTTTGCTCAGTGAAGTGGAGCGGGTTAAACCGCAGTTCGATGTAATGCAGTCCCTCTTTGAAAAATGATTTAACAGAGTCGTAGGTTATACCTTCAATATCGGCTAGAGATTTATACCAAAATTTCTTGAACTTGCTTAGGAATAGAAGGAAATCCGGAGCGTGGTCCTTCGGGAATTGAAAAACTTTCTTAAAATCATCAATCTTTCGAGGAACATCAAGCTCATTCTTTACGGCTAATTTGAAAAGAGAATCTATCGGGTAAGTTCCTTCGAGATGGCGGTGCACTTCTATTTTTGGCAACTTTGTAAGGATATCTCTGTCAAAACGCTTCCCATCATCGCCAGTATGTTCTGTGAGTTTCATGTACAATTCCTATACCATATCATAACACGGATGAAGGGGTTATTCCATCAGATTAATAATCAAGAATGCCAAACTCAAGTCGAAGGTGCAAATCAATGTTCTCCCATTATCGGATGATCATCCCATAATCGTTATCTAATGAGATGAACATGAATTTCTACCTTTGTGAGATTACTCTGATGTAGCAGGGAGAACAATCGGCCAAGATTATCATGATTGAAGAAGTGAAGCAGGAATGTGCTCCGGTGGCGACAGAGGTTATAAAGAAATCCTCTTATCTAGTGCCCATTATTACCGTTGAGCTCCTTTTTTTTGTCCTCTTCGGATTTGGTATTCCCGAGAGAAGGGTTGGTTCAGGCAGGCCGCTGATGCTATGCTTACCTAGATGGGACAGACAGTGGTTTTTGCGAACCAGAAGGGAGGTGTGGGGAAGACAACCTCCACGGTCAATATTGGAGCCTACATGGCCGCGAAGGGTAAGCGTGTGTTGCTTGTGGACCTTGATCCACAGGGGAATCTAAGCAGCAGCCTTGGCGTTTTTGGAAGGGAATTGGGAACTTACGAAGTAATGATCGGCAAAATATCGGCATCCGAGGCGATTGTAGCCACACCTCAAGAGAACATGAGCATTCTGCCTTCTAACCTTCGCCTTTCAGGTGCGGCGGTGGAGCTGGCAGATATTGAGGACCGCAACTACTTCCTTAAAAGGGCAATTGAGCCGCAGGTGCTCGAATTCGATTATGTTTTGATTGACTGCCCTCCCTCCCTGGGGATACTCACTTTAAATGGATTTGTGGCTGCCAAGGCGGTTATAGTGCCCTTGCAATGTGAATTTTTTGCACTTGAAGGTTTTATGAATATGCTTTCTCAGACGATTAGAAGAATTCAAACCAGCCTAAACGTTGAGTTACTGGTGGGGGGGGTCATTTTTACTATGTATGATCCCCGCACACGGATTGCCCATGAGGTTATTCAGCAGATGAAGACCACCTTCAAGAAATATCCAAACTTCCTGTTCAAGACAGTTATCCCACGGAACATACGTCTTGCGGAGGCACCCAGCCATGGCATGCCAATCAACAAGTATGCCCCCTCGTGCATTGGAGCTCGCAGCTATGCTGCCCTTACCGAAGAGGTGATGAGGCGTGTCTAAAAAAAAGGCCCTGGGGTCCGGCATCGACGCGCTTATGGGGGAAGGATTGAGACTGGTAATGCCTAATGGGGGGAATGAGGAAGGAGTGAGTCTTATTCATATCGATAAGATTAAGCCGAATCCCCGGCAGCCTCGTGAGTATTTCGATGTAAATACTCTTGAAGAACTCGCCGAGTCGATTAGACAGCAGGGTGTTCTTCAACCGGTACTGGCAGAAGAAGGGACTGACGGAACATACACCTTGATTGCTGGAGAGAGGCGATTGAAAGCCAGCAAGCTCGCCCACTTGGAAGCGATACCCGCCATTGTTAGGAATTTTACTCCTGAGCAGAAATTGGAAATTTCTCTGGTGGAAAACATTCAAAGAGACAACCTAACCCCCTTGGAGGAGGCAAGTGCCTATCGCCAACTCATGGATATTCTTGGTTTATCACAGCAGGATATGGCAGATAGGGTGGGGAAGAAAAGATCCACCGTTGCCAACAGCCTTCGATTGTTGAAACTGCCTGGCAGGATGAAAGAAGCAATCGAGATAAGGGATATAAGCGCAGGTCATGCCAGGGCTCTATTGGCGGTGACGAATCCCGCGGATCAGGAGCTTCTGTTTGACAGAATAATTGAGGACTCGTTATCGGTAAGAAACGCCGAAGTGATGGCGAGTGATATGAATCGCGGATATAGAGGAACGAAAAAAACTAAGGGAAAAAATTTCTCACAGAGCCCCGAAAAGGATTCGGAACTCCAAGGTATTGAGCAGAGATTCGTAGAGGTACTGGGGACAAAGGTTCTTCTAAAAGGGTCCGCATACCGGGGAAAGATTGAAATTTCCTGGTTTGACCGCAGAGATCTTGAAAGAATTTATGAATTGATTGTTGGAAGAGAAACTAATTGATTATTTCTGTCAAGGAAGAAGGACATCGAATTCAGAGAAGAGTAATTACTCAAGGGGGGAATATGGCGGAACTGGGTTTTCCCTGTATCTTCTGGAATTGACAGGAGCCCCGATGTCAGATAGCCTCCTAAATCCAGTATCGGAGGGATGACCGAGTGGTTTATGGGGCTGGTCTTGAAAACCAGTGCAGGGCAACCTGCCGTGGGTTCGAATCCCACTCCCTCCGCCATTTGACACAGCTGTTCACATTCTCAAACTCAGAAGAACAGATAACTAGGGACTACTTTCGCAAATGCGAATTCCAGCAACCCCTTGCACCGCTAATGCAAAGCAATCTGCCACTTCCGCTGAGATTGTTAAATCACTTTCGCTTCGTCCCAGGGGTGCTTTTGCGTGAATATCCCCCCCAAGCATGACTCCTCCGGAGTTCTGAGATGAAGTCATCAAGGTGGCTTCAAAAATCAAATCATGGCCATCATTGATATATTGCCGCGTGGCCTCAACTGTGCCTTTCGCATCCCAATAGTCGTTCGTAACCTCAACACCATCATCCAAATAGCGCATGGCCAGCTCGCCAATTTTCATGGCCGGTGTCAAACAAAGCCTGCCTTTATGAGGTGATTTCAGGGGCTAGGTCTCTTTGCGGTGCCGATAGAGCCATAATGCTTTAGGGCATTGCGAGCCCTTCACGTATTGGGATTTGGAAATTGTGTGTTGCGCTGGTTCAGTTGACATTATACCCGTGTTTTCCTTTGGTTAATAAAGCTTCCTTCCAGAAATTCTCTCTGTGAATGACGGTGCGATCATCCGTCTTAAACAACCAGCATTCTATTAGCGTAATACGAAAATTTTTCCTGGCATATTCCAGACCAGCACCTTCGATCAAACCGACAAGCTCTTTATTCCATCCGTGGCCGGTATGCATATAGCTTGACCAGCGCGACCATATCCCTGTGTCGCCGTACGCAGATCCCACATATTTTTTGCCGGTCTTTTTATCGGCAATCACGTAAACGCCTTTGATGTTCTCTAATGCGGTTTTCCAGTTTGTGCGTTCATTCTTGTAAATCACCTCAAGCATGGAGAAATCCTGACTGATATTCTCATATCCGCAAAAGAATTCACCGCTATAGGGTTCACGTAAAACTTCACAAACAGATAGGCTATCATGGACGTTTTCGAGCTTAAATGCTCTGCCGCGGGGAAGCGCTGCGGTGATTTTCAATCTCCCGATAAGATCTTTGCCCTTATCTGTTAGTTCAATGTCATAGTTGTGTGCCCGCTTTTCTGGCCGTCTTCCCAAGATTTTATAAATACCGCCGAAAAGCCATGTTTCTCGTTCTGGATAAAACTTGATGAATGAAACCACATAATCGCGGTTAAATTCGTCTTTCTCGCGTCTCCAGCGATTCCACCCATCCCATTCGCTTCGATCCCGTAAAAACACATCTAACGGCTCGTCAACGTTGTTATTACGTGCTGCATGAAACTTATACTCTTGCAGGTTTTCAATTTCTAAGAGCGTTGCGATGTCCACCATTTACAAACTCCTTTCGTATGCACTTTGTTCTTTCAAGCAGTATACAAATTTATTCGGATGGAGTAAATAGTTAATAGGTGTTTATGGGTGAATTTATGGCTTACATAATGGGTAATTATGGGTGTATAAATGGGTGCATGATAAAAACGGATACATTGAACATCATGCGAGACATCTTAGGAAACATCGCTGAAATTGATGAATCCAAAGGAGCTTGGCGTGCTTTAGGAACACTTGCGCCAGAGCGTTTAAGTTGGAGAGTATCATCAAGGAGCAGGCAGAGACAGATTCCAAAGATGAATACTTACACCTCTTGACAGGCACTGCCGGGGAGCATGACATTGTCACGCAAGCGAGATGGTGCTGTTCACTTATTGCCATGAAAATAATGGCCTTTCATTCCGTAAACGTTGAAAACTATCACTTCAGAGTGAAACAGAGTGTTTTCAAATAGGTTTTTGGGCAGACTTATTATGCTGGTTATTTCGGGATAAACACCCTCGATAAAATTGGTCCACCGCTTACTTTTTTCCGTGAGGTTTAACCGAAACCCGTAGGGTGTAAACATTACAATAGGTATTTCTCTTCCAAACAGCTCTATGGCTTTTATTAGCCACACCTCCGGCAATAATGGGCGAGCTGAGTAATGCGTTTGTATGTATTCTCTTGTTTTCTGATCGATATTGAAAGGTGGATTCATTATCACCAATACGGGGGATGGCAGCTCCCCTTTTTTGATTTCCAAATAATTCCTATGTAGGAATTTCCCCCGAAATCCCTGTTCCTCAATATCAATTCCCAGCACATCGTAACCGGCATTCATAAAAGGCATGACCAATGAGCCCCTTCCTACACATGGGTCGATTATCAAGCCCTTTCTTATGTGAGGTTTGAGAATGGAAAAAAGGAAGCTGCTAGTTCTGTGAGGGGTATAAACTGTCGTCGGTTTTACCTTATCGTAAAAGTTATTCCTGTCCACTCGATACATCGTTTACCTCCAGGAGCCTACCGCCTTTGCGTATTATCTCATGGATGTTTTTCTTTTCCCATCTCCGAAGCAGATACCTCTCTAAGCCAGGTAAGGGGAGGATTGAACAAAATCAGTATGTTTGTCAGAATTCTCCTTGATATACGCAATAGCTTACGGCAAAATTATCTGCAAAAAATTTATAATTAATTGTACAGCGAGGGATTAAAGGCTATGTATGATCTGCTCTATTACGTTTAGCGCAGCTTGTGCATCCATATACATGAACATGGGGAGGGCGGTGGGGCTTCCGGTAAACTCTTGCCATTATATAGCCACTCTCCGGGAGCTCGTGTTTGCAGCAGGGGCAGCGTCTATTGTTCAGTTTTCCCGGGATTTTGTGATTAGCGCCTAAGCTGTTAGATTTATGAGGGGTAGAGGCGCTAATAGATGCCCCCTCGCGGCTCCAGCAGTATCTGCAGCCGAATATATGCATCAAATCGAATTCCCTACCGGGGAAGAGCTTTGAATAAACGCGCAAACCTCTTTCAAGCCTTTCGCTGCATAGAGGGCAAATTCTCTGGGAGGTTTTAGGGCTCTTGTCCTTGATGATTCGAGATTGATTTGGCTTCTTCCTACGCCAAAGGAGGAGCCCCAATGCTGAGAGCAGGAGCACAAGAGTAATCCCTACCAGGATTTCGACGCTCAAGGTTTACATTCCCCGCGGCCATCGGGTTTCAAAACTGCCATCCATGGGCAGCTTTTCAAAGCAAACGCCATCGAGGGAGAAAGGGCGTAGGTTTCGCCGCGTTTGTCTCCATAGCAAGATGGAAGGCCTAGAATGCCTGCCCTGCGGCCGCCAGTCATACTGCTATTGTCGACTTCCCGACAGGGAGCAGCTTAATGCAACTGCTCACATTATGAGGTTAATCAAAAAGGTGCTATTATACTATACCTATGTCCACCCTCTTCGTGGTAGCCACTCCCATTGGAAACGTTGAAGATATGACTTTTCGTGCGGTGCGAATCTTGAGGGAAGTGGATGTTATTGCTGCTGAGGATACACGGCGAACGCGAATTCTTCTGGATAAATGCGATATAAGAGTTAAGCGTCTGGTTAGCTGCAGGGCGAGAAATGAGGATGTAAGCGCTAGAGGCATAGTGAAGCTGCTTGGCCAGGGATTTAAGGTGGCCTATGTCACCGATGCGGGAACCCCAGCTGTTAGCGACCCTGGTGCCCGGCTTGTTAACATGGTTCGGGCGAAGGGTTTCGAGATAGTCCCGATTCCAGGCGTATCGGCCGTTACCACCCTGGTTAGTGCTGCCGGAATGGTTGGAAAGGGCTTCTTGTTCGAGGGTTATTTGTCGCCTAGAGCCGGGAAGCGGCGGAGACGGCTTGAGAAACTGATTGAAGGCGGTATGAGGTTTGTTGTTTACGAATCCCCAGCCAGAATAATCGGACTCTGTGAGATTTTGGCTGAACTCTGCCCAAGCCGTAATATTTTTGTGGGTAAGGAATTAACTAAAAAATTTGAAGAATGCATCCTTGGCAAAGCCGATGAGGTATTGTCGAAGTTAAGCAAAATAGATAGAATCAGAGGCGAATTCACGGTTCTTGTAGGAGCCCAGGAAAGGTAAGAATCGGCGAGGTGGAATCTTTGGATTTTTGGCGATCCATGGGTTATGATTACAGCATCTCTGCCGATATTTAGACTAGTCGGAAGAGGAGAGTGCATGACCATTGATAGGTTAGGACCCTTAGATTCACTTTCAAAAATTAATAAAACGGATAAACCGGAGAAATCAACCAAAGAGATGGCAGCCGATTCCGTGGCGGTATCCAAGGAGGCCAGGCATTCGGCCGCGCTCCGGCAGGCTGCCGACATGGTGCGCTCTGCTCCGGACGTTCGTATGGATAGAGTTGAGGAAGTGAAGGCGAAACTCCGGGAATCCGATTATATCGATGATGCAGTTATCAATACGGTGGCTGATCGCCTCTTGGATGTCTTTGGCGTTTAGATTTTCTTGATTGGGGTGGGCGCGCGCTAAACTCCGAAGCAGTATATTTTTTTACAAAAACTGGATTCCGCGAAAAGTGTCAGTTTTTTTATGCACTCGCGCCTGCGGCCCATGTTCAGAAGAGGGCTGAAACAAAGGGGTTGCAACAAGGTACGATGTAAAGGAAAATCAAGCGAAATGGGATTTAGGCCGATTTCCCTTAGCCCGTTGTCTTGACCGATTAGGAGAGGTGCGAGAGTGGTTGAATCGGGCTCCCTGCTAAGGAGTTGTGTGGGGAACTGCACCGAGGGTTCGAATCCCTCCCTCTCCGCTATGAAGTCCGGGCTTTGCGAACGATACTAAGGATACATCTGCTCGCGCTGGGTGTGAACTACGCTGGCGTGGCTTAAAAGCTGTCTTGGATCAGACGCCTGATTTTGGGGATGTCACTCTCATCTCCATGAAAATGCGAGCAGCGGACATTTTGCCTCAGCACTCGTCACGGATGGTAAATTGCCTCCTCACGCGCAAATTACCTGTTTGGGATGAAGCTGCGGGATGGTCGGCACCACAAGCCACACTCTCCATCGCATGGGCGTTGGCAGATATTGCCCGCAGCCAATATGGCGGCAAGCTGGATGATAGCCGGATTGATCTGAAGCAGCCGAAAGCATCGGATGCCAATTGGCAAGTGCCCGGTGACGCACGTTGATGAGCGAAGGCAGATATATGGCAGCCGCCAATTGCTATCGCGGGCGCTTGGTGACCTTTCAAACGGAGCTGGAAGCACTGCCGAATGCCTACCGCGCAACATTGGGTTTCTCTACAGCAAGAACCGTCTGAATGTTGCCGTCTCCCGCGCACAATGTTTAGCGGTGGTGGTTGCTAATCCCAAACTGCTGGAAATCCCTTGCGGCACCGTTGAGCAGATGAAACTGGTCAACACATTCTGCTGGCTGGATGAGTATGCCAAACAAGATTATAATCAGAAAATTATTACTACAGGAGGGCACCATGGATGGGCCTAAATCACTAGATAGTCTTTTTACAAAGAAGATCTTTCGCATCCCCGATTACCAAAGGGGCTATGCATGGCAGAGGAGCCAGCTTAAAGACTTCTGGGAGGATCTGATCAATCTATCTGGAGATCGTTCGCATTATACAGGCGTACTCACCCTGAAAGAAGTCAGCTCTAAGGAAGTCTCGGAAACAGATAATGAATTTTGGCTGGTAGATGACCACTCATACCGGATGTATCATATCGTTGATGGTCAGCAACGCCTTACAACATTCGTAGTGTTCTTGCAGGCGTTTATTGATTTTGTGAAAGAGCTGAACGGAAATGTAGGCAAAACCGACCAGGAAATATGCATTACAGACAGCCTTAGCTTGGAAGCCGTAATCAGTAAATATCTGTTCAAAACCAGGTCTAATGGTTATCGATACCGAACGTACAAATTCGGCTACACGGACGATAATCCAAGCTGCGAATATCTTCGTCACAAAATTTTTGATGAGGATGGAGCGCCATTCATTAAAGAGACCTTTTACACTCTAAATTTGCGCAACGCGAAGCTCTATTTTTGTGAACAGTTGAAAAAGATTCATGACAAACCTGGGATGGCTGATCTTCAAGAAATATACAAAAAGCTGACCAAGCGCTTTCTATTTAATGAGTATGTCATCAAAAAAGAGTTTGACGTATTTGTCGCATTTGAAACGATGAATAATCGCGGCAAGCGTTTGTCAGACCTCGAACGTTTGAAGAACCGCCTGATTTACCTGACGACACTCTATTCAGATGATGAACTTGATGCAGCAGGGCGCAAAAGTCTGCGCGATGCCATCAATGCAGCATGGAAAGAGGTTTACTATCAACTTGGTCGAAATGACAAATGGCCACTAAACGACGATGATTTCCTCAAAGCCCATTGGATCATGTATTTTCAATACTCGAGGAAGAAAGGAAATGACTACATAAAGTTTTTGCTGGACGAACAATTCTCCCCACAGAAGGTGCATAAAAAAGATGAGCGGGAAGTTGTTTTGGAAAAGCCCGAGGAGCAGCGCACTGATTTTGCAATTGACGAGACGGACAATGAAAACGGCGATACTGAAAAAACAGTGGTTGAAGCCAGAGCTCTTCTGCAACCCATGGAAATTGAAAACTATGTAAACAGTCTGAAAGAGTCAGCTGTTCACTGGTTCAATTCTCACTATCCGCACTTGGCTACAGAATTGGCAGACGAAGAAAAGAACGCCTTGGATCGGTTGAACAGGATCGGCATGGGTTATTTTCGCCCCCTCGTCATGTCCGTACTCAAAAACGAAAACGACACTTCAAAGCGTACCGATTTTCTCGATCATGTTGAGCGGTTTACCTTCATTGTATTTCGCCTAAGCCAAGCCCGAAGCAATTACCGAGATAGTGAATTCTACAATGCCTCAAGAGGATTCAATGAGAAGTGGTTGACGCTCCAAGATATCAAAACGAAACTGGATACCGCCGCGACCGAGTATTGTTTCAACGATAAGGGGAAGTTTAATTCCAGGTATTTCTATGATTATCTTTACAAGCGATTCAATAGCGGCGATAGAAGCGGTTACTATGGATGGTATGGTCTTCGTTACTTCCTATATGAATATGAGCTAAAACTGTTCTCACAAAGCAGGCAGAAAAAGATGTCATGGGAGGATTTGTTCAAGACACCTAAGGACAAGGTTTCTATTGAGCATGTGTTTCCACAGACGCCGACCGAAAACTGGAAGAAGGCTTTCGAAAGTGTAAATCAGTCGAACTATCATCTTTACAGCGGGTCCATTGGGAATTTGCTTTTGCTTTCGATGTCCATAAATGCATCTCTGCAAAACAATGACTTTGACGATAAAAAGGAGCCAAAGTTTAATGACGCAAATGAAAAGATCAGAAACGGTTATTCAGACGGATCACATTCTGAAATTGCAGTCTCTAAGAAAGTTCACTGGACGCCAAAAGAAATAGAAGAGCGTGGTCAAACCCTCTTGTCATTTATGGAAGATAGATGGCGCTTTAAGTTCAAGGATGAGCAGACCAAGGCCGACCTTCTTTTCATAAATACGATTCAAGCCAGTGACGATTGACCATTGTTTCCAATAAATACCAAACAGGGATTCGAACTCACGATTGGTACGGTACTTTCATAATTATGATGGAAACCATGCCAAGAGCAGAAATCAAAGCAGCACAATGTGTTGCAACATAAAACTTGCTTTGCGTTGTTTTCAGGGCGATTATTTGTTGCAACACAATGGTGGGTGTAGAGGATTCAAACCCAAGGGGGTTCAATACACCGCTATGAAGTCCGGGCTTTGCGAACGATACTAAGGATACATCTGCTCGCGCTGGGCATGAACTACGCTGGCGTGGCTTAAAAGCTGTCTTGGATCAGACGCCTGATTTTGGGGATGTCACTCTCATCTCCATGAAAATGCGAGCAGCGGACATTTTGCCTCAGCACTCGTCACGGATGGTAAAT
>Ga0209781_1000010_pt1 | contig 56370 bp, 53 predicted proteins | sample WorMetHERISLAND1_3_FD_187386 | JGI IMG/M metagenome (GOLD analysis project Ga0209781, IMG submission 187386) | Marine gutless worms symbiont microbial communities from Max Planck institute for Marine Microbiology, Germany - Olavius albidus HERON... | ecosystem: Host-associated > Annelida >...
ATCTTGCGTTTTCCTTCTCAGTGCGTTGGAAGTACTCGCTGAATGTCGGTATAACGAATCCGGTTGCTGTGCCGGGTTCACTCATCATGGCATTGATTAACTCGGCGGCGCCGTTCCCTGTGACAATGTACTTCCTGCTGATATTGAAGAGTCTGGAGGCTAGAAGGTTCTGAACATCAATACCTGATGGATATTCGGAGAGCAGTGTATCGAAGTTAGCCTTAAGTTCTTTTAGAAGTCTGCGATTCGGGAAGAAGGGATTCACAAGGTAGCAGAAATCCATTAATCCGGGATAGCGCCAATATCCGCCGAAGCGATTCTGTATCTTCTCCAGTCTTTCCTCTTCGCTTGAGAAGAGTACCTCTGCGTCATCCAAATCCTGCTTGTCATCTATTTCATACCAGAGTTCCTTCTCGTCCAGAACACATGCACGCAATTCGCTGTTGTCAAGGAAGTTAATCACACTTAGAACTTGTTCATAATACTCATTGTAGCCCACGGCTTTGATGTAGGCCTCGAGAAAGGGTAAATACATGTTCTTGGAGAAATCTGCGGAAAATTTGTATATGTTGACGGTTTTGAAATATTTCCCCGTCCTGGGAGGGTTTAAATTCTCCCCCGATATAAATTCCTTGATGCGCCCGTGCTTATCAATTCTGACTACCGTTCCATTCATCCATGGTTGGAATTTAGAAACTAGAACCAGGGAATCCCGAGGATCGTCGATTATTCTTGAAAGTGCACTGTCATCAAAGATCAGATCACTTTCCAGGAGCAGGGTATCCTCTTCAAGCAATAGGTGCCTGGCAAGATATAGGGAATAGATGTTGTTGGTTTTGCTGTAAAACGGGTTTTCAACATAGATGATCCTCACACCCTTCCATGAAGAACCAACATGGGATTTAACTTTGTCACCCCTGTATCCAACTACCAAGATAATCCGACTGGGCTTATGCCGAATCAGGTTGTTAAGCGCCCTGTCTATTAGAGTAGTTCCACCAACCCGAACCATGCATTTTGTGTTATCGTTGGTATACTTCCCGAGCCGCTTCCCCATCCCGGCGGCAAGAATCATTGCCTGCATTAGCCATTCCTTCCTTGGGCAAAGACTTCTAACAGATTCTTTATCAGTGAATAGAAGTTGCTCGTAGCCCAGTATAGTACAAGACCGGAGGCAGAGTTATAAAGCAGAAGCAGGAACACTGCCGCAACCACAAGAAGCTTGATTCTTTCGCCAATCCCGAAATTCCTTGCGTACACAAAGGACGATATAACGTTGAGGAATGTCATTACAAGAGGCAGCATGTTAACCGATAAGCTCTTGACCCCGAAAGCGGCATCGGGAAGCGCCAGGTTCATCATGAACAAAAACGAGACGCCTTCCAGCATAGGATTATGGGACAGAAGAGTGTATGCCGCCAGGAAAAAGGGGATTTGTATCAGAAAACCAAAACTGGTTCGAAGGCTCTTTACCGGATGGTAGTTGAACTCCCTATACAGCTCCACCGTTTTCTTATGGCGCTGTTCTCCCCTGTAGACTTCCTTTATCGCCGCCAGCCGCGGCGCCAGGGCACGCTGCATGCGCCTTTCGGCATTCTGCCACTTCTCCGCAAGGCGGTACAGGGGCAGGAGCGCCGTATTAACAACAAGACTGAGCACGATAATACTGATTCCAACATTGTTCACCAGAGAATCGGTACCCTGAAGCACTAGATTCATAAGGAACCTGAGAGGCGCGACAAAGATTAATTCAAGGACACCCATGCTTGCAGCGGTTATTTGCTGTCGGCCCCTTTCCTGTCTTCTATTTTCTTGCCCTTCTTCAGCATTCCAAAGAGCTTGAAGAACCATCCCTTGAAGACAAACACCACCGTTGCAACGGCCCCTATGATAGCCGAAACAACTATGCTCCCGGTGCCCGGATCAAGGTAGGCAAAGGCGGGCAGCGCGGGAATTATCAGGAAAAAAAAGCAGAAATACAAGATGCGCAATTTCTCACCTCCACTGAATATTATAGAAGAGCAGGTAGCTACGAAGAAACATCACAGCAGCTCAATCAACTGACTTGCTGCAACTCTCCCTGCATTGCCAAAGTTGAATATTGATGCTGCCCGCAGTTTTCCTATTTCATTTCTCAAGTGTCTTCGCGATAGAGTGCTCGCGATTATTTTCGGAAGTATACTCAAATTATCATCCTTTACAACAGCCCCGAGGGACTGAGCTATTTCCCTTTCCCAGACAGTCCCCCCAAGGTCCTCCTGCTCGAAACCCTTGATATCGAGCTTATAGTCCAATGTAATCACCGGTTTCTCATACACGAATGCATAATCAAAAATAACACCCGAAAGATCTGAAATCATAATATCCGAGAGCAGCATGCTATCATGACCGGATGGCTCGAAATCCCAGCTAACATTGTTGATACCCGCGCCCGCCGATTTCAGTTCTGTCAGCAGTAAAGCCTCCGATTTCAACTGCTGAGGATGAGGGCGGATGATGGTATCCAGCCCTGTACTCGCCAGAACTTCTATTAATCTCATGCGATATCGGCTAAGCGCGCCGTTGGGGCCCCAGGTGGGAGCCAATAGGATGCTTGCCTCTTCTCTCCGGCCCTCTCCTCCCGGCTCCTTCAGCTGGGTGCTTAGCATATCCATGTAGGGCAGGCCTGTTTTCAGCAAATTTTTCGGTTTACTATTTCTAATTTTTTCGAGTCTTCTAATCTCCTCAATCTGATGTTCCCCCGAGCACATCACCGTATCAAAATGATCGAAGGAAAACTTACGATAGAATGACACGCCCGTAGGTGAATGAACCACGTGAACATAATGTCTGACGGCAGGGGAGCGCTTTATTGTGAGCGTTTGAAGTCCCGGTGTTGTCATAATCACAAGATTTGCTCTGAGCATGCTCATGAAGTACATCAGATTTATTCCGCGCCCCAGGCAGAAACTAACGACACTGTCTGAATGCTGCCGCAGCCCCAAATCGTTACTGTCCATCGTGAGATAGGTAAGCGCCCTACCTTTCTCAAGCAGTGATTCAATTATCGGAGCCATGGTATTCCAATAGCTGCCGCCCTCGGAAAAAAAAACTATTTCACGATATTCCCCGGGTAATCCGTGAAACTGCTTAAGGTGACGAAGGGCTTTCAGCATGAAATTCTTCGGCTGCCGGATACTTGCAAATCTCGTACTATTTTGCGGTATTCGTTCATTCGTACCCGAGGAGAATAATAATCAAAATCAACCGCATATGTTATCGGTTTCTCCATAAGCGAATCCGCAACTTTGTCGACAAAATCGCTCCTGTTTTTTGCAAACTTGACAGGGAGTTTTTCGAACTCTCCCGGCAGCCCGGTGGCATAGGAGACTATCGGCAATTTGAAATACATGGAATGCAAAAACTTGGAAGTTAGGCCATACCATTTCATCTTCTTCGTTCTTATGAAAGGGAAAATCGCAACACTTGAGTGCTTTAACATGGGCATGTAAATTTCCTTGGGTAAGAATTTCGCGTAGATAAAATTGGGTAAGAACCTCAGAATCCGTCTCTGAAATGTATTCAAGCAGGGCCCTATAATATGGAAATCTACATTCCTCAATCTTCTTAGCAGCAATAAGAGAGTCCTCGTATCCAGGGGATGGAGGCCAACGTAGATGGCGTTCAAACTGCCCCTCCTAAATGGATTTCCAGCCGATAATTCATCAGGGAGTGCCATTCCGTTCTCCACAACGACAGCCCGCTCCCAGCAATCCTTCGGGATATAGTTTTTGTATATGCCCTTCTTCAGAATAATCAGCGATGAAATTCTGAAGGCAGCATTTTCGAGCTCGCGATACCAATGCCCTCTGCCTAAGACGAGGTTCACGGAGTCCGATTGACGGTAAATTATTCTCACGGTTTCCGATATCTCGGGCAGCAGCAAGAGAGGTTTGCCGCTCTCAAGCACAGCAAAGTCATACGACGAAAGGTTGACTACGCGGCCTAATGATCGAGTATTGATCCGGCGGACTATCTCGAAGAGACCGCGAGGAATCCACCACATAAATCTATCAATATATGGGAGCCATGTTAGCGAGGGCTGCAGGCACCTAACTTTGGTGCCTGCCGGAGGCGGTATTTTGGGTGTGTAGAACACTCGTGGAAAGTTCAGATGATCCACATCCCAGCCCTCACGTTCAAAAGACTCTGTCAATACATCCATGCCCCTGCTCGTGTGGGAGAATGGATACGAAGAAACAAGCAGAACCCGCCGCTTAGAATCCCTCAATGCGAATTTTCCTGATTGCGTCATCCCCACGAATGGTTATTCTGCCCTTCGGTGAATCCGCATAGTAGGAGAGCAGAATAGGCTCTTTCCCAAGCAAGATCCCTGCCTTCTGAGACTCAAAATCACCGGTTACGACATTCTGGATCGTGATATCAGGTCTGCTGCCGGAGATGTTCAGTTCCTGAATCCCAATCTTCGACCAGAGGAAGATCACCCGCCTTCCCTCGCTGTTTCCATAGCCAAATGCATGAACGGTTTTATCAGTAGGAGGTTCAAGGGTCACAAAATCCTCAATGTACTCTAGTCCACCCAATGCGTTCGCAACCCGACCCCAGGTTTCCAAACCATCCTTAGAAATGTAAGTCCCATCCGGTTCCCTGTAGAGAAGGGCAAAGGAAGCAACCTCGAAACCCCTGGACTCCTTCTCGTCCTTCATTGTGGTATACAGTTGATACCAGGTTATTATGTTCGCTCCCGCGGCGCTTAGCCGAATTAAACTCTCGGCTATTTTAAGAGGGAGTGCTTCTACTGTAACTCTGTAGGGATAAAGAGACTTCGTGGGGAATCCCACCTCGGTTATCCAAAGCTCCTTGGAATCGTAGCCCCTCTCATCCATATCCCTTCTAACGCCGGCAACCCGCCTCGCCTGACTCGGAACCCAGTATGCATAGGGGTGGATTGAAAGAGCATCAGCCTTCTTGAATATTCCGGCATCAAGCAGTTTTCTAACATAGCCCCTTCCCCCAACCCATGGATTTAGCATGACAGAGCCAACTGCTACCGGTTTTTCAGGGGCAATGGTTTTCAGATAAGAAACGGTTTCACGGCATAATTGGAAAAATTCGTCGTCGCCACCTCCCCAAAACAAGTGCATATTGGGCTCGTTCCATATTTCAAAGCCTGCTATTAGATCTCCCCAGCGATCATATACCTTGCCCACGTACGTAAGGAAATCCGGAATATACTCAGCTCTGATATGAGGACTCCCATCACCTCGGCGGCGAACCCGCGGATGATCGTAGCACAGCATCAGGATGATCTTAAGCTTACTCTTTGCGGCCTCGGTGATTAGCAAATCATAGCGACTGAAATCCCAATTACCGCCAATATCCTCCAACAGATTCCAGTTGACACCCATGCGAACATAGTCTGCACCCAGCCTATCGAATATTTCTACCTCAATCTCATTGCCCGGAGCATCGCAAAATCCAAATCCAAGCCAGTTCTCCGACCAAAGGAAGCGATTTGAAGTAACTAGAAGCAGAACGAAAAGCAGATTCTTCGATATCACTGCCGGACATACCTCCAATTCTCGGGTTCGGCGGGATCACCACTGACTACAAACTGATGAGCGAAGTTGTATTTGTATGGATGGTGATCACGTGGATGGACTGTTACAAGACTTATCACCACTTCCCTATCTACTGCGCTATTAAGAGTTGGATCATCCGGCTCGGAAAGGGCAATCGAGGGTACATCGGCAATGGACATCAATCTACTGTCAACATTGAACTCCGACCGACTGTTGTAGTCCTTCACTAGGAGCAGCGAATTAATCGCCGAAGAACCTGAAATTATATCACCGACCTCGTCTCTTAGCACCGGAACCTTGGTCCATTGCCGATGTATTCCGCTATAACCGTGATCCGATACAATTACAATCTTGGTAGCATCAGTTAGATTTTCATCTTCAAGCCACTTAGTGAACAAGACAATTTCTTTCATTGTTCTCATCGCGGAAAAAAGAACAGCATCAAAGTTTATTACTCCAATACCATATTGCGGATCAACTGCATAGTCCTCAATTCTACTAGCCTCCAGTTTCAAATCAGAGCCTATGGCCCAAGGTCTGTGCGGCAATTCGTTGTTGATGAATTTGAATGTCGGCAATCCCTCGTCGATGTAGGAGTGAGAATCCAGAAGATCCAGAAATCCAAGGTGGATTACGGCATGTTTTACATCCTGATAACTCTGCCTTACCAGCAGCCAACGACTATCTAAGTAGATGTAAGGCCTAACAAAATGGGGACTAATCTCGAAAAAACCAATAGCTGAGAACAATCTCACATATTGCTCAGGGCTCATGTTGAAGTCCAGATCTGCTGCCTCATCACTGATACTCAGCCAGTACTCTACATAATTTCTGGGGTCTACCACCGTTACCTGCTCATCATTGTCATATTCATCAAGAGAGAAAAGAGCGGGGTGGACGAAGGTGAAATCGTAGCCGCGCTCATGACTAACGGCAGGGTAATAGTCATAGGCCTTGCGGATTCTCTCTTTCAGCGGGGCGCCTTCGGAGGCATTGACACGATCCGGGGTATACTCAGGCCCCGCAAGTATTGAAGGCAGGCTGCCATAGGTTGAATAACCGGTGCTCAGGGTGGATGGATACCATGTAAAACCTCTCAGCGAATCCCGGATTTCGGGATACTGCTCCAGAATATCCGGCAAGAGATCGGCACCGAACTGGTCCAGCATGAAGATGACTATGTTGCCTTGATTTGAAAATCGGAAGGCCTGCCCTGAGTGCTTGGGGAGGAATGCCTCGTCATTCCCTGAGTATCCTGCCTTCAATAGGCCCTTGCTCGTCCCGAGATCGAAAAGGGTTTGCCCCCCGCTCATTAGGTTAAGAATAACGGCAACTGGAAGAACAATCCGAGTGAATCGGAAAATCGCCATAACAGAGAGGGAGAAGAGCAGCAGCAATCCGGCACATTCCAGAGCAGCAAGCCTAAGGTACTCCGGATTTACACCGTCGGTAGACACTCTTAGATGCCCAGGGTTGGTAAAAACCGTGACATCCAATACTCCGTAGTCCCCCGGTAGTAGGTAGGCATAAAACCAAGCCATGACTGCCATCGCAAAGAAAACACACAGAAAAACGGGCCTAATCAAACGGATAGAGAGTCTGTACATCACAAATGATATCGTGAAGGCCGCTATGAAATATAAGAAATGCCAGGATAACAGCGGTAGAAAGGGGAAGGGCATGGAATTTAGATCTGTGATATGCAGGGAAAGGGGGTTCCATAGAAAGAGGAGACCATTAAGCAAAAGGAGTGAGAACACCGTAGCAAGATCTATCAATTTCTTTTGCCTGAGGTATAAATTCTCTATGGTTTTCCGAAAGGGCCAGCTGCATGCGTGCATCCCAAGATACAGCAGTAGGGGAACCTGTGCGAGCAGCAAGAACATATGAGACTTGTATAGCTCCACAAAGGACGGCGTACGAAAAATCAGATATCCGTGCAAGAAAAGCACCGGCAATGTGAAGGCTATCAATGACAGCCGCCATCTTCCGCCCATCAAAAGCAATATGGATGTAAAAAGAACCAGCAGGATTGCTTCCAATACCAAAACGGATATAAACGATACTGAAGAGTAAATATCGCCAATTATAATCGCCACCGGGAGCAAGGCCATTCCTACAAAAAACAAGGCAGGCAGCCAGTAATAACGAACTCCCTTCAATTCCCTATCCTCCTGACGTTTCGTAAACCAGATTGAATTTGAATTCAATTCCACCGATGATAATATCACCCTCTTCGACAGTTTTGTATATTGATATGGGATTCCCACCAGGCTGAAGAACAATGTCTACCAGCAGTCCTCCGGTGAATGCCGAGTCCTCACTCCCACTGGTCAATGCGAATGCAGGTTTCCGGTAGTCCGACATGGATTAGACTTCTTCTGAAACTGTCAATCATCTTTGGAGGACCAGATAGAAAAAAAACCGGGATTCCTCCATGCTGTTCAATTATCCTCCAAATCACTTCAAAATTGAGTTTCCCGAGATGGAATCTCTTGTCAGTGGTCCGCTCCTCGGAAAACAGCATAATCTCCAGATTCGGGAGATCAGTCAATGCCAGTTTCAATTCCCGATCAAATATCACCAGGGCCGGATTTCGGATTCCATAAAAAAGAAGGATATCCTTCTTAAATTGCCTGCCACTCTTATCCAGCAGAAACGGAATAAAGGGTGAAATTCCTGTTCCGCCCGCCACAAGGGCAATGAAATCTCCCGATATTGACCTACTATCGATAACGAATTCCCCATAGGGGAGTTTTAACCAGCATTTCGAACCCGGCCTAAGCTCATCCCGAATCCTGCTCGTATATTTGCCCTTAACACTGTAAACCACACGAACAAAATCGACATTCGGGGGAGATGCAATCGAAAATACTCTGGATTCCGGCCAATAACCATCCGAGGGATTATGGGGTTCAATCGTTAAATGAGTGAACTGCCCGGGTTTAAACCGGGTGTAGGCGGCAGGAATTCCAAATTCAAGCGTGTATACACTGCCTCCATGATTAGTAATTCTTCGAACCGATACCTCTACCCTACGCGGCAACGGCATGTAATCCCCTCGACGCCAGTACTGCGATATAAAAGTCGATTAGTTCCAAAATCGAGGCAGCGAAATCGCGGGTCATACCCCGATAATCCCATGATAATCCGATGTATGCGATGTCTGCTTCATGGAGACCAAGGTCTTTTCCCTCTTGAAGTAGATGAGACGCTAATCCATAGCTGCCTCTTATCAGCAAGAAATTGCTCATAATTCCGACGCAGACACACCCCCTTTCTCGAAGAGGCAGAGCAGGCGAGGGGAATGTCAATCAATGCCTGAGCTTGCGGGGGTGATCTTGATGAGCTCTCCGAGGCGATTCTCTCTCACCAGCAGCTAGCCTCTTGTCATAGGCATCGAAAAGTCTAATTGAAGTCGTATTTCCCGCATTATCTCCATAAAGCATTCCCTAAGCAAGCGTATGGCGGCATGAAAAGAGCGTCCGGATAATCCCCTCCCCGCAGGGAACGAATCTCCTTCGCTTGATCTACATTTCCAGGGGTTCATCAAAGTCCGGAACGCGATTGGTGCTGTGCATGGTGTTATAAATCCAAGTAACAATGGCGTAAACGCGGCGGTAAAAACTCGTGTATGGATCCATCATAGCAAAAACCAGCTTCGAATTACTGAGCTCGATTACAGAGGAACCATGAATCAGGAAACCCTCATCGCTGGGCAGGATGAGCAAGGCATTTTGCATCTCCTCTTTTCCAACAATCTTCACTATCGAACGTAGATTGCTTCGGTTCTTCATGAAGAATCCCAGACTTTGCCCATCCCAGACATAGTCTATTTGGTAGTATCCCTTACCAAGATTTACCTCCTTCATGTGCAGCAGTAAGCTCTCGGAAGGCGGAATGGAAGCAACCGGGGGAATGTCCATGGGCTTTTTTCTGTTCAAATCGGATATTGCATAAACATCGTCAAAAAGAGGTATTACCTTTTTTTCTCTGGCCGATAGGTAGGTTACTTCAGAAAGAAAACTGACTTTTCTGGCAATGTTGTAAAGCTCAATATCAATCTCATCAACGCTTCCGGAGTAGGGGATGATATATAGGCCCTCGGTTAATACATCAGGTTGAATTTTGTTCGCACGTTTCACAAGTTCCCGCGTCATTGGGATGTCGGGAAGCAATTTAAATCCTTCAGATCTCCTATCCAGGCGAAAAACCTCCCCGGATTCCAGTAATTCGTCTATGACCTCCTCGGGCACCCCAGACAGTGCTTCCTCAATAGTAATGGCATTAATCCCTTTTATTGCAACAATTAAGTAGAAAAGCAGGCCTTTAAAAGCTTTATTCCTTGTCATTTGAATTCCTAGGCTATTGAAGTTCTTCCTGAATCAACGGCTAATGTATCACAGTTCGGTCAAATTGACTAAAAACTTCTCGACATAAAATGGCAGATATCCTGAGCCTTTCACGGCGTGATTGGAGTCCCGACTTTGAAAAAACCGATTAAGCCTTTAAATAAATGACATTCAACGGTAGATTTCAAGTATGGTTTACTTGGACTGGGCGGCTAGTGCACCGCCGGATTTTGGAATCTTGGAGGAGATGACACGCGATAACGTCAAGTATTTCGGAAATCCCTCCTCATTTCATGGTGCTGGCAGGGCCGCTAAGGCGGCCCTTGAAGCAGCGAGACTTGAATGCGCAAAGATATTGAACTGCAGCAGCAATCAACTCGCCTTCACCTCCGGTGGAACCGAATCGAACATCATCGCCCTGCTCTCGGTTCTTGGCAGCCGTGAACCCACCTCGATAATCATAAGCAGCATTGAACATGCTTCCATTTCTCAGCCTGTAACCGTGCTCAGGAGTCTGGGATGGAATCTCAAGGAAATAGCACCAAATCCCGACGGCCGGCTGGATGCCGGGAAGTTAGCAGCGATGCTCAAGGAGGACAGGGATGCCCGACTAATAGCAATAATGGCCGTTAACAATGAGACTGGAGCAATTCAACCCTTGGAAGAACTTGCTGTCGCAGTTCGAAGCTCATCATTAAAAAGAAGAGTTCATTTCCACGCTGATTTTGTCCAGGCGGTGGGAAAAATTGCAATCAATCTGAGTGCGTTAGACATCGATAGTGCCTCCTTTAGTGCTCACAAATTTCGAGGCCCCAGGGGGATAGGACTGCTTTATCATCGAAACCCGAATTTTCAAGCACTGTTTCGCGGTGGAGGTCAGGAACACGGCATCAGACCGGGCACTGAAAACGTGGCGGGAGCCATCGCATTAGCATCTGCCCTTAGGAAACACGGACAGCCCTCGCAAGCTGTCAAGAAGAATGGGACTTGGCTGCTTTCCCAGTTATCAGGCAATTCCCCCCTGGCTAGATTGGCCAAAATCGTACCTGAAAGTCGAGTGCATACGCCCAAAAAAGGTGAGAACTACACTCCCGGGATAGTCGCCGTTGGCTTCCCCCCTATCCCTGGGGAAGTGCTGGCACGAGTGCTCGCAAAAAGAGGGTTCGCAGTTTCAACAGGTTCCGCCTGCCATGGTAACAGAGGGGAAAAAACCTCGGAGGCCCTTGAAGCATTGCCCCTGTCAAGAGAGATTATCGATTCGACGATACGCGTTTCATTTGGGTCAGACACCACTCGTGAAGAACTTGAGAAATTCCTCACAGCACTCAAAATGGAGGTGCAAAAATTGCTGCAGCAAATATGCTAGGCGATAGAACTCGAATCCCCCAGCCAGGACAGTATAATGCAGTTCAAAAGGGCGTCTGCAGGCAGAGAAGCTATGTGACGTCTGCCGTTTCAGCCACTTCTGCTGTGGCCTTTCCTATAGTCCTCCTTCTAACCCTGATGCTGGGCTCCACCCCCACTGCTGCGCAAAACGCAAGCCTTGTGCTGAGATTGAACAATCTCACCCATGCAATCGTTGATTTGGAGGTTCCGGATGCAGAAAGTATTCCCCTCCAATCCCTGTTTCCCTATCTCGAAACCGTGGAATACCTGGAATCAAAATCCGGCCGGGACAGCGTATCCTGGGATGCAAAAAGCCTGAATTTAACCGGGTGGGATGATGTTCTTCTGGTATTTCGCAATCAAACTCCGGAACTTCATGTGGGAGCAGACAGATTTTTAGACCCACAGCGTATCAGTGTCCACGGCGTTCGGAAACCAATTGACTCGATTCAGATCTGGTCTTCAATCCAAATTCCGCAGTATAAATCCAATCTGCTGGCAGCTCTCACCCTCAGGGATGTGGAAGTTAAATGGAAGGATGTAGGCAAACTGACCAATCGACTTGAAAACCCGCCCCCTGAAGGCATGCCCCATCTGGTTATTGCCGATCAACTGGACATGCTCCGACTAGGCCTCCTGCTGGATTCCCCCTCCCCTATCATGGCAATATCCTCTCAATGGTACTCAGTTCCCTCAAACGATTCCAAGAAGCGGATAGCCATCGACGCATACAATCCTGAATCTGCCCTCCTCTACCTTCTGGCCGACGATCCCAACTTATTCGATCGGCGCAACCGCCTTCCAGTTTCGCTCACCGCCTTCCTAAATCAAGTTAGCGTGTCTAACGGTTTGGTTGTATCTGCCCTCCCTATAGCCAGCCTTATGAACCCTGCCGATGATCGGATAACAGGAGCCGTGCGCCTCCCATCGTCACAGGAAGGGGAAATAAACGAGGGCTTCATGACAGCAGAGCCGCCAGATGATGCCACAAATATCATCAGATATATCTACGCTGCAGTCCCCACCGATATCAGCAGTGAACAGGAGGAAGTTGCCAGACTAGTTTTGGGAGATGCGATTCTTCTTGCCGACTTAGCAGCCCCCGAAAATGCCGTGACAATTCCCCAAAATCCGCGTATCATCAGATTCTTCGACGCCTACACAAGAATAGGACGCTTGGCAATCTCAAATCAAATTTCCGCAATCAGGGCGTCCGAACTGATTAGCATCTACGTGGCCGATGATTAGCGTCTATCCCAATCACCGCTAGAGCAGATTGCCAGGATCAACATCCACCCTTATTCGTACTCCATTCTGCCGGGGAAAATTCGAAAGGACAGAGACAAGGGCGGCATGACTTATATCAAAGCTATCTGATCGCATCAGGAGATGATGTCTATGTCGACCTGATAGGCGAGCGATGGCGCATACGGCGGGTCCTAGGAGGTCCCCGCCTGCAAGCTTTCCAAGTGTGTACGCAAATCTTTCGGAGGTCTCTTGCACCCTGGACTCATTCTTCCCCTCGAACAGAATTCTGAAAATGCGGCAAAACGGGGGGAAATGAAGAGTTTTCCGAACGCTAAGTTCAAAATTATAAAAATCTTCGATGCGCCCCTCAACGGCCATTCGAATCGCAGCGGCATCGGGCCTAAGGGTTTGCACAATAACCTCCCCATCCGGCAGAAATCGCCCCGCTCTGCCTGAAACCTGAACTATCAGCGCAAAGGTTCGTTCGGCAGCACGAAAATCCGGTAAATTAAGAGAACTATCGGCAAAAAGAACCCCAACTAGCTTCAAGCCAGGGGCATTGAGTCCCTTGACAATCATCTGTGTTCCTAGCAGGACATCGATTTCACCCTCTCTGAAACCTCGCAGGATTCCCTCCAGCACTCTCCCCTTTCGGGCCACATCGCTATCCAAACGCAGCACCCGCTTTCCCGGGAAGAGTCTTCCGATTTCTTCCTCTATCCGTTCCGTGCCGAAGCCGGTGAATCCCATTTCCAAGGAACCGCAGCTGGGACAAATCCGAATCGGTTTCCTTTTAAAACCGCAGTAATGACAGATCATGGTGTCAGTGGATTTGTGGAAGACAAGGGGGATACTGCAGTTACGGCATAGCAATACCTCCCCGCAGCTATGACAGGAGAAGTGAAAGGAGAAGCCTCTCCGATTGAGGAAGAGTAAAACCTGCCTGCCCTCCCCCAAAACCCGGGAAATAGCATCCATAAGCTGTCCTGAGAAAACATTCTTCTCCTTTCTGAGGTCCACAACGCTGCTCACTGGAGTGGCGCCGCCGGCAGGTTTTCCACCAAGCTTGAGTGATTTTAATCTACCTGACTTTATGAACCGCCAGGCTTCGAGGGAGGGGGTGGCACTCCCCATAAGTAGACGAGAGCCAGTTAGCTTACAACGGCGCATCGCCACCTGTCTGGCGTGATACCGCGGTGTCGAATTCTCTTTGTATGAGCCATCGTGCTCCTCGTCGATTATAATCAATCCAAGCCTTTCTAGAGGTGCGAATACAGCACTTCTTGCCCCAAGGACAAACCTTGCCGCGCCGGATTGGATTCTCCGCCACTCGCCTAGACGCTTGGAAGGAGAAATAGCTGAATGCAGCACCGCAACTGAATCCCGAAATCTACTTCTCATGCTGCCCACAAGATGGTGAGTCAGGGCAATTTCCGGCACCAGGTAGATAACCGAATCTCCCCTGTCGATGACAGCCTGAGCGGCGCGGAGAAATACCTCCGTTTTTCCCGAACCAGGAGAACCGTATAGATAAAACCAATCATCGCCAGCAGCTTCAATGTCTCCCAGAGCGTTCATTTGATCGAAGCTCAGAGTATCTATTGCTTCGGTAACATCATCGTAAAAGATATCGGCGGTCTTTCGACTCTCCCTTCTCCCGCCTGGAAGCATGACAGCGAGGGCTTCACCTAAGGAGCACATTGTGAGATTGGATAGCCACTCTGCAAATTCCAAAAACTTAGAATCAAAAAGCGGCTCCGTATCAATCCGAGATTCAATTACCTTAATCCTGCCCAAATCATCAGACGGAGAATCCAACTGCCCCACCACCCAACCGGAGAGCTTTCTATTTCCAAAGCTGACCCTAACCCTGCAGCCTATGGGAACAATCGCCGGCGAGATATAGATATATTTCTGTTTGACAGGAAGATTAAACGCCAGCTCTAGGTAGGGCATTCCATGCATCCCTTAGTTTCTGAAGGGCTTCCCACACCGGCTTTCGCAGGCGAGTCGGATTCTCAAGCACTTCGGCAGGTGTCCAAAGAACCAGGGAGGGCACTTCACTCCAATTCCATGGCTTCCCGACAAGCGATGAGAAGTCAGAAATATCTCCTGTTAAAGCGGCGCAGGCTGCCGCTCCGAGCGCCAGAATTGCCCCAGGTTTGAGCTCGGTGAACTGCCGTTTGAGATACTGAAAGCATTCACCTAACTCCTTAGGATCAGGCGGTCGTCCCCCCGGAGTTCGGCATTTTACGGCAGGAGTGATGAAGGTGTCTAAACCGGGCCGCAGATTGAGGGCTTTGAGCCACTTATCGAGATATTCAGACTCATATGGAGGAAGAGGTCCATCGTTCTCTCTCGCGCCAAAGACCGGAGCGGCAGTCACAATCATAAGCAGGGGATTTTCAGCTCCGACACCAGGAACCGTATTTTCCCGAATCAGGGATAAATTGCATCTCTCACAGCGCGCAATTGCCTCAGCAACACGTCCCAGTTTTCTCCCATGCCGCGAAGTGAAAGCTGCTTCACCTTCTGAAGTTTCCCGAGCCTTGGCAATCCGAAAATCCGGACTGCTCATTTCCGGTTCAACGACATTTTGCGATGCGCCGGGTCCTTTTTCCCGGAGATCTCGCGAAGCAGTGCTGGTTTCCGAACCTGCCTCGACATCTATTTTCTCAATTCCTTCCCTCCGATATCCATCTCTAAGCCAATCAATCGCATCATCCAAGATCCGCCTGTACTCATTCCGCACTTTAAGCCTATCCATAGCCCACCCTTGAGAGAAAAAGTCCACATGCGGGGGCCGTGGGCCCGGCTTCAGTTCTATTCCGTGAATTCAGTATTCGCCGCATCTCTTCTCCACTTCCGCCATGAAGCGCCAAGTCAATCATCGTACCGAGAAGAGAGCGCACCATCTTCCAAAGAAAGGCATTTCCATCAATTTGAAATACCAGCATCGGCCCCCTGCTAAGAAACACCGCATGGTTTACGGAACGAATCCTGGATTTACTCGCATCTCTTTTCGCCATGAAAGCAGTGAAGTCATGGGAGCCGCAGATAACCCCCGCCATCTCATTGAGAGAGACAAGCGAGGGCAGTTTTTTTAGGAACCAGGCATAGCGAAGCATGTGTGCCGTTCCCAACTGCGAATCAGTAATCCAATACACGTACTGTCTATGTTTTGCATCCCGCTTTGAATGGAAACCTTCGGGGGCAGCCCTGCTTGAAAGAATTCGCACATCCTTCGGTAAGCGCGCATTTATCGCCGCACTGAATTTTCCATCCTTGATGCTCTCGTTGGGGCTGTAAAAATTGCCAACCTGCCCAGTGGCGTGCACACCCGAATCCGTTCTTCCGGCACCCACTAATGGAACATGAGTCCCATGTAGGTTAGCAAGTGCCTCTTCTAAAACCCCCTGGACAGTCCGGCGGTTTCTTTGTCTCTGCCAGCCAGCAAAATCCGTTCCGTCGTACGAGATTAACAGCCTTATGTTACGCTTCACCGGCTTCCAATTCAAACTTGATAGACTTGTGCAGCTTTCTGCTCAAATCAAGCAGGGACGAAGGCTTGGCCTTGGTCGATAGCCCCATTCCCACAATGCGGGAAACCGCCGTTCTGGCCCGTTTCAACGCGGATATGCGACTGCCGCGATTCGCACGCTGTCCATATTTCAGCTGCAGTACACCAACGAGATACAGAACACCGTCAAACCCAAAATTATTATCCAAATCTGGCCCGTGATGGTTAATATCCTCAATGTCTTCCTTCCCACTCAACCCCCTCTCCAGGGCACCATTGTAGAAAAACGCGGCTTTCCTCAAGAAAATCCTGGACATAGCGTCATAGTTTCCTCCCTTCTTCTCCCTATCGAGATCTACCGCGAGCCAGCCGGCACGGAGAAACGAGAGACCCCGCATAAATGTTGGAGCAGTGATGGGGCTTCTGTATTCATAACAGAGCGCCGCCAGGAGATAAGAGGCCACGCCCTCCTCAAGTCTTCTGTTTTTACTAAAATCCAGATCCTGAAACAATGGCTGAACAATCTTTTTCCATTCCTCAATTCTTGATTCAATCTGGGGGTATTCCTCCCCCTCAAGGGTATCAAAGTGTCGCGGATAGGCTGCATAACAGCAGTCTGGACATACTGAAACCGGATATATCAGCGGATACACATAGCCGTGTTTCCGTGTTGGGAGGTAGATCCTGTGCAATTCATCGGTTAGTTCCCCGGCGTTCATCCTTCCTCCGCCGGTAAGCAACTCTTCCCTGCGAAATTTGCTTCCGCAAATAGGGCATAGAATGCTCTTCTTCGCCCTGTAAGTAATTCTATCATCAGCCATCTGCCCAATATCCCTACTCGTCGGATACAACCACGGTGAGCTCCCGCGGTAGAATCTTCAGCACGGCCAATCCCGGAGGAATATCAATTTCCAAGGGCAAACTATAGGTGCCCGGACCTTGGATGGCGGATGCATCGATATAAAAAGACATGTCTTGGGTGCGTGTATCTTCGACAAGCAATTGATTCCCCTGAACCGTTAGGCTAACAGAAGACAGATTATTTGTAATTCGCAAATTCTCAGAGAGGTCAAGAACAACCACTTCACGATTCTCGAAAGTTCGAATTATCACAGATTCATCCACAACTCCTTTGAACTCGACGATTTGGCCGCCTGGAATGTTAATCTGCATTGAGGGCAAGAGAATTCGTGTAGTAATTGAGAAATCCTCGCTGCGTCCGGAAAGATCTATGAGTTCGGTTGACAAGGTTGATAACGCTGCCATTTGACTGCGCGGTCCTACCGCCGTTACAGAAGAGGGCGATACAAAAAACTGAGTGAGCTCATAGCCGATTGAGGGGGATCCATATAGCCTCGGCTCAATTTCAAGGCTCCGAATCGTGCGGGGCTCCATGGAGATAGTGAGTATTCTCGGGCGGGGCCGCAGTTCCAGTGCCTCCGGCTGCAACGCTGAACCCTTTTTGTCAAGCTCAACAGGAATCTGATATTCACCCTCTTCCGAATAGAGGGTAAGATTTATATAGGCTTCGATGTCTTCGTCCAAGATGCCCTTCAAATCGTCTTCATCCCCCCGCAGTACTACATTGACAACATTCGGGTATTCGGAACTCGCCACAAAACCCTCCGGAGTCAGCACCTGAAGCGGAACTGTGATTTGACGTTCTCCGAGGGTATTGGATCGAAAAAGCGTATAAAGCACTATGGCCAATGCGACACAAATAATCTTGATTGGCCATCGATAGAAGAGGCTTGCAAACCTCATACGGCGCCGCTCTCAACCATCTCCGAAAATCCCAAACCCAGCACTTCATGGAGACGACGCCTGAGCTCCACCTCTTCCAAGTCATAAAACATATTCCCATCGTAAGCTAGTGAAAGGGCCCCGGTTTCCTCGGAGACAGCTAAAACAACCGCATCCGTTTCCTCGGCGATTCCCAATGCCGCACGATGTCTCGTACCAAAAGTGCCGCGAATATCGGACTGATCGGATAGTGGGAGGAAGCATCCCGCCGCCGAGATACGCTCTCCCTGAATCACTATGGCTCCGTCGTGTAATGGCCCATCATGATCAAAAATAGTAAGTATCAGGGAAGAAGAAAGCTCCGCGTTTATCCTTGTGCCAGTTTCAACAATGTTTTTCAAACCCACTTTGCGCACAAAAACCACTAGAGCACCACGTTTGCTGGCCGAAAGCACCAAAGCCGCATTGAGTGCCGCCTCAACCCGAAAAGGCTTTCGTCCTGTCTTCCCGCTGAATATCTCTCTCTGCCCTATTCGAATGAAGATGTTCCTTAGCTCCGGCTGAAAAACTATTGCAACACCGATAAAGATTCCGGGAGCAATCAGCTCCAGAATCCACAGCAGGGTGGAAAGCCTAAGAAACCAAGCCAGAGCGTAAACCAGGGCCAGAATTACCGCCCCTCGCAGCAGTTGGATAGCGTGAGTTTCCTTCAATAATTCGTACAGCTTAAAAAAAAGAAATGCCAGAAGCGCGATATCAACAGCAGGGAGTACATACTCACTAACAATTGGAAGGTCTTTCAAAAAGCTCAAGAAAAGGCCTCCCAAACAGCTATTAGCTGCCTTGCAGCCAGGACATCATGTACCCGCAAGATATCTACTCCCTTTGCAATACACCAGGTATTTGCGGCGCATGTGGCAATCAAACGATCCTCCGGGACACTCTGGGCAATTCCGGATCTCATCTCTGTTTTGCCAAAATCGACAGAGGTATTAAGTTTTATATAGTGGTCTGCCGAACGCCTGTTCTCCGAATCAAGCAGCTTGCCCAGGAAGGATTTTCGACTCAGTCCTACCATGATAAGAAATCCCTCTGGTCTCCACTGATCTATCTTGCTTATAAGAACCAGATTGTCTTCCAATTCCTTCCCAAAACCAATGCCGGGATCCAAGATGATATCCTCCCCTTTGATTCCCGCACTCATAGCTCGATCGGCGAATCTTAGAAGTGCATTATGAATTTCTTGAGTTGTGTTGCTATATTGAGGGTGCAGCTGCATGGTAGTGGGGTTACCTTTCATATGCATCAAAATCACCGGTACCTCCCGTTCCGCCGCCAATGCGGCCATGGACTTATCGTGTCTGAGAGCCGAGATGTCGTTGATAATGTCCGCTCCTGCATCCAGAGCCCTTTCAGCTACCCGCGCACTCCTTGTATCAATGGAAATAGGTATCGTTGAAATCTTACGAATTTCCTGAATAACCGGAATCACTCGTTTAATCTGCTCATCGTCGTCAATTTCTGCAGATCCCGGCCTTGAAGACTCGCCCCCGATATCCAGTATATCAGCCCCTTCTTTGATCATTGATATCCCATTAGCAAGGCCAGCTTCCGAATTCTCGCTCCGACTTCCGGCGAAGAATGAATCCGGAGTGCAATTTATTATCCCCATGATGCGCGGTATAGAAAAATCACTCATATCTGCAGAGTATAGTATATCAATATTCCCTCAGGAATACCTTCACAGGTTTCCTTCGATGTGCTATTCTGGAAAAGTAGCTAGACTATTATTCTTAGGATTGTTTGACCATCCGCTTTTAGGAGGCCCCCCATCGTTACATCTACAATTCCTGCATTACTTAGAAAAACGGCTGAGAATTGGCCTAATGAGCCCATACAGTTTTATAAGGACGAGAAGGGCGCTTTCCAACCCGCCAGCTTTGAGGAGCTGTACACGCAGGCGAGGAAATTTGCGGCCGGTCTCCAAAAACTTGGAGTAAAACGCGGCGATAATATCGGTTTGATTTCCGATAACCGGCAGCAATGGTTTGTAGCCGATCTGGCGATTCAGTGCCTGGGGGGCGCCGATGTCCCGCGAGGATGTGATTCCACTGCCGATGAGATTAGCCACATTCTGGGCTTTTCCGGATGCAAATTGGCGATTCTTGAAAATCAGAACCAGCTGGAGAAGGTGAGAAGCAGGCTGAAATCCCTCAAAGCCCTCAAGAAGATTATTACTATCGATCCGGACTACGAACCAGGGAAGGCTGCCGGACTTGAAGTATTCACGTACGCCAATGTCCTGGAAGACGGATCAAAAACTGATCTTGCGGTAATTGATGCTGAAATTGACAAGGGTGCCCCCGATGATGTGGTAACTATAATTTACACCTCCGGAACCACAGGGGAACCAAAGGGCGTGATGCTCTCCCACAGAAATTTCCTGCACCAGGCGCAGCATGTCTTCTCGCTAATCAGGGTTGGTCCAGGCGATCGCTGGCTCAGCGTATTACCTGTTTGGCACTCATTTGAACGCGTAATGCAGTATATTGCGCTGGGTTCAAGGAGCGCAATCTGCTATTCAAAACCAGTCGGCTCAATCCTCCTTGCTGACATGCAGCTAGTCAAACCAACCTGGATGGCTTCTGTCCCAAGGATATGGGAATCGGTACGCGACGGAATATATCGGAAGGTGAATAGCGATGGAGGCATAAAAAAAGCGCTGTTTCTCTTCTTTGTTGCGGTGGGAGGTGTCTGGAAATCATCCGTTCAAATGGTCCGGGGGCAGATGGCAAGGTTCAAGAAGCGAAGCCGCCTGCTGGACTTTTTTATCGGGATAATACCCGCAATCCTTCTTTGGCCTCTTAAGGCCCTCGGCGATGTTCTCGTGTTTGGGAAAATCAAGGCCAGGCTTGGAGGCCGTTTCATAGCCGGAATCTCAGGCGGTGGAGGTCTCCCGGAGCACGTGGATAAATTCTTTCAGAGTGCCGGCATATTGCTGCTGGAAGGCTACGGTTTAACCGAATCGGCGCCAGTTCTCAGCCTGCGGTCCCTAAGCCGTCCCGTGCCGGGCACAATTGGCAAGGCCTTTCCGGGAACAGAGCTGATAATAAAAGACGAAAACGGCAAAGAGGTAAAACCTGGTGAAATCGGCATACTCTATGCTCGCGGGCCCCAGATCATGAAGGGCTACTATCGCCGAGACGATCTTACGGCTCAGGTAATAGACAGGGACGGTTTCCTTAACACAGGGGATTTGGCGATGGCTACCTACGATGGAGACTACAAGATAGTTGGCCGTGCAAAAGATACCATAGTCCTCCTAGGCGGTGAAAATGTGGAACCGGCACCGATAGAAGCGCGCCTGAAATACAGCCCCTACATCACCCTCGCCATCGTCGTGGGTCAGGATAAACGTTTTCTAGGAGCCCTCATTCAAGTGGACGCGGAAAACGTGAAAACTTGGGCCAGCGAAAACCATATCTTCTACATGGACGATGATGAGCTTTTTACGAGTCATGAGGTGCACAATCTGATATCACACGAGATATCAGGCCTAATTTCGTCCTCCAATGGTTTCAAGATTTATGAGAAAATAACGAATTTTGTGGTCTTACCCAAGCCCTTTGAGCATGGCAGGGAGCTATCTGCAAAGCAGGAGATTAAACGGCACGTAATCAATGAGATATATGCCAAGGAAGTTGAATCTCTTTTCAGAAAATCCAACTGACAGGCCGTGCAGCAGAACGGCGTTGGAGGTTTCACAGAAGAACCATTGATAGCTGGCCTAAGAGTCACTTCAATATGAAAGAAGAAGGATAAGACAATGGCAAGGGCGTTTACGGGGATGTGCCGGGTTTCTGCAAATCAGCCGGCCTGAAAGAGATTAAAGCCCACGGCTGCATGCTAACGCCGGGGCGGTATGTGGGAGCGGGGCAATCGATGAGAATGCGTACCGTTTGGGAAACGGACCTGCGTTCCGTCCCACCAACACTAACTTCCAAGCAAACTGACCCTATTGCCTGAATCCGGCAGTTCCCTGGACAGTCCCTTCCTAACAGCTTATACTCCCCGACGGAGGTAGAAATATGAAAATACAGGTCGTCATCGACATTCACGCCGAACCTCAAAAAATATGGGAAACTATCACCGATGTTAATTCCTGGCAAAGCATAATACGGGGAATTGAAAAGATTGAAATCCTTAACCAACCCGAAGAAGGTTTGATGGGCCTAAAATGGAGGGAAACTAGAATCTTCTTCGGCAAATCAGCAACGGAAATTATGTGGGTCACCGCGGTTGAACCCGGTAAGGGCTACACCGTCAACGCCGAAAGTCATGGTGCCCTCTATATAACTGAAATCAGCATTGAACAGAAAACCAACTGCTGCCGTCTCACCCAGGAATTTCAATCTATCCCCCAAACTCTAGGAGCAAAAATCCTCGGTTTCATATTCGGAGCAATGATGAGAAAATCCGTAATCAAGGGCCTCGAATCCGATCTCGCGGATATAAAGGCCGCTATCGAGAATTCTCCATAATTTCCGGTTCAAAACCTCATGATGCCATCGAATTCGGCGCGATAATGTGCTGCAGTTTACGGTCGGTTCATCCTTCTATGGAGTCACAGCATGGGAAGTATCATTACAGTGCCGTCATCTTGGCAAATGGAAGAATTGCGTCAAAACCTGCAATTTAGTCTCACTGCCTGCAATGAATTCTTTTTCCACGAAGGACTGCATATTCATCAGGATTCTTCCCCGGCATCAATGATGCTTTCTCCATTTTGCTCTGCCCAGGCCTTTTCTCTCGCTCTCCAAAGCAAACGCAAATGCACAGCCTTTTTTTTCTCAATATTCTCAAGCCCAATTTCGCACAACCGTTTGAATTTGGGATGGTAAAGCGCTGCATATGGGCTTTCATTGTATTTGCGGATGATTTCACGATAAGCGTCGGCAGCAACCGCGTCATTCCCCATTTTGTAATTTATAAAGGCCTTTTCATATTCAGCGATAATTGCTAACTGATGGTTTTCAGGGTAACGCACAAGGAAAACCTCATAGTAATAGAAAGCCTTCTTACTGCGATACTCATCCATGGCTATCTGAGCCTGCTTAAAGAACATCTCTTCGGTCCATTGAGGATCAACCTGTTTAATTTCGCTGGCACAAGAAAACAATGCCAACACGCATGAAGCCGCATACCATTGCAATCTGGACAATTACAACACCCCTCGCGATTATTCTAGCATTTTGTTAGACGTAAATCAAGTAGATTCAGGCACTCTGATCGGATACATCAAATATCTCGTCTTTAACCGGCAAGGAATTTCTTAGATCTTTCATAAAGGGCTTGGATTCGCCCATTTCAGAGTAGGAATCGCATTCATCTAGTGAGCGTCTGGCAACGGTGAAGTATTTGTACAGCTTTTCTCCGCCTAGTTTTTTGCGCCAACGACCGGCTGCACATCTTACTCTAAGAACATACTTCCCTTCCTCTGTAAAAGTGCGAAACAGCTTACAGTGCATACAATTTGCGCAGTAAATTTTGCTTCTCGATTTCGTTAGAACAGCTTGAAACATAGGGGGCCTTCCTTCTGTTTTTGTTCTTCTGCGAAGTATATCGACAAACAGCTGATTATTATTGACGAGAAAAAATTGGCGGGGAAAAAAGGTGTTCATTTTTATTCCCCAGCTCATTGGCTGGAAACGAATCTTCTCAAAATTGCTAAGCAAGGAGCTTGCTTAGGTCCTAAGGACGTGCCTTGAGCCGCCAAATTTGGGACGCATATTCCTGAACTGTCCTGTCGGCGCTAAATTTCCCACTACAGGCGATGTTCAACAATGCAATTCGATTCCACTCTTCCCTGTTCTTCCACGTCTCCCCCGCAAGCCGTCTTGTCTCACAATAAGATCGAAAATCCTGGATTACAAAGTATTCATCGGGCGCTCTTCCCTCCACACCATGTATCAATGAATCGTAAATTTCCCTGAAATCATCCGATAGGCCGAAGGTTCCATCTACCAAGGTAGTGAGTGCTTCCTTCAACGCCGGATCATCATCAAGAACTTCCCATGGATTATACAAACCGCTATCCCTGAGTTCCTTTATTTCTTTTGTGCTTAAGCCGAAAATGAAAATATTGTCCCTGCCCACCTCATCGGCTATCTCGATATTTGCCCCATCCATTGTGCCGAGAGTCACTGCCCCATTCATCATGAACTTCATATTTCCGGTGCCCGAGGCCTCCTTTCCCGCTGTGGAAATCTGCTGGGATATCTCCGCAGCCGGAAAAAGTATCTCAGCAATGCTGACTTTATAATCCGGAATGAAGACCACTTTCAGGTTATCTAGCCCCTCCTTATTGATCTTCTCTGCAACTGTGTGGATTAAGTGAATAATTTGCTTTGCACGGCGATATCCGGAGGCAGCCTTGGCACCAAAGAAAACTGTGCGAGGCGGTAAATCAAGGTCAGGATTGTCTCTTAGGGCCAGCCAATCATAAATAACGGACAGCAGGTTCAGTATCTGACGCTTGTATTCGTGAAGTCTTTTTATTTGGATGTCGAAAAGGCTATCCGGATCCACTGATGTTCCGGTTAGTTTCAATGTTGTGTCCGCAAGATATTTCTTGTTTTCAGCCTTAATCTCCCCAATACGACTCAGTAAACCCTTGTCTTCAACCCAATCTTTGAGATTAGCTACCTGGGATAGATTCTTTGTCCACCCGGGGCCAATAACCTCATCAAGAAGGCCAGCGAGGGCCGGGTTGGACTTTCTTAGCCAACGCCTTTGAGTCACACCATTGGTCTTATTGTTAAATTTTTGCGGCCAAATTTCATACCAGTCCCGCAGCACATCTTTTTTCAGTATTTCCGTATGCAGAGACGCAACTCCATTAATCGAAAACGACATCACCATTGCCAGCCAAGCCATGTTGATCATGTCATCGGCAATTATTGACATCCTATGGTGGCGATGGCTGTCTAGAGGAAATCGTCTGGACAGTTCGGCCATGAATCTGCGATTGATCTCGTCGACAATCTGAAAAATTCTTGGGAATTCGTTCCTAAAAAGATACACGGGCCATTTTTCCAGTGCTTCGGTTAGAATCGTATGATTAGTGTACGCAAATATTTTCTTTGTGATTTCAATAGACTCATCCCAGCCCAAACCCTCTTCATCTATCAGGAGCCGCATTAACTCGGGAATCGCAATGACGGGGTGTGTGTCATTGAGTTGGATAACCGTCATATCCGGTAGCTTAGAAAGATTGCCTTCGCTAACCTGCTTGTATTCACGTATTATATCCTGCAGGGAAGCAGAGCTAAAGAAATACTGCTGTCGAAGGCGAAGAGCCTTACCGAAGGGACCACTGTCATTCGGATAAAGAACGCGTGAAAGATCGTTGGCACGATTCTGGGGCTCCACCGCACGCAGATACTCCATGTTGTTGAAGAGCTGGAGATTGAACCCGTTGACGCTCTCTGCCTCCCAAAGTCTCAGCGTGTTTACCGTGCTGGTCTCCCAGCCAATAATCGGCATATCGAATGGAACCGCACGAACATCTTCAGTATCAACAGTTTTGTAAACAAGTCTCCCCTCGGACGTCTGTTCGGTTATCACCCTACCTCCGAATTTGACTACAACCGTCCGGTTATTACGGCGAATAGACCAGGGGTCTCTGCCTGCGATCCAGTCATCCGGCATTTCCACCTGCCGGCCGTTAACAATTTTTTGGCGGAACATACCATATCTATAGCGTATGCCGTAACCTCGGGCCGGTAAATTCAAGGTGGCGAGAGCTTCGATGAAGCAGGCAGCCAGTCTACCCAATCCACCGTTTCCAAGCGCGGCATCGGGTTCGATGTCTTCGGCAGTCTTCAGATTCAATCCAATTTCGTTAAGAACCTCAGAGACTTGAGTACGCAATCCGAGATTCACCATGTTATTCCCCAAAGCCCTGCCCATGAGATACTCGGCAGAAAAATAATAGACACGCTTCAGCTTTCTGGCTTTGATATCTCTTTCACAATCTCGCCAGTCGTTCCAGATTAAATCCATCAAAGCTCGGGATACGGCTTCATAAGTCTGACGATCGCTAACCCCTCCAATCCCGTTACCCGTACCCCTGTCTATCCAATACACCACACGTTCTTTGAATTCATTTCTGCTGAAATTCACTGTTCTGCTCCAATTCAGGTGACTGATTCTATCCGCTCATCAAGAATCGGAATTCTGGCGGCATCCCTATCAACCGACGGCATGGCAATTATGGATTCAAAGGCCTTTTTGATATCTCTTTCTCTGGCCTCGTAGGTGATAATTACTATCGGCACAAAATTCGAGGGGCGGCGATCTTCCCGCAGCACAAAAACTTTTACGCCGATTCCTCTACTCGCCAAGGCGGTGGTTATTTCTGCCACTACACCGCTTTTGTCCTCTATCAAGAAGCGCAGATACTGTCTATGGGTGGATTCTCCAGAACTTGCAACTTGGGTGATTTTACCGCGGTCGGGCCAGATGTTAAGATTTGAGAACAGTAATTGCCAGGTTCCCAAGGCAATCGAAATTACATCCGATACCACTGCCGATGCAGTTGCCTTTCCGCCCGCACCTCTCCCGTAATACATGGTGTGCCCAACATCACTGCTATAAACGCTGATTGCATTAAAGACTCCCGAAACCCTGGCAAGCGGATGACTTTGGGAAAGGAATGCGGGCCTAACGGCTAGCTCCAGTCCCTTATCTGTTCGACATGCTATTGCCAGCAGCTTTGGAACATATCCTAACTCCAAACCGGCTGAAACATCGAAGCTGTCCAGTTCGTCTATGCCCTCTACAGGTATTTTGTCAAGTGAAATCTTTGCCCCGAAGGCAAGTGATCCAAGCAGCGTAAGCTTATGGGCCGAGTCTATACCGCTAACATCAAGCTTGGGATCGGCCTCGGCAATGCCATCTTTCTGCGCCTGTTTTAGGGCGTCGATATAAGTTCTGGCATTTTGTACCATCTCCGTGAGTATGAAATTGGCAGTCCCGTTGATAATCCCATAAACTGCCTCGTTGTTGTTTGCAAGCAGTCCATCCGCCAACGCTCTAACTATGGGTATACCCCCGGCGCAGCTTGCCTCGAATCCGATGCAAACCCCATTCTTTCTCGCCAATTTGAACAGCTCGACGCCATAAGTGGCCAGCAATGCCTTGTTAGCGCTTACAACGTGTTTGCCCGCCTTGAGCGCCTTCTCGATCATTGTTCTGGCTATTGTAAGGCCGCCAATAGTTTCGATGATTAGAAGAATTTCCTCATCGGCAAGAACAGTGGCGAAGTCCTCGGTGAAAATCCCTTCATCCAGTCCGGCCGCTCTTGCTCTGCCAAAATCAACATCAACCAGGGCTTTTAAGAAGATTTTCCGTCCCGTTCTTTCGAGAAGCGTATCCGATTGAGACAGCAGGAGTCTTGCTGACGCGTTTCCAACCGTACCACAACCGACGATGGCAACCCCAAAAGGCTTTTTCATTCCATCCTCCACAAACTCCGAGAATGATGGATGATGTATGAGTCTTTTTCAAGAGCCCCATCTAGACTGCTTCCCTCACACGGATATTCAGATAATGGCAAGGTTAGGCATTTTTGAGTAAAATTGCATTGTGGAGGTGTACGAATGGAATTCAAACCATTTCTACTTTTTGCAGCAGTGGCGCTGCTGTTCTTCGGATGTGCAAATACCAAGGTTACCCGGACATCGTCGAATGAAATAACGGATTTGAGCGGACGCTGGAATGACACCGATTCGAGACTCACTGCCGAGGCCATGGTTTCCAGCATGCTCTCCCATATCTGGCTTGAGGATTTTAAGGAGAAAAATGGGAAAACTCCTGTGATAATCGTGGGAGGGATAAGTAATAGATCCTCTGAGCACATTGATTCGATCACCTTCATCAAGGATATCGAACGGGAGCTTATAGACAGCGGACAAGTTATGTTTGTAGCTGGCGGCACAGCAAGGGAGGAAATCCGAGCGGAACGGGAAGATCAGCAATCACACGCCACAGCCGAAACTGCCGCGGCCCTGGCGGCGGAGACCGGTGCCGATTTCATCATGCAGGGCGTGATTGTCACTCAAACCGATGCCATATCCGGTAAGCGTACAATCTTGTATAAGGTGGATATGGAACTGATAAATCTGGTTAGCAATCAGAAGGTTTGGATTGGAACCAAGAAGATGAAAAAGATTGTTGAGCAGAAGAGAGTAGGTTGGTGACAATTAGCAGCTGGAAAGGGAGGATTTGGATTGTCTTACTCACCTTGCCTAGCAGCATGGCAATCCTCTCCTGTACAAGCCTGACGACTCAGCAGCAGCAATATGCGGCGTCGATTCCGCTGGTTCGCGACGGGAAATACAAGCAGGCTAGCCTTTTAATACAGGATGCCAGGAAGAGTGCATACCGGAAAAAGGATAGAGTGCTCTATTACCTGGACTTAGGCATGCTCCATCATTGGGCCGGAGAATATGAACTGAGCAACGAATTGCTCACACAGGCAGAAGATGCAATTGAAGAGCTTTATACAGCAAGTCTATCAAAGACCATTGCTTCAGGATTATTGAATGATAACTTGCTCGATTACCCCGGAGAGGATTATGAGGATATTTACCTAAATTTGTTTAAGGCCCTAAACAATATTGCACTGGGGGATAAGGAATCCGCATTGGTTGAAATCCGTAGAGTTCAAATAAAATTGAATCTTTTGGAAGATAAGCATAGAAGTTCTGCCGAGGTCTATAATAACTCCGAAGCTGCCGGAGGCAAAATCTTATCCGGAAAATCCCCCCTGCATAACGATGTCCTTGCAAGATATATTGGACTGCTCCTGTACCGCACCCAGGGTTTTCCGGATGATGCCAGGATAGAAAAAGAGCTCATAGATGAAGCCTGGGAAACCCAGGGCCAGCTCTACGATTTCCCAAAACCCTCCCTGCCAAATATCAAATTGCCGGATGAAGAAAAGGCTGTTGTTAATTTTCTTGCCTTTTCGGGACTATCCCCTACGAAACTGGCAGACACTCTTCTTGTCCGAACCGGAAAAGACATGGTTTTTCTGACAATGATTGAGCAGAACGAAGACTATGTAACAGAGCTGATTGGATTTAATTACCTTGAAGTACCCGACATCAAGGAGGGTATTCACTTCAAAGTTCAGTTTCCACGGCTAAGCAAGCGCTCCTCGATTGTAGATAGAATTGTAGTCAAAGTAGATGGTGTTGAATACGCAGAACTTGAATTGCTGGAAAGCATGGAAAGGTTATCGGAGGAGGCATTTAGGCTTAAACAGCCATTGACTATCGGCAAGACTATCATCCGGATTACTCTGAAAACAGTTTCAAAGGAGATGGGCAAGGAGGCGATAGACAGGGAGCTGAGTGAAATGGGCACGGGCGGAGCAATAGCGGGATTTTTTGCAAATTTGGCCGCCGATATTGCAATTGACGCCTCTGAAAATGCCGATTTAAGGATATCTCAGTTTTTCCCCGCATCGGCCTATGTTGCAGAACTCCTGCTCACTCCGGGCAGCTACCACATTGCCGTTGAATACTGGAGTTCAAATCGCCTGCTTGAAGAAATTGATTATGGCATTCGGCATTTTCGTCCGCATAAATTGAATTTTATCGAAAGCTATTTGCTACAATGAAAGGAGAGTCATGACAAGCAGCAAAAAAGTAGGGCTGATCATACCAGGTGTTACTGCCGCGTTATTGAACATTTGCTCCTGCGCGGGAAGTCCGTCGGCTTCCAGGACTAACATGCCCCAGTGGGTAAGCGATAAGGATGAAGTTTATCCTGTTGAAAGATACTTGTCGGAACTTGGCGAGGGAGACAGCCTGAATGCGGCAAGGGCGAATGCTGCCGGAGCAATAGCACAGATATTTCGCCAGAAGGTGAAAGTAGATAGCGAGATTCGCACACGCTACACGGAAATAATGGGAAGCAAAGATGAATTGCTGGATATCTTCAGTCAGACCAATTTCGATCAGAAAATCGGACAGGAAGCCGATGAGACTCTTACAAATCTCCAATACGGTGAATCCTGGATTGATGAGGTTGGCCGCGTGTATACAATCGCCTACCTAGATAGAATCGAAACGGGAAACCTGTATCGGAAACGAATCGACAGAAATAATCGCAGAATAGCTGACTCCCTGGACATGGCCGAGGGTCAGCAGGAACCATTGCGCGGCTACGCATTCTTGGATTCCTCTCTAGTGTATGCGGAGGCCAACCGGGTGCTGTTTGAGCAGCTGGAGATAATTAGCATGCCAATAGCCCAGCTGACAAAGCTGCCATACAGCAGCAATGAGATTCGAACAGCCAGGGCGAATCAGGCAATGAAATTGAAGATCCGTGTGGAAGTTGCCGGAGATCCTGATGGACGGATTACCGATGCACTTGAGAATTGGATTACCGGAAGGGGTTTCGTCAGCTCCAGTTCCGGGAGTATGTTCCTGGCGGCTGCCGTAGAAATTGAGCAGTTGGAACTGAAGAATAAGTACGAAAATCTGCATTGGACACTGGTTATTGAATTAACAGATACGGATGGCCATCCCGTCGCTGCGCTGTCGGCAGAGAACCGCTCCTCGGGGATTAGTTCCACCGCGGCCGAATCCAGGGCCTATAGAGATATGATCAAGCTCGTACAAACAGATTTCGACAAAAAATTTTCAACCTACCTATCATCCTTCCTCTGAAAGCGGCCCCAAGCTGACTTTGTTCTGTCCTCCGCAGTTTACAAGTACCCACCTATTGAGGGGGTATTACCAGAACCTGCCCCGGATATATTAAATCCGGATTTTGGACGGCTTTGCGATTAGCCCTCCATATCTTTGGCCACATAAAGGGATTGCCGAAAATCTCAGCTCTTTCGGCGATTCTCCAGAGGCAGTCAGTAGCAACTTCACGATAGACCACCGTATAGGTTTTCGATACCAAATTGGATTCGAACATATCGATATATGCCCTGGCCTGCTCCAAAAAATTCTCGGCCGCATCAAATTCACCATTGTTTCTGGCAGTTACACCCTGCTCCCAAAGGCTTTTAGCCAACACGAGATAATCAGCAGTTTGCTCATCAGCATTTACCTGTGTACCTTCCTCTTGTATCAATATGTCCTCTGGTATGCCTTCGAGTTCGTTATCTAGGGGATCATTCAAATCGCGGAGCATGGTCTCTTCCATGTCCACCGGTTCCATATCCGCAGAGTGGTCCACCAGGGGATTTGCGGCTATGTAGACACTGCCATCCCAGGGGTTAGGCTCAATCACCCTGCCCTCGGAATCCACTGCCCTGCGCGTGGATGCGATTTCAATGCGTTCTTGCACTAGGGCTAACAGCGAATCAATTTCGCCCTGCTTCTTTGTCATGGCACTAGTTCGCGCCGCAATAATAGACTGTCGTTTCGCCTCGGTTAGAATAACCGCCGCATCCTCGATGTTGTAATTGCCGTAAACGGTCAAACCCTCCTCATAGAGTCGGTTGGCCTCATCCAGTTCCTCAGGGGCATAGACGAACGCTTCATTATCCTCCGCATCGCTTAAATAGTTCCTCGTATCTCGATTCAGGATTCCAATGTAGCGAATGTTTTCGGATAAATTGTAATACAGGCGGGCCTGCGCAGAAATTGTTTCATCAGCCTTTGCTATCGCAGAAGTAAAATCCCCCGCTTCATAAAGCTCGACGGTTTCCCTGGCCAGCTTCTGAGTATTGGAGTATTCAGCCGGAGCAAACTTCCCGGCTTCTATGAGCGAAAGAGCCTCGTCGGCTCGCCAATATTTCGCAATGTATTCGTCCCGTCTTGCAATTACGGTCCTATCATATAGGGTATTTGCCTTACTGATAACATCTTGAAGCTGCGTTCTAGCTGCGTCGGGATCGGAATCACCGGCAGCGATGGCCGAATTGAGGCTGTCTACCAGGTTGCTATAGTCTGTAGGAAGATATCTGTTGGCTCCAATCAAATTCGCCCGTCGTACGGCTGTCTCTGCGGCTTCAATCTCTTCATCCGATAGGGACGCCACCTCAGCGACTTGATCTTCTGCCGGCTTCTGAACAATCTTCTCTTCCTGTTTCGGTTCTGGGGTGGTTTTACAGCTGACAGGGCCAAAGAAAACCAAAGCCGCTATAAAAAACAACACGCCCAACTGACAGATTCTACCCATTACAAACCTCCTACGCACATCAGAGTTTAGCATTCAGCTACAGAGCCGTCAATCAATTTACCCCCGATATAAAAAACCCGGCTCACTGCCTATGAGCCGATATTCAATTGCTGTAAAGCAACGACCGTTCGGTTTCAATATCAAAGAATTGCATTTTTTCTACATCAGGCGTGAAATTGACTTTTTCGCCAACTTGAAAATCATGGTCGGAGATAGTTCTGGCGATAAGCTGGAGTTCCTTGGTGCCGAGATAGAGGTGTGTTTCATTTCCAAGGGGCTCTACAACGATTATCTCCGCGTTAAGATTGCTTTCCTTCGGTTTCTCGGCAAATTCCAAATCCTCCGATCGAACACCCAGCAGTACCTTTTTATTCACATAGGGCCGCAAAACCGCCTCCCGCGATTTCGGCATAACTACCGTCATTCCTTCTTCCCTGACAACAATTTTTCCACCTTCTTCCGACACCGCCGCAGGGGCGATATTCATGGGCGGGGAGCCAATAAAGCCAGCTACAAAGCGATTGATCGGAGAGTTATACAGTTTCAACGGAGTTCCTATTTGCTGAATTATCCCACTCTTCATAACAACGATCCTATCGCCCATGGTCATAGCTTCGGTTTGATCGTGAGTGACATAGATCATAGTGGCATGAAGGCGGCTATGCAGAGCAGAAATCTCGGCGCGCATCTGCACCCGCAACTTGGCATCCAGGTTGGAAAGAGGTTCGTCAAACAGGAATACCTTGGGTTTCCTAACTATGGCGCGTCCAACAGCCACCCGCTGCCGCTGGCCGCCGGAGAGGGCCTTCGGTTTTCTATCCAGCAACTCCTCAATATCGAGGATTTGCGCGGCTTCCTTCACCCGACTTTCAATGTTAGTTTTATCGAATTTCCGAATTCGAAGTCCAAAGGCCATGTTATCATAGACGCTCATATGGGGATAAAGTGCGTAGTTTTGAAAAACCATTGCTATATCCCTGTCCTTGGGGGCTTCATCGTTCATCCGCTTGCCGTCAATAAAAAGATCACCGCCGGAAATTTCCTCCAGCCCGGCAATCATTCGGAGCACAGTTGTCTTCCCGCACCCCGACGGTCCAACCAAAACCATGAATTCCTTGTCTTGAATTTCTATATTTGCCCCGTTAACCGCCTTAACCTCGCCATCGTAAATCTTATTGATATCTTTCAGCAATACTTCCGCCACTACGGTAACCCCCCGGTATGGATTGATTAATTCCCAAACAACACGGCATAGTACAGTAGTTTTCTATATTTGTCAAACGGTACAGCTATTCAGATTCGAAAAATATCGACAAATCCCATTTTTGGTAGGCATCAAGCAGGGAATGATTGCCTTGAGGAGAGGTTATAGCAGTTTCGAACCAGGAGATGATCACTTCATCGCGGGCTCTAGCCCACTTTGCAGGCAGATATTGGGGGGCTAGGAGAAACTGGCTTTCAGGGATTTTTATATGCGGGAAATACCGAATTATAACTGTTTGATTAACCTCTTGAAGAGACGAGAGACCGCCAAGAAAACCAAAAACCGTGATGCCGGCATTTTCCCACCCCTCTATAAGCCGTAATTGAGTGCTCGGAAGCATTAACCATTCAATTAAATGCTCTGCGGCCCTTATCGATTCAGTTCTTCTGGGGATGCCGGCTCGTACCACGGATACTATAGGAATTGACCTTGGGCCTCCAAAATAGCGAATATCAAATTCCCGGGTGATTGCATCCGGCAGTGAATTCCAGTATTCAAAATTTATACGGGCAAAAAGTATGCGCCCGCTAAGCATCAAGGCCTCATCCGGGATATATCGATATCGCTGAGTGAACTGTATGTCGGATTCAATATCGCCAGCCTCTTCGATTATCCAATCGCGAATATCCGTTACCGTCTGGTTTATTGATTCCTCATCAATACTCTCCATATTGATTGAGAAGGGTTCGGGATTCTTTGTCGCCAGAATATCCAGGTAAAAGTCCGGATTCCAGCTTGGGGAAAAACCCAGGCGGATGGGATGGCCGTCCTTGTTTTGGTCGGAAAAGGCCTGGGATGCCTCACGCAAATCATCTGCCCTGACAAGAACTGGATCGGGCAGCTTTGACATCGTTTCTGCCTTCCCCATGATTAGGGGGAGCTCGAACGACAGGGGAGTGAGGTATGCCCTGCCCTTTTTATCTCGGGGACCCTGCAGGACATCATAAACTGGATACGCATTTTTCGCTTTGCGCAAGAGGTCTACAATATCTATTGATGAGAGATTGCTGCCAATGATTACATCAGGTTCCTCAAGCTGGATTTTTTCGGCGCTTATGCTTCCGGTATAACTGAGGGTGAAGGTAACCTTGTCATTTTCCGCATTGTACATCTCGACGGCTAACGCCAATTCCTTGCAGTCAGTTAGCAATTTCATGTCCCGGCGACCGTAACAGCCAAAAATCAAGATTGAAACAGCGATTGATAACGCGGATATAACTCGTGAAGAACAGGACATCGGGCAGCAATACGACATTGGGCAACAATATGTAGAGGGCAAGCTTGGCGTCAACCCTTCTGAGGGGTATGATACCGATCGTGAAATGCGGCATTGTCGGGCTGCCCAATGTGGGGAAGTCAACCATTTTTTCCGCCCTTGCAGCGGTTCCGGCAGAGACGACAAACTATCCTTTCTGCACCATCACTCCGAATGTGGGAGTTGTGCGGGTGCCGGATGACAGACTCGACAGAATTAATCGAATTGCTGCCGCTGGAAGCATGCTCCCGGCACCTATTGACTTTGTGGATATTGCGGGACTTGTCAAGGGGGCCTCCAAAGGTGAGGGTTTGGGAAATCGATTTTTATCGAAAATCCGTGAAGTGGGGATAATTGCTCATGTGGTTCGCTGCTTTGAAAGCGATGATGTGACTCATGTTGGCGGCGAGGTGAATCCGAGCTCAGATATCGCAGTAATCAACAGCGAACTTGCCCTGGCGGATTTGCAAAGTGTCGAGAGGCGTCTGGAGAAGAATGCACATCTGATCAGGGTGGTGAATTCCAGGACTCATGGCGAAGCGATTGCAATGCGAGGGTTATTAAAGAGAATTGCTCTTCAGCTAAATGAGGGAATACCTGTCAGATTGATGAATCTCAGAAGAGATGAAATATCCCGCCTGAAGGATTTGTTCTTGATTACCGCGAAAAGACAAATCTATGTATGCAACGTGGATGAGAGTGATGTTGAGGGACAATCAGATTGGGTTTGCTCAGTTCGCGCCATTGCCGAATCCGAAGGTTCCGAAGTTGTGATTCTATGCGGCAAATTGGAATCCGAAATCGCCAATCTGGAGGATATCAAGGAACGTGGTAACTTCGTATCCGAATTGGGATTAGGCGAATCCGGATTATCACGACTAATCCGCGCCGCATATCGGGCGCTGGATCTTTGCACCTTCTTCACCGTGGGGGGGGCGCATAACAGGGCCTGGGCCTTTCCGCGGGGAGCAACTGCTCTTCAATGTGCCAAACTTGTACACAGCGATTTTGAAAGGGGTTTTATTAAGGCGAGTGTATACCACTGTGAAGAATTATTTGAATTCGGGAGCGAGGCGGCTTTGAAATCGGCCGGTCGACTCAGGGTGGAAGGCAGGGAATATGCTGTTCAAGACGGTGATATAATGCGCTTCAAATTCAAAGTCCCGCAAAGATAACGGGAATGAGCATGAGACAAATCGGAATCAAGGAAAGCATCCCGCTACGGGAGCAGCGCATAAACAGCTCGCAATTGAACCAGGAAGTGGTAGTTCCGGCTGTCTGCGGCAGTGGCGGTGGAATCGAATTTCTTATCGGGGAATAAAACTTGGTGTCGGAATGTTGGAATTTGGGGATATGGTCTCCTCGGAACTCAATACCCTATAGATTTCAACCATCCATCTAGCCCTGCTCAGAATACCCTGCATCTCCATTTCATGTATCTGAAATGAAGCATAGAAATCCGCCGCATCACGGTATTGTCCTGCACTGAATCGCCCCTCCGCATAGCCCTGTTCGTAAACATCTTTAAGGTCTAACAGAGTGTAGTAGGTTCGTTCGACAACCGGCAATATGGCTCTAAGAGCCAGCATTCCCTTGCTCAGGGTCATCTTATCCCGTATGACTTCGGACAGTGATACTCTCTCAGAAGAATCGATAAGATCCGCCCAGCGGTGGAATACCTCAATATGGGACTCGAGATCTGCCATTGCACGCTGTAAGCGGGGCAATTGCTGATCCCATAGGCGCGAGTAGTGCTCAATGGACAGGGCTGCATTAATCCTTAGGGCTTCTAATCTCTGCCTGTGCCAGGATTGGCGGTACATCTCCAAGTCGGCTTCACTCACGATTTCAGTGGATAGTCTGGCGTTCTGATCCACTAATGCAACCACGCCCGGTTCAACAAATACAGATTTACCAAGGACCTCGCTCCTGACAATCCCCTCCGAAACCGAAACGAGTGTCGATCTGTCTTTTGATATTTCCACACTGAAATCGGTTCCTCTCACCGTCATGGCCGCATGGTCGGTTTGAACGGAGTAGGAATCCAGCCTTAAAAGCTTCCCCACCTTTAGAAATAACGAGCCCCGCAGCAACTGGAATACCATTCTTGAAGCCTTGGGAGTCCTTTGAGTATTTTCGAAGTAGAATGTCGAATTTGGCCCCACCCTCACACGGGAACCGGAGACCGGACTGTTCATCTGGAGTTCGACATATCCGTCCGCGCCGGTTTCAACGGTATCAAAGGACCCCACTTCCAAACCGATAACCACATCCTCAGGGCTCAAATAGCTACCGTTCCGGGCAACGGCTACTTTGCCCTCGAAATAACTGACTACTCCCACCACCGACAGCGCATGCAGACTCGGCACAAGGACCTGCAGTATCGGAACCAGAAAGATCACTCGACATCTCATGGGGGCAAACGCTCCTCCAGGGGAATTAGGCTCTCGGGCTCATGCCTGGACACGGACGTCATGGAGGCGGCGATGATCCCAAACGGCACCATGAGAGGCAGATATCCTGGCCAGGCTGCAATTCTTCGGCGGTCGGTAAGTACGCGCGCCCTGAAGACTCAAGATTATGAGATTGATTTCGAGCACGCTCATCTCGGCAAGAAGAGCTACTGATTTACCGGGGAATCAGGACCAGTCGACACAGGCGGGTTATTTCTCACCTCGGCATTTAGGCGTTCAAGTGCCTGCTGCGCCTTGAATTCAGCAAAGGCAGCATCTTCGTTCCTGGCGAATATGTCGCCTACCTGCTCCAATAACTCTGCCTTGGGATAATACACCATAACGAACCAAGTACCATCCTTTGCGGGATAATTGTTCTTTGTAACTGATTTTCTGAGTTCGATACTGGCAACTTCCTTTGCTATTCGTTCGACGAACGATAGGGATTGTACGTTGCTATCCGCGCCTGCTTCCTGCACGTAATCCGTAAGCATCGTTTCAACACTTACCGACACCTGAGTCGCAATGTCCGCCCTCGCTCTGGCAAGTGCAGTGGTTCGAGACAAATTTTCATCCTGCAGCTTTGCCATGCCAAGTCCTACAAACTGATCCTCCAGGATGGGTGGATTCAGAAAAAAATCAGGATAATCGCTGCTTTTGGCCGGACCCTCGGATGTCTTGTTCTCTTTGGACGCGCAGCCCAGGAAACTCAATGCCGCTATAATCATCAATAATTCGAAACGGACAAAAATTCTCATATACACACTCCTAAGAAGATGCCGCTCAGGCATCAATTTTGCGGAAACTAACATAACCTTTCTGCCGCGATTTTTCAACTCTTTTTGTCAGTTCTGCATGGTGTTGCGATTATCATCACGGAAACTCGGGAAATACATCCCTAATCTGATTACAAGCTTCCACTTTCGATCAGAGCGGCGGGGACGGGGCTGACCGGTCTCTTCCTGAAAGAGGAAGGATATCGGTTTATCCGGATGGGCAATGTTCATCAAGCCGTCTTGACCAACCTGATAGAAGGGTCTTACGTTCCTACACCACCCTCTTTCGTACTTCTCTCCCTCCCTAGTTTCGATAGATCTTGGCAATTTTGCCGAGCTCGGAACTGTTGAGGCCCCGCATTTCAAGCTTATCGCGCATACTCTTAAATACTTCGATGGTTTCGTCAACATCTTCCGGTGCGTGGGCCGAAGTAGGAATCATACGGAACATCATAAGGCCGGGAGGAATCACCGGCCACATTATTCCTGTGCAGAACACACCATGTTCACGAAGGTAGGAGAGCATTTCCATAGCTACGGATTCAATGCGTTCGCCTACCGGCACGAAAACCGAGCAAATAGGTGATTTCCCGGTTCCGATGTGATAACCCAATTTGCGCAGTCCATCTCTCAACTCGCCAGACCTCTGCCACATAATTCTGCGACGTTCGTCTCCTTCGATAACCTTCCGGAGCGCTACCTTGAGAGATAGTACGTAGGGCATAGGGAGGGCCTTGGCGAAAACCTGGGTACGTGCATTGTAGGCTATGTAATCGCGGACCAAATTGCTTGTGGCAGAGTACCCGCCAATGGAAGCAAATGCCTTGGCAAAGGTGCCGAAATATATGTCTATTTCCTCCTGAACGCCCAGGTGGCTGGCGGTTCCACGCCCCTTCTCACCAAGTACTCCAATGCCATGGGCATCGTCCACGAACACTCTGGCATCGTAGCGGCGGGCAAGTTCCGTTATACCGTTCAGGTTTGCCAAATCTCCTGTCATGCCGTATACACCCTCGACGAGTATCATCAGGCCGCCCTTGCGGGATTTGTTTATGCTTCTCAAAACAAATTCCAGATCGTTCATATCATTGTGGCGGAAAAATCTGACGGTAGTACCGTCGGAGTTCTGACTCCTGGAACTAAGGGCGGCATCCACTATGCAGGCATGAGCAAGTTTATCCACCACCAGTGTGTCATCGGATCCGGTGAGCGCGGTAACTGTTCCGAGCACTCCCATGTAGCCATAATTGAAAAGGAAGGAATCTTCCTTCTGGGCATGTTCGGCCAACGATTTCTCTAAGGCCAGATGCTCGGAGGTGGACCCGCTCATCATTCGCGAACCCATGGGAGAACTGATGGACCAGGTTTCCATGGCTTTCATGGCGGCGGTCTTGATATCCGCATCGTTGGCCAGGCCTATGTAGTTGTTCACGGACCACATTATGTTATCCCGACCCTGGAATTTCATATGGGGACCTGGAATATCGTCAATTACGGGTAGGGTAAAAAAGCGATCTTTGGCGGCTCGATGCTGTCCGAAATAACCTCCGGCCGCGGCGCATTTATCAAAAATATCAGACACTGTCTCTCCTATTCGTCACTAGGCGAAAAGTGAAGCAAGCACTTCGACTACATCCCGGGAATCCGAACTTGAGGGCAGGATAGCAGATGGCTCAAGTTTGTAAAGCGGCTGGCTCTGCTTGAGCCTGTCAATGCCGCCGCCGGTGATATTCAGGGCAATAGTTTGATTCTCCGTTACAATCCCGTGCTCTGCGGCTTGGATGAGACTCGACACGGCAACAGCGGCTGCCGGCGACACGCTTACGCCCTCAAGCTGCTGAAATTGAGACGCGGCCTGACTAGCCTCGTCGTTTGATACCCCCAATATGGAGCCTCCGGTGGCCTTCACCGCGTCGTAGACCCCCCCCGCTATGCCCCAGGGCGGGTTTCGATTCGTAAGAACCCTGGCCGACACCTGGCCAATTTGGCGGCGAGCCTCAGCATCATCGGCAAGTATGAATTCGCGGCTATCGGCAGCCAGGCTCTCAACCATTGGGGTAAAGGGGGCGTTTTGGCTCAGCACCAGCCGCATATTGTTCGGACCCCACCCGCCGTCGGTCTCAAGTCTCATAGCGGCCTCCCACGCAGCGATTGCACCGGTGCCGGATCCAACGGCCTGAAAATACGCATTCGGGATGCTGCCGATTTTCGCCGCGGCGCTAAGGAGGGTGGTTCCCATCCCGTCGCGCCGCGCAATGTTTTTCGCGCCGCCTTCCGGCACAAATCTCTTCGACGCGGCAACAGCCTTCTCACTCATCCGGATGGAATCATAGTAATCCGAACCAGGCGCCGTGCAGACGAGCTTCACGCATGATGCCACCGGCGAGCTGAACCACAGCTCATCGAGATTGTCATACGGCACGAAGAGCAGCAATGAGATGTCATTATCCGAGCAAACCCTGGCAAAGGCGCGGGCTGTATTGCCGGCCGAGGCCACAACCAGGACATCTTCAAAATCTGCTGGGAGTCTGGCGCAGACACTGTAGGCCTCACATTCCTTGAAGGTGCCGGTATTCATGACGGCCCCTCTTTCCGGCCACCAGCCATTAAAGATTATATAGAGTTTTTCAAGGCCCAGGTATCGCGAGAAGCCCTCACTCCTGTAGCAGATAGGCATTGAGGAATTCTTTAGAACTCTGCGAATGGGCAGCCAGTCGGCAAAGCGGTAGAGGCCCTCCAGTTCGTTTTTGAGTTGAATCTTCTTTCTTGCGTAAACCGTCCGGATTAGGGATGGCCTTTCCCCAGGCATATCCAGAGTCCACCCGCCAGCATCCTCCCCGACGCGCCCATTCCCCACCGAAACGAGCCGGTACTCCGTAGAAATGAATTTCAGGTTCCAACTCCCAATTGGCCCAGATGGTCAAGCACCCGCGTCAGGTGGTCTTGGGCCTCACCAGCATTCTCTATGGTATAGTCCGCCTTGATATCGGATTCCTCGGAGGTTCCCACCCAAATAGTGTAAACCTCCACCGGCGAGACAGAGGTTCGAAAGGTTTCCCTCTCATCGTAGCTCAAGTCAGACACTGTCGCGATAACTATAATACCCGCATCCACCAGTATATTGGTTAACTCCGCAAGGCGCCGAACCATCTCTTCCCTGTCCTCGGGATATAGATTATGCCGCTTAACCCGCATATCAGCATCCAATCCGGCAAGCACATTGCGCACGCCCAGATAGTAAACTTTCTTACCCCGATCAAAGAAATTCTGCTCCAGCGCCTTGGCAAATTCAGCTTTGCGGGGGTCCTCAGGCCCGCCCACCATCAGCAGCGACGGGCCATGACCATAGAGTTCCCTTCTGCGCTCCCGCGTAATGCTTCCCATGTCCCATCTCAAATTTCTATCAATAACCTTGTCCCGGTACCTCGCCTGATTATCCCGAATCACCTCCCTTATAATCCCCCCACCGGCAATTTCATATCCGTCGACTATTACAAAACGGCTTGTAATGGGGAAATCATCCACAGTATCAAAGGCAATCGGGCGCTGAGTAGTCAAAACACAGTCGGCCACATCGTGCCTCTCAACCATCTTCTTCATCCCATCGGAGTGCAGATTTGACGCGTCAATAATTTTCAGGGTATCAAAGAGTTTTACCCTAACCCTTTCGGTGCCCAATTTCAGTATATACTCCTTACTCCTCTCAAATGGCTCGCGGCCCAGCCAAAACAGATTGACTCTCATAACATTGCCGGTCTGCGGGGGTTTCTCATCGGCGCGAACGGCAAGATGACCTCTTTTGACATAGATCTGCTCAACTACGGTAAATCCAACGGCCATTCCCGACTTCGCTTCCGGGGGCTCGTTCTCTCCGAAATGCTCAATGCTCGAAACCTTGCTCCTCTTGGCCGATGGATAGAAAACCAGCTCATCATCCTTCGCGAGATTGCCGGTTGATACCGTGCCGGCAATGATCCTCCGCCTGTCGCCCATTGCAGTGAATTTAAATACATCTTGAACAAACATCCGGAAAGGTAGGTTGTCCGGCGGATTCTTCTCCTTGAATTTGTCGATAAGAGCTAAAACCGTGCCGCCTCTCCACCAGAGCATGTTTTTACTGGAGGACACAATATTATCTCCCTCCATTCCGGACACTGGAATAAAGGGAACGTTGTGCACGTTGATATTCCTCAGAAATCTGGAATACTTCCGGACCACTGATTTGAACTCCCTCTTCTCATAGTTAACCAAGTCCATCTTGTTAACCAGCACACACATCTGCTTGACGCCAAGCATCGAGAGCAGGTAGCCGTGGCGGCGTGAATTCTCCTGCACTCCCTCATGGGCGTCTATGCAAAGGAATGCGGCCTCTGCCCGCGCGGCGCCAGTAATCATATTTTTCAGAAACTCAATGTGGCCGGGCGCATCAATAATTATGTAATGCCTTTTTTTTGATTTGAAGAAAATTCTGGCCGAATCAATGGTGATTCCCTGACTCTGCTCATCCTTCAGGGCATCGAGAAGGAAGGCATATTCGAAGGGTTTGGAATTGCGCGCGCAACTGGCCTTTACCTGCTCGAGTTTTCCATTCGGAAGACTGCCGGTATCTGCCATCAGACGTCCAATCACCGTACTCTTCCCATGATCCACATGCCCGGTTATCACAACGTTCATATTGCCGCGCATTTACATGTACCCTTCTCGCCGCAGAGTTTCCAAACCTCCGCCATCATCCTTATCCTGCGCGCGGCCGGAGCGCTCAGCAATATGCGTGAACTTACCGGATTTCAGTTCCTCGATAATTTCAGGAATGCTTCTCGCGGTGGATTCAACAGGCCTGGTACAGGGCTCACAGCCCAGCGACCGATAACGCTTCCCATCACCCTGATTATAATAAAGCGACACTGTCGGAATTTTTTCGCGATCAATGTATTCCCAGATATTTGTTTCGGTCCAGTCGAGAAGGGGATGGATCCTAACGTGAGTGCCCGGTGCAAAGTCTGTCTTAAATTGACTCCAGAATTCCGGAGGCTGGTCGCCCACATCCCAGGTATTCTCCCTATCCCTGGGGGAGAAATAACGTTCTTTTGAACGAGAACCTTCCTCATCGGAGCGCACTCCTACTATCACCCCGGTATATGCCTCGGCATCCTTGTCCACCTGATATTCGTCCGCCTCGTGATTGAACCTGTAACGCGGCCAAGTGCCGTTGAGCGTATGCTTCAATGCCTCCGACTTCAGGAGCCTGCAGCAATTGATCCTATCTACGGCTCCATCCGGAAAGGTTTGCCCTGCCTCAAGGGCGGTTTTATTCTCCCCATAAACCATCGGAAGCTTCCATTCTCTTGTAAGACGATCCCTGTATTCAATCATCTCAGGAATCTTGAAATGTGTGTCTATATGCACCAGTGGAAAAGGCACATGCCCGAAAAAAGCCTTTCGCGACAGCCATAAGAGTACTGTTGAGTCTTTCCCAATCGACCACAGCATCCCCAGATTCCTGAAATTGGCGTATGCCTCCCGCAGGATATGGATGCTAGTATTCTCTAAGTTTGTGATGTGATCCATGCAAGACTACCCATGTAAAAATTGATTCTGTATCAGTCAAGAAGCTAAACCTCATTTTTGCTGGATATTTTACAGACCTTCAACCCCATGTGGAAGATAGAAATCGGAACCATTCTCCAACACAGCCAATACCTGCGTGAAAGAGGAGGTGCTCCGCCAACTGAACATAGTCTGCCTGCTGCCAGCAAACAAATATCCTCTCCCAAAATTGCCACTGCAGCAAAATCGCAGTAAAAGAAAAATGTGCAGAACATCTTACTGCCAAGGTCTGTCATCTGGAATTGATCCTTCGGGCCACAAACCTGAACAGCGCTGGAGCATAGCGATGTAAGAACACCATCAGCACTTCAACCCCCCCAATCACCTTGATCCGTCTTCCCCTCAGAATTGCCCTCCAATACTTGGCTGCGCAGCGGCGGGGGGCCATACCCATCCTCAGAGCGGAATCCTGCATCCCATAACTGCTCCCATCCCCCCTAAGCGCCCTAAGAGCAATCTTGGTTCCAATACGCCCTAAAACCGCTAACGTAACTTTGATTCCCTGAGCGCCGTATTCCAGCTCAAGGCTCTCGAAATATCCATGAAGCGCATGCTTACTCGCCGCATAAGAAGACCTTAAGGGGAAGCCGAATACGCCAACCAAACTGCTGGTAACAGCAATCTTCCCGCCGCCATTTTCGAGCATGGAGGCTAGAACGGCCTGCGTCATTCCAACTGCCCCAAGAAAATTCAGGCTCATTATCTTTGAAGTTACAGCCAGCTCCGTATCGGAGGCGAGAGACCGCTGCGAAACTCCCGCATTCAGAATAAGCACCTGAGGCGCCCCGCCTAGCTCAAGCACCCTCTTCCCAATCTCCGCCGCCATATTGCAGTCAGAAAGGTCGGCCGCCTCAAAATGAGCTGAAGCCGCACCCTTGGCCATACACAGCCTCGCAGCCTCTTCCAAGGGTCCTGCCCGAGAGGAAAAGAGAAACAGCCTTGCCCCCGCCCCCGCGGCCAACAGGGCCATCTCCAAACCAATCCCGGACGATGCCCCTGTAATCCATACCGCCTTGTTACGGAGTGTTACAAAATCCATATAATACGATCATCAACCTGTTTTTCCAGATTAATCTTCCCTATCTCTTCTAACGGCTTTCCTGCCTGTTTCGGCTTAGGATCCCCGATGGATGATTTCACAACTCATCAAATAATGCACTCAATCATTCACTCACGCATCCGACAATCAAAATCCAAGCACATGCCGCACTCCGAGCAGTCATCAAATTCCAATGCGTCTTCTCTAGCCAGCACCCTCAAGATAGTCGGGAGTCTTACGCCCGCAATACGGTAGAGAAAGGCACCGAAAGGGAATCCCAGCAGCAGGGCTCCAAAACCCGCCAGGAACAGGATTCCCTCCCCGGCTCCTGAAACAAGGGCGGCAACAATCCTATAAGCTGCCAAGAACAGTATCAGAGGCAGTAAAAAAACAATCGCTGTTTGGAGCACCGTTCTTCCGGCTGGCAAAAGAATCTCCACAAAGTCTCCCCTTGCCAGCTCCAGATTCTTGGTGTTTGCCGCCGGGAAGCTCCGCTGCCTCACCCTTCCGAAACCTACTCCCCCCTTGATTCGTTCCAAATCCGATACCAGCACCCCCTTATCCACACTTTCGACTATCACAACCTTTCTCATTTATTCTCTCTAATTAGAAGGCTATAGTAGTTATCTTGCGCCGTCTCCTCAAGCGCCCCGCCGCCCAATACTATCATCCTGCTAATCTCCCGCAAAAAACACCCCATCATTTTGATAGCATAGTCATGGTGACATAAGCACTCGCAAATGATATCCTTGAAAACGCCCATATCTGCCTGGATGGTGAAATCGGTAGACACGCTAGTTTCAGGGACTAGTGAGCGCAAGCTCGTGGAGGTTCGAGTCCTCTTCCAGGCAAAGAGGCGGAAATTCTGCACTTCTGGCCGGTCCGGTTTCTGGGTAGATCACACCGGATTGGCACGCACGGTTTGATATGGACCAGCGAACGCGATTTATTTCAATGATCCCATCCAATGCTTTTTATATAAGGTTCTTTTGCGTTCTATACTACAATACTCTTAGATGACAACATCTTTTCTCAGAATCAGGTTATTGGCGCAATTCTCGTTGGTGTTGGTCTCCTACGTCATAACAGCAGTAGTTAGATTCCCGACGTATATCGAGACCAAGGAAGCAGTTCTACTAGGCGGTCTACTTGTCTATTTGGCGGTATTTGCTATCTCGCTGAGTTATGATAGATTGTATCGGATCTCTCCAATCCTTGAAGTCTTGATGTCTCCGATATTATTGCTAGCAGAGGTATTCCCTTTGTACATGGTTGGCCTTCCGTTTTCTGTGATTTTAATAATCTATCGAGAGAATAAAAAACCGGCATATATTCTTGCGTCCGGATTCATACTTGTTTGGGTTTCTCTCGCCAGCATTTCTCATCCAGGAGGATATAGTCTGACGGGTATCATTACGGCTGGGTTTACTTGTGTATTGGTGGTTGTTCTGCGTTTGATGATAAAGGATCAAGAGCAACAAAAAGAAAAAATAAGAAACCGTCTCGAAAACCGTGAATCACTCCTTTCGACATTATCTCATGAGATTCGAACGCCCCTAACAATCGTGCAGTCCTCGGTAGATATGATATTGGAAAGCAGAACCGGGCCGGTGAACGCCATTCAGGCGAAGTTTCTGCAATCTACTGCAACTAACATCCGTCGATTGATCACCATCTCGGAGAACATCCTAACCAGCATTAAAGTTGAAAAAACCTGGTTCAAAGTCACACCCGTTCCATTGGATATTCGGAAGACGGTTATTGACGTGGCAGACCAGCTTGAAGGGATATTGTCAGGAAAAAACCAAAAATTGAAATATTCCTTTCCGAAGAGACTACCGCGGCCTTTTGCCGACGAGCAATGGATTCAACAGGTACTGATTAACTTAGTTCACAACTCAAGCAAGCACTTGGAACATGGTGGGACCATCATAATTAGTGTCGTAGAAAACGAGCTATGTATCGTAGTCTCGGTCAGCGATAACGGTTCGGGAATGTCTGAGCTAGATAGGATGAAGGCCTTTAGCGAGTTCTACCAGGGGAACGTAGAAAACGTTACCAGGGAGATGGATGGTTTCGGCCTAGGCTTGACCATCGTCAAACGAGTAATCGAAAAACATGGCGGCAAGGTATATGTAGGTTCAGTGGAGTCTCTAGGGACGACAGTCTCGTTTACGCTCCCCAAAAAGGAGGCACCGGATGGGTGATTCTCGGGAAGAAGCGGCGCGAATAATGGTCGTAGATGATGAATTTTACATAAGGGACTTATTACAATTCTTACTTAACGACGAAGGTTACGATGTACTGACTGTCGGTACCGGCGAGGAAGCATTGAATATCGTCCGAAGATCCGATATTCAACTTGTGATCCTGGATATCAACTTACCAGGAATCGACGGTTTTGCAGTTTGCCGAGAACTAAGGAACATGGGACTCCCAGTTCTATTTCTTAGTAGCCGAGATGACGACTATGATGTCATATTTGGTCTGGAAGTTGGTGCACTAGACTATCTTAGAAAGCCATTTAACCACCGTGAGTTGATCCTTCGGGTGGCCAACCTTGTTGGGCGGAAGCCAGAATCAAATTTGGGTAGTAAAGTCTATTCGAGTAAGGACATTAGCGTCGATACAGCAAGTGGACTGGTATCGATAGACGGAAAAAATGTTCGTCTTACACCGAATGAATTTGATCTTCTAGTCCTGCTCATGAGTCGCCGGGGAGCCGTGTTAACCCCAGAAGAAATTCTCCGCAATATATGGGGTACGGAGAATCGGGAGGGAGGTAGAGAATTGGTGAAAGTAAATATCACACGGCTACGTAAGAAGATAGAGCCTGAACCTCACCATCCCGAATTTATTGTTAATCAGTGGGGCAGAGGTTACCGGTTTCAGGGGACTGTCTCTATTTCGTAACCAATTGTAACTATATTGTTTCTTGTTCTCCTATTGTAGCGGTCCCATGATGATGACATCTACAATCTTCAGGAGGCAATAATGAAGAAGATCTTGATTTTACTCCTTCTCGTACTAATGGCTGCAACTACGGTATTCGCCAATGGTAAAGGGGAAGATCGCCAGTCAGTGACGGCCTATACGACGCTGGATGAAGAACTGGCACGAAAAGCGTTCAATGCGTTTACTGAGGAAACCGGAATCGAAGTCGATTGGGTTCGATTGTCAACGGGAGAAGCGGTAGCGAGAATCGAAGCTGAAAAAGAAAACCCCCAAGCCAGTATCTGGTATGGAGGTGTCGGGCTGGGACACATTGAAGCCAAGAACAAAGGTCTGACAATGGTATACGATTCTCCGGCAGCGGCTATGCCCGAACAGTTTCGTGATGTCGATAGGTATTGGTCGGGGATATACGCTGGCCCGCTTTGTTTCGAAAGCAATACGATGAGCTTGGAGAAGTATGGGCTCGAAGCCCCCCAGTCCTGGGAAGACCTGGTCGATCCGGCATTTGAAGGACATATTCAAATGGCGAATCCCGGTTCCTCTGGTACTGCGTATAATGTCCTGGCAACAATGGTTCAAATCCTCGGAGAAGATGCCGCATTCGATTACATGAGGGAACTGGACAGAAATATTACCCAATACACCCGAAGTGGCTCAGCACCGGGTAAAAACGCATCTATCGGAGAAGTCACCGTAGCTATCGGCTATGCCCATGACGGTGTCAAACTCGTAGACCAGGGTTATCCCCTGGAAATCACCTTTCCAGAAGAAGGCACCGGGTATGAAGTTGCATCGGTCAGTCTGATTGCCAATGGCCCCGAAGGAGAGCTCGAAGCCGCCAAAAAGCTCTATGACTGGGCATTGGGCGAACCCGCAGCGAGGATTTACACCTCCGTCTTCTCCGTACCTTTTATTGATGTTCCGCTTCCCGAAGGTGCCAAACCGATTAGCGAAGTGAATACGATCGTCCAGGACGACGAATGGGCAGCTGCGAACAAAACCCGATTGGTCGAGAAATGGAATCAGATTATCGACGGCGAATCCAGAACCGAACCTAAAAAATAGCCGTATCCAACCAATACCGGCGGGAATCCTGCCGCCGGTATTGTTCTTCGAACAAGGAGTAACGCCAGTTATGTCTCCACAAAAAAACGAAAAACCTCTAACTCTATCTTTCAAGGACCGATACTACCAACTATTTAGGGAACCTGCCCTTGTTGTCGGCATAGTAGTAATCTTTCTTCTGCTTGGTCTTTTCATCCTTTATCCGCTTTTTTCTGCCGCCAGAATGAGTTTTACCTCTGAGGGTAAGTTCAGCGTCGAAACCTACCGGCAGGTTTTTTCCACACCACGTTATTTCAGATCGATTAGGAATAGTGTCTTACTCGGCGCTATTGTTGCCAGTACCTCGACTTTGCTGGGGTTCATTTTTGCTTTTGCTCTGACTCGAACCCAGATATCAGGTAGAAGATTCTTCCAATCGATGGCGGTGTTACCGATTATTTCGCCGCCTTTTATGTTTGCCTTGTCGGTAATTTTGCTTTTCGGTCGTAATGGACTGATTACAGCGAAATTACTGGGATTGGATACAGCCGGGATTTATGGATTGAAAGGGTTGGTAATTGTACAGACCATTAGCATGTTTCCGATCGCGTACATGACTTTATCCGGAATTCTCCAAGGATTGGATCCTGACCTTGAGTCCTGCGCGATGAACCTTGGAGCACGGCGTTTCAGGGTTTTCCGAACTGTTACCTTGCCCCTGGCTCTACCGGGGATTCTGGCGTCATGGTTGCTCGTATTCGTTAGCAGTATGACCGATTTTGGGAACCCTATCATACTGGGCGGAGACTTTGATGTTATGTCCGTTCAGGCCTATCTAGAATTTACTGGTATGGGGAACCTACCAAGAGGAACTGCATTAGCCATTCTGCTTCTAGTTCCAACGGTAGCTATTTTTTTCCTTCAGAAATCACTACTAAGAAAGAAAAGCTATATTACCATTACCGGAAAATCGTCCCGCCGAAGTACAGCAGTCTCATCTCCTGGACTCAATCTGATGATGACAATTATCTGCGCTGTGGTCTCAATCTTCATTTTAATGTTCTACGCTACGATAATCTCCGGTAGCTTTATCAAACTTTGGGGTATCAACTGGTCGTTTACTTTAGACCATTTCGCTTATAGCCTAGATGTCGGCGTAAAAACATTGCGCAACACGCTGTTCCTTGCGCTTGTGAGTACCCCGCTCACGGCTCTCCTCGGTACAACCATTTCCTTTCTCGTCGTTCGCAAGGATTTCCCTGGAAAACATCTGATGGAAATGTTTTCGATGTTGAGCTATGCCATTCCAGGAACGGCGATAGGGATCGGTTACATACTCGCCTTTAACAAAGCTCCTTTTGAGTTATCCGGTACGGCGTTTATTCTCATTACCTGTTATGTCTTTCGAAACGTTCCTATAGGAGTAGAAGGAGGAATTGCAGCTTTAAAGCAGATATCTCATGATATTGAGGAGTCATCCGTTAATTTAGGTGCCAGTAGCGCTATTACCTTCCGAAAGATTACCTTGCCGTTGATTCGACCGGCCTTTTTCTCCGGTGCCACCTTTGCCTTTGTAAGAAGCATGACTGCCATAAGCGCGATCATCTTCCTGGTCTCCGCCAAATGGAATCATTTGACTGTTCTCATTCTTGCACAGACAGAGATCATGAGATTAGGTGTCGCTTCAGTGATGTCGACCGTGCTGATCATCATCATCATGGCTGGCATTTTTCTCATTATGAAACTTACCGGGTTGGGCCGTGAGCAAATCTTCGGTACGACAAAATAAACTACGAGGAGAAATCAAACTATGAAAGAATCAGCATATTTGAGACTGGAGAATCTCATTAAAGAATTTCGTGGTGGCAGAGGTAATCCCGTTCGAGCGGTCGATGATATTTCCCTATCGATTTCGAAGGGAGAGTTTGTCACTCTTTTGGGTCCCTCCGGTTGCGGAAAAACAACGACTCTTCGAATGATCGCTGGATTCGAACTCCAGAATATGGGGAACATTCATTTAGATGGTCGACTTATCAACGATGTTCCGGCATTTGACAGGAACATGCCAATGGTATTCCAAAGCTATGCTCTGTTTCCTCACTTGACGATTTTCGAGAATATCGCCTATGGCCTGAAAATTCGGAAAGCTTCCAAAAATAAGATCAGTAATGACGTGGCGATGGCTTGCCAAATGGTTAATTTGGTCGGTTTGGAAAATCGGTATCCTGGCGAGCTTTCTGGTGGACAGCAACAGCGCGTTGCATTGGCTAGGGCGCTCGTACTGAAGCCGGAGATTATCCTTTTCGACGAACCGCTTTCCAATCTTGACGCAAAACTTCGTATTCAAACCCGCACTGAAATAAAGCGAGTTCAACAAATGCTGGGGATTACCGCTATCTACGTTACTCACGATCAAAGCGAGGCTCTGAGTGTCAGTGACACTATCGTCATTATGGATAAGGGAAAAATCGTTCAAGCAGGAAGTCCCGAAGACATCTACAGCCATCCTGTAAACACCTTTGTCTCCGACTTCATCGGCAATGCAAACCTCTTTGACGGTAGTATTACCGAAACAGATGATTCGTCGTTTATTGTTGAGATAGGAGGGTATTCCCTCAGTGTTCCGTCTTCCAATACCGAAGTCGGTTTGAAAGTGGGTGATGATGTTACCCTAGCCATAAAACCCGAAGCAGTAGACGTCGTGGCCAAGAGCGAAGATTTCCACGCCCGTGTGGATGTTAGCTCATTCCTCGGATCAATCACAGAATATAAAGTCGAATTCGCTGCTCGTCTAATAACGTCAATACATCCGAACACCGTAGGTGAAGTAAAAAACTTCAGGGCCGGCGAAGAGGTATCCCTTCGCTTCAATCGAGAGTTCTTTAGGTTATATGCTCGCAGTTGATATTCTGTGTCGCATTCTTATTTGGTTGCGGCGTGGTGCCTATTCTGGATTGTTAACAGAACAATATCGATGAGCTATCGCCATGGTCATGAATCGGTGACCCATGGCATTTGTCAAATTGATGTCGTCATCGTCGATGACTATAGCCGATGCTCACTTTCTTATACCGTTTCGAGATTCAAGGTGAGCAATTCATGACCATACTCCATATCCCTCATCTGTAAGTAACGGTCTTACCGAGAAAGAGGCAGGCAAGTGATGAACATATTTGCAATCTTCAAGTTGATAGGCGGTTTGGCTCTTTTCCTCTATGGCATGAGCGAGATGAACAAACATCTCACCTCAATCGCCGGAGCCAGGATGAAAGTTGTCATGGTCACCCTGACGAAAGGACGATTCCGAGGTTACCTCACAGGTCTCGGGATCACTATGATTAATCAGTCTTCTTCTGCGACCACGGTCCTTGAAGCCGCCTTGGTCGGAGCGGGACTGTTAACCTTTCAACAGAGTCTGGCAGTTACTTTAGGTGCCGAATTGGGCTCCACATTTCTTCCTCAGCTTGTTGCGTTTCCTTCCATAACGAAAGTGTCCACGCTTATTGCTGCAGCCGGTCTCTTCACCTCTCTATTAGTGAAAACCAAAGCCGGGAAGCATACGGCTATGACCATCTTCACCTTTGGTCTTCTATTCCTAGGAATGGATATGACGTCTACGGCCCTGACTCCCTTGAGAACCTATGATCCGTTTATCTCGTTAATGAGACGGGTAGAGACTCCCATCCTGGGCATTCTCTTCGGGATGCTCTTTACCATGATCATCCAGTCCTCAGGAGCCACCACCGGAATTACCATTGCCATGGCGATGGCCGGCACGATCTCCCTGGAACAAGCAGTTCCCATCAATCTAGGAGCGGCGGTAGGAACCTGCATTACCGCCGTTTTGGGCAGTCTGGCCCTTAATTGGGAAGCTAAACGATCGGCTTACATCCACGTTCTCTTTCAGCTGATCGGTGTGATTTGGGTATACATATTACTTTCCATTCCATACCAGGGAGAACGATTGTATATTTGGATGCTAAGGGCTTTCTGTGAAAAAGTCCTTGGTACCGAAAGCTTGGCGAGACAGATCGCGATGGGTTTCACCTTCATGCCTGTGATAAACCATATCATTGTCTTTCCTTGCCTTGATCCAATCGTGAAGCTATTCAATAAGGTATTCCCTGAACGAGAGGGAGAAAAGCCTTTCGGGCCGAAATACATCATCGGTGAGAGGTTGGCAGAAGGGAATGTCGGATTGGCACTGGTGATGGCCAGGAAGGAAATCCTACGCGTAGGTGAATTGGTTTCCACAATGCTCAAGGAGTCCAGAAATGTGTTTCAAAGCGTTGATGAGTCAAAGATCGATAACCTCAGAGAAATGGATGGCAAGATAGATATACTCCACAAAGCCATCATTCCATTCCTTGCCCGTCTTTCTCAGGAGGAACTGAGCAAGAAAGAGTCCTTACGATGCATGAACTACTTGTACATTCAGAATGATCTGGAATCCATTGGAGATGTGATTGATAAGAATATTCTTGTTCTCGTTAAGAAAAAACTTGATGAGAAACTAGTTTTCTCCAAAGACGGTACACATGAGCTGGAGCACCTACTGTATAAGTTGGACCAGAACTTCAAGGTCCTCTTGGAAGCCCTAAAGGACGAAAACTTTGACCTGGCCAGGAGATTGAAGGAAGATTACAACGAGGAAGAGGAAGAGAAGTATAAGAAGTTACACATGGAACGATTGGCTTCTGGAAAGAATAAATCCATAGCGACATCTTCCGTTCACTTGGATCTAATTAACTACTTCACAACTATCAACGGGCATATCTCCTACATCGCCGATCGTTTATTGTGGTTGGAAAGTAAGAAGAAGAAGTTAAAGCAGATTGAGAAGGCCTCATAAAATCTGAACTTCTGGCCGCTCTAGTTGCTCAGTAGATCACACTTTGTCTCCTTTTGAGACTATCAGGTGTCAATGATTTCGGTAGCATCCATTAGAATTCCCAGACTTCTGCAGACACCTCTAGCTTGCAATAAGACCCATTTTTCAAATCCAACCGGAAATACTGTCAATGTGAGGTTTTCGTTTTCATTGCGCGAACCGGATGCACACAGATACTATTAATCATGGCATTTCGCAAAACGTTCTTACCTATCTTTATCGTGGTGTTGGCATTATTATCCACGAGTTGCACAACTACCGATGCTTTCACATCCTTGGGCGACAATTTTTACAATGTAGCTGATGATCAACAACTACTCATTGTGACAACAAATCTGCTTGAAAACCGTTTGTCACAAAAAATGGAGTATGTGTTCATCGAAGCGCTCGCGGATTACGGTATGGTTGGGTATTCTTGGATTGACGCTTTTCCACCGGTAAAAGAGTACGACAAGAACGAGTACGGGCAGGGCATCACAGATTGAGGAATTGACACTATCGTATACGCGTATCTTCAAGATAGTTCTATGACGGAGACTACCAAATCGAATGCCGATGGTATTTACACGACGACGGAGAGTTTTGCCGTGTTTGAGTTCTCTTTCGAGCATTTGGACGTTGTCGATCCAATTCTGGTAACTCAGATCAGAGCCGATAGCGAAAGTGACGAATGGGCACATCTCAATGCCGCAGCAGCAAAACGAGCGGTTGAAGAGTATTGCACGGCGGCAGAGATTGAACCCCTGCCACCTCCACCAGAAAAAGAATAGCGATTAGCGGATCATTGTAGGGCACCCCTTAAAATAATCGTCCCAATATGCTGCAACTGGGCTTATTCGTGTAGTTCAGTGAAGCAACGTTCGTTGATATTATACGTTCCCATGAGCCAAATCAGGTTGCACCGATCTGTTACAACTTCCGATTTGGTGAATCACGTCTCTCCACCAAATCCCTCTTGACTGCCTCAAGGTCCTGCTCAGCGTCGTGAAGTATGAGTTTCATCCCAAATGATTCCTTGTCCTCGTATTTTTGCAGAGCTGCCGAAACAGCAGACATCCGAGCAATTGAGTGGTCTAGTCGGTCGATGCATTCCAAAGCCTTCATAATGTTGACACTCCATCTTCGTATCGCACCGGATGACTCCCAGACAATGATCGTCCCTTCCGGTTTTGACCAATTTAACAAGTATCAATCTTCTCTCGATTGGATGTTAGGAATGATCTGAGACGTTACTATGAGCGTACTCACTATAAGCGAGTAGACAAAAAATACCTGTGGCGAAGTATGAATCGGTCAGTAACCTAACGAAATCGAAACTCCGCGTTGAATGGGCGAAACTGTAGCCCCACAGGGCATTTTTCTAGACAAACGGCATCAGATAACAGAAATCCGCCGTCAACAGAGTCTGAGGGTGTCAGTTCGATCAGCTCTACCACAGAGGGAGAATCACATGCTCTCAGCCCGCGCAAGGATCTCGGACGCAGTGGTATTCAACTTAACGGAGAGCAGATGGAGTTGCCAAACTGAGATATTGATCCGTCCGTGTTCAATCTTCCAGTAATATCCACGATCAATGCCGTTAGCAAATGCGAACTTGTCCTGTGCAATACCAAGTGCTTCTCTGAACTCCCGAATTGCTTTTCCGACTTTTTCCGCGTACTCCTTCTTCTCCATGGATTGATATTGAAGACCGATGGCTTATAATAACACTGATATATTCATCAGCACTCGGTGCAAACTCGTTCCGAAGAACTTGTGGATTGGAAGGGATCGTGCTCCTAGAGTTTGATGATGTTTTGCCTAGCGTGTGTCACGACCTTAACGGCAATCCGAATCAAATCGTCAATAACCTTACGTAGGCGCTTTCGCATCACGCGGGTTTTGTAGGGAAGCTGCTCCATACCAAGTACGGTCTGTCCGAGTAACCTCAGAATATTGAAAGCAACCATGGCAATCTGAAGAATCATGGCATTCACTGCGAACTTTCCTGAGGGAAGACGTTCGACGTTCATATCGCTTTTGAGTTCGCTGTGAAACTGCTCGCTGGTACCATGGTCATGATAGAGTCTGATGACCGTTTGAGGTGGTTCATACAGATTGGTCCAGAAGGTTTCCACAGAAACTTCGGGGAATAACAGCATCGTTCCGTCCTTTGGAATGCGCCGAACGGTCACTTCGAAGACAATCTCCATTTCCGGGCAGTCATCGGAAGGCTTTCTGCCGGTATGAAAACCCGTGTAGACCGTTTTGCTTTCATCACTGTGAGTTATCGTCCCTTCTGATTCGGCGACCGATAACCAGTATTCGGGTTTCTCTTTGCGAAGGTTTCGCTTGACGATGAAGAATTGATCCTCACGAGAGCCCAGTGCTTTCAGGGTGTCTTTGGAATCATTCCCACCGTCGAGCCGGAATAACACCGGATTATCGATCGACAGGCGGTCGAGAAGGCCGATGGTTTTCTCCAGGTATTTTGGGATTCCTTTCTGGCAATGCCGGAATCCCTTCCTGAGTTCACAGCTGAGCATGTACCCTTCACGACCGATGTAGCTGAAGATGGGATGATAGCCGTCAAACTTCTTGTAGGTCCAACTCACCCCTTCCTTGTGGCTGTTTGAATTATTCAGCACTGAGGTATCGACATCTACAGGGATATACGAGTGGATCGGCGTGGTGATTGGCGTCAGCTTGGTGCGCTTGAGCAAATTCTCTGTGGCACATTCGGCTTCATTGAAAACCAGGTCCGGCTCCATTCGTTCCAGATACAGTCTGAGGGTTTCCGGAGCCGGGACAAACGAGAGCCCGAAGCTATCCTGGAATAGCTGATCCTGCCGGAACAGTTCGATCTCTTCAAAATGAGTTCTGCCCTGAGAGAGAAGACCGACCAATGATCGGAGTATTCCCGGATAGGGTGCCGGCGTAAGATAGGGAAGCGAATCCAATGCGATCACATATCTTGCCAATCAGGGCAATTCCGCCTGTGCTGCTGATACGTTCCGTGGTACTCTCAATCAGACAATCCATGCTTCACCACCTGGGTGTTTTTT